>Ga0164241_10000124_pt1 | contig 184980 bp, 184 predicted proteins | sample OricomyardsoilBY_FD_108780 | JGI IMG/M metagenome (GOLD analysis project Ga0164241, IMG submission 108780) | Backyard soil microbial communities from Emeryville, California, USA - Original compost - Back yard soil (BY) | ecosystem: Environmental > Terrestrial > Soil > Unclassified | place... | reverse complement strand
TCCGGTAAAATGAATACTTTTGTTCATGGTGAATTTGTTTGTGGTAAAACCAATCTACCATGAAAAAAGCAAGGTCAGAAATGACCTTGCTTAATATTTTAACCGGACACTAGTAATCTGAAACTTTAAATTAATGACAGAACAAGAACTCATTCGTTATAGCCGCCATCTTGTGCTGAAAGATTTTGGGTTGGAAAATCAAGAGAAGCTAAAGAAAGCACGTGTGCTGGTGGTGGGTGCTGGTGGGCTTGGTTCTCCAGCCCTGCTCTACCTGGCAGCAGCGGGCATTGGCACCTTAGGTATTGTTGATTTTGATACGGTAGCAATTTCCAATCTGCAGCGACAGGTAATCTTTACACAAGATGATGTCGGCAGAAATAAAGCCGATGCTGCGGCTGACAGATTGCATCGACTTAATCCATTGATTCGCATAGAAAAATTTCCAGTTCAACTTTCGGCGGCAAATGCCCTTGATCTCATAAAGCAATTTGATGTGGTAGTGGATGGAACCGATAATTTTCCAACACGCTACTTGCTCAATGACGCATGCGTGTTACAGAATAAGCCGTTGGTTTATGGTTCCATATTGCAGTTTGAAGGACAGGTGTCTGTATTCAATCTGAAAAATAAGGAAGGAGGATTCAGTACAAACTACCGTGATCTGTTTCCACAACCACCAAACCCTAACAGTGTTCCAAATTGTGAACAGGCAGGGGTATTGGGTGTTTTGCCCGGAATCATCGGCAGTATGCAGGCCAGTGAGGTCATCAAGATCATCACCAATATAAGTAACCCGCTGATGGACAAGCTGGTTATTTTCGACGCCCAGGCAATGGAAATGACCGCAATCACCATTCCGCAACGGAATTCGCGTGATACGATAAAATCCCTGATCAATTATGAAGATTTTTGTGGTATTAGTCCGAAGAATAATAAATCTTTGAGCATGAAAGAAATTACTGTACAAGAGCTGGATGAAATGAAGAAGTCAGGCGCTGACTTCCAATTGATTGACGTCCGTGAACCTTATGAATTTGATATCTGCAATCTTGAGGGAGAGCTGATCCCCATGTCCGATATTCCCAACAATGTCGACAAGATCTCAAAAGATAAAAAAGTAGTGGTGCATTGCCGCAGTGGCAAACGCAGCGGCGACATGGTTTTATGGCTTGAGAAGACCCATGGTTTCACCAACCTCTACAACCTTAAGGGTGGCGTGCTCGCTTGGGCGCGTGAGATCGATACCGATATGCCTACGTATTAATTGATGATTGGTTGATGAATTGGTGATGGCATCTTCACTATCAAATTTCAACGTTAAATTGTTAGGTCCTTTAAACCTTACTGGTATGTTCAGGATAATTGCGCTTTTGCTTCTTTATTCAAGCGTTTGTTACGGTCAAAAAAGTAAACCTGAACTATTACAAGCCGACGCTGATTGGACAGATGGAACGGTCATGCTCAATGATGGCAGTGAACTGGCGGGGCTTATTAACTATAATGATAAGACCGGAGTTGTATCCTTCAAAAATTCTGCCACATCGAGGGTTATGACCTCCAGGAACCTTATGGGGTTTGAATACCTTGATCCCATTACCGACAAACAACGAGTCTATTATTCCCTTGAAATTCCTGATGAAACCGGTATCAAGTCAGCTTCTATTTTTGAAGTAATAAGACTATTCGAGTCGTTCGCGGTACTTTCGAGAATCGAACCTGTTGAATTTAAAAAGAAAAATAACAACAATAGCACGAATCCCTATTTTCAACCAACGATCATGTCAATGAACAACCAAAATAATAGTTCCACTAAAATCAGTCAGCGAGAAACAATCTGGTTCTTGCCTCAGGATGGAGATCCGACACTTTATCTGGAATACATCGCTCGAGAGAATGATGGCCAGCTCATTGATCTAAGTCACGATAAAAAGAAGATTCAAGACAACGATATATTTGAACGCTGTATAGGAAAGGATTATCCTGCAATAGAAGCGTATGCAAAGACAAATGACTTATCATTCAAGAAAAAAGAGGATCTCATCAAAATGCTCGACTTCTACGACACACTGGTCGACAATAAAAAATAGAAATTCAGCAAGCTATTTAACAATAGGTAATTTTCTTTCATTGTTAAATTGTCACATCATTACCTAAATTGTAAATCATTTCGCAACCGGTGTGACACCAGGTTCTTTGCGCGCGTATTGAAACACCTCACGAATTTTTCCATCGACCAACCTGTAATCTTCATGAATGAACTGGTGATCAGTTTTTCCGTCTTTGAAGCTATACGTTTCATCGGTCCAGGATAAAACCCATTCATCATTCAATGCTGCGTTGTCTACGGGGATTGCCGCCGTGTAAGTGAGTTTCAAACTGTTTATGCTGCTGACAAATCCTTTAAGCACTGCAATCGTAGAATCGCGGGATGCGGTCATTTCTGTACCATCCGACAAATGCCATGTAACCGTATCGGCCAGCAGGTCGCCCAGGTCCATATTCAATGCAGACAGTCTCTTATTCCACTCCATCACCGTTTGAACGTTTTTCATATTCCCAATCGATGGAGCACCCTTGTAGGTTACTTCCATAGGGAATGCCAGGGAATCCGAAGCGCTGGAACTGGTTTCAGAAACCTTATTTTCACAGGCAAAAAGCATCATCACAAGCACAACAAGTCCTAGCATCTTTTTCATAGGGAGGTGGGTTTAGGGTGAGGCGGCCATTGGAACGTGTACTAAAGATAAGATTTTTTAGCACTCATTTATTACGACATTTTTTCAACGATTTTAAATTTTACTAAATTTAAAATCAAGCAATACCACTCTGTTACCCTCCTGTCTCAGGAGGTAAGTTCCGACAAAGTCGGGACGGGGTGGTCAGACCATGAAATACCAAATTAATAACAGAAAAGAGCTAAAACCATTTCGCAAAGAACTGCGAAACAACTGCACCGCCGCCGAAGCTACACTTTGGAAATCTTTACAGAGAAGTCAATTGGAAGGCCGTAAGTTCAGAAGACAGCACAGTGTTGGAAATTATATTTTAGATTTCTACTGTCCTGCAGAAAGACTTTGTATTGAGTTGGATGGAGCCGGGCATTTTACTGATCCGGGACTTCAATATGATGAAGATCGAACTGCATATCTTGGCAGCCTGAACATCAGAGTCATTCGATTTGAGAATAAATTGGTGTTTGAAAATCTCGAGGAGGTTTTGGAGGAGATAAGAAAGAATTTTAATGGCTGTCCACCGCTACGCAGTGGGGAAATGAAAATACAATCCCCGCTTCGCGGTGATGAGAAAATACAACCCCCTCCCGCTTTGCGGACTCCCCCTGAGACAGGGGGAGAGTTTTAAATACTAGTTACTTTTTTTCAGGGCCTGCTCAATATCCGCGATCAAATCATTCACATCTTCCAGTCCCACTGAAATGCGAATGAGGCCAGGTGTAATACCTACGGCATCGCGTTCAGCTTCGGTGAGTTTGGAGTGTGTTGTGGATGCCGGGTGCGTGATGATACTTCGTGCATCTCCCAAATTCGAACTGAAGGAAATTAATTCAAGCGCATTTAAAAATTTAGCAGCACGTGCCGTGCCACCCTTCAATTCAAACGTGACAATACCTCCACCATGACGCATCTGTTTGGTTGCAATTTTATATTGCGGATGGGAAGGCAGAAATGGATATTTTACTTTTAGCAATTCAGAATTTCCTTCAAGATGTTTTGCGATGGTCAATGCATTGGCACAATGACGTTCCAAACGCACGGCGAGTGTCTCTAAACTTTTTGAAAGTATCCACGCGTTGAAGGGTGACATCGATGGACCCGTATGACGTGCAAAGAAGCGAACTTCCTTGATCAGTTCTTTTGTACCCAGTACCGCACCGCCAATCACACGCCCCTGCCCTTCCATGAATTTTGTTGCTGAGTGTGTCACAATGTGTGCACCATAATCTGCAGGCCGCTGCAAATACGGTGTGGCAAAACAATTATCAACATTCAAGATGATCTTATGCTTGTTGGCAAGTTTACCGAGCCATTCAAGATCAATCACATCCAACGCAGGATTGGAAGGTGTTTCCACCACAATCATTTTTGTATTAGGCTGAATTTTTGATTCCCACTTCTCAGGTTCGGCCATGTCGGCATACGTGTACGAAATATTGAATCTTGGAAAAATGGTATTTAAAATCTGATGGGTCGATCCGAACACAGAACGTGAGGCAAGAATATGATCTCCCGCCTTTAACAACGATGCCATGCTCAAATACATCGCCGCCATGCCCGACGCGGTAGCAATTCCTTCCTGTGTTCCTTCCAGCAAGCAAAGCTTATCGATAAACTCCGTAGTATTGGGATTCGAAAAACGCGTGTAAATATTTCCGGGAATCTCATCATTGAACAATGCCACCGCCTGCTCTGCATCATCAAACACAAAGCTGGATGTGAGGTAAATCGGCGTTGAGTGTTCACGGTTGTGCGAGCGCTCCGCCTGTGTACGAATCGCATCGGTTTCCGAATATCCTTTTTTCTTTTCCTGACTCATTTCTTCTCTATAATTTCAAAACTGTGTGTGATGTTCGTAGCCTCCATGGTTTTTGCCACCGAGCAATATTTTTCAACCGACAAACTTACAGCTTTCTCTACTTTATCCTTATCCAGCTTTCCATAAAGTGTAAAATGAAGGTGCGCTCCGGTATATGGGGCCACGGGCAAACCTGCCTCACGGTCACCCGTAATCGTGATTTTAATATCATCTAAAGGCTGACGTTGTTTTTTTAAGATGTTGATAACATCGATGGTGCTGCAGCCTCCCAAAGCCGATAACAGTACTTGCATGGGCCTCATACCCAGATTTTTACCTCCGATGTCCGGGGATGCATCCATTTGCAGTTTGGCCCCGCTTTCGTTTACGGCCTCCATATGAAAGTCATCATTCAAACGACCAATTTCGATCTTAACCATATCTTAATCCTTTACTTAACTAACCCGTGGTCGGTGTCCTCACCGATCACACCATTAAACACCAAACTTCCGAAAATCAATCCAATAAAACTGACTAAAGTTGCAGGAACCAGGGCAGGAATTGAAATTTCATAGATAAACTCAAAAAGAATCCAGGTTGTCAGACCGCTTACCATGGCAAGAATGGCACCCGTTCCGTTAGCTCTTTTCCAATATAAGCCCGCGATCAGTGGCGCGAACAAGGAGATCAGACTAAGAATCGAAGACTCTCCCACCAGTTCGTAAATGTTGGAGCGCAGGCATGCCATGACGGTAGCGGTAGTGCCGAACAACAAAATCGAAAATCGTGTAAGCAAAAGAAAATGTTTATCGCTCAATTTTTTCCTGAGCAATGGTTTTACGAGATTTTCTGAGAATACCGCAGCGGGTGCCAGCAACGCTGAACTCGTAGTACTCATGATCGCCGATAATAATGAACCGAAGAAAAGAATTTGTATCGGCATTGCGGTGTGGGCCAACACCATGTTAGGAAGCGTGAGCTGTGTATCGCCTGATATCTGATCGGGATATAAATGCTGTGTGCAGAGACTTATGAACAGCGGTAGCATGGCGACCGTGAGATACAAACCTGCTGCGATGAAACAGGAACGCACTGCCGTGTTTGCCGAATTGGAAGACATGACACGCTGAAAAACATCCTGCGAAGGAATAGAACCCAATCCCAACACCGACCATGCCGCGATATACATCGTGATCTCCTGCAAATTAAAAGATGGAAGGAATTTCAGTTTTTCTGATGGCACATCACGCAATACATTCATTGCTCCTCCTGCTTTGTCAGCTAAAATGACAGCAAGCACAACAAGACCCAGAATAATAATAATGCTTTGTACAAAATCGGTAACCGAAATAGCCCACATGCCGCCAATGAACGTATAAAGAGTCACCACAAACGCACTGATCACTACCCCTTGCCATATTTCCATTCCGGTAATGACATTGAGAATAAGTCCCATGGCCACCAGCTGCGCTGCCACATAGCCTACGTAGGGAGGTGCAAGAAAAACACTGGCCACCAACTCCGTTCTTTTTCCATAGCGCACTTTGAAAAAATCTCCCAGTGTGAGCAGGTTCATGTTATATAACTTCCGTGCAATAAACAACCCAAACAACACCAGACACAACGCAGCACCAAAGGGATCTTCGATCACCGCATACAGACCTCCTTTAAGAAATTGCGATGAAGCACCGAATACTGTCTCCGATCCAAACCAGGTGGCAAACATGGCTGAAGAACTGAGAATGAGCGGAAGACTTCGGCCAGCGAGCATGAAGTCTCCGGAAGTTTTCACGTTTCGTGAGGCCCAATACCCAATGAGTACGGTGAGCGCGAGGTAGCCGATAATTGAAATCAGTAACAAGGCGGGAAGTTAAAGGCTGAAAAGTTAATAGTTAAAAATTAATGGTAAAAAGAGACTATTAACTTTTAACCATTAACTATTAACTATTAACTCTTTTCCGCTTTCTTCTTCATCTGAAATGTGCGTGTCACGTTGAAACCAAAATGAATATCGCCATTGCTTACCTGACCTGTTGTTTCGGTAAGGTATGCACGCTCGGTAAGGCCGCGGGTGTTGGTCAGCACCAACTGAAACACGTGACCGCCGGTTTCAATATCAACGCCGATACCGATGGGATTATAATACGGGTTTGTTTCCACCACATCAAACCGATGATAGTATTCGGATGTGATCGCCACGCTGCGACTCACCTTGATTCTGCCCCCAATGCCCAGTAAAAACGTGTCATTGTTTTCAATCGACTTGTCAACCGTGTTCTTATGCACCATGGAAGGCATCAGCTGCAATGAAAAAATTGAGGTGAACTTACGCGCGATGAGAAGCTGGCCTGTATACGACATGCGGTCCACAGGCTGAATATCATAACTTGCATCACTTGTTTTAGGAGAAGCGAGATAGGCTGCATTTCCAAAAAACGTAACGGTAACCGGCACGCTGGACTCCCCTTTGCTTTGTCTTAACACTTTATAGCGCACGTATCCATCAATGGTTTTATCAACCGAATTGCGGCCTATGCCCACACCAAGTTTGTTGGTTATCCCGTACTCCAATCCGTAGCGTACATAGGCCTGATCCAAACCAAACAATTCATAAGCACCCCCACTCATCGGTCCGAAGCGGTGGGCAAATATAAACTCAAGTTCATTTTTTCCTTTTGTTTCAATGGTTTGGCCATTTACCAACCTCGTGCCTTTAAACGTTTGGACTGTATAGTCGGTAGTCTTCTCCGTTTCTTTGTCCAGAATATCCATAAGATCGTTCTGGGCAAAGGATGGTAACGTGCATAAAATTAGAATAATGGTCAGACTATTTCTCATAAGGCTTGAGGGTGAAATCAATGGTAACATCAACTTGTTCTGCAATTTTCTGAAACATAAGTTCCGGACGGGTAATATTATAGTCGACCAGTTTCGCCACGAAAACCGATTTCATCAGGATACGATTGCCCTGAATTTCCATGGTGCCGGGTACATCCAATATGCGTGTAACACCATGAAGCGTGATTTTACCTTGTGCCTTTACCTGTTGCAGACCTTTTTTTGTCGCGTCAAAACCAACAATTTTTCCCTGAAAAGTACTTTTGGGGAATTTTTCGGTTTCCATGTATTTTTCGTTGAAGTGCTCCTGCATCATGGTTTTGGCAAACATGAAATCCTTGATCGCCACCGAGAAGGCAATCTCTCCGGTGGCCACGTCAAAAATACTTGTGGCTTTTTTATTATCAGCTTTGATGTCTTCAATGGCAGCATGAGAATAAAAAGACACGAGCGCTTTCTCAGAAATATATTTCTGACCATACCCGACGAACGAGATCGTCATGACAATAAAAAATATGCATTTCTTCATGGCTTCTGCGATTAATTATTATTTGCTCCGTCATCAACCCAACAGGCAATTTTATCGATCTCGTCCTGAGTCAATTCTTTGCCACCGATGGGCATGCTCCGGTTGCCGGTTCGTATCTTGATGTCGTTTGCATTATTCTTCACATTTGAAAATACAGTCCAGTCGCGACTGCCATTGCCGGCGCTGTGACATCCTGAAGTATTGCAGTTCAAATCCATGATAGGTTTTATCACGGCTGCGTAGCTGATGCCTGTATTTCCGCGAGGTACCTGAACGGTAATCGACTTTTGACAATCATTGGCATCTTTTACGATAACGGTGTATTGTCCAAACTTCAGGTTCGACAACGTACTGTTTGTACCGAAAGCACCGCTAGCCCATCCGTATTGATATGGGCCAGTACCGCCTGAGGCTGACACCGTGATAGAACCATTGTTGGTAAGGCACTGAGTATCGGCAGTTGTTGAGAATGTGGCGTTGAGGGTTGAATTGGCTGCTCCGATATCCACCTGAATGGTACGTTCACAGTTATGTTCATCTTTTACAGTTACGAGATACGAGCCAGAGCCGAGATTCGTGAACTGATTGTGCGTTTGAAATGTGCCCCCGTTCAAACTGAAATTGTAAGGCCCCTCTCCTCCTGAAGCCGTCACGGTGAAACCCCCATCGATCGCTTTACAACTCGTAGCATCTTGCTTCGTGATAACCGAAGCCTCGAGCGATGATGTTGTGCAGTCTATTGTGTTTGGGATTTCATTGTATTCGCATCCTCCGAAAATTACAATGATCAATACAAAAAAATAAAAGGAAATTGATCTGGCTGTTTTCATAATCTTTAAAAACAGTCTTCAAGGTAAATGGGATGAAAGGGAAAAAAAATCGCAAAACTAAAAATACCCCAAAAAGAAAATCCCCAGAAGTCCTTGACCCCCGGGGATAATCTTGTCTATAGTTGGCTTTAATCTGACACTAAAGTAAGGTGTGCCTCCACATAGCCCAACACGTGTCCGACTATCTGAAATTAAACGTGTTGAATGGTTATTTTTGCCGTCGAACAGACGAAATGGTGTCTTTAGAAACGGTGTCTTCTTCGAGAAATTGGCCTTTTATGCGCTCCGGAAGTTGCGGTTTTGATCCTGGGAATGTAGTGCGTGAGCTGATGTCATAGCTGAGGTAAACCAACCCTGCAAAAAACAATATGGACACACCCACAAACATCTTTTTTGATCGCTGCATGGTGCAAAGTTAGTTGATGGTAATTAATGTCCATAGTCCATGGTCGATGGTCAATAGCCTCTGGTCAACTTTAACTATGGACTATGGACAAAAAAAAAGCTGCTCAATGAGCAGCTTTTTTTAAGCTATGGCAAATGACTATTTCAATTTCTTGACAATCGCTTCAAATGCATCTGGGTGATTCATGGCCAGGTCAGCCAACGCCTTGCGGTTAAGGTCGATACCTGCTGCGTGAACTTTACCCATAAATGTTGAGTACGACATACCATGAAGTCTTGCTCCGGCATTGATACGTTGAATCCAAAGAGAGCGGAAATCTCGCTTCTTTGCTTTACGGTCCCGATATGCGTAAACGAGACCCTTTTCTACTGCATTCTTCGCAACGGTCCAAACATTCTTCTTTCTTCCGAAGAAACCTTTGGCTAATTCCAGGATGCGTTTGCGTCTGGCGCGGGATGCTACATGATTTACTGAACGTGGCATAATTTTTTAGTTTTTGGTTGTGGGCGTCCCGACGATTAGGTCAGAATCTTTAAGCCTTAAACCGGGTTAAACAATACTGCGATTGAAAGTCAATCGCAAACCTACTTAGATAGAATAAGGCAACATGAGCTTTACATTGTTCTCGTCAGCTTTGTTGACGATGGCTTTCTTGCTCAGGTTTCTTTTCTGTTTCGTTTCTTTTTTCGTCAGGATATGGTTCTTGAACGCTTTCTTGCGCTTGATCTTACCAGTACCCGTTACTTTAAATCGCTTCTTTGCTCCTGACTTCGTTTTTAACTTTGGCATTACTATAATTTTAAATCGTGTTCCTTTTAAATTTCTAATCTCTGATTTCCAATTTCTAATTAGAAATTCTTACTTCTTCCCTTTTGGTGCAAGCATCATGTACATCCGCTTCCCTTCCAGTTTTGGCATCTGCTCAACCTTGCCCCACTCTTCCAAAGCCTGTGCGAACTTCAACAGCAAAATCTCACCACGTTCCTTATACACGATCGATCTTCCGGCAAAGTGAACGTAGGATTTTACCTTTGCTCCTTCTTTCAAAAATCCTTCAGCATGCTTCACTTTAAAATTGAAATCATGCTCCTCGGTATTCGGGCCAAAACGGATTTCCTTCAAAACCGTCTTTTGCGCGTTGGACTTAATCTCTTTCTGCTTCTTCTTCTGTTCGTATTTAAACTTTGAGTAATCAACCACTTTACAAACCGGAGGGTCTGCATTGGGTGATATCTCCACCAGATCCAATCCCTGCTCCTGTGCCAGTTTAATGGCAATGGGCGTAGGATAAACATCCACTTTTATGTTCTCTCCCACCACACGAACCTTTGCCGCAGTAATTCTTTCATTGACACGGTAAGGTTCCTCTACGACTCTCTTAAAACCACGATTGAAGGGTTTGTTAGGTCGGTTACTACTTGGATAAATTGCCACTCGTTGGGTTTAAATTCTACTTCTTTTTTAAAAACAGGCTGCAAATATCGCTATAATTTCAATTTATCAAAAAAGCAATTTTAAAGTCGCTTTTCGGAATGATTTCAGCGGTATTCGATTCATTATAAGTTATTGAGGGGCAGCACTTTCCATGGAGAATTGCGTTGCAAATTCATCCAGCAGCAACGACCCCTGATCCCCAATTCCATGCTTTCTCACCGCTACCTTCCTTTCCTGCACCTCTTTCTCGCCCACAATAAGCATGTAAGGCACTTTCTGCATTTCGGTATCCCGTATCTTCCTTCCAATCTTCTCGTTACGATCATCCACAAATCCCCGGATATCCTTTTCCTTCAAAATATTGAGAACTTCCTGGGCATAATCGTTGAATTTTTCCGAAATGGGAAGAATGGCGATCTGATCCGGTGATAGCCACAACGGAAAATTACCTCCGCAGTGCTCGATCAACACGGCCACGAAACGCTCCATCGAACCAAACGGTGCACGATGAATCATAACCGGTGTATGCTTCTGATTATCCGACCCTACGTATTCCAGTTCGAAACGCTGTGGCAGCTGATAGTCTACCTGAATGGTGCCTAATTGCCAGCTTCGGCCTAATGCATCTTTCACCATGAAATCCAGCTTTGGTCCATAGAAGGCTGCCTCGCCCAGTGCCGTAGTCGTCTTCAAGCCACATTCATCTGCTGCCTCCTGAATTTGGCGACCCGCAATTGTCCATTGCTCTTCTTCGCCAATGTATTTGGCTTTATTGTTGGGATCAGGCAACGATACCTGTGCCGTATAATTTTCAAATCCCAATGATTTGAAAACATGCAATACAAGTCCGATTACTTTTACAAACTCTGCCTTTACCTGATCAGGCCTGCAGAAAATGTGTGCATCATCCTGAGTAAATCCTCTTACCCGGGTTAAGCCATGAAGTTCACCACTTTGTTCGTAACGATATACAGTACCAAACTCTGCAAAACGAATCGGAAGATCTTTGTATGACCGTGGTTTCGTTTTATAGATCTCGCAGTGATGCGGGCAATTCATCGGTTTCAGCAAAAACTCTTCGCCTTCATCGGGAGTATGGATTGGCTGAAAAGAATCCTTACCATACTTTTCATAATGGCCCGAGGTAACATACAATTGCTTGCTGCCAATATGCGGTGTGATCACAGGATCATAGCCCGCTTTGATTTGTGCTCTCCGTAAAAATTGCTCAAGGCGCTCACGCAGCAAGGTTCCTTTCGGCAACCACAGCGGCAAGCCCATCCCCACTTTTTCTGAGAAGGCAAACAACTCCAATTCTTTACCCAGCTTTCTGTGATCGCGTTTCTTTGCCTCCTCAATCAGGGCAAGGTATTCTTCCAATTCCTTTTGTTTTGGAAATGTGATCCCATAAATGCGGGTAAGCATTTTGTTCTTTTCATTTCCACGCCAGTAAGCACCCGCTACACTCGTGAGTTTAATCGCTTTTATTAAGCCAGTGCCTGGAATGTGCGGGCCCCGGCATAAGTCGACAAAATTTCCTTGTTTATAAAATGTAATCGATCCATCCTGAAGACCATCGATGAGCTCAATTTTATACGGATCGGCTTTGCTCGTGAAATAAGCGAGTGCGTCTTTTTTGGAAACATCTTCCCGTACGAACTGACTATTCAATTTAGAAAGCTCCAGCATTTTCTTTTCGACAGCGGCGAGTTCTTCTTCCCCAAAGGGACGATCGCCCAAGTCAACATCATAATAAAAACCGTTGTCGATTGCAGGGCCAATACCAAACTTAACCCCCGGGTATAAAGCCTCAAGTGCTTCAGCGAGTAAGTGAGCGGAAGAATGCCAGAATGCGTACTTGCCGCCTTTGTCATTCCACGTGAATATTTTTATGGATGCATCCTGCGTTATCGGGCGACTAAGATCCCAGATCTCACCGTTGACTTCGATAGAAAGAGCCATGCGCGCCAGTCCTTCGCTGATGCTTTTGGCGATGTCGATACCCTTGATGCCTTGTTCGAATTCCTTTACTGATCCGTCGGGCAGGGTAATTTTAATTGAACTCATGAGTTAGAAAAATTCAGGGTGCAAATATGCAATTTTCCCCGTGAATATTTTCAGGCTTTACAGCAGAGTTTGCAAAGGAAAGGCACGCAGAGAACGCAAAGATTCTTAACCGTTACCAACTCTGCGGTCTTTGCGACCTTTGCGGTTTAAAGACAGTAGGGCCGTCATGATCACTTTCAGTGGTCAAATGACTACAACTGAAACTGGGCTGTGAACAATACGGCAAATTTTCGGATGTCCGGGCGATCCAGGTAGGTGATGCGATGGACAAAATCAACGCGCAGAATTTTGAAGATGTTTTCCACACCGTACCCCAATTCCATATAGGGTTTGCCGGTGAGATACCCTGCCGTAACGGTTTCCTCACCACCGCTCGTATATTTTGAAATCATATTCCGGTTTGACTCTCTCATTCCGCCCGCAATGACACTGCCCGTAGCCAACAATCTCCATTTCAGTTTGTTTAACAGAGGAACACGGTTAATCAGAAAGCCTTCAAAGTATTGTCTGTATTGTGCCGCCACAAAATGATCGCTGATAAACTCCCCATAATTCATGGTGTTGTAGGTGACCGATGAATACAGGAATGATTCATTACCCAGGTGAAGCCCCAAAAGCGGATAGGGCAATGTATTGAAAATATTTTCTGCAGTCAGTGTCAAATATCCTTTGCCCAGCGGGCCAGTCTGAAATTTTTTATTGAGGGTAAACCGAATTTTATCATAGTCAAAATCACTGCCCATTATGCCTTTAAATCCATGGGTGTACTTCAACGATAAGATGGGCCACTTGTCAGCACCTAAACTATAACGTTCATTGTCGTTGGTGATGAATAATTCATCACGGCCGTAGCGCGATTCTACTGAAACTTCCGCTGTTTCATACGTTTCTAAAATTTCCGAGTTCACATCATCCGGATTTTCCGGATAGCCAAAATTGTAGGTAGGATTAAATGTTGTATAACGGAAAGCTGCTTTTTGTGAAAAGCCCTTGAACAACTGCCGCTCAAAAGCGACGCGCGCTTCGTTAAAATAATATCCCCGTCTGAAATTTCCCCATCGCAATGCAGACAGGAACAACGGATTATCTGCGAGAACTTCTTCATCAACTCCCACACGCGCAATGTCACTTCTTGCACGAAACGATAAGGTCGTCCATTTTTCTTTGGAAATGATCCTTTGTGCAGACGCGAAGTATTTTATGCGCTGATCTTTGAATCCATATCCCAGGTTTCCGTAATAGATCCATTTCTTGCTGAACGCCAACGTAGTTTTAAATCCTGCCTGCAGCCTCAGTCCTTCGATGTTATTCCATGCCAGCACGCTGAGGTAAGATCCCAGTTCATACTTTCCCATGTTGTAATATCCGTCCATCATGATCTTAATGATATCGGAATAGGTTTTCACAATGGGAATATTGTTCAGCGTATCAATCATCTGATACACATTTTTCTCAGCCTCGCTGAGCGGCTCGTGACGTAATGAATCCCAATATTTATCATCTTCATTTTCACGGTATCCTTCAGCTGCTACGATGGGTCGCTCATAAAATTTAGATGGCTTGGGCTGATTGACGGTTATATTTTTATTGGTAGTGTAAAATTTTGCAAGCATGCCCGCTGTATTTTTCCGGATTTCACTTACGTCGATCAGCACCCTGTTTTTTACAGGCAGCCATTGACCCAATTCGGTTTTTGCAAGCTCCTGCTGGATCTTTAATTTCTCGATGAAATTGACGTTGGCCTGATTGCCAATGCTGGCATCAATGCGCTTTAGCGCATACTCATTTTTTGTGATCCACATGGTGCCGGTGAACGCAAGGTCTTGTTTGCTTTTGGGAGTGAAATCAAGCTGATAACAAAAATCAGAACCTACATAAACACTATCGGTCAGGTCATAATCGTAATACAATTTCCAGACGTCGGCGATGGGTGAAACAAAATCCTTGGTTACAATATCGAGCCAGTTTTGATAGAAATTATATTCCTGAAAAGATGAACCGATCAGTTGGGTAACGGTGGTACCGTCTTCTACTCCCACACCGGTAATTTTTGTTTTCTGAATTTCTTCTTTTTTCAGGGAAGGGTTGTCGCGGTAGTAAAGTCTTGATACGCTTTCGGTGATCAGCAACGGAAGAATGGGTTTTCCGTCTTCTCCCGCTATGCGGTCCACGCTGTCGAGCACGGCTTCGATCTTCTGAACAATCTTTCGTTTTCTGAATTGCTCTGAAATATTATCGACATCAATTTCAATTTTGGTGTAGGTGTCGTATTCGTAGGCGGTGAGTTTTCGCTTGTCGTTTTTGTCTTTGTTGCGCTGAACATTTCGCAATACCTCATAAGCGGGATTCTCTCCTGCGTGGATCACCACTTCATCGAGGTTGCCCACCAGTTCTTCCATCTGAACGTTGATGACCTGGCTGACGCCGATCTTCACAAATTTTGATCTCGACTTATAACCAATGTTGGTTACTTTCAGGGAATCCGAGGCTCGCGTGGTTTTGATGGTATAATTTCCGTCAAAATCGGTAGAAGTTCCCACGTTTGTACCCTGAAAAATTACGGCTGCAAAAGGAATGGGATCACCCGAATTGGCATCCGTTACTTTTCCTTTCACTGTGGTTTCCTGCGCGAAGCAAAAGTGAAAAAGAGCAAGTTGTAGAAGCAGAAAGCAAACTGTCTTTAACCCGGCAACTCGTATCACAGAATATATTTAACGACAAAAATATACATTATATGCGGCTGCAAAGCCATTCAATGTGGTCTTACTGGAAATTTATCGAAAAGGTCCGACTGCCGGAACCTGCCCAGACAATGGCAGAAACCTGAGTCCTATTCGTTAGATGTCCAAATGTTCCTTATCACCCAAATGTCGGGGGGCGGTTTTTAAAATGTACAAATCAAGTACCGCTTTGGTTCGTGCCAGGTATTCACGCCAGTACACGATGGGTGCATCTTCGCGGGGCAACTCATTGGTAATGATGGCGATTGCTTTAATGCCATAATACGAGCTGATAAAAAGCGCCCGGTAACTATGAAACGATTGCGTGATGATTGTCAGCTCATCCTGTCCGAATATTTCCTTGCTTCGCACAACAGAGTCCAGGGTGCGCAACCCTGCATAATCCAGGGTGATCACCGAATCAGGAACCCCCAGTTTCATCAACGCGCGTTTCATAGCAAAGGGCTCATTATAATATTGACTGCGGTTATCTCCGCTCAGAATAAAATGTGATACCTTCTTTTGATGATATAAGAGTGCTGCTGTTCTGATGCGGTTTTCGAAAAAGGGATTGGGCGATCCGTCTGTGAGTTTATTACTCGTACCCAATACCAGTGCCACGGTATTGTAAGGAACCTGGTTCACATCTGTAAAGATATTCGCCTCAGTGCTCTTAATAATCCAGATATTGCTGATCAGAATAAATGCCGCGACCAGAATAAAAAAAATAATCAACCCCTTCAGTACCTTCCGAAAAGTCATGTAAACAAATTAAAGCCATAACCCAAACGCCAGACCTGATGTGCGGGTATGTAAAGTTACTGAAATGATCGGAGAAACTCCTTCTCGATGATATCGGATCTTCGAACCATTTTTCTGAACCATTTCAATCGCATGTCGGTAATCTCATGTTGAGAAAGTTGCCAATTCACATCCGACTTCCTCAGTTTCAGTAAAAGCGTGTTGAGACAGATGGCCGCACTGACAGAGATGTTAAAACTTTCTGTGAATCCGTACATTGGAATTCTCACTTTCCCGTCGGCGTGTTGCAATGCATATTCTGAAATACCTAATACTTCGTTGCCCATCACCAGTGCGATCTTCTCTCCGATGGCTACGTCATTGATGGATATCCCTTCCGGAGAAGGATCGGTAACGAGAAGTTTATATCCCTGGTCGCGCAGGCTTTGATAACAACTGGCGGTGTTGTTGACGCCTCTTGCCTTGTATCGTTTTACATCCAACCATTTGCTGGAGCCCATGACCACCTTCTTGTTTACTTCATAGCTGTTCTCATTTTCGATCACGTGAATGTCCTGGATGCCCAGGCACTCGCAGGTGCGCACAGCAGCACTGGCATTTTGCGCCTGATAAATATCTTCAAGGACCAGCGTAATATGACGCGTGCGCTGTGCCAACACATTTTCAGTAATCTGTTTACGCTGATCGGTAATGTATTGACTAAAATGCTCAATCAATGCCAGTTTGATCCTTTGTTCTTCCATGTGATTTGCAACCCGGATAAAATCGAATACAAAGAAATGAAATTAGCTGTATGCACAAGAAATGAAATCCGACTGGAAAAGTCGTATCTTGCATTCCCGTTTCCGCATACTATTTTTCTTGTACGCTGATAATGAGAACGTTAAACAAACAATAATCCTATGTATTCAGAATCAAGCGTGTATGTGTCATTGTGGAGCAAGTATAGACCGATGATCCTGCAACTGATGGTGGCTGCCGACAAAGAGCCACAACAGTACAAATTGTCTTCACATGAATTTAAGGCGCTGGGTCAGAAGGAAAAAACCGGGTACTCATTTCTGCTCGAAGCGTATAACGGAAAAGCTCAGAATAAAATTTCCGGCTCGATGGTAGCACGCGATTTGCTGCAGGTATTACAACAATCTCAAAAAGCATCACAACTGATGCGGGAAGCCACCTACCAATTGAGTATGGATAAACAATTTGTTTTCCACGTTACCAAAAAGATAGAAGCGATCGAAGAGATCAGTTAAAAATCATTCAATTGTCAATCCCGATAGCTATCGGGAGCTGATTGTCAATTGATCCAAAGCATCTCATCCATGCACGATCACGATCACAGTCATCACCACCTCCCGGTTGCAAGTACATTGAATCGCGCATTCCTCATTGGGATTACGTTGAATGTCATCTTTGTTGTCATCGAATTTGTTGCCGGACTTTTTACCGATTCGCTCGCACTAATTTCTGATGCAGGACATAACCTTAGTGACGTCTCCAGTTTGTTTCTTGCGCTATGGGCTTTTCGTTTGATCAAAGTTAAAGCTACCGAGACCTATACCTACGGATATCGAAAGGCCACTGTACTTGTCTCTTTATTAAATGCCGTTATTCTTCTCATCGCCGTGGGAGGCATTGGCTTCGAATCCTTTCACCGATTTTTTTCTCCGCGACCTGTAGAAGGTATGACGATGGCATGGGTTGCGGGTGTTGGTATCATCATCAATTCATTCACCGCTTTTCTATTCTTTAAAGACAAGGACAAAGATCTCAATATAAAAGGGGCTTACCTGCACATGGCCGTCGATGCCTTAGTTTCATTGGGTGTGGTGGTGGCAGGAGTTGCCATCTATTTTACACAATGGCAGTGGCTCGATCCGGCCATTAGTATTATCATCATGATCGTCATTGTGGTGAGTACCTGGGGACTGCTCAAGGACAGCCTGAGACTATCGCTTGATGGTGTACCTCCTGAAATTGATTTACAGAAAATCAAGCGTGTTGCACTGAATATGAAAGACATCAAAGACATCCATCACATTCACGTATGGGCGATCAGCACATCGCAAAATGCATTGACGGCACATCTTATTTTATCTGATCATCTTAATGATGAAGAACAGGTGAACATCAAGAACAAACTCAAACACGAATTGGAACATCTCGGCATTCAGCATGTAACGCTGGAAACGGAGACGGAGTCGTGTAAGGATGTGGTTTGTTAAGAATGGAAAATGGAGAATGGAGAATGGAGAATGATTAAACCCAATTTTCAATTCTCCATTACTTCGGAAGGCTGTTCTTTAACGTCTGATATCCCGTATCTCCGGAAAGGGTTTTATCACATTGAAGTTTATTGGCTTCAGCATTAATTTTTTCTATCCGGTTTTCGGGGTTGGGGTGTGTGCTTAAGAATTCTGGTGGCTGACCACCATCCCCATTTTCATTCATTTTGATGAAGAACAAGGCGGCCCCGTTACAGGCGTACTTGGTGTGCGACAGGTATAACACAGAATTCTTATCAGCCTCGGTTTCATATTCGCGACTGAATTTTAAACCAGCCAACGTACCTGCTATTTGCCCCGCCACCTGTGCCAATGCTCCGGGGTCCTGGCCCAGCGCAATACTCAACATGAGGTCTAATCCATACATCTTCTGAAGGTTCCTCACGGAGTGCCTCTCATCAGCATGCGCCATTTCATGACCCAGTACACCGGCTAAGTCATCGGCATGGTCAAGGTATTTGATGAGTCCGGTATAAATGTAAATGTAGCCTCCGGGTGTGGCGAATGCATTGAGTACAGTGTCATTTTGAATAACGTGCATCTCCCAGGCAAATTTATCCTTATAGGCAAGTTCGCCGGAATTTAAAATTTCATCACGCATTCCGTTCAGGTAACTGTAAACACTTGGATACTGGGAAGGTGCTAAAATTTTATATGAAGGATCTTTTGCAATTTCCTGAGAAACCTGTTGACCGAGTGAAACATCGTCATCGGCAGAAAAGATCACGAAATTATTATTCTTGTCGCAGGCCGCCAGGGCGATCAGTACGACAAACAGCACAATCGATTTTCTCATGGTTTGCTTTTCTTTCCAGCTATTCAATTTGTATACCCATTACCAAATTGGTCTATTGATATCCATTGAGCCTTCGCACGGATATCCAGTGATAATTACTTCCACACCTGTAGTTTTGTCACCACATCAGGCTTTCATTTATTCGTCGCAAATCACCCTGAGATTGTCGCATTTATGGGTTATTGACATGCTAAATTTTTAGCAACTTGGTGTACTAAAAATATCACTATGAAAGCGAATGCAACCCCCGCCAAAGACGTTGACACATACATTGCCGACTTCCCAGCAGCGACCCAAAAGCTGTTGAAGCAGGTTCGGTCAACCATTAAAAAAGCCGCTCCAAAGGCAGAAGAAATGATCAGCTACATGATGCCGGCTTACAAATACCATGGTGCACTGGTCTATTTTGGTGGTTACGAACATCATATCGGGTTCTATCCGGGCGCTGCCGGCGTTGCCAATTTCAAAAAAGAAATTGAGGGCTATAAATACGCCAAAGGAAGTATTCAATTTCCACTCGACGAACCGCTTCCTCTTAAACTAATCAGCAAAATTGTCACCTTCAGGGTGAACGAAAATCTGAAAAAAGCAGAAAGTAAGGCTATAAGGAAAAAGTAGGCATCTGCGATTGGGGATATATATCCTTCTACTTTAAGTCAGGTAATAATTTTAACGGTCGCTACGGGTAAAGCCGTATGCTCTTTTTATGTATTGTTTCTTACCTTTATCTAATATGCATACAACAAGAATTATTCGAACGTTGGTCATTGTGATGATCTTGTTCTCCACCATCGGGTGTGATCAGGTATCCAAGATCATTGTGCGAAAACATCTTGCTGATTACGAACAGATCGGGCTGATCTCTCATTACCTTACGCTTACCAAAGTTGAAAATACAGGGGCGTTTTTAAGCCTTGGAAATACCCTGCCCCAACCCTTTAAATTATTGCTTCTCGTCATACTTCCGCTTTTCGCATTGGTATTGGCGCTGGTTTACCTCTTTAGCAAAAGCACACTCTCGACTTCACGAATTGTGGGTATCTGTTTTATCATCGGCGGCGGATTGGGTAATATTTTCGATCGACTGATGTATGGATCCGTTACTGATTTTTTATACATCGATCTTGGCATGGTGCAAACCGGAATTTTTAATATTGCCGACGTGGCTGTGATGGTGGGTGTTATTCTGTTGTTTCTGGAAACATCGATGGAGCGCGCACGGGCAAAGCATTGATTGATTTGATGATTTGGTGATTTGATGATTGGAAATCATGGAACTGAACCGGTTTGAAGGAATTGATTATTCAGAGAAGAAGGCAGAACAGCGGGAGTATGATGATTGCACGTTTGTGAATTGCAATTTTTCCAGGAGCGATCTACGCACGGTTGAGTTTATCGATTGTCGTTTTACAGGGTGTAATCTTTCGCTCGCGTTGCTGGATAATGCCGGAGTCAAGAATATTGAATTTAAGGATTGCAAGCTGATGGGAATTGACTTCAGCAAGTGCAATGATTTCCTGTTTTCCGCATCCTTTGAAAACTGTCAACTTGATTACTGCTCATTCTACAAAAAGAAAATGAAAAAAGTGAACTTCAGTAAATGTTCCATAAAGAATGCGGACTTTACGGAGACCGATCTTTCTATGGGAATATTTGATGATTGTGATCTGCTGGATGCCGTCTTTATACAAAGTATATTGGAGAAAACCGACTTCCGTACCGCACGAAATTACGCGTTCGATCCGGAGGTGAATAAGATCAAGAAGGCGAAGTTTTCGATGTCGGGCGCTTTAGGATTGCTAAGTAAGTACAATATCGAAATAGAATAGACATCGGTGGTTAGAATTTATAACTAATAAAAAATTGAACAAACTATTCTATCTTTTACTTGCAAGTGTGCTTTTCCTGCTTCTCCACATTCTTATTTTGTTTCTGAAGCTAAATGATGGGCTAAACTTTGTGGCAATTCTGTGCGCCATGGTATTAACACAATTCCTGGCGTTTTCACTCATTAGAAATAAGTCAGCCGATGCGTTTAAGACATTCTCTTCGATTTTTATTGCATTGGCTGTCACACAGTTTTTTTCGGTGACCTTGCTCACGCTGTACTCGGCATTTGATCCATTCGGAGATCCTAAAACGATTCACCTCGTCGATGTGCTCACATCCATCGTGATTTTTGTTTTCATGTTGCCGCTCCTTGTTGCTTCCATTCTGTGGTTTACGAAAGTAAGGAACGCAATAAATAGCGCGAAATGACTTGAAAACTGCCAACGGGATTACTGCTCTAAATGAGCAGGTCAATCAAACTACCACGGATTTCAATTTTTTTTGTAAATTGAAACTCAACTAAATCATTCAGGTATGAAAAAAATAATTTTCATTTTCTCAATCGTTTTGATGGGCGTTGTCATTTTTTCATTCAGACCAGTTGACAATGAAATTGATGAGGTAAAAATAACAGTGACTGCCGAAAAAGAAACTTTGTTTGATATGTTCGCCAGCCAAGCACCTGAAAGGTTTGAAAGTCTTAAACCGGACTTTGTAAAGTCTAAAAAAGGTCTCAAAACCCCATATGAATTTACCGTGACCTCAAACGCGCATTTTATATTTAAATCCCAGGATCAAAAAACACGTATAAAAGTCAAAGCGGAGCGCAAAGGTGGACGTGTAACTGAAGAATTGCCAATTGTGGTAATTCTACTTGAGGGCGAAAAACTAACTACGTTCGGAATCGACTAAGCCTAAGCCACTGGCAATGTCGCTCTTTTGTGCTACCAAAATATCGCATCCTGCAAGCTGCTCAAGAACAACACAGAATTTCAGTGCGCTTTGATAATGTTAGTCTTGAATCTAATTTCTTCTGCTTTGTCTGTCTTTTTTGTTACTGAAAGGAGCAAAAGCAATAACCGTCTTGCCGTCCTTTCCATTATAGGCGCGTAGCCGAACACTTAAACCGACCTTGGTATCGGTCCCAACATTTTCGGGCGCAAAATCCTGTCCGCGTTTTTTCAAATTACTTAGCGGCAGCTGTATGCTCAGGTTCGTGCTGTCTTTTAAACTGTATCTTCCTTCGAGAAACATGGTGAGTACGGTAGATTCTATCTCCATTCGGCTCACATCGAGTTCACTTCCACGTACATCAAAGCTGGCTTTGATTTCGCCGAACTGAACATCGCTGAAGTCGCGTTTCTTCATTAAGAAATTACTCATATTCTCCAGAGGTTCAAAATCACGTATTCTGCCATCCACTACATTAAACGTAACATTACCTTTCAGCCTGGGCATAAGCACTTCAAAATTATCGTTGATGGCTGCGGTAACATCAATATCAGCGAAAAGTTTTCCGTCAATATGTTCTGAACGAATTGTGTTTTGGTTGAAATTATTGAACATGTGAAAGAATTCCTTTATCCCGGCGTTGCGCACATTCGCCTGTAGTGCAAAGGGATTAACATCGAGGTGAAGGTCGTGCAATGTGGCTGAAAACTCTACCTGACCCTTTGCCATGTTCATTTTCACGTTGTTTGCCTTCAGCTGGTTGTTGGCCAGAACAATTTTTCCTGTAAGTCCGGTCCCCACGATCTCCTTACTCTTGATCTTGTTCACCGTAAAGTCCAGCTCAAATTCTACCTTCTCGTAGATGTGATCAATCATATCCGATATTTTCTTTTTGTTACGGGCTGTTTCCATATCAAATTCGCTTTTCGCAGGAGTGCCCACTACGCCGGTAAAATCCAGTGAGGGTGAATTGAGTTTCAGAAGAACCTTTCCCTGCTCTTCGGGTACGAGGAAAAAGGGAATGAATCCTTTGATTGATCCCGTCAGGTAAATGGGATTCTTATTCATCCGCATGGCAATCCGGTCAATATCAAATCGCTTTTCCGTAAAATGAAATGATGCATTCAACCTGTCGAGTACAATTTTTTTCTCCACATAGGCAAGCCGGCCATCTTTGATTTCCGTTTCACCGACCAGGGTACCGTGATATTTTGTTATCGTTTCATCAAAATACTCGTTGAGCTTTCCGGAAAAAGAAATTCTGGATGTAAAATGTCCGGCTGTAAACCGAAGGCGTGTCGTATCGAGATCGGCATTTATTTTTTTCAGTTCTGCATCAAACGTTACATTCAGATCCATCAACGGATCGGTGAGATTATTGAAACTCACCATCCCCTTGAAAGGCAATGATTTGATCTCTGCCCGAATGGAATCCAGTTTTACCTGTGAGTTGAAATCATCAAACGCACGCAGGCTGTCTTTGTGATTGGTAAACGATCCCTGGACAAATGCCCTCTTAAGCTCAAGTTTGTTCCACCCAACTGCTCCGTTGTTTACTGCAAATACAACATCTACTGCGGGTTGCTGCACCGAACCCATCACTCCTTTTAACTGCACCTTGATCGCCACCGGTTGATCAATGAAAAACTTACTCAACTTACTTCTCAGGCTCTCTGAGACCACGGCAAGTCCTTCCTGATAATCAAGCGGATCGGATTGAATGGTTAATTGAAAATTTCCACCCGGAAGCAAAAAACGCATATCTCCCGATACATGGACCAGTGATTTTTCCAGCGCCAGTGAAGAGGGTTCGATCACCAGATGCCTGGAGGGAAAGAAAAATTCAACATTCAGATCTGCTTCAGCATGTTTCTTGTCCAGGAATTTTCCCTTAGAAACATTAAATGTCAATTGGTCAAAATCGATCCCCCCGGTAATATGACTGTGGATCGAAGAATCGGTGCTTACAATTTTATGTTGAACGTTGACAAACGTTGCTCCGAATAGTTTCTCTTTTAATGAATCGTGAAAGGCAACGCTTACATTCTTCAGGTTCATTTTTTCAAACTGCACGCTGGGGCCACTGCCCTTCGAACGTTGCGTAGTATCCGTACCCGGTTGCTTAAAAATATCCAAATTGATGTAGCCATCCTTTGTCCTGAAGATAAATACATCACCGTTGACCACATCAATGGACTTTACCCGTACCTCCTTTTGTAAAAGCTGCCAGCCATTCACGTTCAGATCGATAACATCAGCTCTCAAAAAATCGCGCTGATACTGATCATGCCTGGGTCCACGCAGGTAAATGTCTTTCAGTGACAATGAAATATTCGGGAAATCATGCAACAGGGTGATGTCAAGGTCACCGATCTGCATCGTACCATTGATGGACTCCCCTATTTTTGCATTGACAGCGGCCAGTATTTCTTTTTTGTAGCTCACGGCTACTCCGTAGCCGATCAGGATGACAACGAGTAACGTTACCAACGTCCATCCGATAACCTTTGCCAGCTTCTTCATCGTGATAGGTAAAGGTTTATTGCATTTAAATGTAAAGGGTGTGCTTTCGATTAAGCGATTATCATGCCTTCGGGAAAGGTCAACTGTGACTTAATTTAAGAAGTAAAAGCGAAACTTCCAGCAGCGAGTTGCAGATAATGGGGAAAAACATCCCCAAACCGCATCCGTAAAAAGAAATTATTCGTGTCGGATTGCTTCGATCGGATCTAACTTCGAAGCGCGGATTGCCGGGTATGTTCCAAAGACAATCCCCACAACAACAGCAATTGTTGAAATGATTAAAAAAGTATTGAATGTATATGCAGCCTGAAATGGGATTTTAGTAAGAGACGTTACAATAGGAACGGCTGCCATGGTAAACAATGTGCCGAAGATCAATCCCAAAAAACTACCAAACATCGACACCGTGATCGACTCGGAAAGAAATAACAAAACAATGTCGCGCCTGTTTGCGCCTACAGCCTTGCGTATACCTATTTCAGCAGTACGCTCGGTAACGGAAATCAACAGCAATGGGTCGATAGTCCATGGTCGATAGCCGATTGCCAATGACAGCATACCTCTGAGGTTCATAGCTATGGACTATGGACTATGGACTATGGACTATGGACTATGGACTATCGACAATGGACTGTGGACTGTTTACTATACACTCCTCCACACCGATCATTTAAATTCTACAAGATCATTACGAAATGCGGCATTATTATTGAAATAATAGCACTCAGGCACTTTAAAAACTTTGGATCAAAATTTTCTTATGGGTCTGAAAGGCGAAGGCTGGCACATGAAAACAAAGTACACAACGAAACTTTACACCAACACAACATTATTTTTTGTCTTCTTACTGCTCGTCGGGTGTCACCAGGGGATGACCCCGGTAAAATCTACTTCGCCCGACCAGGACCTCAACACGAACACTGCACTTCAGGAATTACCAGCAGCCGATGTTGGTGGAAAAAAAGTGGTCATCGATGAAACTCCTATTGCGATTGACACCATTCACTATTCCATTCGCACCCGGGTGCCTTCAATCCATACCAGTCATGTCTATTTTGACAAAAAGGTAAGAGCAAAAACTACAGGGTTTTATACAAAAAACAATTTTCAAACCAAATGGCTGGGCAAGGAAGGACCTTCAAGTCTTTATTATACGCTGGCTGACATCATTAAAAATTCAAGTCGGTACGGATTGCGTCCGGAGGATTATCCCATCCGGGCAATTGAAGAACGCATGCAAGCACTTTATGCTACTGCCACCCGACATGATGAAGAAATTTATGATCTGGATGTACAGCTCACCGATGCATTTTTCCTGTTTACTACCCATCTCATTGATGGACGGATCACAGCGACCAACAACGGCTCTAAACTTTGGATAAAGGAAAACGCCAAAGGTGATGACATCATGTCTCTGCTGAACGTCACCAATTCAAACGCATTGATTAAAAATATCGAAAGCCTTCATCCCGTTCATGAGCAATATGCAAAATTGCAAGCCGCACTGGAGCGTTACCGTGTATTGGGCGTTTCCACACCTGAAATTTCATCTATTTATTTAACGGGTAAAATAAAACCAGGTGATACCCATACAGTCATTCCTTTGATACGTCGGAAATTGGCGTTCACCGATTGGAAACTCGATAGTGCCATGATCGACTCCACCCGCTATGATAACACGCTGGTATCCTCTGTGAAATGGTTCCAGGTACGTCACGGACTTGAGCCTGATGGGATCATTGGCGCAGCCACAATAAAATTTCTAAATCAATCGCTTAAAGAAAAAGCAGAAATCATTGAATTGAATCTGGAACGCATGCGATGGCTTCCAGAAAGTTATGGCGATAATTATATTATCGTAAATGTTCCTGAATACAAGCTTCGTGTATATGAAAATCAAAAGCTTGGTCTTGAGATGAAGGTGATCGTGGGTGCCGAGGATAAGGCTACGCCAATTTTCAGCGATACACTGAAGTACATTGTATTCAGCCCAACGTGGAGTGTCCCGAATAGTATTATTCGTGATGAGATCATTCCCCGCCTGCAGCGCGATTCAGCTTACTACAGCGGCAAAAATTATATATTTTATAAAAACGGAGTGGTGTTTGATCCTGCTTCAACGAGTTGGAAGGATCCTGCGATCAATCCGTATAGCTATAATGTGGTGCAACAACCGGGTAAGGATAATGCATTAGGATTGGCAAAATTTATCATGCCTAACCGCATGAACATCTACCTGCACGACACACCCAACCATAATCTGTTTAACAAAAGCAATCGTGCACTCAGTCACGGCTGCGTACGGCTAGATGATCCGGATAAGCTTGCCGAATACCTGTTAAAAGATCAGCGTGGATGGGATAGTGAAACAATCAACAAGGCAATGCAGGGTGAACAAACCATGACGGTGCACCTGAAGAAACCATATCATGTTCAGATAGAATACCGAACAGCCTGGGTGGATGAAAATGGTCTGGTTAATTTCCGTGATGATATTTACGGTCACGATAAAAAGCAACTCGCTCAATTAAATTATGTGAGCGACAAGGTAGCTTCCAAATAAGATCAGGATTCGTCAGATTTTCGGATTGCAGGATTGATTAATGGGATTCTGGGATTTCTCAGGTCAGTAGTTATCGTAAGGATGCTTCGAGGCGTTCGGGTTCGGCTTCCAGACTTTGTAATAACTTATCCGTGTTCAGGTAAGCAGAAGAATTGAGATAGTTCTCGTCCTGGTAATAGGCGAAAATGGCTGTGCCATTTTTAATGGTATCGATAATCGCTTTGGAAAACTCCACCGGCAACGCAGGGCAACCCTGGCTGCGTCCTAATCTTCCGTTTGCCCTGATCCATTTTTCACTCACATAATCGGCTGCATGCATAACCACCGCACGTTCGCGCATGTTGTCGTTATATCCTTTATCGGCGCCATCAAGCTTCAGACTGTAACCTTTGCTGCCGGTATAGGTCTCAGCGGTGATGTAAAAGCCGAGGCTGCTCTGATTGGAGTGCACCGTATTTGAAAATTGTTTTGCCATGTCCTCGCCGGTGTTCTTGCCGTGACTGACATACGTGTGATAGGTGATTTTTTGTTGGTTTAAATCAATCATATAAAAACGTTTCTGTGTGCTTGATTTCGAGAAATCGATAATGGACAGCAAGTTTTTATCACTCAGCTTCCCTTCCTGCTTGAGGGAATAAAAACCAATCATACTATACCGAAACACATCATACGAAAGATTATAGTGCTCAAGGTCCATAGACGTATACATCTGACGGATCGAATCTTCAAAATTGAGACGTGTGAGTTTTTTGTGCACCTCCAGCGAAATTTCGCCCTGCGATTCTTCGGAAAACGAATATTGAACAATACCGATGGAATGAAAAGCCACCAGCAAAAGGCAAGAAAAGTAATGCATGAAATAAAAAATAAGGGAGTGAAAAAATCGAGCCGCCAACAAATATAGCGTGCCAGATTTTTAAAAGATAAAAAATAATTAAAAAGGCGCGTATTTACGGCAACTTACATGAAAATGCAGTTGAATTGATTAATAAGTGTGCATTTTTTTCCACAGAGCAGTGTAGCAGATAGGTTCACAATTTGAAATTTTGGATTTGAAATTTTAAATTAAGGAATGAGTCAGGCATTTGTTCGTGAGGGTGATGATCAGGAGTTAAACGACATTGGACCGTCCCTCCATGCGCTACTTCATTTCCTCACCAGGGAAAACGGCGGCATACGGGTTTATGAAAAGAAAAGTTTCATGGATGCAGAAGGCAATACTGTTCATGCCATGAGCAATGGGCTCTCCTATTCCAAGGATAAAAATAGTCGATGGACGATCGTCCATAGTCGATAGTCCATGGTCGACATCCGTTCAGGCGTCTTACCGCTTCAAGGCGGTCTGACACCTGCCCCTCTTTCTTGTTCCAAAGATAAACAGCCGGTGGCGATAGCTACCATTGCTATAGACTATGGACCATCGGCTATCGGACTGGACTTCGAACTATTTTTGTAATTTGACCTGTCATTGAGAATTCATTTCAATCACATTCGTTGCATGATTTTAGAAAACCAAAAGTCCCTCTTCAACATCCCTCCCGATATCACATTTCTCAATTGCTCGTACATGTCACCGATGCTCAACCGTGTGAAAGAAGCCGCGGTGCAAGGTCTGGAAAAGCGAAGCAATCCCTGGAAACTTAAAACAGACGACTGGTTTGGGCCTGCCGAAGAAGCACGGGATTTGTTCGCACAAATAGTTAACACAGGTAAGGAAAATATAGCATTGACACCTTCCGCCAGTTACGGGATCGCTACCGCCGCAAAAAACATTCACCTTACAGCAAAACAGAAGATCGTGTTGCTCGATCAACAGTATCCATCGAACGTATACTCCTGGCGTGAACTATCAAAAGAAAGCGGTGCCGAAATCGTCACTATAAGACGCAACGGTACTCAAAACTGGACCGAAGCGATTTTGGAAAAGATCAACGAACAAACCGGATTGGTTGCTGTACCCAATTGTCACTGGACCGATGGAAGTATTGTTGATCTGGAGCAAGTAAGTACTGCCGTAAAAAAGGTAAATGCAAAACTAGTTATTGATGCAAGTCAGTCGGTTGGCGCACTGCCGATTGATGTCACAAAAATAAAACCCGATTTTCTGGTTTCGGTGGGATACAAATGGTTGTTGGGACCTTATGGCATCGGCTATCTCTACATCGATCCACAGTATGGATCCAAGGGTACTCCCATTGAATACGGTTGGTTGAACAAAAAAGGCAGTGCAGATTTTTCAAAGCTCGTCGAGTACCAGGATCAGTACGAATCCGGTGCACGCAGGTTTGATGCAGGAGGATTTCCAAGCTTTGTTCATTTGCCCATGGCCATTGCAGGCATGAAACAATTGCTGAGCTGGGGAATAGAAAACGTGCAGGAGTCAATCTCTGCCATGACAGACGCCATTGAAAGTAAAGCAAAAGAGTTTGGATTGAAGGCACCGGAAAAAAATACACGTGCTGGTCACATGATCGGAATTACTTATCCACAGGAAGAAATTGCCGCACTGAATAAAAGACTGGCCGAGCACCAGGTATTCGTAAGCTTCCGCGGAGATAAAATAAGGATAGCCCCTCATCTTTACAATGATGTGAACGATGTTGAAAGACTGTTTGATGTTTTAAAGCGTTAATTCTTTTTTGTTCGATCAAATTTAACCACATAGGCACATAAAATTTACGGCTATGTGTTCTATGTGGTTAAAAAAAATCAGGCATCATGTTTCAGCAGCCGGCATTTCTTGCCAAAGCATACAATACATTTCCGGAAACGTATACCTTAAACACTTTTCTATTATCAACAGAAGGAACGGTTGGAGCCATTAACGAATACGGTTGTTGCACATTCCATGTATTACTATATTTCTTAAACGCGCTCTCAACACCAGCATGAACCATAGTCCATGTTTTACCCATGTCCGACGAACGGAATATACCATCTGGGTGACCAACGATTAAATAACCATCCACTTGTTTGATCGATGAAATGTTTAAAGAAGGCTGAAGATCTTCATCAATGGCTTTCCAGGTTTTTCCACGATCCAGTGAAATGCGTATCCTTCTGGACTGGGTGCTTCTGCTGCAGGATATCGCAGCAAATCCAACATCGATGCGTTCGACAGCAATACCCACGCCGCCCTCGCTGATTACCCATTCCCAATGTTCACCCTTGTCCGTCGAACGCATAATGCCGTTTTGACCTGTACCGATGAGAACGCCTTGTGACTCCACGATATCCATGACCCAGCCCTCATTTTGGACTTGTCTCCAGCTTCGTCCCTTGTCAGCAGATTTATAAAGACCATTGTCGGAACCCAGGAATAACATCCCGTCAGATGTTTCAGATATCGATCGCACAGCATGGTTTTTAGAATTCGAATACATGGACAACCAGGTTCCAGCAGAGGGCATTTTTTGATAAACCTGCCCTCCAAACGTGTAGGCCATCACTCCTGAAGGATTGAAAGTAATCGAAGCAACTCGGGGATCAAGGGCTTCCTCCTTTTCCCAAACAGGAGCTTTAAGGTTAGTTTTACTGTGGTACATTTCGTTTTTTACGCGTAAATAGACATCCGACTCTCCTGCAAAAAAATCTTCAGGCTGTTCATTTTCAGGCAGACTATAGCTGATGTCTTCCCACGTTTGTCCGCCATCTTTTGATTGGTAAATGATGTTGCTTGCCCGCGGTGCAGCAATTTTTGCAGCAGATGACGACCGGTGTTCCAAGGCTGGGTCACCGGAAAAGAAGTTCAGCATACAATACAATAAAGTCAGGTGTAGGAAATGCATCATAAATTTGATTTTATTGAAAATAATACATCAAAATTACAGACATACCGGATGCTTACGCCATTCCATTTGTAAAATGAGTGACTGGATTTGTAAAATGATTGTAAATGATTTGTAAAATGGTTAGAATAAGCCTTCAGATAAATAAATAGAATGGATTCGAATGTGTATTTGATCATACAAAAACCCGCCTATCAGGCGCTCTTGTTTTTGCTCCTCACCCCCCTGCTCATTTTTGTAATTCAACCCAGGAGTGCTGATACAGCATGGTCCATCGCAGCTTTTGTATTTGTTTTGTTTCTGATCGTCAATGCAGGACTTTTATGGTTTGATGACAGTCCATGGCACTACTTTCTTTATTCTATTGGATGTTCTCTGGTTTATCTGTTGTTGATATCCATCATCATGCCTGGCTTACTCAAAATTTTAACTCTAAAAAGTTCGGAAGAGAGTGCTATGGCTTTTTTGGTGCTGATCTATCAACCTTTTGCGTTGCTGATGGTGATGCTGGTGAAATGGATCGTAACGAAGTGGTTTTAGTGTATTGGAAATAAATGACGGCTATTTTATTATTCTATAAAAGAAAACAATCCTATGGCAAGTGAACCCAAAATGTCAAAAATAGTAAATGCACTTCTTTGGATGGCACAAGTGCTTCTATCCGTTACCTTTCTTTGGTCAGCGTACATGAAACTTTTTAAGTCAGGCGATTTACCCTGGTTGTGGATAAATGAAAATCCAATGTTGACAAAAGTAACAGCGATACTTGATTTTTTAGCTGGCGTTGGATTAGTATTGCCTGCATTACTTCGTATTCAACCGAACTTAACAATGTATGCATGCTATGGAACCATTGCATTGATGATCGGCGCAAGCGTTTTTCATATTTCGAGGGGCGAAGCTTCACAAATAGGGTTTAACATTTTCGTAGCGCTTACTGCAGCATTTATTGCATGGGGAAGGACAAAGAAGGCACCCATCACATCCAAATAATAACGTTGACAATGCACCATGTAAAGCGAAACCTGAATCAACGTTAATGATCAAATCCTTAACAGTAGTCGTGTTGCTCTCGGTCTCACCTTGCTTAGGTCAAACCTTTCCAACACTGCTGCCTCTTGTTGATGCAGACTCCATGTACATCCGGAAATTCAGCCTGAAGAATGACGTGCGTTTATTTTATGGCGGACAGGGGAACAATGTGTCATTGGGTTCCCGGCGCGATGACGAAATCCGCATTAATGGCGATCTCTATAAAAACACGAATGACTATATCGGAGCAGGCATTACCTATGGATGGCTGGATGGTGATATCAGTTTTTCGATCCGTGGTAGTACTTACCTGAAGGAGGAACGATCCAATCTGACGCAATTCAAACTCGCGTTTAGTTACACGCGCAGGAAAGTTATATTCCGTCCTTATTATTCAGAAAGCAAAGGTGTAATGATTACCGACAGCAATAATGAATTTGAAAGTACGCCTTCTCTTCACGAAGTGAGGTTCGGTATGCAGATTACCTACTTGTTCAACCCGTTACACTATTCTTATCGCGCTTCCATGTATCAGTCAGAGTACCAGATGAAAACTGCAGGATCGTTTCTTCTCCGGTTCGATCCGTTTTACAGGAGTCTGGGAACAAAAGATGGAAGCATGATCCCGGCAGACCACGATCTGTCAACACGATTTGGGGAGCAGACAGGTCTGCAGTATATACGATCACCGGGCTTGTTGGTGTTGCCTGGGTACGGAATCAACATTGCCATACCCGACTCACGTTTTTTCATTTCACCTATTGTTTTTGCCGGGCTTGGTCTTGCACAAAATACCTACGAGACAATTTCTGATAAAGGAAGTTTCACCAGTGTGGAATATGCTGCTAACGTTGTAGTGAATGCGGGTTACAACGGCAATACATGGTACTCAAAAATTCAATTTAACTGGTCATCCGGTTACACCACACTGGATCCCACATACCTCACCAACTCCAATCTCACATGCGTACTCACGTTCGGCCTGAGGTTTCAAAACTTTACACGTGTTCATCAATGATAAATGCTGGGACGGGAATGACGAATGATTAATTTTAAATATTAAATATTGAATATTGAATGTTATTGGTCGTGAAGACAATCTACCGGATTTACATTCGCTGCACGAATGGCTTGTGATGCCACGGTGATCCACGCTATAAACAAGGCAATGAGGCCGGCAACGACAAAGTACCAAAGTTCGAGGTCGATGTGGAATGCAAAGCGACTTAACCATCGATCCAGGAGCCAGTAGCTGGCAGGCAAGCCGAGCACAATGGAAAGCAACACCATCTTGGTAAAATCTCCAGATAGCAACAACACGATATTGGATGAAGATGAACCCAGGGCCTTGCGGATTCCGATTTCTTTTAATCTGCGCTCTGCGGTGAATGTTGCCAGTCCAAAAAGACCGAGGCAGGAGATGATGATGGCAAACCCGGCAAAGTAACCCGACAGCGCTGCGACGCGTTGCTCGGCAGAATACTGTTTGGCATACTCTACATCCTGAAATTCATAATCAAATGTAAAGCCCGGATTGTATTTTGTATAAAAGGCAGTCATCGCATCCAGTGTTTCCTTTTCTTTCCCTCCTTCGATGCGGGCCATGACGTTGTAGGTATTTTCAGGATTGAGAACAAAGAACAACGGATTTACCGCATCGTGAAGCGATTGAAAATTGAAATCCTTCACCACACCAATGATTTCCAGATCATTGGTTTCCCAAAGTTTAATGTGCTTGCCGATAGGATTGTCCATACCCATCACACGTATGGCAGCCTCGTTGAAGATAATAGCGCTTGTATCAGTTCCATGTTCGCGTAAAAAAGATCGGCCTTCCAAAAATTCCACCCCAAGCGTTTCAATCATGTCGTAGTTCACACGCATGTTTTCAAACAGGATTTCATCCTCCGGGTTTTTACCCTCCCATTCCAGTCCGCTCGTGTTGTTGTTGCGGCCAATCATGCTATGACCGATGCTCGAAGCACTGATCACACCTGGTATTCTGCGAAGCTCCTCAAGGAACGTATTCTTCGTTGAGTCTACGCGGCCCTCCACCGGAAACCGAATGAGATTATCTTTTTTATATCCAAGATTCTTATTTTGAACAAATTCAATTTGATTGTAAATCACCAAAACAGAAACAATGAGAATTACCGAAAGAAAAAACTGAAATACGACCAGCCCCTTCCGTGCCCATACCTCACCCCACGATCCTTTCATCTCTCCCTTCAATACGGCCACAGGTTTGAATCCTGACAGGTACAAGGCCGGGTAACTCCCGGCAAGCAGGCCTGTTACAATTGTAATTCCGCCAAGCCACATGATCAATTGCGGATCATTCAGTGTAAGGACAATTTGTTTTTCCGTGATCACATTAAACATTGGCAAAGAAATCCACACCAGCGTAACAGCAATAAGCAAAGAGAAGAACGACGTAAGCATAGACTCCGTCATAAATTGAATGACCAGGGAATGGCGTTGCGCGCCGATTGATTTTTTTATACCTACCTCCTTGGCTTTACGTGATGCCCGCGCGGTAGAGAGATTCATAAAATTGATGCAGGCAATCAATAAAATAAAGATTGCAATGATCGAGAACAATCGCACGTACTCAATGCGCCCCCCTGCGAGTTTACCATTTTCGTAGCGTCCATATAGATAACGTGATGAATACGGAGCCAAAAACAACGATACGTTGGTTTCTTCGTTTTTCTTCTTTACAAAATCCCTGATCTTTTCACTTACGACTGCAGCATCACTTCCTGCGACAAGCGTTGCAAATGTGGGCGGTCCATTGTTGCCCCATCGTTTCACCCATTCATTATCGTCCGCATACAACTCGAACGACATCACAAATTCAAATTTAGAGGAAGATGCCTGTGGTACTTGTTCAAAAATTCCCGTGACACGCAGTGACTTGTCGTGTTGCAGTTCAACTGTCTTTCCAATTACATTTTCGTCGGTGCCAAACAATTTTATCGCCAGTGGGCGCGAGAGCACAATGGAATATTTGTCTTCCAGCACCTGATCTACATTTCCTTCGGTAAGCGAGTATGAAAAAATGTGAAAGAAATCTTTTCCCACATAATACCCATCGCCCTTCACACTATGTTCCCCTACTGAAAGTGTAAATGAACTGATCCAGGTGGTCGTGGCTGCATATTCCACTTCAGGCACTTCTTCCTTTAACGCATCGGCAAGTACGCCGGGTGTAGAGGAGGTAGTCATGATGTTGGTGGCATACTGCTGGTGTTCCATCACCTGGTAGAGGCGACTGTCGTTTTCATGAAATGAATCCATGCGCAACTCATCCGTTACCCATAAATAAATCAACAGCGTACAGGCAAGACCTGTGGAAAGGCCGACCAGGTTAATGAGAAAATAACTTTTCGCGCGTAAAAAGTTTCTGTAGATGAGCAGCAGGTAATGGTTAATCATGTAGTGTCGATTTATAACAAAGACTCAAAACATCGTGATTTGTTGCATGTAATACTTAAAAAAAAACAAACGGTTACAGGCAACACGAATATAAACTAACTTTTTTGCGCGTACGGTTTCAAACGCTCGCCGTCCAATACCGAACATTACATTTTCAGTCACGAACATCGATATGGCCAGAAAGCCTTAAATTCACTGTTTATTCCATGGTACAATCCTTGTCAACCATAGGAAGATCCAAAGTTAACTTGAGACTTAAACTACCCGCATATGTTTCGTAATTACCTGAAAATCGCCTTCCGTAGTTTTATCAGTCAGAAATATTACTCCCTTATTAATACAGTAGGCCTCGCCCTGGGCACAGCCACCTGCATCCTCATCGTACTTTTTGTACAGGATGAATTGAGTTACGAAAAAGTTTATTCCAACAACGAAACGATCTACCGCCTGGTTGAAGATTTTCCGATGGGAAGTCATTTGTCGCAATCCGCTACCGTACCCTTTCCTACCAAGGCCACGATGATGAGCGACTATCCTGAAATCAAAAATGCCGCGTTGATTTTTCGTCCTTCGAGTTGGGGCGGTTCACCGGTCATCAAACGCGGAGATCAGGAATTCTATGAAGACAATTTTATTTTTGCCGAACACAGCTTTCTACAAATCTATAAATTCAGATTTCTCAAAGGCGATTCAGGAAAAGCATTGCTCGCACCCGGTGAACTGATCCTGACAGCCAGCACAGCAAAAAAATACTTTGGTGATGAAGATCCGCTGGGCAAAACACTTACTGCACCCGGGTTTGGTGATTTATCGATTGTAGGTGTTGTTGAAGATCTGCCTGGTAACACGCACCTTCAGTTTGATATGATCTGCTCTTTTGAAACCTTCAGAGGTTTCTTTGCCGGTAACCCTACCTTCTTTGATACGCAATGGACGTGGGTGGCGGCGTGGATGTACTTCACCGTGGAAGATCCTGCCGCTGCAGAAAAAATCAGTGCCGATTTACCCAACTATGTAAAGAAGCATTACCCTGCTGCGCTTTCTGATACCGGTTTGTCGTTGCACATGCAGAAAGCCAATGACGTGCACTTAACATCCAACCTCGAACTTGAATTTGAATCGAACGGAAACATTCAGCACGTGTATTTATTTTCATTCATTGCCATTCTCATCCTGATCATCGCCATCATCAACTTCATGAACCTGGCCACCTCACGTTCGGTGAAACGCGCCAAAGAAGTAGGACTGAGAAAAGTAATGGGTGCACACCGCGAAATGCTGATTGCCCAGTTTATGGGTGAGGCGATCCTCACGAGCTTCCTTGCCCTGATCATTGCTGTCGCGATCATTTACACAGCATTGCCCTGGTTCAATAACCTTACGGGGAAAAATATTGTGATTGATCTTCTGCACAATATGCCTTTGCTCGTAGGCATGCTGTTGCTGGGAGGTATTGTAGGGTTGATGGCCGGCAGTTATCCTGCACTCATTCTATCGTCTTTTCAACCCACGGAAGTATTGAAAGGAAAATCGGGAAACATGTCATCCAATAACTTATTACGAAAAGTGTTGGTGGTGAGCCAGTTTGTGATTTCAATATCGATGATCATTTGTATCGGCATCGTATATAAACAACTGAATTATATTCACAACAAAGACATGGGCTTTAACAAAGATCAGATCGTGATGATCGATGCGAGCATCAACGGGTTTCAGCAGAAATACCATGGATTTAAATCCGAGTTATTGAATAAAAGCGAAGTGCAATCGGTGAGTACGCTGGGTGGAAGCATTCCCGGCGAAGAAGAAGTGATTGAAAATTCATTTGCTGCCGAGGGGGCGGAATCAGAACAACAGCAATGGTTCAGTGTGATGAATGTTGGTCACGACTTTGAAAAAGTACTTGACGTAGAGTTTTTGCAAGGTCATAGTTTCCAGGTCGGTAATTCCACCGATTCAGCAGGATACATTATTAATGAGTCTGCCGCACAAGCCCTGGGCTGGGAAGGTGACGTGATCGGAAAAGTGATCAATCAATCTGCGAATGGAAGGATCAATAACACGGGTTCAGTAATCGGGCTTGTAAAAGATTTTAATTACAGACCCTTGTATGATCCGATCAAACCTCTCGTGATCAGTCTGAATGCGTTTGGCGGAGGTACACTTGCCGTGAAAGTGAAATCAGAAGATCTGGCAAGCACCGTAACAAAACTTGAAGATGAATGGAAGGAACAATTTACAGGAAATCCATTCCGCTATTCGTTCATGAATGAAAATTTCAACAACCTCTATCGCAAAGAAGACAAGTTCAGCACCACCATTCAGTATTTCTCGGTACTGGCGATCTTCATTGCATGTTTAGGGTTGCTTGGTTTGTCGGCTTACACCACGGAAGGAAGAAAAAAAGAAATTGGTATCCGCAAAGTGAATGGCGCTACTACATTCGGACTTGTGACGTTGCTCACCAAAGATTTTTCATTGCTGGTATTGATCGCCTTTGTAATCTCCGTGCCCCTCGCCTATTATTTCGGCACGCTGTGGCTGGATAATTTTGCTTACAAGACGGATATCGGTGTGTTTATCTTTGTTATTGCGGGAGTATTTTCGTTCGCGCTGGCCATTGCCACCGTAAGCTATCATACCTTCAAGGCAGCCCGAACAAATCCGGTAGACTCGTTGAGAAGCGAATAAAATCCTACCTAAAAATCGTATTTGAGTACTGTTTCATTTCCGGGATATTTCAATTGTCCTGGAAATGAAAACACACTTAAAAGATGTACTCTGGTACAGGTTCATTGACAAACCTCTTTACACCATCAGTCACCCCAATTGCGTGAACCTGAAGGGACATTATTCATAAAGGGTGTGGATTGGTTGATTATATACAAATCATTCTATAACTTTTCATAGGCTCTGCAATAAAATTGCCTTCCCCTGGTTATGAAATCTGAAATCAATCTTTTGGTTAACTATGCCAGGATGATTCTGGCACTACTCAGTATCGGGCTAAGCGGTTGCAGTGAAGATCCGGCAACCCCACAAATATCGAAGGCGGGGGAATTGGCCGAAGTTGTCAATCAGAAATTAATACCACTTTCACAGGATCCTCTTCTGTGGACTGATGATCAGCTGAAGTTCCTGGATCCGATGTCCGAAAAGGCTATCGTCGGGTTAGGAGAAGCAACGCACGGAACAGCGGAGTTCTTCAAAGCCAAACACAGGATATTCAGGTATCTGGTTGAAAAGCACGGCTTCAAGGTCTTTGCCATTGAAGCAGATTTTGGAGAATCCATCATTCTGAATCAGGCGGTTTTAAACAGTGACAAAAGTCAAATAGAAAGCCTGATGAAAGAAAAAATGCTTTTCTGGACCTGGAAGACGAGCGAGGTCCGTGACCTTTTGTTCTGGATGTGCGACTATAATCTCGGAAAAACAGAAGACCAGAAGGTACAATATTGGGGCATTGATTGTCAGTCTAATACACATCACCCGGATATCATGAAGGACTATTTGAAGAAGTTCGATGTTTCTTTTTTTTCTTTCGCCGCTGGTGTTCTTGACCAGGCTAAGTCAACCGACCCATTCTATATGTCACAGATGGATTTCAGCAACCATATCAAAAACCTAACGTCGTTGAAAGATTCCATCACGAAATACCAGGGAAATATCCTCGCAAAAGGATCTAAGAAAGAATATCAATTGATGCTACAGCTCACTGAAGAGATGAAAGAAGTTTACGAGATACGATATAAAAATAACCCATACTTGCGTGACGAATACATGGCAAAGAATACCCGGTGGCTGCAACAATATTTTAACGGAGCGAAGATCGTCCTGTGGGCACATAATGGCCACGTAGCGGATCGTAAATCTTTTTCCTATCGTTCCATGGGCAATTTTCTAACAAGTGATCATAACGACTATGCGGTAATAGGATTTCTTTTCTCCAAAGGTTCGTTTATGGCACGAACACAGAATGCGAACATCGTTGGGGAGCTGAAGTCGCAATCCATCGAAGCTGAGCCGAAGTCAGGTTCCGTTAATAAAGTAATGTCCCTTGCCACTGCGCCTGTTTTCGCTGTGAATGTTTCTGATATCACAGAACATGATTCGTGGAAAACGGCATTGGCCAAACGGATCGATTACTTTATGATCGGATCGACGTACAGCAATAATCCACAATTTTATTATACCCCACTCGAGAACAACAACTACCACCAACTAATCTATTTCAACAACACAACAGCTGCGACTCCGTTGAAATGATAATTTGAAATCTGAAACATTCAAATTTTCTTTCGGTTACGCCGCGCAATAAACTGCGTAAGTATTGGGGTAAATATAATGGTGGTGACTACAGCTGCTGCAATCTGTGATGTGGCAACGTTTACCATCGGTACAAAGGAAGGATCAACCAATGCAATAGCGGCCGGAGTTGCCACTGCATTTCCCGCAGTACTTGATGCCGCTGCTCCGCAAATACCCTTGCCTCCTACTGCACGGTCAGCCAAAATATTAAATATGCCGCCAAAAAAAGTGGTGATGACTCCGAGCAGAATACCGGGAAGTCCTGCCGCGATGATGGTAGATAAGTTGAGAGCCGCTCCAAGAGCAAACGCAAAAAATGGAATTAAAATAGCTCCTCCTTTACTGAGAAACGTGCGCAGGTCTTCATCAAGATTTCCCAATACGAGGCCAACAAGCAACGGAAGAACAACACCCAAAAGAGGAAGCAGCGGCATGCTGGCAATACCTGCAATGCCAAGGGCAATCATGGTGAGGAACGGACCATCGTTCACCGACAGAATGGCAATGGCACCCACATCGGTTTCATCACCAAACTCTCCGGCCAGTGCAACATATAACCCGCCGTTAGAATTTGTTACTGCAGAAATGATTGCCAGTGCGGATAATCCGAATATTCCTTCCGGTCCAAAAAAATAAGCAACAGCAATTCCCAGCAAGGCACCAATAAGAAATTTTGTGAATGTTACGGCCACTCCTTTTTTTAATGCCATCGGTGTTGATCGAAGATTGATGCTCGCGCCCATGCAAACCAGGAATGCAGCAATCAGCACCCCCGAACCTTTTGCTAGTGCGGTCGTCATGCCGCCAATATTTAACAACGCCGGAAAAAACGTGTTGATCATAACACCAATGAAAAGCGGAACGATCATCATCCCGCCCGGAATTTTTTCAATGGTTGCTTTTATTTTCATAGCGTTACTTAAAAATTGTTTCGAAGAGGGGTCTTATCGAAGGAATAATTTTGTGACAATTATTCAAATCACTTGCACAGTCGTGCTCCATACCGGATCGCCTGAATCATACTTTCCGGATTGGCCTCCCCTTTGCCTCCTTTATCAAACGCCACACCATGATCCACCGATACCCGGATGATGGGCAGACCCAATGTGATGTTTACACCAGAAAGTCCTTCCCACTTGTCCTTCTCATGATTGTAGTTGAATCCTAAAAGTTTGGTAGGAATATGTCCCTGATCATGATACATACACACCACCACATCATACTGTCCGCCTTTCATCTTGGGAAAAATGGTATCGGGTGGAAATGGGCCTTCAGCGTTGATGCCGGATTTCTGCGCAGCTTCAATGGCAGGCATGATCTCATCAATTTCTTCACGGCCAAATAATCCATTCTCTCCCGCATGCGGGTTCAGACCGGCAACAGCTATGCGCGGATTTTCAATATCAATTTTTCTCAGTGCATCATAGGCAAGCTGAATAACACGTAAAACCCGATCTTTTTTTACGCGCTTTATCGCATCCAATAAAGAGACATGTGTTGACACATGAACCACGCGAAAACCTCCGTCGGCTAGCATCATGGTATAGTCTTTTGTGTTGGTCAGCGCGGCATAGATCTCGGTATGACCTGCAAAATGAAAACCGGCCTGTTGAATAGCCTCCTTATGGATCGGTCCGGTAATGGTAGCATCAATGCTTCCCACTTTTGCCAGTTCGATGACTTTAGCCACATATTCATACGAAGCTTTTCCCGTCATCACAGAAACTTCATTGAATTTAAATTTACCCGGGTCAATATTTTTCATATCGAGCACGTCAATCGTTCCGAACGCGTAAAGACCTTCTTCGGGTTTGGCGATGGTGTTTACTTTTAGTTGAAATCCACACAATGCGATGATTTGCTTCATGATCCCTGCATCACACACCACCAGCGGTTTGCACACATCATAGATGTCGCGCAGCATGAGCGCCTTTGCTGTAATTTCCGGGCCAATGCCAGCGGGGTCACCTGCGCTAATGCCTAATAAGGGTCTGCTGTTTTTCATTCTGTTATTTTCCGGTACGCACTATTTTTTCAAGCCACGGTTGTGGCCAGGGGTAACTGCCGGGCTTTACCGTGAAAAACATTTTTTTATCCGTTGCCAGTGTCACCACACCTGATGCAACCTCTGTATGGATATGAAGCTGGCCTGCATCTGAATTTTTGATCACGCGGATTGCCGTTGCTCCTCCCGTCAGACAAAAATGAATATCTTTTTTCTGCATACGCGTAGTCATATACCGGATCAATTCGCCAAAGTAATTCAAAAATAATTCAGACACAGCTTTATCAGGATGAACGGGATGCGCCACGGACACAACGGCTACCTTACGGGATGCGAGGGCTTCCGCAATTTGTCCGAAAGAATGCTGTATTTTCAGGGCATCCCAGGTTAGGGTGTCATGTGAAAAATCAGGAACAGAAAACTGTGGTACTTCAAAGCGATCGAACAGTTCTTTTTCGGATTGGTTCCGTACAGTACTGCCATTCATGATCAAAACAAACTCGCTATGAGGTTGATGATTTGGCAATACGGTTGGCGAATGGCCGAGATGTTCAAGAAAACATTCAAATAGTTCGGCACCGCCGCAACACAGATCGTTTTCGTTGGTGGCGGTCACATAATTTCTCAAATCACCTGTTGAAGCTACATCTCCTGTGATCAGGCCTAGTGCAGGAAGGTGTGAAGGATCAACATGGACATGCTGTAAGGCGGACGTAAATGATCTTATGCGTGAGGTAACACTTGCCGTAGTGCAGGGGAAATCAGGATCCGCAGCAAAAACTGTTTCATTGAGCGGAACATCATTGACGCGATACACTCCATCAATTATTTTTCTTCCCCGTACCGGGTTTGCCGGAAGTACAAGTATTCTTTTAAAGTGAAAGTGTGGTTGCAGTGCATCGAGTTCGGGGACAAGGTGACCGCGCATGACCGAGTCAATTTTTTTGAATAGACGGATGTGGGGAATTTGCGAAAGGCCGGCGCTTACATCAGAAATTTTCCGGATCGCATCAGGTTCAGGCATGGCGCGCGTGCCGGTATCGACAACAAGTAAATCGGCCCTACTGTTACTATCAATTGTGAATTGAATTTCAGTATTCAACCCATAGCGATGGCCGATGCCTGCAATTTCGGTGGCGCCGGAAAAATCATCAGCAAGAACGATCAGCATGGAGTGCATACTATCCGGGATAGTGAAATCGTTTTATTTAAAAGCGTCATGCTATGAGCAAAATTACACTATGTGCATTATTAATCGGTATCTTTTTTAATGCACCTGCGCAGAAATTCGGACATTTTTCAACCGACGATGTTGTGAACAAAATGCCAACACACCGACAAGCCCAAAGTGAAATTGATGCACTGAGCCACACCTGGATGAATGAAATCAAAGACAAATACAGGGAAATCGGAAATCTGGAAAACAAACTGCAGTCCGAGAAAATTCTTCTCACTACGGAAATGATCCGGGATCGTGAGCGTGAGATCGAGACAAAATTAAAAGAGGCCACCGACTATCAATACCAGGTATTCGGACCTTACGGGCTTTTCTTTCTCAAGAAGCAGGAATTGATAAGGCCTGACATGGATAAAATCAGTGAAGCTGCGGAACGCGTGTGTAAGAAACACAACCTGGATTACTTAATGGACAAATCCAGCGGACCTACGCTGGTGTATACAAATCCTGTTCACGATTATACTGATTTCATTTTAGAGGAGCTCGGTCTGGGAGATCCGCATGATACGATAAAATAAACCTGAACCCGGTTAAGCATAATAAACTAAAGGCCAACCGACAGCGCAGCATTTACCATTCATCTAAAACGTTGTTTTTATCTTACCCTCATTCATCTATATTGAGTGAGGTTAATTTCTTACACCTACCCTATGACAAAAAAGAGCTTCAGGATTTCGTTGTTGACAACAGTATTGTTGACAGCTGCACACTTTGTTTCTGCACAGTCGCCTGTTGTTGTACCCGATTGGGCGCTGCCGGCGTCGGCAACCCATCAGCAAGTCTCGCCGCCTGCTGATTTTCACCGAACTGCTGTAACAACCATTACACCCATTGGCATCTTTGAAGGTCAATCCGATGTAGGCGCTGCCCTCGTTCCTGGAAGTTCCAGTTACGATCCGGCTACAAAACAATATACGATCACTTCTGCGGGGTATAACATCTGGTATGTTCGTGATGAATTTCGTTACCTCTGGAAAAAAAATGTCGGGTGATGTATCCCTGGCAGCGGACATCAGTTATCCGGATGCAGCCGGCTACGGCGATCGCAAAGCGGTGCTTATCATTCGTGAAAGTCTTAATGACGATTCGAAGGAAACTCTTGTTGCTATTCATGGCGCGGGCATGATCCAACTGGGATGGCGCCCAGAAACCGGCGCACGTGTGAAGGATATGGAATTCCGTACCGGCAGTCGTGGTGCTCTTGCAGGTGGCAGTTCCCCCGACTCCCTTGTTCCTGCTATCGCCAAACGCATCGGTATTGAAAAACGCGGTGATTCTTTTGCACTCTTCGTTAGTATGAATGGCGAACCCATGCACCAGTTCGGCGCTCCCATTGAATTGCATCTTGAGGGACCGTTTTATGTTGGCATCGGGTTCTGTTCACATTTGCCCGACTGATATCGCGGTATTATCCAATGTTGTTCTTACCAATACCGCTGGTCAGGTTAAATAAATTCGAATCGTTATCAAAAATTTATTTACATCGATTTGCACGTTCGTTAAATTCATTAACTTGGATTCGATGTGCATGAAGATGATCGGGCAAAACCAAATTTATCCGATGGCCTTTGGGGATATAAGACATTCCGATTTTCAATATATTGGTTTCCAATCTCCATTTGAGCTTTTGATGCAAATTCGAGAATATAAAAGTAGAAATTCTAATAGAGGAATATAGGCCATATGGCCTATATCACTACGTTGTAGGTAATGCCGCAGGACAGAGTAATGAAATCAAAGAGACTTATCATTATTGGACTGACAATCATTGTGATTGAGACACTGATCTTTGGACTTTGGATTTATTCAGAGAAACCGACACCAGATGTTTCAATCGCACTTGTTATTATCGTTCCGTTTCTATTTGGAGTAAGTATCATACTGGGACTCATATTTTATTTGTTGAAAAGACGACCCATTGCTAACCTACTATTTTTGAATTCAATCATTGCACCAACAATATTTTATTTTCTATGGACTCTTTGGTTCATGGGCTGGCGGGACAGAAACTATACTGAATATTCGTTTGTAATTAACAAAGCTCAATTTGAAGTATCTCTATCTAAGACTAATGACTACTTTTCAATTTCCGACATTACGAATCAACAAAACGGTTCAACGACCGGACTGTTCTTTGGACAATATCAGGTCAATGGTGATACAATAGTTATGGAGGACGGACAAACTAGAATGAAAATAGCTGGCGACAAATTATTTGGGTTTCCGCAATCACCGACAGAGATTAAGCTTAGTGAAGTGACTAAGAGGTGACAATTGAACAAGAGTAGTGAATGCGGCACTACCTACAACAAAATGTATAATCCATGGCACTGATAAGGAGGGACATTTTTTTATTTTTGCTCAGCGCCACGGCTTATACATAAACGTTGGCTGCAATGGGGCCTGGACAGACAGAACTACAATAGACAAATTAGTAAATGGACTTCTTAACTTTCTGGGGACTTATTCTTTTTGCCTTACTTGTTTCTGTTGGGACAATTTTTTTGAGTTATTGGATTCCAAAGAAGATGGGATACAGGAAAATCGGAGTGATTGTTTCAAGAACGCTGATGGTCGCGGCAGTTATAGGTATCCTGACAATTGTGTTTAGCGACAAACTATTCTTCAAGTCGGACGTAAATGAAATTTTGGGACGACATAACATTATACTTGTTTCCCTCGGGCCGGTTGCTTCAAACTTTTGCGCTACATTCTAACGACGTCAACGATGTCTCTTTCAGTAAAGATGGGAATTGGATTGCAAGTGGAAGTTCAGACAGAACTGTCAGCGTTTGGCGTTTATCAATCGATGTAAACGAACCCAAATGATGTACTTGCATTAGCTTCACTTTACAATCGATCAACTATAATAACATTCTAGGAACACGGAGATAGGCTTGGTTTCAACTAAAATTTATATCTTAGATAAGGCGTTCTACTTTAAAATATAATTCATGAACAAGAAAAAAAACTTTCAACTCATCGCGTTAGCGATAGGACTCTTTTTCAACAGTGCAGTTCTCATGGCCCAGTCTTCGCCCCAGCCGGCTCAGACTTTTCCCCAGCCGTTTGACCGTGATGGCGCAACCAAAGTGCTTGAGAACGATCGCGTTATCGTTTGGGACGTTTCCTGGCTGCCGATCGCCTATCCCACACACCGCCACCTTTACGATTATGCCGGCGTTTATTACACCAACGGTGACCGGGTCGTTGTGTCTCCGCAAGGTGTGCGTTCGCCAACTCACAGCACCGCCTGGGATCATTTCTTCTTCCGCAGGGGCGTCACGCATAGTGAAGAAGGGGTGGGCACGGATACGCTGCGGGCGGTGTTCCTTGAGCTTAAGGAACCCGCGCCGGTGAGCGCCACGGACACCGCTTCCGCAGGGCTCGGCAGGAAGGTCCGCGAGAGTAACCGCTTGGTCATTTGGGAGAACATTGCCGCGCAGGATACGCAGCCCTCGGCGCATCGGCATGACAGCGATGCCGTGGCCGTCTCCTTCACGGGTAAGAAACCAAAGATCACGTTCGTGCCACGCGGCACCGTGGACCAAGGGCGGGAGACCGCCGGCGCGGACCGGACGTATTTCTTCGAGTTGAAGTGAGGACACGCGACCAGACGGTCTTTCTAACCGGTGTTTTAATGGGCTTAGGGATTGGTATCATGCAAAGCCAGCCACCAACATTGGGTTTTATGCAAGTTGGGCTCGACATTTAAATATCAGCAAGTTGCAAAGCCCAGCTTCAGTTCCGGCAGACGAATTACTATCAGCTTTTGTACATAACTTCAACAATATATTTTCAATCAGTAGCGGTTGTGGGCAGAGGGAATACTAATACCCAACCTGCATAAAGCCCAGCTCGTTGGCGGTCATTGCAAAGAAAGACCTTATGAACTTTGAGTAGAACAGATGCAAGATAGAAACGAAAAATTCGAGGGCTTAAAGAACGACAAGCTGAGTATAAAGATTGTCTCAAACAACAATCCTTATCCTTCTGATGATATTCAGCAAAAGCTTTTACAACCTCGTAGGCTGACTTCATACTTTATAGTGCTGATTGACACTGGTTCTATTACTTACAATCTGGATTTACAAGACATCACGCTTACTGACGGGCATTTGCTTTTTGCAATGCCTAATCAAGTTTTTACACCTCCAACTAAAACTGCTGGTCTTAAATATTTTAAAGTTTTATTTGATGAAAACACATTGGCATTGTTGCCACAACAATTTCCTTTTTTAGCTAATCCTTTAAACTCACAGACTATAATTTTTGACAATGCCACAAGAGAGAGAGTAAAGCAGGTTTTTGAAATTTTAAATCAGATGCTTCAAATAGGCAAACATCCAACCGACACAGAAATAATATTAGCTTACTTGAACTCACTATTAACAGATCTAAATAGTGCTTATTTCAAAAACACAGAACCCATAAATATTCTGAACAACAATCTGTCGAAGTTTATTGAGTTCAAATTAATGGTGGAGACACATCTTACAGAACAACCTTCTGTTAATGCAATAGCAGAAAAATTGGCTTTGACCACAAACAGTTTATACCGGATCGTAAAAGAATATTCTGGCCTTTCGCCTAAGGATTTTTTCACTAACCGTTTAATGATCGAAGCACAGCGAAAACTACAGTACGCTCCGCTTTCTGTAAAAGAATTAGCTTTTGAATTAGGTTTTAATGATCCTGATTACTTTTCAAGATTTTTTAAAAAATGCACTGGAAAAAGCGTAAGTGAGTTTTTGGAGGCCCGGCAAGATTCGTCTAGAGAATAAATTGATTTGTCCATCTCCACTGATTTTCAGCCATCTACTTTTGCTTGACTAATTTAAATAAGCAAAAATGAAAACAGCATTAGTAACAGGAGCTAACAAAAGCATTGGCTTTGAAGTTGCCCGGCAACTTGTTCAAAAAGGGATTTATGTTTACCTCGGCAGTCGCAATTTACAGAACGGTATAGCAGCTGTAGAAAAATTATTGGCAGAGGGACTAAGCAATGTAGAGGCTATTCAGCTTGACGTTACGGATGATGAATCTGTAAAAAATGCTTGTGCCGAAATAGGTAAGAAAACAAAAACATTGGATATACTTATCAATAACGCTGGCATTTATGGTGGCTATCCACAGTCAGCATTTGATTCAACCGTAAACCAGTTCAAAACAGCATATGATGCAAATGTTTTCGGGGTTGTAAGAGTTACGCAGGCATTTATTGATTTATTGAAAAAATCTTCTGAGCCTCGTATTGTAAATGTAAGTTCAAGTCAAGGCTCAATTACCTTGCATAGCGACCCCTCATACAAGTATTACGATTACAAAGGAGCTGTTTATCTTTCTTCAAAATCAGCCATGAATATGTATACAGTTGTTTTGGCTTACGAACTTAGGGATAGTGACTTCAAAATAAACGCGGTTTGCCCAGGATATACAAAGACGGATTTTAACGGTCATAGAGGGCAAGGTAGTGTTGAAGTTGCCGGAGAGCGAATCATAAAGTATGCTTTGATTGACAAAGACGGACCGACTGGAAAATTCTTTAGTGAAGAAAATAATCCTGAAACGGGAGAAGTGCCATGGTAATAAACACTGAACCATTAGGAGGTAATACAACGAAACGCTAACAAAATGTATGTGCCATTGTGTGGCTCGGTTTAAGTTTTTAGTTTTATCTTTCAAATAACGCCTACCTGCCGGCAAAGGCAGGTTTGGTGTCGTGGGACGATTTACTAATCTTAAACCCACAACGTCACCTACATAAACGTTGGGCACAATTTTTTTTGGAGACTAAAGAATTAGGAAAAGAGTAAAAAGACAGAGGAAATCTATTAAATTTAACTTCGGAGCGCCACAAATATATCAGAAGCCACTTTTTTGAAAACGAAAAACACGAATTAAAATGGAATCAATTTTACCCAATTATGATGAATGGAATAGCCTAGCTACTAATGTCGCCTATGGACTTTGGGCGATGGGGTTATTAATAATTCTTGGCTATTTTCTCCGATTGGCCTTTACTGGAGACAGCAAGAACCGATATGATTTCATTAATCGTTATGAGATCAATGTTATGTGGGTGGCCTCTGTGATTATTATTTTAGGCGCCTGCGCATTCGTCAATGCCGATGTAATAGAACTGAATGCCCGATGGATTGTGGCTCGGGTATTAGTGACCGTGGCTATGGGCTTGATTCTAGTAATTATTATCCGAAACCTACTTAAATATTACTATCCATTATTCATTGAAAAATGATAGGAAGGTAAAAGAAAGTCTAACTCATTCTTCTGGATCTTTCTCTCAATTGGGGGCAGTCATGCTTACAGGACTTTTTTATTAATCAAATGATAAAACTGTGCCCAACACAAACCTAAGAGGCATTGCCTTTTGTTTATTTTTAAATTAAGGTAAGGCCAACCTGACTACCGGCAGGCAGGCGCCTCATAGCCAAACGTTAACTGCCATCTCTGACGGACGAAAGTACACCAACAAGAACCGGTGGACTCAGTTTTACCAGATCATCGGACACGACATCGATGGGAAACCTCAGAATTCATCCCATCCGTACCGTATCCGTCACGTGACTGTCACGTTCCATATGGCAGAAAAAATTTGAAAGCTTACCTTTACGATTGAGGTCAGAATTAAGCTCTATCTACATTTCATTATGCGTTCTCTTATCGTAGCAGGTTTTGTACTTATTGTTCTTCTTCTGAGTGTCATGTTGGGTAAGAAGAATAAATTCTTCGCTGATCGATTTCTCATACTGTATCTCACCTTTGCAGCGCTGCGGGAAATGTATATCTACGTTGAATATTCAGGCGTATTGGAGGAGAGTTACTGGATGCTTCTGGGCAAAGGAATTTACCTCTTACACGCACCCTTTTTTTTCCTGTATGTTTATGCGCTTACCGTGCAAAAAAATTTACAACCAAAATTCTATGTCATTATTTTTTCACCTTTCATCATATACGTCTTCCACTTTTTCTATTATTACTTCCGGGTTTTTGACCATGTCTTCCTTTCAGTTGAAAAAGGTCTGGTTTATGTAAACGGGAAGACATCAATTTCCTGGCTGATTTTTTCTGTGCTGTTCCTGATCATTGAACCTCTTTTTTTAATTGTCTCTTATTATTTGCTAAAGGGATATAAAAAGAGATTATTAGAATCGGTTTCCAATACAGATCGTATTCATCTCAACTGGCTCTATGTACTTTTTTATGTTTGGCTTGTTACAACCGTTGTGCTGGTCCCCATCGGTACACTCACGGTGGGTGGTGGCTGGTTCTCCGTTGGCCTTTTGCAGATATTGATAGAGATTGGTTCAGTGGCTTTTTTCTTTATTGTTGGGTTCTATGGCTTTAGGCAGACCACCATCTTCACAGACCTGAAGCTGGAGGAGGATTCCCTGATAAAGGTTACCTCAGGTAATTACGAACGATCTGGTTTGTCTTCCCGGCAGGCAAAAGAGTATCACCTTCAACTATTGAAATTGATGGAGGAAAAGAAACCCTGGCTGAATGGTGAGTTAACGGCCGGTGAGCTTTCTCAATTATTGGGCATCTCGGCCAATCACCTTTCGCAAGTACTTAACAAAGAGCAAAAACAGAACTTTTTCGACTTTGTAAACAGTTATCGCATAAAAGAAGTGATCCTTAAGATGAGGGACCCTGCCTGCAGTCATCTTACGCTGTTAGCAATGGCATTGGATTCCGGCTTCAATTCAAAGACTTCTTTCAACACTGTTTTTAAGAAGACCACAAACAAAACACCTTCGCAATATTTTAGATCCCCCGCGAAGTAAAATCAGCCAAAAAGACAAGAAAAGGGGTTCAGACCTCCACGCTGGAACGCTTTACACAGTGAGCCCCGGTAAGTTTGTGCTCTTAACTCTAAAAAATTACCAATGAAAAATGTATTCAAGATCAATTTCCTGGCAGTTTTACTCTTGGCAAATTTCACGGCGACTTTTGCACAAAATGCTCCTGACAAAATTATTTTCTTAACCGACGTTTATACAACCTTCATCAACGAGGTGAAAACGAAAAATAAAAGTCCGGAAAGCGTTGACCGGGAAACAATACAGACCTCGATCTGCGACAAATACTTCCGGAAAAGCGAGTACGCAGAATTTGTAAAGGACTTTATTACAGCACCAATAAGGAACACTTCTGAATTGAAGAAATCAATTGACAGGATTTCTTTAAACAAAGAAACAATAAAGGCCAAAATAATGGGAGCATTAAAAAAAAGCCGGCAAAATCTGGACAACGATAGTCTGGCCATTTACATCATTCCTGTAAACCCGGACAGCCGGCAGATCATAGAAGCGATGAATGGCATCATGGGTTTGACCGCTGGTTCAAAACAAATCATTCTGACAATAGAACCTGATATATTGGGATGGGAGAATATGCTTGAATATGCCGTTGCTCACGAGTACAATCACGCCTATTGGACAAATGTAAACTTCAGGAAATCATTTACATGGACACTCCTGCACTACCTGGTTTTTGAAGGAAGGGCCGATTATTTCGCCCATTTACTTTACCCCAATGTTGTAGCTCCCTGGACGGTTGCTTTGACTGAAAATCAAAAGTCAGACCTATGGAACAAAATTAAACCGAATTTGCAAAGCGAAGACATCAGTTATGAAATGGAGGTTATGTTTGGATCAAGAAATTATCCGGTTTGGGGTGGTTATTCGGTAGGGTATGACATTGTATTAACAGCATTAACCAACAACAAAAAGCTTAAGGCAGTCCATTGGACAAATCTTGAGGCAGACAAAATTTTAGCATTTAGTAATTACAAGTAAAAACCAGAACTCAAATGGTGACGGGTTTAAAGCATATGATACTACCGTCAAACAGGAAACACATGGACTGGGGTACGGGATTGACATTCTGGAATGTGGCATTTGCAAATTATTTGCGAAACATAATTATCAAAAATACGCGACGATACTTTGTGAAGTTGACGCAATTACTTCGGCTTTAGCAGGTCTTAAACTTATACGAACGGGGACAATTGCAAACGGCGCCAAAAAGTGTGACTTTAGATTTAAAAAAGAAACCAGACACTAATTCTATTGACAGACAGAAGAGCAGTCGCTAGCAAAATGAATAAAAACAACGAGTAGTTGTCAAAATACAACAGAAAGTAGCGTGAATACAACTAAGGGTAGCGGACTTTATTTGCATTACGACCCTGAGCCCAAATAACTTTGTGGCATCACAAAAAACCAAGTAACATGATGCTAAATTCAAAATCAATTGGCAATAAAATTGTCGAAGCAAGAAAGAAAACAAATCTTTCACAAGCAGACCTTGCTCAACAGGTATCAATCAGTCCGCAAGCTGTTGGGAAATGGGAACGTGGCGAATCTATGCCAGACATCCCTACATTAAACCGACTTGCAGAAATTCTTAACGTTGACCTTAACTACTTCTCTGACAGTTTTCAGGTTCATGAAGAAGAAACGACAACTTATGAGGTATTAAACAAGCAAACCGTAGAAACCTCAATTCCAAAATCCAGAACAAATTTTGACTGGAATTGGGATATGTCTCAGGGAAACTGGCTTGACGCTGACTTTTCAGGTTTAAAGAACCTGAAGGAGAAATTCAGTTCTTCAAATATGAAAAACTGTAAATTCATGAACTCGGATCTATCAGGACTGCTTCTTGGAAAAAACAATATTGAACTCTGCGATTTCTCAGGTTCCGACATCAGAGACAGTAAAATACAATCTTCCAACCTCTTAAATAATAAATTCAATAAATGTTCATTTATTGATGCTGCGTTTTTTAAAAGTAATATCGAAAAATGCAACTTCTCTTCATCGGACTTTTCCGGTGCAGAAATTCTGGAGTCAAATTTAGAGGGCAATGCAGTGAATGACGTTGTTTGGAAATTTACCAAATTTTTAAAAGCAAACATTAGTAACATTACTTTCACAGGAACTTTTGAGGATTGTCATTTTGAACACTGTTCTTTTTATGGGGTTAAATTTGAAAATGCAATCATCTTAAACACCTTTTTCAAGTATAATGAAAAGTTCAAAAAAGTTCAATTTGAAAATTGTAAGGTGGACAGTATAACTTATGCTTTTTTGAAAAATAATCAAGCGAACTTGACAGGTATTACAATAATATCATAACAACGGTTAGCGGTCATTGTACAGTGACACAACCACATTAAACTGACAGAAGATGCAAGAAACACATTGGCGCAAACAGCCCCTTAAATTGTCGCTTTAACACCTCAAATTATAAGACCAGGTTTAATATTTTGCATTAAGGGTAACAATCAAAAAAAAATGCGGAAATTAATTTTGGAAGTGCAGGTGTCCGTTGACGGATTTATTGCCGAAGTAAATGGGAACACTGACTGGATGCTTTGGAATTGGGGACCTGATTGGAAATGGGATAACGAATTGCAGAAATATCACACAGACCTGACAACATCGGTAGATTGTATACTCCTTAGCCGACACATGGCGGAAGAGGGTTTTATCGCCCATTGGGCAAATGTGTCTGAAAACCCAAAAGACACTCGATTTGAATTTGCTAAACATATAACGGACACTCACAAAATTGTCTTTACCAAAACGATTGATAAATCAGTATCAATTCCTGGTGGATGGGATAAAACCGATATTGCTGAAGGAGACTTTGTGGATACAATTCATAGCTTGAAGAAAAAGAACGGTAAAAATATTATCGTTTATGGTGGCGCCACGTTTGTTTCTTCGTTAATTAAGGAGGAGCTTATTGACGAATTTCATTTCCTTGTAAACCCCGTGGCTATAGGCGGAGGACTCCCTATTTTCAGTTACATTACCGAAAAGCAACAATTGACTTTGTTAAAATCCAAGGCCTTTGACTGCGGCATGGTGTTGCTTCATTATAGACGATAAAAAGGCAAAACAACAAATTGCTAACAACACCTTTGCGTTAGCGGTTAATTATAGGCAGTGTTTACAAGAATTTGCGACACAAAAGAATATAAAGTAAAACGACATGACAGAAGAACAATTAAAAAAACAGTTCCAGGAAATTGAAGACAACTTCAATGCAGCTGTAATTTCCAACCGTGTTGACGAAATTAAAAAATGTATAACAAGCGACTGGGTATTGGTGGACAGCCAGGGAGGAATAATTCCGCAGGCAGGATTTTTTAGCGTTCTGCAACAAGGACAACTTTCTCATGCTACGATGACCAAGGAAGTTCTACGAGTTAAAGTATATGGCGACATGGCATTAGTTACTGGTCGTGGACAAAATACAGGAACCTGGCAGGGCCAACCTTTGGAGGCTGACGAGTGGATTACAGACGTTTACAAGAAGGAAAATGACCAGTGGCTTTGTGTGTTGACACATTTGACTCCAGTGAAAAAATAGGTTGCACCATGGTATCAGTCGATTGACGACTTAAAGAAAAGAGCTTAACATGTTTTTACAGTGAAAATTATCTGACAAGGAAAAGACCTCGTTATACATACACCAGTGATTGATGACACAACAACCTAAAAAAAAATGATATGATGACTCAAAAAATTACACCCTATTTGTGGGTAGAAAAAGATGCCAAAGCTGTAGCAGATTATTATTTATCCATTTTTAAAGGCGGTAAGCTGAAAGATTTTCGCAAGTTCGATAGTGATGAAAGTGGAAATGATGCGGGCATAGAAACCGCTGTAATCGAAATAGCGGGAATGGAGTTTAGCATATTAGCAGCAGGCCCATTATTCAAATTTAATGAAGCAGTTTCTTTTGTGATCAACACAAAAGACCAGGCTGAGACCGATTACTATTGGGAAGCTCTTACTAAAAATGGTGGTGAGGAAAGCTCTTGTGGATGGTGTAAAGATAAATATGGATTGTCATGGCAAGTTGTACCCACTGAATATTTTGAATTAATACATAGCGATGACCCGGTGGTAAGAGAAAAAGCCATGAAGAACACATTAAAGCAGAAAAAATTGATACTTTCAGAACTTAAATGAGCTTAAATTATTGACTAAACCAACAAGGTGTTTATACATTGTGTTATCGGTTTGTACATTTGTAATTCTAGCAATACAGCGCCCTAAACACAAACGCTTGTCGGGTGGGAGAAATAAGTTTAAGAATGGAAAATACAAAATACAGGACGGTGAAAATCAAAAACCAATCATTGGCAGTATTGTTTTTAAGTTTCCTGACATTTTATTCCTGCAGCGATAAGAAAACTGACGCTATCACTGAGGAGAAGAATCCTTTTGGAGCTACTTCAAATACCGGGTCTCAGATATTGCAACCCTGCCACTGGTCATTTGCCGTGGAACAAAGTGCCAACGGTGAAGCCATGCTTGTCAGTACAGCGAAGCTTGATTCCGGATGGCATTTATATTCTCAACATATCCCGAGCAATGGACCTCGCACCGAGTTTGTTTATGATAGTCTGGACACCTATAAACTTTCAGGAGATACTGAAGAAGGTGAGCCGATTAAGAAATACGAGCCCTACTTGGAGATGGAAGTTCTCTATTTTGAAAGGGAGGCGGTGTTCAGGCAAAAAATTAAATCACTGAGCAAAACAGATTTTACAATTACCGGTACTGTTGATTATATGGTTTGTGTTGATGAATCCCAATGCGTTCATTCCGACGAAGAATTTTCTTTTTACGTCAAAGGAAATCATTCGGGAGAATAAGGGTCCGTATACGTAGTTCGCGTTAGCGTTCTTTTATTAATTTGCATTTGCCAAATGTCTATTCCTGGCAACCTATGGGCAGGGAAATAACGAAGAACTCTTTATTCATCGAGACCATAATTCACGGGTCGGTAGAAAACGTGTGGGAAGCATGGACCAACCCTGGCGTGATCATGAAGTGGTTTGGATCTGATCCCAAAGGTGAAGTACTGCGTGCGGAACTGGATGTTCGGCCGGGTGGTCGTTTTGAAGTAACATTTAAAGACTCCGACCAAACCGAACATACCTGTAGCGGCATTTATAACGAGGTTAAAAAATTTAACAAGCTCACATTTACGTGGCATTGGAAAAGCGAACCCAGCGTAGAATCCTTTATTGTTTTGCTGCTAACGGAAGATGGGAAATCAACAAACATGCAGTTTGAACATATGAATTTTGGAAGCGGGTCAAAACATAACTACATAAAAGGATGGGAAAGTACGTTCTTAAAACTTGAACAACTACTGAGCGGGAAAATTTAGAACTCACAGGTAGAAAGCCTAAAAGGCCGCTAGTTCAAGGTAAGATCAAGATTGATATTCGAATTAAAGACCCTGCGGCCAACAAGTACCTACACAATGAATCCTTACATAAAAAGAATTAAAGATCTATCCAGTCAATTGACTCCCGATATTCGTACGGAATTAGAAAAAGGATTTGTTGATGAGAGATTCTCCAAAGGCTCGTACTTGTTAAGACCCGGACAAATATGCATGGCCCATCTGCTTATCAAGGAGGGTATAGCCAGGAAATTTTATAACTATAAGGATAAAGAAATCACCACGGAAATATACTTTCATGATGATGTGGCCATATCCCTGGACAGCTATATTATGCAAAAACCGGGAGATGTATATATAGAAGCGTTAACCGAACTGGAAGTAACGATTATTGACTACAGCCGCTTTTATAAAGTCAAGAACAATTACCCGGAGGTGATGATGCTGGACAAAATGTTTATAGAATACTATGCAGTATGGTTTGAACAAAAGCTCCGGGAGTTTCAAACCCTTGATGCTTCACAACGATATTTAAAACTGGTTGCAAAGGAGCCGCAGATTGTACAATACCTTCCGGTTACGATTGTCGCTTCCTATTTGAATGTTTCACTGGAGACGTTATCCAGAATCAGGGCGAAGGTTTCATGAGCATAATTATTTGACATAAGTCAAATTTCTGCTTTGTTAAAGGATTCAACTTTGAGTCGAATTAAAAGTTAATCCCATGAAGGCAGTTACATTCAAAAAGTTCGGACAACCAGAGGTATTGCAATTAACGGAACTTGAAAAGCCGACTCCTAAAAGTAACGAAGTACTTGTGAAGATACACGCTACTTCAGTCACTTCGGAAGATCCCAAGATGAGAGGCTTTAATCATCCACCCTTGTTAAAGCTGCCGGTTGGATTGATGTTTGGGTTTAAAAAACCTAAAAAGCCCGTGCTTGGCATGGAGTTCTCGGGAATTGTTGAACATACAGGCGACCAGGTCAAAAATTACAAAACAAATGACCATGTATTTGGATATACCGGCCTCAGCTTTGGGGCTTATGCAGAATACAAATGCCTGCCGGAAAATAGCCTGATGTATTTCAAACCGGAAAATCTTTCCTTCGAGCAATCCGCAACGCTTGTCAACGGACCTCTTTCTGCGTTGGTCTACTTAAAGAAAAAAGGAGGAATAAAAAAGGGCGATCATGTACTGATCTATGGAGCCTCAGGCTCGGTGGGTACTGCGGCAGTTCAATTGGCAAAATACTTTGGAGCCACGGTTATGGGGATTTGCAGTACTAAAAACCTCGATTTAGTAAAATCCATTGGGGCAGACTATGTTCTTGACTATACCCGGGGAAATTTTTCAGAACGAAATGAAAAGTTTGATATCATCTTTGATACCATAGGTAAAACTTCAATGAAAGACTGCATGAAGTCACTTCACCCCAACGGGAAATATCTGCTGACCGAATTCAAAATTTCACATATTCTTGCAGCCCTGTATACCTCTCTTTTCAGAAGCAAAAAGGTGATCGTAGCAGCTTCAAATTTCTATTGGAAAAGAGAAGATTTAATCTTTTTAAAAGAGATTGCTGAACAGGGACATTATATACCCGTACTTGATCAAAGTTTTCGTCTGGAAGAAATTGTTGAAGCCCATCGCTATGTGGAAACAGGACACAAAGTTGGGAATGTACCTGTTTCGGTTCAATAAGATAATTGTGAAAAAAAAAGAATGCAAAGCAAATTATTACATGGAAACCATGAAACATAATGCCTTATCGTTTGTTTTTAACATGTATGCTATTAAATTTCGTCAGCTGGATTGGAACTGATATTGAAGCGCACAATTTCCCGCAGCTGCATTTTACCGATGTTGTGTGATATGGGTATTAAAAAACAAAAAGATATACGTGAAATTTACCAAACTTGTTCCGAACGTATTTTACAAAGACATTAAAAGTGGCTTGAAGACTTTTGTCGATTGCCTGGGCTTCACGATGGGTTATAGCGAGCTGAATTCCGCACGTCCCTTTTGCGTGGTGGAAAAAGATGGTTTGCGCATCAATCTGTTTCAGGACAGCAAATATGCAGCGGAACATAACCCCGAATTCAGACTTGTGACCGAGGATATTGACGAAATATATAAAAAAGTAAGTACCAGCCACCCTGAATTACTGCATCCCAATCTTAGTACCATCACCCTGAGGCCCTGGGGAGCTAAGGAATTCGCCTTACGGGATGATCAACTCGGTATCGTTATCCAGCAATGGTGACAAACCACATTCACGCAAAAACGATACATCCCTCCTCTTTATTCTAAAATTGAGGGAAAGCTTTCCCTAACGAGTAGTCACTACCCGCAACCGCATCCATCCCATTTATAGACAGAAAAAAATAATTACATATCCATTTGCGCAACTTAAAAGTTGCGTATATATTTGCAACCATAGAGTTGCATAATTCAATTGACTATGAAACAGGACGTATTCCAGGCCATCGCTGACCCAACACGAAGGGCCATTTTAACTTTACTTACTCTCCATGCCTTAACACCCAATGCCATGGCAGAGAAATTTGATATGAGCCGGCAAGCGGTATCAAAACATATTAAAGTATTGCAGGAATGCCAATTGATTAAACCTGAGCATTCAGGCAGAGAAATCTATTATCATTTTAATCCAAAAAAAATGCAGGAACTGGACCATTGGCTGGACCAATTCAGGAAAACCTGGGAAACTCAATTTAACCAGCTTGACCATGTATTATCAAAACTTAAAAAAAAATAATATGACGCACGACGAGAAAACCCGCAAAGCAGGAAGCAACAATTTGCTATTTGATTTTACCGTTGACAAACCAGCAAAAACAGTATTCGTAACGAGAGAATTTGACGCCCCCCTTGATTTGGTCTGGGATGCTTTTACCAAGCCGGAAATTCTTGACCAATGGTGGGCACCCAAGCCCTGGGTATCAAAAACAAAAGCTATGAATTTTGAAGTAGGCGGCCGAAGGTTTTTTGCTATGGTGAGTCCTGAAGGGCAAGAAGGCTGGTTACTTCAGCGATACACTTCCATTAGTCCAAAAACCCATTTCAAATACCTGAATGCTTTTGCTGACAAAGATGAAAACCCTCAATTGCCGGGTTCTGATTGGGACTATCATTTCAGCGAGCAAACAGGACCCGACGGTGATCGCGGCACCACCGTGCGTATTGTCATCTACAATGACTCGCTTGCCCGCATGGAAAAGATGATTGAAATGGGATTTACGGAGGGATTTACAGCGGTCCTGAACAACCTGCACGATCTGCTTCCAACGTTGTCAAAAAAATGATTTTCGTTTTCAAAACATCGGTCAGTACCAACATGCAGATAAGAAAACTCAAACCGCATATTGACAACGCGCTGCCCAATACAACATGGAACTTTGACCTTGACGACAGCGATAATATTTTACGCATTGACAGCAAGGAAAATATCGTTTTGATCATTACGGAATTGTTAACTGGTCACCACTACAGCTGTGAAGAATTGGAATGAATGCCGGCTAAAAATGAATTATGATTATTAAGATAGTTTATACAAAATATTTTACGGAATGAAAATAAGCAAAGAAACAGCGGAGCATTACACCTGGGGACAACACTGCGATGGCTGGCATCTGCTCAAAAGTGATTCCTTAAGCATCATACAGGAAAAAATGCCGCACGGCACAGAAGAAGCATTACATTTTCATCATAAAGCACAACAGTTCTTTTATATTTTATCCGGACAGGCTATTTTTGAAATTGAAAATAACCTGATCGAAGTTCAGGCCAGTGAAGGACTCCATATTGCACCGCATCAAAAACATAAAATAAAAAACAATGGCACAAGCGATCTTCACTTCCTTGTAATTTCAGAACCGAAGGCTCATGGAGACAGGACCAATATTGAATTGTAGTCACGAAGATTTTTTACAGATCGTTTCTGACATTGAAGATTTTTGGGGGAGCGACAGAACATTGGCCTTTCATCATCCGATGTTTATTCATGAGTTTGGTGATACAGCCTTTGTGATCCGGCAGGATACGAAAGTACTCGCCTATCTTTTTGGTTTCATTTCACAAAAGGAAAACCTAGGCTATGTACATCTGGTTGGCGTGCGGCAAGACCTTCAGCGAAATGGATTGGGTAAAAGGCTTTACCGTCATTTTATCGATAAACTCAAACAAAAGGGCATATTCGAACTCAAGGCAATTACAACACCGACAAATGAAAGGTCCATTGAATTTCATTCCCGTTTAGGCATGACCATGCTTGGACTTCAAAATGAAAAAGGCATAAACGTGGTTGACGATTATTCAGGACACGGGCAGCATCGGGTTGTCTTTAAATTGCAACTTCATCAATAACATAGCGCTATAAAAACACTATGTTTATGCACGCAGAACTTAAGTACGATAAAAAATTGAATCTACGATGACCAAATGAAAAAGGAAGACATCATTGAAATTGAAAACATATTGCTGGAAGGAATAAAGACGAGTGACGTGGCAATCCTCGATAAAATCCTTCATGACGATTTACTATTCATAGCACCCAACGGACAGATCGTAACGAAGGAAATGGATTTAGCTTCGCACAGAGCTGGTCATATGGACGTGGAACAACTCACTTCAAATTTTGAGGACATAAAAATCATCGGGAGCAATGCCGTTGTCGTGATTGTTTATGACACGAAAGGAACAATGTTAGGAAATCCAATACAAGGAAAATTCCGCTACATTCGGGTATGGAAAATGTTTAATGATGGATTAAAAGTTATTGGCGGAAGTTGCTTTAAACTTTAACAAACCGGGTCTTGGTTACTCTGCCGCACCTTTGACTTTGTAGTCGACTTTGACTAGTTTGATAAATCAGATACTCATCCGTATGACACCCAGAATTGAAACCTTAATTGAAAAGAAATTAATAGGAAAGCGGCTCACCATGAGTTTAGCCAATAACAAGACCGGGGAACTTTGGAGAAGTTTTATACCAAGACGGCGAGAAATCATAAACCCCTTATCGAACGATATGATTTCGCTGCAAGTTTATACACCGACACATTTTGCTGACTTTAAACTAACTAACGAATTTGAAAAGTGGGCAACGGTTGAAGTCGCTCATTTTGATCATGTGCCGGCTGATATGGAAACCTTTATACTACCAGGCGGCTTATATACAGTTTTTGATTACAAAGGGTTAAGTACGGACAACAGTATTTTTCAATTCATCTTCGGAACATGGATACCGGGATCAGACTATGATCTCGATGACAGACCACACTTTGAAGTTTTAGGCGAGAAATACAAAAACAACGACCCTGCATCAGAAGAGGAAATCTGGATTCCTGTTCAACCCAGAAGAATTAAAGAATCGACGAACCGCTAATCGTTTCAAATACTTCGCCGTTGTCATTCATCGAACAAAATTTTAAAAACTATCACGGTAAAGTTTTTTAACTAATTTAGTTCGGTACCTTGTATCATACCCTTTCCAATGAAAGCATACACCAAAACAAAATACGGCGGACCAGAAGTACTTCACCTGGAAGAGGTGGAAAAGCCATCACCGAAAGATGACCAGATCCTGGTGAAGGTCATGGCGAATTCCGCCAATCCTGCCGACTGGCATGTGATCCGGGGCACACCCGTGATAGCACGGTTTGCTTTCGGACTCATCAACCCCAAGGATAAAATTCCGGGAGCTGATTTTGCAGGTATTGTAGAAGCAGCAGGAAAATCGGTAACACATTTTAAAGTTGGTGATCGTGTATTTGGAGAGAATCTCGATGGCGGTGCCTTTGCGGAGTATACCTGTGCACCGGCAACATCTTGTGGTCATATGCCCGAAGGGACAGGGTTTGCTGAAATGGCCAGTGTTCCCATAGCAGGATTAACGGCATTGCAGGCACTCATCACGCATGGACATCTTAAAGCAGGGGAATCGGTTTTGATTAACGGTGCGTCCGGAGGCGTAGGCCATTTTACAGTGCAAATTGCAAAAGCCTATGGCGCCCGGGTAACCGCTGTGTGTTCTGCAAGGAATAGTGACTTTGTAAAAGGATTAGGCGCTGATCACGTGATTGCCTACGATAAAGAAAGCATTCATCATCACGAAGGAAAATACGATCTCGTTCTTGATACCCATGGAAATCTTTTTCATGAAGACTACAAACGCATGGGAACACGTGGTATCAATACAGGGTTTACCACGATGGGACATATGATTTTATTACTTTTAAAAAGAACGTTTAGCAAGGTTCCCATAGGGCAATTTACAGCTGCAGCCAACGCCGACGATCTGGAGACACTGGCATCCCTCATTCAACAGGGAAAAATTAAAGCACACATCGAAAAAACCTATTCGTATAAAGAAATTCCGGAAGCCATCGGCTACATTGAAGCCATGCATACCCGGGGGAAAGTGGCGATGGTTTGGGGCAACCCGCTTGATCAATGATGAGTTAATTTGAAACATGATGCGGAGAACAATTTCAATAACACTGGCAGTGCTGATTATTTCAAGCTGCAATCACGCCGATAACAAGACAATGAATTCTCAAACCACCACAGACATTAAAAAGATTATCCACGGCTATGCCCCGGTGAACGGACTTACCATGTATTATGAAATTCATGGAGACGGGCCTCCCCTCGTTTTGATTCATGGCGGCGGCTCTACCCTGCTCACCACATTCGGGCGTGTATTGCCTGACCTTGCAAAAACTCATAAAGTTATCGCGGTAGAGATGCAGGCGCATGGACACACCGCAGACATTGACAGGCCATTAAGCTTTCAGCAAGATGCCGATGACATCGCAGCCTTATTAAAGCATCTGGATATTGATAAAGCTGACATCTTTGGTTTTAGTAATGGAGCAAGCACCACGCTTCAGTTCGCCATTCGTCATCCCGAAATGACAAACAAAATCATTGTCGCTTCCACGTTCTACAAAAAGGCCGGTGCTCCCGATTGGTTCTGGGACATGATGTCTGCCCCAACCTTTAAAGGAATGCCCCAACCCTATAAAGATGAATTCCTGAAAATAAATCCTGATACCAACGCTCTGCACCGGATGTATGAACGCGATGTGGCACGAATGCAATCCTTCCCCGATATCCCGGAGGAGCACATAAAATCAATCAAGGCACCGGCGTTTATTATCGTGGGAGACAAAGATGTCACCACGCCGGAGCATGCTGCAGAAATGCATCGCCTGATCTCCAACTCACGGCTTGCTATCATTCCGGGTGGGCATGGCGATTACATCGGTGAAATGACCACACCCCAGGACAGCGTTGTTATTGCAGCGACAGTTTCGATGATCAATAAATTCCTGAACGAGCCGGTGACGAGATAACTCAATCAATACTCGTCGGCTTGAAAAATCTTACAGGGGTTAATTTTCTGGTTTGTGCAATTTGTAAACGAACGTCACGCCCAAACTGGGTATAAAAGCATAAGCCTTATAGAAATCGTCGAGCACCACATCAAAACGTTCATTTAATTCTGAGTAATCACGATTCTCCGAATAGAATTTACTGGTTGATCCTATGTTGGCACTTAAACCCAGTTCCACATCGATTTCAAGGCGTTTATTTTTTAACGGAAACCGGCGACCGTAAAGCATGCCCGCCTGGTAAAGTCTTGTTCTTACAGTCAGGTTTTTTTCGGACAGATTTGTTGCTCCATTGAGTAATGGGTAATCCTCGATGCTGGTGCCAAAATAATCTTCCACGAGTTCCGAAGAGACATCTCCCGCCTGTGCACCAATAGCTTGCGCAAAAATGCCAACATAATTTCGTTTAAAATTGTAATTAACATTCAGCTCGCCCACAATGCCCAATTGAAAAGCATCTTCAATCATCAGGACAAGTTCTTCATCGGTGCCAATGAACTTCAAATACGTAATGATAAGATCGCTGTTGGGTGAAGTCAGCACGCCCACTGATCCGCCAGCCGAAAAATGTTTACTGATCTGGCCTTCATAGCCAATACCAAAATTCAAAGGCACTTCGGCGATCACTTTTAATGAGCTTCGTTGAGCGAAGGCCCCTTGAGAAAACCCAATGAGCAGAAAAGCCAGTAATCGAACTGCAGATTTCACTATTGTCTCAGGGTTTAGGGTAGTCAGATTTTTTATCAATATAGTAGTTAAATTGTTCTTTTGTGAGCCCTTTTTATAATTTCCATTCTAAATCACCTGGCTGACGATATTCTGTTATCGCCGGTCTCTCAATTGTTCGTAATATGAAAATAATGATTTCTGTTTTGTTAATGACAATGGTATTGCTGTCGTGCGGTAAAGCTAACCAGCAAAAGGCCAACCTCATTCACTATGATTCTCTCAGAATCGTATTGGAAACCATGGTTGACAAAGATCAGAATATCAGGAGGATTCTGATTGACTCCATTGGTATTGGCTCGCCCAACGCCGGGCCCTACATCAAGCAAATGATGGACATTGATTCGGGGAATCAGGAAAAGATAAAGATGATTCTACATAAATACGGTTGGATTGAACAAAGCAAAATAGGAACAAAAGCTGCACAGGCCTTTTTCTATACCATACAACATTCCGATAAGACATTGATGATGCAGTGGTTTCCTGAATTTAAACGGTTAGCCGATCTTGGAGAAGCCGACAAAGTTGAATGTGCCATGATGGAAGACCGATTACTCATGTGGCAAGGTAAAAAGCAGATTTACGGAAGTCAGGCTGCCACCTTCACGCCCGATAAAAAAATGACGGTCTGGCCCATCGAAGATGCAGAACATGTCAATGATCGTAGAAATAAAATTGGTTTTGCACTGACTGTGGAAGAAAATGCAGCAAGACTGAACGCAGTTTATCATGCGAGCGAACAGTTGCCCTCAAAGTAATTCATCCATAACAACACAAACCATGCAGACAGCACATGGTTAATGAGCAAATAACTTCGTTTCACTGTAGAAAAAATACGCCATGAATCGTGTGGTTGTGGTCAAATACTCTTATATTCTGTCATCAGAAGAAGGGCATTTAATTTGATTCCTTCTACAAACAAAAAGAAGACACGATGCGGTGGATGGGAAGGCAAGGAAGCGGAAATGTAGAAGACCGAAGAGGCATGGGCGGCAAGTTGGCCATCGGTGGTGGTCTTGGTGGCGTGATCATCCTGATCATCAGTTTGCTTCTGGGCAATAATCCTCTTGAGCAAGGCACCAATGATTACGGCAACGGGTACCTCAATCAACCCGCGGCTGCTACTTCAGCAGAAGAAGACGAAGAGGTTCAATTCGTTGATGTGGTACTGAACGACACCCAAACGGTATGGGAAGAAATATTCCTCGAGCATGGATCCCGTTACATTGATCCAAGACTGGTGGTGTTCTCAGACAGCTATCAGTCAGGATGTGGATTTGCAAGCGCTGCCACAGGTCCTTTCTACTGTCCACTCGACTCTAAAGTATACATTGATTTAAGTTTCTTCAGGGAGCTGGACACACGTTTCAATGCCTCGGGGGACTTTGCGAAAGCTTATGTTATCGCGCATGAAGTGGGGCATCACGTACAACATTTAATGGGAACCACTGATAAGGTTGATCAGCAGCGCGGACGAATAAGCGAAAAGCAAATGAATGCACTTTCGGTGAAACTTGAATTACAGGCGGATTTTTATGCCGGAGTATGGGCTCACTATGAACAACAAATGGGTGTTCTGGATCCTGGTGACATTGAAGAAGCACTTCGGGCCGCGCACGCCATTGGTGACGATCGTCTGCAAAAAGAATCCCAGGGTTATGTTGTGCCTGATTCATTTACTCACGGCACTTCAGCCCAACGCATGTTCTGGTTTAAAAAAGGGTATGAAACCGGTGACATTCGCGAGGGAGATACGTTTGGAGGTATGTTTGCAGCGGTTCGATAATCCGAATTCTCACCCACGGTCGCTGATCCGGATCACCGTGAACAAAAATATTTACCAGAGTAAAAAATTCAGGAAGTTTTTTCCTCTTTCCGCGCTATAATAGTTTCCTTCTTAATGTCTATTCTCAGGAAAGAATACAAGCTCATATAAAGATTGGCTATCCACACGAGGGCAAACCCCGCAATGAGGTATCCTCTCCATCCGCTGAGCAGCAGCGTGAAGTGTGTGATCACGAGCATGAATAACGTTACATAATGGCTGAAGCAATACTCACACGTGAACAGGTAAAAGAACTTGCGGGTCCACATCGTTTTCCCTTTGTGGCTTTTCATGATGCAAAATTCCCTGGGCTCGCGAAATACTTCCTCATGAGTAACCGTCCAGGCAATGCATGCAATAGGAACAGGTAAAACGAAAAGCCAGACTAACTGTTCGTGCAAACTCATTGGTTCTAAGCGACTGCCCTGTTCATCATGTAAGAAGACATGTTCATTTTCATGCTCTTCAACATGATGCAGGCTCGTTCCAATTCGTGCATTTGATTCTGAATATCAGACAACGTTTCCGACGGCAGAAATGAAAGATCAATGGCTGTCTTATACAATTTCAACGAGTCTTTCTCAATAATTTCACACTGTTCGAGGATGTCATTCTTTTCAATGGAATTGAATACACCTTTCATTTGATGCCAGGTAATAGAAAACACCGTGAATTTCTTCTCCGGATAGGCTGACAGGCCATAGGCAGCCCGCCATATGTTTAGCGCGGCCGTAAAATCGGTTGACCGGGTAGCATATAACTGACATAGTTTTTTCAATGCACCCTCTTCCAACTTGCCAGCGAGCGAATGATAATGGTGAAACCTGCGTTGGTTTACTTCCAGCAATGCATTGAGTGCAAAAATTACTTTTGATGAGCTTCCCATAAATCTTACGTTTACCGTCTTGCTTTAGAATATCATGCCCGGATTTGTCAACATACTTTTTTAATAAAAAACCACTTCTGATCATGGATTTTGAAAAAACGTGTGGAATAATTTACCCACGTCTGACGGGTTTTTTAATTCCTGCCACAAATTGTTCTTACCTTTATTCAAAATCCGTACATGAACTGCAGAATACTCCTTTTCTTCTTTTTTATTTCCATGGTATTTACTTCCATGGGCCAGTCAAAAACCGAACAAAAGATACTTACCTCCGTTGACCATCATCACGCCGATGCAGTAGCCCTCCTAAAGGAGGTAGTGAACATCAACAGCGGCACCATGAATTTTGAAGGTGTGAAAAAAGTAGGAATGATCTTTAAAGTAAGACTGGATGCCCTGGGGTTTGAGACACGATGGATTGAAGGCACAGGCTTTAACAGGGCGGGTCATTTGATGGCCTTTCATCAGGGAAAAAAGGGACCCCGCTTTTTACTCATCGGCCATTTGGATACCGTATTTGAATCCGACAGTCCGTTTCAGAAGTATACGATGGTGAATGACTCCATTCTGCATGGTCCTGGTGTAAGTGATATGAAAGGCGGTGATGTTATTATTTTGCAAAGCCTTCAGGCTCTGGCCGAAGCAGGCGTGCTGAACGAAATGACCATCGAAGTGATCATGACCGGTGACGAGGAAAAAACCGGAGCACCGCTGGAACGCTCACGCAAAGATCTTTTTGACGCAGCCAAAGCAGCAGATATTGCTCTCGGATTTGAAAATGCTGACGGTAATCCAAAAACCATTGTCGTTTCACGCCGGGGGTCCACTTCCTGGGAATTGAAAGTGACCGGTGAACCCTCCCACTCTTCTCAACTGTTCACCGAACGTGTAGGGGCCGGCGCTATCTATGAAACATCACGCATATTGATGGAGTTCTACACCAAACTTTCTTCAGAAAAAGATCTGACCTTCAACCCTGGCGTCATACTCGGTGGTACAACGATCGAATATGACAGTGAAAAAAGTGGTGGTACTGCGTTTGGAAAATCAAATGTAGTAGCGCAAACTGCGGTTGTTCGTGGTGACCTCCGTGCTGTATCGCCGGAGCAATTGCAACGTGCAGAAACAATCATGAAAAGTATTGTCGCCACGCACCTGCCTAAAACTTCCGCCGAAATTCAATTTTCCGAAGGCATGCCTCCCCTTGCTCCTTCGGAAGGAAGCGCAAAACTCCTTGATGCCTACAGCAAAACAAGTGTCGATTTAGGATATGGACCTGTCACCGCCGTGCTGCCACGAAATGCAGGTGCGGCTGATATATCGTTCACCGCAGGACTCGCTACCATGAGTCTTGATGGTCTGGGCCTCAAGGGAGGAGGCAATGATCACACTGTAAATGAAATCGGTAATCTTCATCAACTCCGCGTTCAATCAAAACGTACTGCGATATTGATGTACCGACTTTCGCAGGATAAAAATCTGACGCCTACTCTGAAAGGTTCGTTGGGAAAAACAAAATGATTCTACTTTTTAAATTCAACGTTCAAAATTCAAAGTTTAAAAATTTCGAATTTTGAATTTTGAACCTGGAATTTCGAATTCTAATCTCCCTTCTCAATAGCCCTTGTGATTGACCCCACAATGGTGTCGAGTTTCTCTGCGGATTGCTGCATGTGCTCAATGATCTCCCTGGCTTCATGATCATGCTCCAGTTTTGTCATCAGGTTGATCAATCCTAAAACACTGGCAACCGGAGCTCGAAGATTGTGTGCCGTAATGAAAGCATACTCTTCCAGCGCTTTATTTTTTCGCTCCAGTTCGCATGTTCTTTCTTTTACCGTGATTTCGAGATTTTCGTTCATGGATTTAATCTCTTCCGTTTGTTCCTGAATCAGCAGATTCTTCCTTTCGATTTCACGCGTGCGCTCTTTCACCATTCGCTCCAGTACTTCTTTATCTCTTCTGATCCTTCGTTCCCTGTACTTGACATAGCTGTAGCCGAGTGAACAAATAAAAATTGTAGAGAAAATATAGAAGAAAGGTGTTTTCCAAAAGGGAGATCTGATCACGAAGTTCAATTCTGTCGTCTTCGCCGATGTGAAATCTTCTGTCTCGGACACTTCAAGACGAAATGTATACTTTCCAGGATCAAGATTTGAATAGGTGATGGAATGATCGCGGGTATTGATCCAGTCTCTGTCGTTGTTATCCAGCTTATATCGAAAATTCAAATTCGCTTCATTCTGAAACCAGAACCCTATAAAATTGATTGTTATGTAATTTTCATTGTATTTAAAATCGAGCAGTTGTGAAAGGTCCATTTTTTTATCCAGCACGATAAAACTCTCGATGTGAGGCTGAGGACCGGTAAGCTCTACAGCCTTCATGGGTGAATATCTTACAATGCCGTGATCGGTTCCAAAATAAATATGACCATGCTCATCGGAAGCAAAGGCATTGAGGTTTGGTTTTCTATTTCCCATGCCCACAGTTTCTCCAAAGTCATGAAAACGTTTTTCATCAACATCGTAGAGCTCAATTCCTGCATTGTGAAAAATGACAACGTTGCCTGCGTCATCTGCAGTGAGACAACTGATGTCGTCATCCTGTTCACTGCCGGGGTTTAGCATAGGCTTAAATAAATTATTGTCAAGGACGTAAAGTCCGCTGCTCTGCGTGTTGACCCAAATCTGATGGTTTGCGTCTTCGGTAATACTATAAACCACTTTAGACGCCAGACCATTTTCATAATGGTGAAATCCGTTATTATCCAACATATCCACACCCTTTCCATCCGTGGCAAACCAGGTTCTGTTTTGGTGATCCACAAAAATCTGGTAGATATAATCGGTCGATAACCCCTCTGCACGCGTATAATTCTTTACTGTTAATCGCTCTCCGTCTATTTTAATTTGTGTACCACCTCCCAGGGTAGCCAGCCAAACCACATCACCCCTGCCGGTTACGTTCAATACATTCCCGTTTCTTAATTCTTTACTTATGTATACTATTTTTCTGTTGACGGGATTAATCCGCAACACCCCTTCGCCGTACAAACCGGCCCAGATGTATCCTGCTCCATCCACATACAAACTGATGATCGAATATTTTTTATAGGGGGTATTTTCCAAATGTTTTACGCTGTGTGATTCACCAAATTCATCGGTACTGAGCGAAAACAAACCTTCACTGTTGGAAAACCAAATTGCCCCTTGCTTGTCTCTGGCAATGGCTACAATGTTGGGGTCTTTGGCGGGATTGATCGTTTCGATGTACTCAATGTCATCTCCATAGGTACGCATCAGGTCCGTTTTCGACGCAGCCCAAATATTTCCTTCCCGGTCTGCCAGCATAGAGTTAACAGCCACAAAGGATGACCCTGACTTTTCTCCGTATAATTTGATTTGTTTTTCGATCACATCGTAAACCGCAATCCCTGCCTGTGGACACGCTATCCAGATCTGATTTCCTTTTATGGCAAAGTCGGATACATACCCATACCGCCAGGTACCTTCAACGATAGACCTGAACACCCCACTGGCCGGTTCGTACATAAAAACACCAGCGTCTTCGGTGCCCAGCCACACACGATTTTCAGCAACCTCAACTTTCCGCACAATATTATCGGGAAGGCCGTTCCTGGCGTCAATTGTTTTTATTGTGGCGTCACGATCGGTCAACGTACAAACTGCAAGTCCGCCATCGGTTCCTGCCCATATATTTCCCGCATCATCTTCGTCGAGGTCATAAATAAAAAGGTCAGGCAAGCCATTTTCCTTGTCTAACCGGTAAAGCCGGTCCTGAGTGAAATAGTACAGACCATCATTCAATGTGGAGAACCAGAGATTTCCTCGTCGATCAAAAAGCAGGTCTGATATTTCTTCCGACGGAAGGCCTTCGGCCGGAATAAATTTTGTGATTTTATCATGGTCAACAATACCAATACTTCCATTTTTATGACCTGTCCAAATTCTGCCCAACGAATCTTCTGCAATGGCTGTTACGTTGTTATCGGGCAGGCTATCCACCTGAGTGAATTGCTGAAAGGTTGTTCCGTTAAACTTAAAAAGACCTTCATTGGTGCCCAGCCACATAAAGCCTGTCTTATCCTGATAGAATGAGTTGACAAGCGGAGATTTATTTTTCAACAAAACATAGTGCTGAAAAAAGGGAACTTGAGTCCAACCCGGCAACGAGAACAGTAGGAGAAAAATCCAGAGCAGGTTTTTCTTCACCGTCATTGCTGTTGAGTAGTCAGGGTTGCTTTGAAAATCACTTCAATCTCTGTTGCAATTTTTTGATTGACAATTTTAGGAATTTTGATATTGTGATCCACCAGGGGAACGAGGAAGCGTGAGTCCAGCGTAGCCGTATTATTCCTGATAACCATTTTACATTTAATGATCCGGGTTTGTTTCTCACCATGTATGTCCAGATCACCCTTGGCACGTACTTCATAGGTTCCATCGTGCGAAAAATCAATTTGCTCAATGATCTTCCCTGAAAAGGCAGCACTTGGATACTTCTCGGTTTCCATATAGTTATCGTAAAAATGCTGGCGTTGCAATTCACTGTTAAAACCATTGAAGGAGCGGATGTCCACCTTGAACGCAAACTCACTTGTGGTTGTATTGATAATACCTACTGCTTTCGAAGAGGAAGCACTAATGACTTCCAATTGTGCATTGGATGTGAAACTGATTTCAGCGTTTTTGGTTTGCAACCGTTGTGCCCCGGCAGAAAATGTAAAGAGCTGCAGAATGAATATGCCCAGGAGATAAACTTTCATACGTCCTGTAAAATAGCCAAAATTGAGATGTGGCTTTTATTAAAGCTTAAAAATAAGTTTGACACTGACAATATTATGGAAAGAATTAACCCATTTACAGTTATTCCAGTAAAATTTCCCGAGGTTAATGCAAAATGTATTTAAAATCCTTTCACCCGAGAACAAATTGACTACCATGAAGTACGTTAGAATTTTCCTGGATCCTCGTCGGTGTTCAGCCAAAGTGTGATTTTTTTTACTTTTTTTCCATGGCCAATGTTTGTTCTGCTGCACTCACCAATAATTTTAATTCATCTGCAGAAAGGCTATTGATTTTTAGTTTTTCAAAATTCACAAACTGAAGATTCTTTTTATTACTGATGCTTCCATAAAGAACCAGCGCTGCCAACAAGCTTCCGTTTGCATGGGGATGGAAGTTATCGGGACCATATAACAAAAAGTCAGGATGGGTTTTCCAGAGTGTGAGCCATGCCTGGCCGGCCGGGCTGAACACACTCTGTGTTTGAATAGCAGCTTTTTTATATGATCTGTATACACCTGCAAAATCGAACGACCTTGCTTTCGAAGGCCAGACCATAAAAAAGACAAGTTGAGAATGGTTGTCTTTGCACACCTCCGAAAACTTAAGGCCATAATCTTTCAGCAACAGGTATGCATCGGTCTGCGACGAAGGACCTTGCTGAACGATAACAACGTTATAGTCGCCCGACTTTATTTCTTTCACTGCACGACCCTCCTTCCAATGGTCCTCGAGTGCATAATCGGGAAGGGCAAACACATTGTACGAAAATTGCGTGCCATCACACGCTGCTATTTTTTTGACAAGCTCAGGTAAATTGTTCTGATACGTAAGGCTGTTTCCAATAAAAAGCGCATTGATTTTGGTTTGCTGCCCATACAAGGAAGAAGTCCATCCGATGCAGGCAACAGCAGCAAGAATAAAAATACGTTTCATCGGAAATCTTTCCATATTAGAATTGCCGGATTAGTGCTGAATACATTTTCATAGGATGATAAACCGAGGGCGCCTCTCCGATTTTTAATGCAGAAGCAAAACCTGATTGTACCATGAGCCTTTCAAGATCATTAAAACGAATGGGATAAGGTACCCACGAATTGCCGGTGACGCTTTCATATTCAATGACGATCAAAACGCCCGTTTTTGTAAGAAGCTTTTTTAACCTCGCAATGAACGTGATCTTATCTCTCACATAATGAAACGAGTTAGCCATCAGTATTCCATCGCATCGATCAATCTGCAACTCGTTCGCGATAAAATCCGTTCTTATTTTTTGAACCTGCACTCCGTTGCTGCTTACTTCGGACCAATCAGAATTTTCCTTATCAATAGCATAAATCAATCCCGATGGAATAAGTGAAGCCAGTGCTTTGGTAAACAATCCTCCGCCCGCCCCAAGATCGGCCCAGGTTTGACGGGTCTCCGTTTTATTCACACCAGGCTCGATCATCTGCACGGCCACCGATAACTCCATAGATCAATTTTTCGCAAGCGCTACAATGTCTCTTACTTCAAGTACCGATTTCCCGGATTCTTTTTTTGTGACATGAATCATGGCCTGTCCTACTTCAGCAAGTGTTGACGCGCTCCCCGGAAAAAGAAAACGTAAACCCGGGTACATCCATCCGAGATATTTGTACCCGGATAAAGTATTTTTCAATCCGGGGGTAGGTTTCATAAATCCAGGCCGGAATGCGTACACTTTCCTGAACGGAAGTTTCATCAGATCATTCTCTGTTTTTCCTTTAACCCGTGCCCACATGCTTCTTCCTTGTTCTGTGCTGTCGGTACTTGCCCCGGAAACGTAACAGAAAACCATATCCGGATTTAAACGCGATAGTGTTTTAGCTACGTTCATGGTGAGGTCGTAGGTGAGATGCCTGTATTCGGGCTCTTTCATTCCCACAGAAGACACGCCCAGGCAAAAATAGCAGGCATTGTATCCTGTGAGCTGATTTTCAATAGAACTGATATCAAAAAAATTACCGTGAATAATTTCCTTTAATTTCGGATGCGTAAATCCTGAAGGCTTCCGGTTAATGATCAGTACAGATTCCCCATCGGGATCCTGCAAGCATTCATGCATCACTCCCTCGCCCACCATACCCGTCGCTCCCGTAACAATTGCTCTGATTTTCATACTTAGCGTATATAGTATTGAGTACTTCGTCGTTCATTACGATGAAATATTGCGTACGAATCTAACTAAAGTTTAGTTATCATTCTTAGCCTAGCGGATCCTTGACACCGGTATGCTAAAATCGTAAATCGTATCCCGATAAATATCGGGACTAAAACTATTTAAACTGTTCAAGTATTTTCCTGAGATTATCGAGTGTATCAGCCTCCTCCAGCAGTTTATCTTTGCGCCAGCGTAATATCCTGGGGAAACGTACTGCTATACCTGATTTATGACGGGTTGACGCATTGATCCCTTCAAAACCGATCTCAAACACATATTTCGGTTTTACCGTACGCACAGGACCAAACTTTTCAAGTGTGTTACCTTTTATATAGTGATCAACCTCTTTGATCTCTGCATCGGTTAGCCCGGAATACGCTTTGGCAAACGGAATAAGTTTTCCATTGTCCCATACAGCAAACGTATAGTCGGTGTAAAGCTCTGCCCTCCTTCCGCTTCCCTTTTGGGCATATACCAACACCGCATCAATGGTCAACGGATCGACCTTCCATTTCCACCAGTCACCTTTTTTGCGGCCAACCTGATACGGAGCTCCCTTGCGCTTCAACATGAATCCTTCAGCGGCCTTTGCTCTCGATTGCGTATGCAGTTGCCTGAGTGCATCCCAGGTGGTGAACGATAAAAGTTGCGATAACCGGAATACTTCAATGCCTGTTGTTTGATGAGTTTTTTCTAAAAAACCTCTTCGCTCTCTTTGTGTCAGCGTTCGGATATCTTTTCCTTCATACTCAAGAATGTCATACGCAATAAAAACAACAGGAGCTTCCGCCAGAATTTTTGCAGTTACATTTTTTCTCCCAATGCGCGTTTGCAAAATCGCAAAGGGTAAAGGCCGATCATTTTGAAAACAAAGTATTTCACCATCCAACACAGTTCCATCAGATAAATATTTTTTTATAGCATGAAGTTCAGGGAATTTATCAGTAACGAGGTCCTCGCCACGCGACCAGATATACAGTTCCTGATTGCGAACAATGAGCTGAGCCCGGATGCCATCCCATTTCCATTCTGCAAACCAATCGTTCGGTTCACCTAAATTTTCCAACCCGCCTTCCATGGCATACGCCAGATAAAATGGATAAGGCTTTGAAAACTGATCGCCCAAATTTTCAGATTGAATCAATTCATGAAACGTGATATCATAGGGATTCCAGGCTCCCATCACACGGTGCGATACAACAGCCGCTTCCTGGTTGGTCACTTCACCAACGGCACGAATGACAAGTGTTTGTGACACCCCGATTCTGAAACTTCCCATCAACAGTTTATTAAAAACAAATATCTCGTAGGGCGAAAGTTGCTTCCACATTTGAATGATAAATGCTTTTTTGTCTTCATTGCTGGCGTTTTTAAGTTGCGCCAACTCATCATACAATTCGTGCAGGGATTTCTCAGAAGTTGACACAGAAGCCGGAAGTATCAGCGAGATGGTCTCGGCCATGTCGCCTACACTGCCGTAGCTTTCGCGAAACAACCAATATGGAATGTTTGCCTGTTCGATGGCCCATTCCGTAATCTGCGTACTCTTGAAAATGCGCGGGGGCCTTCTTCCGGTAAACAGCGCAAGAGCCCATATCTTGTCTTCTTCAGGAGCCGTTAAAAAATACGCTTTTAACAATTCAACTTTCTCGTTGGTTTTGGTCGTGCGGTCAAGTTGAACAAAAAGATTTGTAAAACGTTTCATGGCATAACATCTTCAGCAACATCTTCCTGATCACCATACATGGTCTTTACTTCTTTTGATTCAATTCCCATTTCATTGAGCCAACGTGAGTAGGTGTGCGTGAATCCATGTGTAACAAAAACTTTTTCAGCACCTGATTCCGACACAGCCCGGTTTAAATCATTCCAGTCTACGTGATCAGACAGAATAAATCCACGATCCACCGATGTTCTGTTTTTAGCACCCCGGACTGCCATCCAGCCTGAGCAATATCCAATCGAGTAAGGTTCAAATCGTTTAAGCCATGGCGAGTTCAATGCCGATGAGGGTGCCAGAATAAGCGAGCCCTGAAATGCATGCTTAGGCGCTTCGCGCGAAACTGTTGGAATAGCCGGAAGATCATGCCCGGCCAGGCGAAGCCTTTCATTGATGTTATAGATAGCGCCATGACCAAATACTGCGTGCTCGAAAGGATGAAGATTTTTAATCAGACGCTGCATCTTGCCCAGTGCATAACCCATGAGCACACTTGCTTTACCCTGTACTTGATTTTGTTTCCACCATTCACGGATATCCTCAAATACGTCCTGTTGGTTCGGCCATTTATAAATAGGCAAACCAAAGGTAGATTCTGTAATGAACGTATTGCATTTTACAGATTCAAACGGAGTGCAAAAATGATCATCCTGAAGTTTGTAATCACCACTCACAACCCATACTTCCCCCTGATATTCTACACGGACTTGCGAAGAACCGATAATATGACCGGCCGGATGCAATGAGAAATGTACACCATTGATTGAAAACGATTCACCATAGTCGACGGTCTGAATGGAAATATCTTCACCTAGTCGCAACCGCAGGATGCTTGCAGAGTCCTTGTGACTTAAGTAATGCTTACATCCTGACTTCGCATGGTCGCTGTGCGCATGGGTGATGATGGCACGGTCAACAGGTTGCCATGGATCGATATGGATGTCGGCCTGAGGGCAATAAATGCTGGAAGCGCTAAACGTAAGAAGTGACTTTACCGCCATGTAAAATTAGTAAACAGAAATAGACGCTATTTCTGTTTACACTAGTTTTATAAGGTAATTTAATACTTCTTAATATTTAGAAAAAGAAGGATTGACTTCAAGTTCGCCCCGAACTCCCACGTTACTGGTTTTTCCTGTAATAGCAGAGGCGATCATTTTAAACGTTGAGATCAACTTGCCGCTTTTGGTGTCCCAATAAAAACCTTCTTCCGGCGTCACTTTAAGTGCAGTGATTCTGTGATCATCTTTTCCTTCGGTAAACCAGGCCTTGGCAAGTGGTGTCCATATCTCCTCGATCTTTTTCTTATCGGTGGTCACGCTGGCCATTCCATAGAGGGATAAATATTCAGAATCCGGTACATTGGCAACAAAGAGCTGCACACGTGAGTCATTTTGAACTTCCAGATTTCTCGTACTTTCCTTAGAACTTAAAAACCACAAATTTCCCATATCATCAACCTGTAAAATACTCATGGGCTCCGCGTGAAGTGGTAATTCGGTAAGGTTTGAAGCGAAAAAACAAATGGAGTTATGTTTCACCAGCTCCTTCAATTTATCAATCGCCTCCCGGCTCTCCAGGTTGCGAAAATCCGTTTTATTTTCTTTCATGATGATTTCCTTTTTCATAGGGAACCTCAAATCACAGTCCAGTTTCACAGAGACCTTGTACCTGACATAAGCCCAACATCAAGGACACTAACTCAACACGTAACAAAACCGATTGGGGAAATTACTACTCATACAAATTCATGCCTGCGTTATTATTCTGTTGTCCACGCAAATTTCACTATGAAAATCAAAAGAAAATCAGGCCATACTATTGGGTAAGCAATTTGCAATAGCCTCCGGATGAAAAAATTAGTAACCCAGGTCAAGACCTTTGGTAGCTTGCTTATCGAAACGTACAAACAATGGAACTTACGCGAGCCCTTCAGTAACAGCATTATCATTGCCTATTACACAATTTTCTCCTTACCGGGCTTGCTGGTCATTATCATTAACATCGCCGGATATTTTTTTGATAAGAATGATGTCACCGGCCAGATCACATCGCAGATCCAATCCATGATTGGTGGAGACACTGCAAAAGATATCGAAGCCATCATTGCCAACGCAAGTCAGGGAAAAGATACAGTCATTTCATCCATCATTGCCGTGGCCACACTACTCTTCGGAGCGACTGGTGTTTTTTACCAGTTACAACAAATGCTGAATAAAATCTGGGAAGTAAAACCCAAAGCAAAGGAAAAAGAAAAGATACTGAAGTTAATCAAAGACAGGGTGTTTTCCTTTGGGTTGATCCTCGCTGTTGGTTTTCTGATGTTGGTATCCCTGGCGTTGTCTGCGGTACTCAGTGCGTTTAGCACCTGGGTGACGACGCATCTTTCGGAGTCCCTGGATGTGATCTTCAAGCTCATCGACATTGCGATATCCGTTGGCGTGATTACTGTTTTATTCGCTCTCATCTATAAATTTCTGCCCGACGCCAAGATCGTCTGGAGTGATGTTTGGAAAGGAGCTTTGCTCACGTCTGTTCTGTTTGTGATCACCAAATTTCTATTAGGACTATACTTCGGAAAGAGCGATCCAGGTTCGACCTATGGAGCTGCAGGCACCATCATTCTGATCATGCTCTGGGTATCCTATGTGGGATTGATCCTGTTATATGGAGCTGAATTTACCAAAGTGTATTCAGTTTATCACGGCAAAAAAGTAAAACCTACGGAAGTTGCCGTGTCCTCCCCCGGTAATCGCGATAACGGAGCGATCCTCAACAAGAAGAAACAAAAGCCAATTACAAAAGGCTGATACGATTCAAAATTCCTGCGTGGAGCAAATATTTAACACGGGTAAATAATAATTATTCGTTCCAGACAGGCAGGTAAATACAAAACTCTGCACCCAGCCCCAGTTCACCAAAACCTTGTATGTAGCCACCGTGATTTTCCACGATCTTTTTGGCAATAGCCAATCCTATTCCCGTACCTTCATACCCTCTGCCGTGAAGGCGCTGAAAAATTCTAAAAATCTTATCGCTGTATTCCTTTTGAAAACCAATGCCGTTATCTTTTACACAAATACCAACGAAATCACTGGCTGAAATATTCAACTCCTGAGCCTTACCCCGTGTGATCTCTATTTCTTTCACTATGATATGCGGGTGCGACTTTTTATAATCACTGAATTTCAGGGAATTGCTGATCAGGTTTTGAAAGAGCTGATGGATCTGCCATTGAACCGCGCGAACCCTTGGCATAGGTTTGACTTCGATCACGGCTTTCTTTTCATGGATCACGATTTCAAGGTCATCAAGAATCGACTGGATCACTTCCTTCAGGTCTACCTTACTTTTTGCCAGACTGTTGTCCGAAAGTTTCGACAATGACAACACATCTTCAATCAGGATCTGCATTCTTCTTGAGGCATTGATCATGCGTTCAAAATAATTCGCTTCCTCATCATTGAGCCTGTCTTTGATTTTGGACTGAAGAATATTTCCAAAGGCCTGAATCTTTCTTAATGGTTCCTTCAGATCGTGCGAGGCTACCGACGCAAATTGCATGAGATCCAAATTTGATCGTTCCAATTGCCGGTTTGAGTCCGTGATCTGGTCGGCGGCGAACTTCAGGTCCTCATAATTTTTGGCAATCATGTCTGCCGACTTCTTCTTGTCCGTGATGTCTGTATGTGTCGTGACAACTCCATCCATCATTTTCACAACACTTACGTTATACCATTTATCGTTCTCCTTTTGGTGAAATTCAAATTCCGCTTCTTTCCCGGAGTTGGTCACATCTTCATACAAGCCCATAAAATTCTTTCCTTCCGGAAAAACATTGAGGAGCCGGCGACCCTCCAGGGGTTTGTTTCCTACACCGAAAAACTGTTTCGCTGCTTCATTGGCTGCGAGGTATTCAAAATCCACGATCTTACTGTGGCCATTTCGTATTGCCTTTTTGGCCGTAATACCGCTTGCCGACGAAATGAAAATACTCTGAATGATACTGGTCAGTTTCTTGGACTCTGTGATGTCGGTAAAATTAATCACGACCCCGTCCAACGTCTGATCTCGGCGCACATAAGGAGCAATGCGCATAAAATAAAACTTATCATTATCAATCGAAATTTCCTTCTCTATGGGTATGTTGGTTCTCGATACGTGCTTTACGGTGTTAATAAAATCGAGATCCTTGATATTGCTGGTGATGTGCATCAATGACCGGCCCACATCAGACTCAATAAGGTTGATCATGCCGGTCACTGCCGGGCTGAATTTCCGAATGATCAGTTTACTGTCCAGCAGGATGTGGCCAATACCCGAATTATTAAAATAATTATTCAGGTCATCATTTACCTCATGCAGTTCTTTAATCTTAAGCTGGTGTTCACCACTTACTGTGTGCAACTCTTCATTGAGGGACTGCAATTCTTCATTTGTACTTTGCAGTTCTTCGTTCGTTGAGATCATTTCCTCAGTACTCGACTGCAACTCCTCATTGGCCGTTTCCATTTCTTCGATTACCGCCTGCAAGTTCTCGCGGGTGTCCCGCAATTCTGTCTCCAGTTCGGTGATCCGTTCGCTGATCGCTCCGGCATGATCGGTGATGATCCTTGGCGTTTTAATTGGAATGGCAGCCTCTTCTTCCAGAACAATGCAAATAAAGGATTGCTGAAATTCCTTTTGCTGTACGTAAGGTTTTACTGATATGGTCACATGACGCGTGCATTCTTTCTCATGCAAAAGCACACGCTTCATCACCACTTTTTCATTCTGATGTATGGCTTTGCGCACCGCTACTCCCAATGCGACAGCAAGATCGCCGGTGACCAGCTTTAACAAATTAAAATTAAAACTCTCTTCAGGGAAATTGATGAAATTTTTATACGCACCTATCGCCTGCTTTACATTGAATTCACGATCGATGTAAAGCACCGCCATTTTATTGTTGTCAAGGATCGTATCCTTAAAAATCTCGGCAAGGTGACTGGTAATATTTCTGGAATTGGAAACCGACCTGCCCGAGTACAACTTATCTCCTTCCAGTGCGATCATCAGCGTATCGTTCTCAATGATCCGTGCCTTCGTTACGCAACGATAGAGTTTCCACTTGCGGTTTACCTCCTGCATGGCGTCTTTCAATACATCGATGTTCTCACTCGGCCCCATCATCAGGAAAGAATCCACATTCAATGCAAAGTGAAACTTCTTCAGTATTTTTTGCTGCAGGGCAACATTGATATAAATAAACATATTCCTGCAGACGATCAGGTTCAGGTGACTGAACGGAGGATCCTTGAGAATATCATGATTCGCGAATACGACATGCTTGCGTAATTCAGTCGTAACCCGATATAGGTTTCCTTCCCGGGTAAAGTATTTTTGGAGGTATTGCGGCGGTACATCTTTCACGATCTGTTCTCCATAAACTCCACGAGATGCGGTTTCCAGAGCGTCGGTATCAATATCTGTTGCAAACACTTTGAGATTTGCAGTGGGAATTTTTGCGCCTTCAAGATGTTCCAGGAAAAGGATGGCGATTGAATACGCCTCTTCCCCGCTGCTGCAGGCTACCGACCAGACTTTCAATGCTTCATCAGGCTTGCGGGTTTCAACAATGGAAGGAATAGCCTGCGTGCGCAATGCTTCAAATGCTTCCTGGTCGCGGAAGAATTTTGTGACGTTAATTAAAAATTCCTTGTCCAGCACTTTAATTTCATCTTCATGCGCAATCAGATGATTTTTATAATCCTGTATGGATAAAATCCCCACCTCGGACATGCGCTTGGCCAGTCTCCGGAACAATGTTGGTCGTTTATAATGAACAAAGTCGTGCTTGGTCGACTGATGCAATAAATCAATGATCTCTTTTAATATTGCTTCATCGGCATGGCTGAGGCGGTTCAGTGACTTTAAAAATGGTGCTTCCTGAATATACTCGAGTATTTCCTCACCAATCATCTCAGGAGGCAAAATCAGGTCCGCATGGCCTGTGGCAATAGCACTATTGGGCATCCCATCAAATTCTGCTGTGAGAGGGTCCTGAACGATGATGGTACCCCCTGCTTTCTCTATGGCCAAAAGACCTTTTGTACCATCCGAGCCCGTACCGGAAAGAATAATACCAATGGCTTGCGTCTTAGCCTCGGTGGCGAGCGACTCCATAAAAACGTCGATGGCATTGTTGGGTGCCGAGGATTTTATTTTTTCAACAAGATGCAGTTTACCATCCTTAATGGTCATCAGTTTCTTGCTGGGAATCACGTAGATGCAATCCGGCTCCACGTTCATTCCATCTTCCGCTTCCCGTACATGCATCTCGGTATGCCTTGAAAGAAGTTCTGCCATTAAACTTTTGTAATCGGGTGAAAGATGCTGGATTACTACGAAAGAAAACCCGGTGTTTTGCGGCATGTAATCGAATAGGTCGTGGATCGCTTCAAGTCCACCGGCAGATGCGCCAATTCCTACAATGTAACGGGATGCCTTTTCTTTTTTTACAACTTTTTGTGTCATCACACTCCTGTTGAACCTATAATTTGTTTTTATATTTGAGCCCAATGAATCAATTATCTATCCTTTTAATTGAAGACGATCCCGACGATGTTGAGTTATTGCAGGAAGCGTTAAAAAGCGCTGATACTCAATATACTATGCAGGTAATCGCGGAAGGCGATGGTGTTTTTGAATACCTTGAAGTGTGTAAAAAATTCCCCAATGTCATCATTTTGGACCTGAACATTCCCAGGCTCCATGGCCGTGAAGTACTGTCTATGATCAAGACATCGGATCGGTTTAAAGCCATCCCGGTAGCGATTCTCACCACCGCCTCGGCACCCCGGGAACGTGAACAATGCCTGGATGCCGGTGCCGATTTATTTCTCACAAAACCTTCCACCGTGGATGGATTTGTGAAGACAGTCCAGTCGATTTTAGATATTGCACAGTAAACCTTCAAAAAAAGAAGTAAAAAAAGGTATCCGGCCTAGATAGCAGCCGGATACCTTTAAATCCTCATTCAATTTTATCTCTAAACTAAATAAAACGCACGAGGCTTATCAACCCTGTTAACCCTTCACACCTGTGGAGTTAAATAGTTTAGTTGAGTTGGATAAAATTTTCTTGGGACTAGACATTGGGTACCTCCTTTCTTTTTGTGGAACATCAGCAGACAGCTACTTCAAGTAAATTATGAGAGCGCACCCCCTGCCGGTAACGTCTGTTACCAAATACAATAACGTCTATTTCGAACAAATCGTTTATTAGAAATCTGAAATTTTAAATTATTTCCGCCGCTGACGGATAACCTCAATAACCGGAGGAAGGATCGAGACAAAAATGATAGCAAAGATGACATACGTAAAGTTGTCTTTGATCACAGGCAGGCCGCCAAAGAAATAACCCAGAAAAAGAAAGCTGGTCACCCAGGCAATGCCGCCTACAATATTGAAAGAAGCAAACCGGCCGTAACTCATCGTGCCTATGCCCGCAACAAAGGGGGCAAAGGTGCGAATGATCGGTATAAAGCGTGCATAAATAATTGTCTTTCCACCGTGCTTATCGTAAAACTCCTGGGTCTTATTCAGGTACTCGATTTTCAAAAAACGAAAACGACCACTAAAGGCGACCGGCCCCACATATTTACCAATATGATAATTGACAAGATCGCCCAGAATAGCCGCCACCGTCATCAAGACATAGACCACAATAATACTCAACCCGGATTCCGGCTTGGCAACAATGGCACCTGTCGCAAAAAGTAAGGAATCACCTGGAAGAAAAGGTGTCACCACAAAGCCCGTTTCAGCAAAAACTATAATAAACAAAATGAGATAGGTCCATGTTTGATACTCGCTTACAATTTCAACCAGGTGGCGGTCGATGTGCAAAACAAAGTCAATGAGCGTTTTGATTAATTCCATGGAGTCGTTATGTCGCGCAAAAATAGACAACTTCATGGAATTAGTTATCCGCAAAGCTTTATTCCATTTTCGGGTCTAATAGTTGCCATCTTATCTTTCAATAATGATCAATATGTTTAACTTTATCTGCACACCAATTCCAGATTTGCCATGCGCTTCATTTCCTTCATTGTGTTTATGGTCCTGCTCTCTCCGATTTATGCACAATCCTTAAAGGTCATGACGTACAATATCCGGTATGACAATAAGGAGGACGGAGTAAATCAATGGGTCAACCGAAAAGAAAAAGTAGCTAACCTCATCCGGCAAAATAATCCTGACCTTGTAGGACTGCAGGAAGCATTGATCCATCAGTTACGGGATCTGGTTCTGCTCCTGCCCGATTATACCTACTACGGTGCCGGGCGTGAAGACGGTAAAGAAAAAGGAGAATTCTCCGCCATACTCGTGCGTCACTCACGTTTCGGTGTACTGGCCGATAGTACTTTCTGGCTCTCCGAAACACCCGGAATTGCGGGCAGCAAAGGATGGGATGCTGCTTTGCCGCGTGTTGCTACCTGGACAAAACTCTATGATAAAGAAACAAAAAAGGAATTCTTTTATATCAACACCCACTTCGATCACCAAGGCATACAGGCACGGATCAGTAGTGCCACGTCCATTCGTGCTTATCTCACACAGGTATATGGTAAAAAACCGCTTCCCCTCATACTGACAGGCGATCTGAATTTTGATCGCACCACCGAAGCTTACAAGGCACTTACTGAAAGCAATCTTATGGCCGACTCAAAACCCGCAGACAACAACGAACCTACCGCGTGTGGGTTTGATGTTACCAACAAAGAATGTTCCAGTATTGATTACATCCTGCACAGTAAAGAAACTACAGTAAAGAAATATGCAGTACTTCACGAAAATGATGGTAAGTACTATCCATCCGATCACCTGCCCGTTCTGGTAGAATTGGAATTTGAAAAGGAGTGAAAAAGTCGGAAAGTCGGGAAGTCAGAGGTCGGAAGTCGGAAGTCGTTATGCATCCGACTCCGGTCTTCCGACTTCTGACTTTTTGTTCCGTGTAATCGAAATATTCAGGCCTTTCATCAACACAGGCACGCTAAATCAATAAAGGATGTCGGAGAAAAAGTCATTCGCGTTACGAATCGATTCAGACACCATGAAGGCCATTGAAAAATGGGCCGATGATGAATTCCGTAGCGTAAATGGGCAAATTGAGTGGATGCTGAACAACAGCCTGAAAGATGCGAAAAGGCTCAAGGGGAAAACGGTTCAGAAAAAGTGACATGTAAAAAACATGATAAAAATCATATGGTTCACAAAACCTTAATATTTGTACTCAGGTTAATAAATCAAAGCAGATCAATCATTCAACCTGCAAAAATTCTTTGAATCCCATAAAAAAATGATCATCCTTCTTTTTGGGGTAACCATAGCTGCCAATGGAATTACAGCAAATGTCATTGAACAGCAATGGATGGACTATGAAAATCTTTTTCGCATAGCAGCAATCACGCTGGCATGCATCGGAGTGGTAACCAAACAAATTATGGTAGAGCGAGCCATATTAATCATCGGTTGGATTATGCTCATTGCGCATACCGTGCTTGAATCCTGATCACTAAAAATTGTAACATGGGTTCTTCAAAACCAGATATGAATTTACAGCGTGACCTGAACGTCTGAAGGATTGTCCCGGAAGAAAGGAAATGCCACCAGCGTACTCAACAGGTCATTTCAAGTACGACCTGAATCCTACGCTAAGCAGCAATCCATTTGAATATATAGGTTGCGTGGAAATTTTATCTGCTCTTGCTCCGGTGCCAATGCCCCCGATTTCAATAAAGTAGTTGCTGCTGGTGTGCATAAAAAATTCAAATCCAAATAAACCATACCCGCCAAATTCAAATTGCTCAGATGAAAACTCGGCTGATGGAAATAATCCAACAACTCCTCCTTCTCCATAAAGCCTGATGTAATCGCCTATCTTGCCTCCTACACCGATTATTCCCAACGATACATTCGAATAAGGTACCCATGTTGTTACTGAATTTTGAACGCTCTCGTTATACATCATGCTCGCCCTTAGTCTCACCGCTATTCTTTCGTACGCAAAGTGGGGACTCGTTACGTTTAATCCGAAACCAAAATCCCTTTGATACTGATTTAGCTGAAATCCTAAACCCATTCCGGTGTTTACAGATTTCTCCTGTCCTTGGGCATACAACGGCACAATGATTACCAATGCTGCCATGAAGAGTAGATACGTTTTCATATGATTTAACCCATTGATATGTTACTGCCGGATTATTTCTTCCTCCTGCATTCCACCAACCAATCCCACGGATAAGGAGACTTCATCCACGATGGCACCGTGCCGAATTCGGTGTTCCAGTCGTATTCCAGTTTCTCAATGGAAATTACTGTAAACCCTGCCTGTTGAAATACGACTTCAATTTCAGAAGCAGAATAATGTTTGGTGACTACACCATCGATGCTGATCTTTCCCTGAATAATATCGGTTTTACTTCCGTTAAAATAAGCCAGCTCGGAAGCGGGAATTTTTGAAGGACTCCTTCCCTCCCGTTTGTACCAGTCAATCAATCGCCAGGAGGAGAACATCACGGACTCCAGTGAAGGAATAACAAAAATCGCCGACCCCTCCACGCGCAACGACTTCTTTACATTTTTGATGATGGTATAATTCTTTTCTATCTCCGGAAGGATCGCCACATTCACGCACACAGCAAAGTCAGCTTTGGGAAATGTGGCTTTCGGATTGGTGAGATCCGCTTGCTTGTAGGTGATGTTTTTATATCCTTTCCGTTTTGCTATGTCAAGACACTCGCTGGATATGTCCGTGGCAAGAATTTTTTTGAAGCGTGGGGCAATGTATTCAAAGGCTTTACCTACACCACATCCAAAGTCGATGGCAGCATGCGACTCATCGGCATAGATATTAAAATAATCCTGAAGCTTTCCTTGCTTGTCGCTTTTGAAGACATCAAAGATTTCATCTTCGTAGCTGGGAGCAATAGTATTCCAATGCGATTCTTCGTTCATGATGGTATTCGTTTGCTTAAAACTACAGCTTTCTCAATGAACAACCTCCATCCGGATAAAGGTTTTGCCACGAAGATTCACCGGCGCAAAGAAAAAAGAAGTCACAGAGGTGTTACCCTTTGTGACTTCTTTGTGACTTAGTGCCTTGGTGGCAAAACTCAATGAGCTCTGAAAATATTGATACTATTTCACGCTCAGAATATATTTCACCATCGCCTTGGCATCTTCTAAAGCAAGATCGGCATGTGGTGTCATGGGCATGGCTCCCCACACTCCGGTACCACCCTTTATCACCTTCCCGGCGAGCATGGTGATGTTGGCATCGGTCGGCTCATACTTTTTAGCCACAAGATCATACGCAGGACCAATTGCTTTTTCGTGCAATTTGTGGCATACCAAACAATCAGACTTGGCAATTAACGCCTGACCGTCAAGCTCTTTTTTTGGTTCTGACTTTATCGCGGGTGCAGTAGTTACGGTCGGTGTGGATACGGCCGGTGTAGTTGCCGGAGTAAATTTCTGCCCCGCTCCTGCCATGTCTGCGAGTGATGGTGCCGGCGCAGCTTTCACTTCAGGTCGTGAACCATAGTCTTCCTTATTTAAATCTGTAGAAGATGGAAAACATGAAATCAAGGTGGTGGCAATAAAACCAGCGCAAAACAATGTTGTTATTTTTTTCATTTGGTCGGTTCAGCTTTTACAGTTAGAATATATTTCACCATGGCTTTTGCGTCTTCAACACCCAGTGCAGGATGCGGTGCCATAGGCATATCACCCCAAACACCCGTACCTCCCTTGATGATCTTATCCGCGAGCATGGTGATGTTGGCATCCGTTGGTTTATACTTCAAGGCTACCTGATCATAAGCAGGGCCGATTGATTTTTCATGCAACTTATGACAAACCAGGCAATCGGATTTTGCAAGAAGTGCTTCTCCGTTGAGCGCGGCCTTGGCGGCTGGTGCTGGTTTTGCAACGGGTGTTGTTTGCGCCTTGGCTCCCATCACACTCACGAAGGCACTTACACAAATCAGGAGCATTATTTTTTTCATTCGTTATTCAGTTTTAAAATAGTTTAGATTCCAAGTACTTGTTTATTCAGTTTTTGATTTTTTCCGGCCGATGCAAAATCATCAAAGGCTTTTTCAGTAACCCTGATAATATGATCCTTAATGAATGGTGCACCCTCAGCAGCACCTTGTTCAGGATGCTTGATGCAGCACTCCCATTCCAAAACCGCCCAGCCGGTATAATTATACTGTGTCAGTTTGGAGAAAATCGATTTAAAATCAACCTGGCCATCTCCCAATGAACGGAAACGTCCCGGACGGTTTACCCAATCCTGATAGCCTCCATACACCCCACTCTTTCCGGTAGCATTAAATTCAGCATCCTTCACATGAAACATTTTGATGAACTGATGATAGAAGTCAATGTATTGCAGGTAATCGAGTTGCTGCAATACAAAGTGACTTGGATCATACAGAATATTAGCACGGGTATGCTTGCCTGTCGCTTCCCAGAAACGTTCAAAAGTAATGCCATCATGAAGATCTTCTCCCGGATGTATTTCATAGCAAACATCCACGCCCGCTTTATCAAATGCATTCAATATCGGCAACCAGCGTTTTGCCAATTCCTTAAAGCCATCTTCCACCAATCCTGCCGGACGTTGCGGCCATGGATACACCGTTTGCCACATCAACGCCCCCGAGAACGTAGCATGTGCATTCAATCCCAGATTTTTGCTGGCCTTTGCCGCCAGTTTCAATTGATCTACAGCCCAAGCCGTACGCTCCTTTGGTTTACCATGCACTGATTTGGGTGCAAAACCATCAAACATTACATCATAAGCAGGGTTCACGGCTACCAACTGACCTTGCAAGTGAGTCGATAACTCGGTGATCTGCAATCCCATTGACTCAATGGTTCCCTTGTATTCATCTGCATAGTCTTTGCTCTCGGCTACTTTCTGCAAATTAATGGCACGTGCATCCCAGGTAGGAATCTGAACTCCTTTATATCCTAACGAAGCAACCCATTTTCCAATGGTCTTGATATTATCGAAAGGTGGTTCATCGCCCATGAACTGAGCAAGAAATATGGCGGGTCCTTTTATTGTCTTCATGTTTATATTAGACGTTAGAAATTAGATATTAGACGTTAGAAGCTAGAAATTAGAAACGTACTTTAGTCCACTTGGCATTCGACTTCGATGACTTGATCACCGTGTCTACAAAAGCCATTCCTTTCACTCCATCTTCCACATCCGGAAAATCATACTTAGCCGAATTAACTTTTTTACCAGGCTTATAATCACGAACGGCTCTTGCGAAACTCATATAAATATTGGCGAAGGCTTCCAGGTATCCTTCCGGATGGCCCGATGGAGTACGTGTGTTTAGCTTGGCAATGTCAGAGAGATATCCAGCACCCGCGCGGAGTATTTGCTTTGGTTTATCAAGCCATTTCAATACCAATGTATTTTGATCTTCCTGTTTCCATTCCAGTCCGCCTTTCTCGCCATACACCCTGATGTTGATGTTATTTTCTTCACCAGCCGCTACCTGTGTTGCCATCAATGTTCCTGTTGATCCATTCTCAAATTTCAGCAACATGGTGCTGTCATCATCAAGTAATCTGCCTTTCACGTACGTGTTTAGTAATGCACATATTTCAGTAATGTCTGATCCGGTAATATATTCTGCCAGGTTTGCTGCATGTGTTCCAATATCGCCAATCGCTCCACCCGCTCCTGATTTGGTGGGATCAGTACGCCAGCTTGCCTGCTTACTTCCCGTTCCTTCCACAAATGTTGATAACCAACCCTGCGGATATTCAACATATACCTTTCTGATTTTTCCCAATGTTCCGGAGGCAATCAGATGCTTGGCTTCTTTCACCATGGGGTACCCTGTGTAAGTATGTGTCAATGCAAAGACCAACCCGGTTTTTTCCACCAATTTTTTAAGTGCCTTTGCTTCGGCTAGATTAAAAGAAAGTGGTTTATCAATGATCACATGAAAGCCATGTTTCAACGCCAGCTCAGCCGGAGCAAAATGCATATGATTGGGGGTAACAATCGAAACGAAATCCATACGCTCACCTTCCGGCAAAGCTTTTTCTTTTTCGATCATCTCTGTGAAACTACCATACACCCTGTTGGCAGGAAGTGCCAGCGAAGCACCGGTAGCTTTTGACTTGGCGGGATTGCTGCTGAATGCTCCGCATACCAATTCGATTTCACCATCGAGATTAGCGGCTTTGCGATGTACAGCTCCGATGAAAGCCTCAAGACTTCCACCTATCATGCCCATGCGTAGTTTTCTCTTCATATCGATTCAGTAAGAGTTTTAATGATTATGAGCGGGAAAATTAAGGAATTTTATCAATCGAAACGACCACAGAATGATGAGTGGATGTAAATCTTTACGCCTAATCAAACATTTTTTAACCACATAGGCACATAGATCACATAGAATATAAAGAAAACGATGTGGCTGTGTTGTTCTTATGTGGTTAGCTTTTTAGACAGCGCTGACTTCCATTTTCCATATGCTTCCTGATATTGCTCTGCCTTTCCGGTTGACGGGCTTTCACTTCGAATGACCTTTAGTCCACGGAAAGCTTCCTCAAAAGATTTATAAACACCGGCTCCGACTCCGGCTCCAAGAGCAGCACCTTTTGCTCCATCGGTATTGTATAATTCCACAGGGGCTCCGATCGTATTCACGAAGGCTTCACGAAACAACGGACTCAAAAACATATTGGCATTGCCCGCCCGAATCACGGTTGTCTTCAATCCCATTTCCTGCAAAATGTCAAAACCGTAACGAAGCGCGAAGACAATTCCTTCCTGGGCCGCCCGCAAAAGATGCGCCTGGGTGTGGGTGTTAAAATTCATTCCATGAAAGGAAGCGCCGAGATCTTTGTTCTCAAAAATCCGTTCAGCTCCGTTTCCAAAAGGCATCACCATTACACCCTCCGAACCGATCGGAACTTCGGTGGCAAGGTTGTTCATCTGGTCGTAGGAGTAGGCTGTTTCATTTACTTTCATCGACTTGCGAAGCCAGCTATTCATGATGCCTGTGCCGTTCACACAAAGCAAAACTCCGTTGCGTTTTCCTGAAGAAGTATTGTTCACATGAAGGAATGTATTCACCCGCGATTGAGCATCAATAGCGTTCTTATCAGTGACACTATATATAACCCCCGAGGTACCTGCAGTGGCTGCAGTTTCACCTGCATGTAATACATTAAGTGAAAATGCATTATTAGGCTGATCTCCAGCACGATATGATATGGCAGTTCCGAGGGCTAAACCCGTTTCTGAGGCTGCTTTCGCAGATACTTTTCCCTGCACCGAAAATACAGGAACTTGTTGTGCTAATGTGCTCTGATTCAAGCCATAGTACTCCAACAGCTTGGACGCTACTTTACCTTCCGCATGATCCCAAAACATCCCTTCAGATAAACCCGTATCGGTAGTTACCACATCTCCGCTAAGTCTCAACGCGATATAATCGCCCGGCAACATCACCTTATAAACCTGTTCAAAAATGCGTGGTTCATTCTCTTTTACCCACTTCAATTTGGAGGCGGTAAAGTTGCCCGGAGAGTTCAATAGATGTTCGAGGCAATATTGATTTCCCAAGTCCTTCATAGCCTTATCGCCGATGCTTACGGCGCGGCTGTCACACCAGATAATCGAAGGACGAAGAGGCTTATGATCCTTCCCTACCATCACCAGTCCATGCATCTGGTATGAGATACCGATGCCCTTAATCGTAGCTGCATCAATGCCTGATTTCATCAAACAAAGCTTGATACAGATCACGGCATGCGTCCACCACATGTCGGGGTCTTGTTCGGCCCAGCCGGGGTGCGGGGCAAGCATGGCCATCTCTTCGGATGGAGATTGAACTGAAGCCACGGTCTCACCCGAATCAACGGCTACCAATGAAGCTTTTACGGAAGAACTTCCTATATCAAGACCTAATAAATACTGCATAAATTTCTACGTGTACGTTGTTTGAGGCCGTGAATTTAGCGAGTACGGATTGGCAAACCAAAAGTGGGTGGTTGGCACTAGGACAAACTCTAAAACGGGAAGTTTGAAGAATAAATTGAGAGATTAGGCTACAGAATTTAAAATAGTTTTTTCCACCCCTCAACAAGCTCATTCACTCCTTTCTGTGCTTCAGAAGGATTGAAGTATTTTCCGGTTGAATTTTTAATAAATTGGTTTTCGAGGCTTAACCCACTTCCAGAAGTAATATCTTCCTCAATTTTTTTGTAATCCGGATGATCCGGTAATGAATACGTAAGCCATTCTTCAGGCCGGTAGGTAATTAAGGAAGAACTGTTATAGTTATTTATCCTGAGCTGAAGCTCCCTACTCTCAATTGTAAATTCGTCCAGCTTTTGAATCAGGATCGTCAGATCATTCCAATGCTCGAGTCCGTCCTTATCATAGTATGATCTGATCGTGGATATATAGGGTTGGTTATTGTAGTACTGAAATTGCAAGTCAAATTTGCCTGCTACCCTTCGGTTGAATGGCTTACTCCAAAAATGATGAACCTCGGCATTTATTCTTTTTACCTGCAGGTTGTCTCCATCGATATAAAATTTACCTTTCTCTCCCCTTCCTTTGTAGGATACGGAATACATCAGGTGATTGTCCTCAAGATAAACAGAGTCCAAACGGTAAGAATAATTTCCAGACAATGCGCCTTCGACTTCCATCCTCCTAAATCCATTGAGACTAAGATCTGCACTCATGCCTCCGTCTTCAGCGTAAATCATTTGTGGCCATAAAGATGACCGATTGCTTTTTCTCGTATTTTCATAATAGAATGTATAGTTGATATAGATTGCATTGTTTGCCATGACTTCTCCCAGATAAATGGAATACCCTATGCCCTCCGTAAACTGCATGTATTTACCTTGAGAACGGGCCGTTTCCCTATAATGAGCTTTGGCAATATGCGGAGTCTTCCTCGAGTTTCGTTTATACTCCCGAAGTACCTCTGCCATGAATGCGTCGACATCAAATTTCTTCTTCCGCACTTTGACAACAACTTCATCCAGCATAATCTTCACGGGATCAAGATGAATGTCCACGTGCTTATCAGTAAATGTCTTAACCAAGCTTTTGTGGGTGCGGTATCCGATATATGACACAAAAACAGAATCGCTCAAATCTGCATTGTCAAGCAACAAAAAAAACGCACCGTTGAAAGATGATGTGGTGCCGAGCGATTTGCCTCTCACAAAAATATTCGCCCCAGGCAATGGCTCACCCGTTTTTGAATCCCTCACCGTTCCCTTTACCTGAATGTTTTGGCCCAGGAGTGCATGAACACTCACAACAAGAAGCATTGATCCGATGAAGCCTGATCTCCACATGGCCCTTATTCGCTCCTTAAAATCTCGGACGGGTTGACCGTTGCCACTTTATACATTTTACCCGAAAGTGTGATGAATAATGTAACAAACATCAGCACATAGGCCGTTAAGAACGCCGTTATATTGACATGGGAGTGGTACGCATAAATTGAATCGAGCAAGATATTGGCAATCACGTAACTCGCGGGCGTGGAGATCACGGCAGCAATGATCAGCATGTACAGAAAACTTCCGTTCACCATCATCACAGCCTTGAATACCGGAACACCAAAAATTTTACGAATACAGATCTCCTTTAACCGGTTCGCCATCCGCTGTGAGGCCAGTCCGAAAAGTGCAAGGCCCGACATGAACAGGGCTAGGAACGTGGTAAATATAAAAAGATGAACAATGTATTTCGACGACCGGTATTGGTCATCAAACAACTTATCCTGAACATGTATAAAGAAACGTTCATTAGGGAACTGGTGGCGTGTTACCGCGCCTATGGCTTCACTCACGTTTTCAGCTCTACCCGGCGTGGTTTTTACAACCACAATGCCTGACTCTACATTATTTTTAATTTCCATCACCACGGGATCGATTTGGCTCTGAAAATCAAAGTAGTGAAAATCTTCCACTACGGCTTGAATGACATAGTAAACGCTGTCCATGGTAAACGTTTTACCGATCGGATCCTTTAAATCAAAGGATTTCACAAAGGTTTCATTCACCACCGCAAAACCGGGTTCCTTGGGAAACTTTCCCTGTTTGAGACGAAGGTCCAGTTGTTTAAAATAAGTATCCGACACCCGATACGTCACTACTCCGTTTGATCGGCCCTCTCCTTCCACCGTGGACCTGCTATAGGAAAACCCGACGTGACTGGCATTGACAGAAACTGAAGTAATATCGGGCCGTTCCGATACCTCCTTCATCAAGGCATTTAACTGATCATTTGTCTTCACAACAAATGAAACCATGTCCGAAGGATCATATCCCCAAAACCGGTCCTTTTCATCAAACGCATTTGAAAAAAGTGTAAGGCATGTGATCATCGTGATGAACGCAAGCGCAAACTGAAATACCAGGAGGCTTTGCATGAAGCGGTTTTTACTTTCGAGTTTAACACGACCGCGCAGGATCACGACAGGCCTGAAGCACGACACCACAAACGCAGGATAAGCACCTGAAAGAAATGCGATACCCATCAGCACGGACAGGCAATAAAACCAGATATCAGGTCTGCTCATGAAATCCGTCACATCATTGATGCGCACCCCGTTGCTTTGCATCAGCGGCAGAATAACGACCCATACCAGCAAGGCGCCGAATGCCACTGAAATAATTCCCGTCAGCAAAGTCTCCGTCATGAACTGCGTGAACAGTTCAAAACGACTGATCCCAACCACTTTACGAACACCGATTTCTTTAAATCTCGCAATGGCGGAAGCAAATGAAATATTCATGAAATTAAAACCTGCGAGCAACAACAACAGGGTTGCTATGGCGGTCATCATAATGATAGCAATCCAAAACGGTGGGTAGGCAAGGCCTTCCTCTACATTCGCGGCATGTCGCTTCAGGTCGTATAAATTATCAAACGTAAAGGATTCCATAGGGTGATCCGTCACGGTGGCGTTGTGAAGGACAACAAAACGATTCATCTGTTGTTTTAACTGATCCACGTCCGATGCATGGGAAACTTTAATGAAGGTAGCCGTCGTGAATTGCTTCCAGTCATGGGCCGATGCGTGCGAAGGCTGATCTCCGTAAGGAGCAAGGATAAAAAACCGGAGTGAGGTGTTCGTGGGATACTGGTCAGTAACCCCACCTACCGTAAACAGTTTGGTTTCGTCACCTGTTTTAATTTCGAACGTGCGGCCAATGGGATCATCGTTTCCAAAATAATTCCTCGCTGCAAAATCACTGAGGATTACCGTTTGCGGCGAACTCAATGCATCGGCATGACCGGCTTTGAGTGGAAACGTAAACATGTTCATAAATCCAGGATCAACATAATGCACCCATTGATAGAACTTTTTGCCATCACCGAGATTGATCTCACCATTGGTACGTTCGACACGGACAACATCGGTAATCAACGGTAGTTCCTGCTGCATAGCAGGCCCCAGGGGTTTGGGTGACCGGCCTGTTGTTGTGAGGTGATCGTCTTTTAAAAACTGAGACTCCACCAGAAAAACAGTTGATCCATTCCGGTGGAAGTATTCGTTATCAAGTTCAATATGAACGAAAAGATAGACCGGAATACTGAACGCAATGGCCACCGTAAGGCAAAAAACATTAATAAACGATGTCGCTCGTTGTTTCAGGAAGCTACGCCATGCGAGTTTGATATTGTTTCTGAACATATCATGAATGATTATTGAATTGGAATTATTTTTAAGACGCATCATTTTCAGAAATCCGATCCCTTCGACGACATATTTGATCTTCACTTTCCAAATAGGTTCACGGTTGGAAAGTCTACGGAAAAACTTTTCTTCGAGATCTCCCAGGATTGCTTCGCGTTGTTTGTGCGTAAGGAAACGGCTCAGCAGTTTCTCAATCCATACCGGTGGTTTGCCTTTCATCGTGGAATAAAATTAAAGGCTGCCTTCGGTGCGGCATTCCACAATGAATTGCGTTGATCCTTTGAAAAAGCCAATGCCTTTTGACCGGATTTTGTAACTCTGAAGATGAGCTTTTTCCTCCCTCCCCGTTCGTTTGTGGCACCATCAAGTCGCGATTCGAGGTACCCCTTTTCTTCCAGTCGGTGCAAGGCCATGTGTATCGTGCTCAATGACGTTTCCCTGTCACATCGGTTGAGAAGCTCATCCTGAATAGCCACTCCGTAGGCTTCATCAAATAAAACGGCTACTACCAATAGCACCAGTTCCTCAAATTCTCCCAGGTTCGTTCCTTTCATTGTATTTGTTTCGTATTTGTAAAAATACTAACAAACGGGAATTAAACAAATGCTGAAAAATCATTATCGGTTTTTGATTCAATGCTGTACTTTTATAGTATCACATTTATAAATATGACAACTGCATCGATACTTGCTGCCCTCAGCAATAAACAAATTGCGATCAACTGGCAGCAAATGTTAAACGATACCCTCACTGCCTTTGGCTGTTCTACAGGTACACTTCATTTCCTGAACAAAAGCACAAACCTTCTTGAAATCAAGGCACAAACCGGCATTCCCGAATTCCTGCTTCCGAAAGTAAGTATCATCCCCATCGGCAAAGGCATGGCGGGTATTGCAGCTGAGCGAATGACGCCCGTTGAAATGTGCAATTTGCAAACAGACGCATCAGGCATTGCCAAACCCTCTGCAAAGGATACTAAGGTGGAAGGATCACTGGCTGCTCCTCTTATATTGAATGGTGAACTTTATGGTGTGATTGGCATTGCGAAACCTGTACCGTATGATTTTACACCGGAAGAAATTAAGGAACTGATGAGGATTGGGGAAGAAATGAGTAAGAGGATTTAAGTACTGATCGCTATCATATTTTAGAGTGAAAATCTATGCAATACCGACTTTCCTATGTCGGATTCATTTGAAATTGATGGTTTACTGAACAAGGTATCCTGTAAATTCCCTTTTGAAATTTGATACGTTAAGTTATATTTCCTTTATAAAATTAACCAACCTCATGTCATCCCTATCCAAAACAGTTGTCCTGTTTTTTATTTTAGGTACAGTGATCCCTGCTTTCTCTCAGGAAGTTTATACCCTTGGTCCTGATTCACAACGCAAAGATGGTGTACCCCAGGGAAAGGTAACGACCTTTATGTGGGAGAGTAAAATCTATCCCAATACATGGCGTGAATATAACGTATATGTGCCGGCCCAATACAATCCAGCCACACCTGCGGCTCTGATGGTTTTTCAGGATGGCAAGTCTTACCTGGACGAAACCGGCAGCTATCGGACCACCATTGTGTTTGACAACCTCATCGCACAGAAGAAGATGCCTATCACCATCGGCTTGTTCATTAATCCTGGCGGTAGCAGCAAGGAACAGCCCAACCAAAGAAACAGGAGCATTGAATATGATGATCTAAGTGATAATTATGTAAGAATGTTGTTGGAAGAAATTATTCCTGAAGTTTCCAAATTATATAATATATCCACAGACAGGAAGATGCATGCCATTGGGGGACTGTCATCTGGGGCGATCTGCGCCTTCACCGCGGCATGGCTGCGACAGGACTATTTCAGTAAGGTGCTTAGCCACATCGGAAGCTATACGGACATTCGGGGTGGGCACGTGTACCCGGCCCTCGTCCGTAAAAATGAAAAGAAAGACATTAAGGTTTACCTTCAGGATGGCAGCAACGATCTGAACAATCAATATGGCAATTGGTGGCTCGCTAATCAACAGATGGCTTCATCGCTTGAATTCAAAAAGTATGAATTTTATTTCGCGAAAGGCACCGAAGGTCACAATGGAAAACACGGGGGATCCATTCTTCCTGAATCACTTACATGGCTATGGAGCGATGTCATGCCGAAATAATTTCGTGCTATAAACAAGGCAGAAGCGGATACGAAAAAACAATTATCTTTTATAAAGAAATACTGGATTGAAGTCGAATCAATCCATCAATGTTAACTGAATTGCTGCTTCGCTGTATTTACCTTCAAATTCTTTCTGTGGAACTCGCTTGTTAACACTGTTTGTGTGCCAACTCCCTGCATCATAAGTCCAACTTATCCCTTCGGTATCGATTGGAACAGTGCCAATAGTTGGTGTATAAATGATTGTTTCATGTTTAACCATATCAGCAGTGGTATTCACATAGATGTATTTATTCTGTTCGACAATCAGAAATTCAAAGGCTACTAAAAGTCCGGTCTTTGGAAATACAATAGAGTGATCAGCCAGGTTTACCCGAGTTAGGTTTGTTCCTTTTTTTGCGACGCCAATAATATTCTCGCCATAAACCGATTTGCCTGGTGCACCATGTTCATCCATTTCGTAAAGCCTGATGTTAAACCTTGCGCCTTCCAGGGGAGAGCTGGTTACAATTTCGAGAACCGATAAGAAAGGAGTTTTTGTATAGGTATCCTGGAAGGGAAAATATTTAGCTACGATGTATGGGCTCTCACCGCAAAAGAAAAATCGTCTCACCGCCGAAACTTTAAGTTCATCTCCAACAGTGTAGAGCTTAGGCCTGCCCCTTTTCTTTGCATGGACAACAATCTCCGGAAGTTGAATCGTTTCGGGTTGCAAAACGATGATATCCGTTTTATCCGTCATCAGGAGTGTCTTCTTTTTATATCCGATCGAAGAAAAAACAAGACGTTTCCCTGCGAGTTTGTTTTTGAAAGAATACATACCCTGCTCGTTGGACGTGGTGCCCGTGGTTTCGCCTTCAATCCAGATATTCACAAAAGGAATGGACTCGTGCGTGATGCTGTCGCTGACAACTCCAACTGACTGACTCCTGGAATCCATGGCAATAAGCATCCACACCGATAGCGTAACGACACAAATTGAAATTTTCATCGGGTTGTTTAGACGTTGATCAGGTGTGAAGTTAAAACTTTATCTATCATCCAATACGAGACTGGTTAAGATTATGGGAGTATATCATTTTACTTGAATCCGTCCTGTGGCTGCTATCACCTTGACAGGAATAATTCATATCTTCACGCAGTGGAGTTACTTCAATGTCTTTTATCAGATTTTATAATTACAAAGGAGATTGCTGAATGAAAAAAATACTTTTTAGTATTCTAAGCGTTTTAACCTTAACGACTTATGCTCAGGAAGCCTCGAAACAATTTCATTTAGAACCTCAAAAACCAACAACAACTTCGTCAATCACATTTCAATATAATTCGCTCCCTGTTTTTAAGGAGAATGATATTACTTGTGTTGTGTATTTTACAGGGCTCAATAACAGAGCAAATCAGCGTGATGATTTTCCACTAGCAAGGGTCATTGCTTTAGAAAAGGCTGGAGAAATTTGGACAGGTAGAATTGATACCATTCCAGAACGAACAACGGCTGTGGTATTTGTCTTTATGGACAGCCTTGGCCATCGGGATACAAACAACGGGAAAGGATACTACACTCCTGTTTATGAAGACGATAAAGTGGTTCCGGGAGCATGGGCCGGCATTGGAGACTTACTTTATGGCAACTGGATTACTAAAGGGGCGAAATTCCATGTTAAGGATGACCTCGACTCTTTGAGAAAATTCTTTACCAGGGATTTTGTGCTTTATCCTGACATCAAACGACAATATTTCAGGCAGTACTTACATACTTTCAAATTGAGCACTCCTGATGAAGAGAAAAAGTACATACAAGAATTGGAAGAAATGGCCCATTTGTCTGAGGTTACGCAAAATGAATTAACCACCGTTCGGTTTGAATATAGTCGATTGAAAGACACGGTCAATGCCAACAAATATGAACAACAAATATTTAAAAAGTTTCCGCAAGGATCCTGGACGGTTCAGGCGAAATCATTAAACCAGTTACTTTCTATTGCTAAAACACATGATTTTGATAAACAAATAAAAGTTTACAAAGGATTTAAAGAAACTTATCTTAAATCTTATGAAGACGAATTTGCAACAATAACGATGAACCACAGAGCTGGTCAAATGCTCGGTTACATGCCGGAGCATTTTATAAAAGAAGGAACAATGGATTTGTGGATAAAAGAAGTAGAAAGCCTAACAGACGGCGGAAAAACGCATGCCTATTGGAGTGCTTCACGCGAATTGCTCGGACTAGGAAGACCTAACCCTTCAAACAAACCAAAGAAAAACAGCCCAGACCTGGAACATCCCTTTCTTCGAAATACAATTGGAGAACCCGACAATAACGCCAGGGTTGCCGAAGATTTATCAATGCGGGCAATAAGTATTGAAAAAAATAATTTTAACAATCCCAGGAGATATAACGAACCCCTCAGGATGACGAATACGGAAGTTGAGGACTACAGGAATTTACAGTTGAGTTCGCATCTTGAAACACTGGGTATTAGTTTAATGAAACAAAATAAATTCGATGAGGCCGCTCAAGCATTGACTGAGGCAGTAAACAGAAGCCATTATCAAGTATCTTGGATAAATGAAACTTATATTGAATCGTTGGTAAAAGCAGGAATGATTGATAAGGCTTTGACGGAAATCGAAACAATCGTCTCAGAAGGAAGTAGCACCACCGTTATTGATAATTTCTATGCAAAATATAAAAAGAAGGACGACACAATTACCGAATTCAGAGACCAATCCGTGGAAAAAGCTAAACGATTAGCCAGACAAAAGTTTATTAGCGAAAATGCTCCGGATTTTTCCTATTACGATATGAATGGAAAAGAAATGAAATTGTCATCACTAAAAAATAAAATTGTGATAATCGATGTCTGGGCATCCTGGTGTCCACCTTGTATGATTACGCTGGATGCAATGGATCAGGTCATTGATAAGTATAAGTACGATGCGGATGTAGTATTTCTATTGTTAGGCGAAGACGAATCAAAAACCCGGGCAATGAAAGTAATCAATGAACATGGCAATAAATCCGCATTTGTATTTGATCATGAACGAGAGTTTGTTAAGAAATATGCAGCAAATTTACCAACCCAAATCATCGTGGATAAAAAAGGAAAAGTGAAATTCAGAACCAATGGATTAACTACATTCAATGTACAGGAAAATGCCATTGACTTAGAAGCAATGATTGAAATACTAAAGGAAGAAAAATAAAAGTATACACCAGAAGAAATCAAAGAGCTGATGAAAATCGGAGAAGAAATTAGCAAGAGAATTTAAGATCTGCTTTGACTACTACCCATCCCTCAATTGCCCTGAATCGAAGCAACAAAAGAATTTACCAGTTCGTCAATTTGCTGAAGGGTTGAAACATCCGTAATCTGCCCGCTTTTGTTCACTTTGCCCCTGACTCCCGAAATCAGCAGCGAGGATTTCTCTCCTACCCTGGCTTCCAATGTTTTAATGATGAGTGTTAATGACTCAAATGTTTTTTCTCCCAATGCCGAAGCGACAATGAAAGCAGTCGGCTTTCCTGAAAAGAAAGTAGTTGGTACCAGCCAATCAATCAAATTCTTGAACGAGCCTGGTAAACTGAAAATATATTCCGGCGTGCAAATCAACACTCCACTGGCAGAAGAAATCAACGATTGCAACTTTACAACGATCTCCGGTGGCTCGACATCCGGATTAAAGTGCGGAAGCTTATCCAGCTCATCATAAATTACGACATCTATTACATCGACATACTGTTTGGCAATGTGCTGAAGGATAAGTTCATTGGTTGAACCTTTGCGGGTACTGCCTGAGAAGGCAATTATTTTTTTCATAATTCAAATTTGCGGTTTCACATTCGAATTTGAAATTAATTCTTCACCAGCGTTCAGGGATCCTGTTCTTTAACTTACTGACCGCCTGCGAACAAAATACTGCATTAACGAACAGAAGGTATACTGGGGTAAGTCAATAAAGCTTAATTGGAGGCTTTATGGAACGGCATTATATTTAGATAATCTCAACCTATTTGGTGTTTGATGTCGGCCATTTCTCAAAACAAAAAACTAGATATGCTCCACTACTACCTGAAACTTGCTTACAGAAGCCTGATCAAAACAAAAATATCATCGCTGGTAAACATCCTCGGTTTGTGTTTTGGATTCACGTGTGTGTTTTACATTGCCGTATGGCTGAAGAATGAACTTGACTATGACCGTTTTCATCCTGAGATCGAGAATATTTACCTTATAGGTCGGAAAAACAAATTGGATGCTAAATTCACAGAAGACGCACCTTCTCATATTCCTTACCCCGAACGATACGAAGATTATCCTGAGATTGTATTAAGTAGTAAAGTATGTCCCGTCTCAGAGGCATTGATCACAAGCAACGACAAAATTTTTACTGGTGACGGTATTGCCGTTACCCATACTTTCTTTGAGTTGTTTAACTTCCCGTTTCTACGAGGGACTTCTGACGGTTGGGGTGATTCCACAAAAGTAATTTTCCTAACAGAAAAATTTGCTACAAAACTATTTGGCAATCAGGATGCGTTTGGGAAGACCTTAGACTTTGAATTTGGGTATTCAAAACTCAAACTACCGTATGTGATCGGGGGGATATTAAAAAATCCTCCGGTTAATTCTTCGATACAGTTTGAATTTATAGTTCCATGGTTTTCACGCACAGTGAAAGAATCCAATGGCCAGTTTTGGAGCCATACAGGATTTGATTTTGTTAAACTACATCCGCATGCGGATATATCTGAGCTGAATAAAAAATTACTTCATGTTAAATCAGATTTTGAAGCCGAACCGAATAATCCTTTTCAGGCCTCCGTATTCCCCTTCACTTCCATTTATTTGCATTCTGCTTTCTCCAAATTCAAACACGGTAATGTCAACTATCTATGGATTATGAGCCTGATTGGCCTGGCTATTCTTATCTTAACCTTAGTCAATCACATCAACCTCACCAGTTCTCAGGTTGCGTTGCGGAATAAGGAACTCAGCATCAGAAAACTCATAGGATCAGGTAACAAAGATTTTCTCCTGCAATTCAGTATTGAATCAACATTGTTCATTTTCTTTTCGCTCACATTCGCCTTTCTTTTAATTCAAATATCATCGGGATCATTTTTTGAAATTGTCGGACAGGAGATCGATTTGACCCAACTTCTTTCGGGAGGCTCAATGTTAATCCTCGCAGGAATCCTGGTCGTCATTGTTTCTGTTTCCGCATGGGTTCTCTCCTTTTATTTCAATCGGTTTAAAGCCATTGATCTGTTGAAAAGAAAAACTTCAGGTAACGGCAAACTGAGTACGTTTAAAGAAAAGCTGATGATACTTCAGGTCATGATAGCGGTTACAGGAATTATTATGACAATAGGTCTGAATATGCAGCTTCACCTCATGATGGATAAAGACCCTGGTTATGAAAAAGAAAATATAATAAAAGTAGAGTTGATCAACTCGAGTTTAACTCTTGTACTTCCTCACGAAAGGAAAGCCATGACAGATTACATCGACAATAAACTGAACAGCAATTCGTCGATTCTAGATTATGATCGTGGAGGATTTCCAACGGAAACCCGCATTATGCCCTGGCAAATGAAATCCAACATGCCAGCCGTTGAAGTTACAACGTTATCCTGCGGAAAAAATTTTTTTAAATTGTTTGGAACCCGTATCGTGCAGGGAAAAACACTGTCTGGATTGTCTGAAAACAATGTTGTGCTAAACGAAAGTGCTGTTCGTTACTTTCAGCTTAAAGATCCAATAGGCTATAAGATTAATGGTCCCTGGGGAGAAACGGAAGTTGTTGGCGTAGTGAAAGATTTTAGTTTCGAAAGTACGGGCGTACAGGTAAAACCAATGGTGATTATTTGTTTTTCCTATGATTTTCACAGGCCCATTATTGCAAAGATTGCCCGTGGAAAAAACCAAGAAGCCATCGCATTCCTTCACGAACTGCACAATGAAATGAAACCCGGCATCGAGTTCAGCTATACCTTCTTCGATGAGGAGTTTGACAAAATCTATAAACGTGATGTCATCTTAAGCAAGATGACGAATATCGCTGCTGCACTTGCCGTAGCCATCTCCATTCTGGGATTATTCTCATTAGTGCTGATCTTTACCAAAGAGAAAACAAAAGAAATCGGTATCCGGAAAGTATTGGGAGCACAGGTATCCGAAATCATCAATATGATCGGCTACCACTTTTTAAAACGCATGCTCGTCGCATTCAGTATCGCGGTACCCCTGTCCTACTTTGCCATGCATACATGGTTAGAAAACTTTGCCTATAAAATCGAACTCACTTGGTGGCTGTTTGCATCGGGTGGGGTAATTGTATTTGTGCTGGCGTTCCTTACTATTGCGATCCAGGCGTACAAGTCGGCAAGAGCCAACCCGATTGACTCCCTGCGCTACGAATAAAAAAATGTAGGTATTTTAAAACTAAAACGGTACGTATTTACTCTTTACTATATCCGCTAACCAAAATAGTAAACCACATGCTCCACTACTACCTGAAACTTGCTTACCGAGGCCTGCTCAAAACAAAAATTTCTTCCATGATCAACATCATCGGATTGTGTTTTGGGTTCACCTGCGCATTCTACATCGCAGTTTGGGTAAAAAATGAACTTGGATATGACCGCTTCCATGATCAGGCCGAGAACCTATATCTGGTGGGCTCAAAGAATAAGCTGGATGCCAACTTCAAAGAACATTCTCCCTTTCACAGTCCCCATGCCGAACGATACAAAAACTTCGCGGAGATTGAACAAGCCTGCGGCATCACGCCACTCTCCGGATCATCCATTAAAGATAACGGCAAAATATTCCGGGCCGATGGAATCGCTGCCTCGGGTTCATTTTTCGATCTGTTTCATTTTCCCGTTCTCAGGGGAACATCAGAAACCTTCAGTGATTCAGCCCAGGTAATTTTTCTTACCGAAAAGCTGGCGAAAAAGCTGTTCGGCAATCAGGATGTTGTTGGAAAAATGGTTGACTTTAAATTTGATCGAACCGAAGCTCCCTATGTAATCGGAGGCATTCTTGAAAATCCTCCATCCAATTCAACCATCCAGTTTGAATTTGTGGTGCCCTGGTATTCCAATACGAATAAGTTTTGGGGAGTCATGGGTTTTGATTTTGTACAGCTTCATCCGCAAGCCGACATTGCTTCGCTAAATGAAAAATTACTTCATGCCGACTTCGGCAAGATGGGATATAGTGCTGACCCGGGCAATCCTTTTCAGGCCTCTGTCATTCCTTTAACCTCCATCTACCTGGATTCTTCTTTTTCACGGTTCAAGCACGGCAACACCAACTATCTCTGGATTGTGGGATTGATCGGCCTCGCCGTACTCATACTAACCGTAGTGAATCACATCAACCTCACGAGTTCGCAGATCGCACTACGAAATAAAGAATTAAGTATCCGCAAACTTATCGGGTCAGGCAATCGTGATTTTCTGTTGCAATTCATTATAGAATCCTTACTGTTTATAGGCGCTTCCCTTACGCTCACTGCGGTTGTCGTACAACTATCAGCAACATCATTCTTTGAGATCGTTGGACAGGAAGTAAATTTAACAGCACTTTTCTCTGGTGACACGCCCTTCGTCCTCGCAGGTGTTCTTGTCATGATTACGCTTGTTTCTGCTGTTGTTCTGGCCTCTTACTTCAATCATTCCAAACCCATGGAGCTGCTGAAAGGGAATAGTTCAGGCAATGTAAAGCTGAGTGCATTCAAAGAAAAGCTGATGGTCTTTCAGATCATAATAGCGATCACCGGCATTGTTATCACGCTGGGCCTGAACATGCAGCTTCGTCTCATGCTGGATAAAGATCCGGGATTTGAAAAAGAAAATATTGTGCGTGTGGGCCTGAGCCCCGGATCAAATTTTAAAACATCGGAGGAGCGGAAAGCAGCAATTGATTATGTGAACAATACGCTGAATAGTGAATCCTACATCATGGACTTCGATCGTGGTAATTTTCCGACGGAGACCACTCTTTTTCCGTGGCAAATGGAGAGCGACAAACCGGCACAAGAAGTTGCCATGCTCACCTGCGGAAAGAACTTCTTTACTTTATTCGGTATTGAGTTGATGCAGGGAAGCATCATTGACGGATCCGAAAAACAAGGCATAGAAGAAGTTAACGGGAAAATCATCCGCACAGGGGGAAAGGTTGTGATCAACGAAAGCGCTGTCCGCGAATTTCAGTTGAAAGACCCGATCGGTCATACCATTAAAAATTCCTCGTGGGGAGACTTTGAGGTGGTGGGTGTGGTGAAGGATTTCAGCTTTGAAAGTACCGGCACCAGCGTGAGGCCACTCGTGATTGTCTGCCAGCCTTACGATTCACGGCCTGTACTTGTGAAAATTGCGCCCGGAAGAACCAAAGAAGCACTCGCACTTCTGGAGCAACTTCATAGCGAAATGAAGCCAGGCATTGAGTTCACCTATACCTTTTTTGATCAGGAATTTGACCTCATCTATAAACGCGACATTATTCTTAGCAAAATGATGAACGTGGCCGCAGTGTTGTCCATTGCCATCGCCATACTCGGGTTATTTTCCCTGGTGTTGATCTTTGCTAAAGAAAAAACAAAAGAAATCGGCATCAGAAAAATAATGGGTGCCCATGTATCCGAAATCATCAACATGATCGGATACCATTTTCTGAAACGCATGCTGATTGCGTTTTGTATCGCTGTACCACTCTCCTACTTCGCCTTGCACCAATGGCTGGAGAACTTCGCTTATAAGATAGAACTCAGCTGGTGGTTATTTGCTACAGGAGGATTGGTTGTGTTTGGGTTAGCTTTTCTTACGATTTCATTTCACGCTTACAAATCGGCAAGAGCTAATCCAATTGATAGTTTACGTTATGAATAGGTGGATTTTTTTGGATAATCTGAGGCGATAGCTTTTTTTGCCACAAAGACACTAAGACACAATGAAGCCACGAAGGACGCGTTCCCTTCGTGTCGACTTCGTGTCTTTGTGCCTTAGTGGCATGAAAACACGACTACAAAAATGAATTACTCAAGTTCCAGCTCCTTCCGCTCAGTCCGATGTTATCACCTGACAGAACCAATTCCCATCTTCACCAAGTGGTGATAATTTCACCTCGATCTGTTGTTTTATTTAAACATAAATACCTGCATGCGTTATAAAAATTATCTTTTACTCGCCGTTTTTGTTGTCATTTTTTCCTGCAGCAATAAAAAACAGCCTGACCTGGCCGGTGTTTGGGAAATTGATGAGCTGAAGATCACCATGAACAGCTATCAAAACTCAGACAGTGTGCAGGTGATTGAAGTAAACAGAAGCAATTGGGAAGAAAAGATGAAAGTCAGAAATATTCAAACCTACTATAACCCCGACGGTACCTACCATTCGGTTCACAGAAATCTTCACGACAGCATATTCTATGATCCGGCAGGAACATGGAGAATTGAGAACGATACCTTAGTCATTCACGACACTATTCCCAAACAAACCACCTATCGGTTTAAAGTAAAGACAAATAAGGATTTTGTAGAATACTGGGGTATGGAAGACTTTGATCAGGATGGCAAAGTCGATGATGATTATTACAGCAAACAGCGGAGAATTAAGGAATCCAATCGATGAAGTGATGAAGATCTTAAAAGGCAGAATTAAATTAAATGAGGTCAAGAAATTAAGAAAAACTTAAGAAAGACGGCTCATCTTGCTGTGATTTTTGGTGTTCCAACGAAATACCTGCCGGATGAATTGTCGTTATTGGTTTCTGATCCCCATATTTTTTGTTTTTTCTCAATTTGCGTTCGGTCAACAAAATCTTTTTAATGTTCCGTCTTCGGACATTACCATAAAAGGCACTCCGTTCTATCAACAACAATTTAATATCAGCCGCGGACTGGTTCAGTTGAACTCTACCTTTTGCTGGGGTCTGGGTCACGAAGTTGAAGCAGGGTTCAATGTGCTCGGTCTGAACATCACCACAAACGGTCCAATTTCACTCGACACAAATGGTGATGTAACCAATCCCCCTGTGTATCCATTTTATATGCTCAATTTTCAAAAGGCATTCACCCTGAACAAGCTTTTTAAACTTGCTCTGGGCACACAAACCGGCTTTTCAAAAGATCTGCATATCGGCACCTACAATTACCTCAACCTCGTAACAGCCCTGCACCACACCCGATCAAAAATCATTACAGGAATCTATCAGGGTTCAAAGTCCTTCTTAGGCGAAGGTGAACGGAATGAATTGTTTCTTACCGACAAGATCGGATTTCAGATAGGCTTAGAGCAGGAAATCATCGAAGAAAAATTGATGGTGATCGCTGAAAATATTTCCGGAAGGCACAACTTAGGAGAAACGACATTGGGGATCGCCTATTTTGTTTCTCCATTGTGGGCGTTATCAGCCGGCTATCAATTTGCCAATCCCAAAAGTCATACCCTGAATGCTGTCGTGTTGGAATTGACGTACGTGCCTTCAGCTCCGGTGCACATCAAAGTATTCCGCCATGGTCATCACCAAAAGATCAGCTAAGTCACATTCTTGCGTGATCATTCCAATCAATCCCAAACAAATCTCCAGCTTCCGTCCGACTGGCGTTTCCAAACCGTATGAAAAATCCCGCGTGATTGAACTGGCTTTCCCGTTGAGTCTGTAGCCTCATAAAGATACCTTCCGTGCGTATACCCCATGTCACCTGACTCAGAAACATCCACAAAATCGGGTGTCCAGGTCAGATGAACATCGCCTGAAGTCTTTTCATAAAATACCCGGATGCTGTCTTTTCCTTTTATCAATCTTCCTCCCCTGCTGATCACCGCAGTTTCATCGGCATAGCGACTAAAGGCTGAAGCCAGACCCTCTGTTTTTGCAGCTGCTTCAAATTCCTTTTCGGTTTTAATGATTTCATCTTTATAGGCCGCTATACTTTTATCCGTTGCTGGTTTACAGGCAATGATTGCATAACTTGTAAGGAGTACGTACACCAATGTCTTCATGCGATCTTCTTTTAATTTAAAAATTATCAATGGTATGTGGCAACACATCCGTCTTATGCACATGCGTTGGCGGATTATTTCTAAAAAAAGCTGTACTGCAAAATTTACTGAAATCATAACGCAACAATGTTCAGACACAAAGGAAATAAAAGAACATTAAAACATAATCTGGGTGTTGCTTCAATTCTGTCATGTGTGGCTGGCATTGTGAATGTGGCAGGCTTTTTGGCCGTGCAACGCCTGACGACCAACGTGACAGGACATTTTGCCTTTTTTGTTGATGAAATATTCAAACTTAACTTCTGGGGAGGACTCATCTACTTCCTATACATTTTCTTTTTCTTTCTGGGATCATTTTTATCGAACGTCCTGGTTGAAATTATGTCAAAAATTAATGAAGCACTGATTTACGTAATTCCTATTATTATAGAAAGCATCATACTGATCTTAGTGGCTGTGTTCGGACAGACATTAATTGTTGAAAGCCCAGATCTTTTGGCGTTTTCACTACTCTTTGCCATGGGACTCCAAAATTCATTGGTGACAACGATTTCAAATTCTGTTGTTCGGACAACTCACCTGACCGGATTATTTACAGACCTGGGGATAGAACTGTCTCAGTTGTTCTTTTACAAGGAGCAAGATCAAAAGGAGAAACTTTACTCATCCATAAAATTACGCCTCACGATTATCAGCTTTTTCTTTTTTGGGGGAATTCTGGGAGGAGTTATTTATTCAGCTGTTCAATTGTACGTACTCGCCATGGCCGGTGCAATTCTGCTCATTGGATTAATATATGACGACTTAAAAATGAAAATAACCGGACGACGAAATGAATGACTCACAACCGTTAAATAAACATGACGGCTTTTGACTCCTAAGGAGGAAACACTGCGGAGAAAAAAAATAATCCATGTATGTATTAAAAGTATTTGCTTAACTTAGTTCAGCATGGAGCGGGTGATGGTATCGGGGTTTAGCATTTTTAATTTGAACTCAATACAGTTAAAATTTTATAGCCATGAAAAACATCATTTTATTCCTTGCTCTGATAAGCGCGAATACTTATGGTCAGGTGACCCTCCGTCAGGCACAGGACTCGTTGCAAAAATACCATCTTGGGACATCCACGTATTTTAACGACTTCACGGGTCATCCCGGGTATGGCGCGGGCGTTAATCTTACCAAAGACGGTGGCGCCGTGGGTTTTGGTGACGGCGACAACGGGTTAGAACTTATCAAGCTCGACAAAACCGGAAAAACGCAATGGCGAAAAAGCATAAAAAAACAATTTGAGGAAATCGAACCGCAGTGTGTTGCCTTAGACAGTCTCGGAAATTTTTATGTGTTCATGCTGAATTATAACCCAAACGGTTATCGCGGAGGATCCGAACGTGTGGTTTGTTTCAACAGCAAAGGTGTGTTGTTGTGGGACAAAATGCTGGGCGCCTATACCCTGGTTAATAATCCCACCGTCTCGTATGTGCGCACACGCGATGCGGGGCGTATTGAAATGCGGGGACATGTTGTAAAACAAAAACCGGCAGAAGGCAAAGATCCTGTCTATTACTATTGGCAGGGATGGTACAATAGCAAAGGAGTACTCACCACCAAAACAGGCGATGTACTTGATTGGGGAAAGCCTGAGTGGCAGAAGAAGTTTAAACCCGAGTAAAACCAATTTCAGCACTTGGTGTAATCTCGTGATCTTTTTTATGATCTGCATTTTGCAATCCTGAACAGTTTTTTGAAATAGCGAAACGTGACCACAAAAAACGAAATAAAAACCAGCATGATTTCTGAAATTAATGAAGCTGATAAAAAACGGTCACGAACAGCAAATACTTATATAAAACAAATACGGTAAGTATATGCCACACGATAAAAACGATGGTCGTTAGAATGACCATACTCGTCTTCATTCCATAAACCCGGATCAGGCCTCTTCTTAAGTACAGTATGAGGATCGTATATTCAATAATACCTACCCATCGTTCAAACTGCATGGGCGAAAGCGATAATACCAGATCGAAATAATAAAGCAGCTTAATCACAACAGGAATAATAAAAAATCCAACGATCAGGAATACGTTATTGAATTCTGTAGAATATATAAGGCTGTCGAAAAAATAAGGTCGCTTGCGGTGACCCATGAGCCACAAAGGCACTGCACAAATAGGCAAAAGAATAAGGAGCATGAACTTGGAAGTCTTTTCCGATTTAGCTGCGAACAAGACTCTGAATTCATCCATCGTCATTCCGGGATGAGCGTTAATAAAGTCCTTTATCTTAACATCAGCCCAATGGCCAAAGAATGCCTGGTTCGGATAATACTTTGCATCCATGTTGAGACCCGTAAACAGTGGAAAGAGGAGATACAGTACCACCAATATCAAAAAGAGTGACAACGGCTTAAAGTACTTTTTACGAACTCCGATAGCATAATCCTGCGAAAGCTGACCGGGTCTTATAAAAATTGCCTTTAACGTGGTAAAGAAATTGCCATCAAAGTGCGTGAGAAAATGAAATCCTTCTTCAATAAAGTGAACCACGCTCCGATCCTTATCCGTATATACTTTTTCGCCACATTGGTTACAAAATTTGCCGTTAAAACGGTTACCACAGTTCTTGCACGTGTGGTCAGTCATTGTTTTTTGCATGCGCGACAAGATACTATAAATCATCAAATCTGAGGAAATGAGGCCTGTTATTTTACGATGATTGGTGCTGCACACGTGTGCTTCGTCCTATTTCACTCCTGGCCAAAAAAGAATTTCTACCTTCGTGTAACAAACTTCCCCATCGGGCGTCTTGCCTGTATAAACGATGAATTTCGAACTGTTTGAAACCCGTGTGCTTCCAGCGAAAAACAAACTTTTTCGCTTCGCCTTCAGGCTGCTGGGCAGCAGCGAGGAAGCCAAAGACGTAGTACAGGAAGTATTCATCAAGGTATGGAACGGACGTGATCAGATGAGTGAAATTGAAAACATGGAGGCCTGGTGTATGCGCATCACCAAAAATCTGTCACTCGACCGCTTGCGTTCCAGGAAGCACCGAACCACCGAATCGCTGGACGAAAGTTTTAATACACAACATGATGCAATGACACCGTATGAAACAACCGAAATGGGCGAAAGTATAAACAAGATCAATCAGTGGATCTCGGCACTGCCGGAAAAGCAACGCCAGGTGATTCACCTTCGGGACATCGAGGGGTACAGTTACAATGAAATTTGTGACATACTCGAACTGGATATGAACCAGGTAAAAATAAGCCTGTTCAGGGCGCGCAATGCGGTGAAGGAAAAATTTTTAAAGGTGAACGCGTATGGACTCTAATCAGATTAACGAACTACTCGAAAAGTACTGGAACTGCGAGACTTCACTAGAAGAGGAGCAAACTCTACGCTCCTATTTTAACGGACAGGATATTCCTGAATCCTTAAAAAGTACCGCCGCACTGTTTCAGTATTTTGAAAGAGAAAAAACAAAATCACTGGACACCTCTTTTGACGAGAAGTTCAGGAATCGCTTCCGCGACAGTCATAAAATGAGAACACTGCCCCTTGTGAAAATCATGCGCATTGCCGCCGGAGTTCTCGTGGGTGTTGCCGCTATATTTTTCATTCGGCAGGAAGTGAGGAAATCGTATCCGCCAGAAATTGCAGAAACCTACAGTGACCCCAAACTGGCACTGGAAGAAACAAAGAGGGCTCTGATGATGATCTCCAACAGCTTCAACAAAGCCGAGCAGGGTGCAGAACAGATAAAACGTTTTAATGAAGCCGAGACAAAAATCCAGGGAAAGGATCAGCCGGAGAGTGCTAAAAAAGAATTGTAAACAACAACGACATTAAAAAAAATAGTTATGAAAAAGTTTATAGTGAGTGCAGTAATGATGATGGCTTCCATAGCAGCGTTTGCGCAGAATGACGCGATTAACAAGTTCTTCACCAAGTATCAAAATGATGAGACGTTCTCCCTGGTCAACATCAGCGGAAAAATGTTCAGCATGATGGCCAACATTGAAGGCGATACCCAGGAAGACAAGGATATGATCGCAGCGATCAGCAAAATCAAAGGATTGAAGATTCTTAAAAAAGACGGTGGAAGAGATTCACGTGCCCTTTACAATGAAGCCATCAGCACTATCCCTGGTAGGGAATTTGAAGAACTCATGTCCATACGTCAAAAAGACAATGACATCAAGTTCTTCACCAAAGAAGCAAGTGGTAAAATCAGCGAGCTTGTCATGGTCATGGGCGGCAACGAAGATTTCATGGTCATGAGCGTATTTGGAGATATTGACTTGAAAGAAATTTCTAAAATGGGCAAGTCGATCAATATCGATGGCCTCAACAACCTTCAGAATATTAAAAGCACACCAGGATCTCCTGCTCCTCCAAAAGCTCCGGACAATAGCAATAGCAAGACTCCGGATAAGAAATAAATAAAAAGACTAAAGAAGGTAGGGAATTATGCCCTACCTTCCTTCCTTTAAAAACATCCTATCATGAAAAAATTTATTATTGGCGTCATCACATTTCTTTGTTCATCAACTTTGCTGATGGCACAAAGTGCCACGACGCAGGCTCTGGCCGATAAATTCACGGATGCCTTTTCTTTATATTTCTACAAGAACACATTGCGCATGCTCAATCAAAACGACAGCCCGGAGTTTGACGAAATGATTAAAAACATTGAAAAAATGCGCTTTCTCATGCTTGACAAGGACGCTGTAAAGTTTGAAAAAAATGAATACAAGAAGCTCGTTGGCAACTACCAAAACGAGGCTTTCGAAAATATGATGACAGGCCGTTTCAACGGACGGAATTTTGATGTCTACATGAAAGATAAAAAAGGTTCTCCACTGGGTACCGTGATTTTAGTGAATGATTCGTCAAGTCTGTATGTGCTGGATATTATAGGAACCATTGACATGAGTAAGGCCTCTCAACTGTTTCAAACGTTGAATCAAAGCACCGACATTGGTCAGCAGATCAAACAATTCACCAGTCGCAAGGAATCCAAATCAAACAACAAAGGATCCAAAGCCGAAGAAAAAAAATAAAACATCGTATTCATGGAAACTGTATTATCCATTCATGGCCTTACCAAAGACTTTGGCAAACTGAGGGCAGTCAATCAACTTAATCTGACCGTACAACGCGGCCAGGTCTTTGGCATGCTGGGACCTAATGGCAGCGGTAAAACGACAACCTTGGGCATGCTGATGGGTGTTGTCAATCCCTCGGCCGGACAATACTCCTGGTTCGGTCAACCCCCCACTCCACAACTGAGAAAAAAAATCGGGGCCGTGCTTGAGCATCCTATCTTTTATCCGTACCTGAGCGGACAAAAAAATCTCGAGCTCATGGCGATGATCAAAGAAGCACCCACCGAAAATATTTCCAAAGTGCTGGACATCGTAGAGTTGTCAGCCCGGAAAAATGATAAGTACAAAACCTATTCTCTCGGAATGAAGCAACGGCTTGCGATCGCCAGTGCATTACTAAACGATCCGATCGTTTTGATTCTCGATGAGCCTACGAACGGATTGGATCCAATGGGAATTGCCGAGATACGTGATATCATTAAAAAAATTGCAGCCGCCGACAAAACCATTATCCTCGCCAGTCATTTGTTGGACGAGGTGCAAAAAGTATGTTCGCATTTTTCAGTACTCAGGCAAGGACAGCTCATGCACACAGGGCCTGTGGATGAAGTGGGTAAAGGTGAAGAACTCGTGGAAGTTGTGGCCTTTCACGACGACCTTGGAATTTTACTTCAGGAATTTAACGGATCGGCCACTGTGAAGCGGGAACAAAATCATTTTGTAGTGATGATGAAAGACGGATACCATAGCAACGATCTCAACAGGTTTTTATTCGACAAAGGAATTGTTGCCTCTCATTTATTGACCAAAAAGAAAACCCTCGAAAAACAGTTTCTCGAAATTCTTGCAGACAATACAAAATCAAAAGTTTAAAAAGTTCAAAATCGATTTTCAATCTTGAACTTGGTATTTTAAATATTAAATCAAATGCTCCAGCTGTTAAAAATTGATCTTAAAAAAATGACCAGTTACAGAACGTTCTGGATCATTTGTGGTCTCTATTTTTTTCTTTTGGTTGTCGGTGCGGCAAGCGGAATGGAATTACTGAAATGGCTCGCCAGTATTATTCAAGGTTTTGGTCAGGCCATCAACATCAATCGCATACCGCTATATCATTTCCCTGACGTCTGGCAGAATCTCACATGGGCTGGTGGATTAATAAAAATTGCGCTCGCCATCATGACCGTGATTTCCATTACCAATGAATATACGTACCGTACCATACGCCAGAATATCATCGACGGGATGAGCCGGAAGGAATTTTTATTATCCAAGGTAATGATGAACGTGGTGTTGAGCCTGATGAGTATGGTCGCGCTTTTTTTCATTGCTACCATTACTGGATTAATATATTCTCTTGAGCTTGATTTTCCTTATGGCTTTACGGGAATTGGATTCTTTCCAGCCTACTTCCTGGAAGTGTTTGCATTCCTGTCGTTCGCATTGATGCTGGGTATTTTTCTTCAACGGTCAGGATTAACCATCATCATTTTGTTAAGCGCATCGGTCATTGAATTGATCATCAAAGCAAAAGTGGATAACTACTTTCCTGAGATTATCCCCTACTTCCCGCTTGAGTCCATTTCAAATTTGGTTCCCATGCCCTTTGCGCGCTATGCATTTCAGGAGATCCGGGACGTTGTAACGCTAAGCTCCATTTTGATTGCGACAACCTGGACACTCTTGTTTAATTACTTCAGCTATCTCAAACTCGAAAAATCTGATCTTTAATTGACAGCAAGATTTTCGTAGGGAACACGTTTGGAAATTTTAACACCATTCCATTTTCCCAGCTTACGAATACGGCTGTCGAACAATAGATCGCCGCGATTTGTAAATCGCTTATTCATGTTATCGTGAATGACCCACAGGCCATCGATGGATTTATCGCCAGAGGTCAGCGTGACCGTGTCGCCATAGCTGAATCCTCCATTCCATTTCTTTAACAAATCTCTTGACACCGCCATCCATTTAATTTCCTGCTTGTAGAGTTTGTCTTCATCAATACGTTTGTTGCTTGCCGTAATCAGCGGACTGCTGTCGCACTGCTTCGATGTAGGATTATAGATGGTTAATGTTTCCAGTAAAGCGGTTACTTCTTTTTCAATAGGTTTCGAAGGAATAACACCTTTGGTTGACAAACTTCGAATAGGCTTTGTAACAAATAAACTCAAAACAATAAGTGTAAGTAGAAAATATCTTTTCATATAGCTTCCTTTAGTTCCTCGTCATCACCTTGCGTCTGTGTTATTTTACCCAAGGATACCTTTGGAAACCTTTAATGAAATATTCATGCCAACGGCACATTCAAATTTTGATAATGGCCTTAGCGTGGTCTAAACCAAGAATAAAATCTTAAATTGTTCGAAAATGAACGGGGATCATTGCGGATAAACTGTGGATTAAAAATCACAATATTTTATGCGTGACTACCACTATTTCTATTTGAGTTGTGCAACGATTGCATGACAACGGCAATGCACATCAAGAAATTTAATTATAACGATTTTGTGATCAGCGCTTTAGATCATCCAGTTGATCTCGGTATTGCGCAATATCGCTTCCTGAAGATGCTCATACATTTTATCCGCTTCAGCGTCATCCAGTTCAATGGTAATCGTGATGTTATTTTTATCCACTCGATCAATTACGATATCGTTGGAAAAGTCACGAATCAACTCCAATACATTTTCCTTATCCGGGGCATCAAAGCCAATCATATATGTTTTCATAGTTGCTTCATTTTAGTTTAAAAAGAATTGATTTCATTTACCACAGAAACCGGAATCAGGCGTCCCGATCCACGTATGAGCTTCACTTCGCCCGAGCGGTTTATAAAACGAAAATGATAATCGCGGACAGAAGAATCACCATTTTTCACAAGCGCAATAATTTCATCAATATCATCCGGATGAATAATATAGTTAATCCCGCTAAGGTGCAGGAGATAATCAAAATTGAATGCATGATTACCAAGCTGGAATGTATAGCCCTGGTCATCAATCTCGTTCCATCCTTCAATCAGATCAAATACTTTTGCATGTACAATGATTTGTACAGTACGTGCGGCTCCTAAATCGTTCATTTCTATTTACCGTTTTCTTACTGATTTTCTTATATATAGAGAAAAAATAATGCCACGACGATATTCTTTGAAACTGACGAGAACGGTCATTTCCGAGTCATTGTTACTTCGGTTTGTGGGAAAAATAAGACCGAATTTGGTCGAATAAATTCCCCGTTTTAAGGTAAAAAAATTGTGCAGAAAAAAATCGTTCACGTCCTCCGGCTACCCGGCTTGGTGGATTTAAGATTCGATTAACCATTTTTAAGCTTAATTAACCGGCCCATAATATAGGATGTCGGTAAATTGTTTCAACAAACAAATCGATATGAGAGCAATTGTGGTAATGTGTTTTATTATTAGCGCTTTTCATGTATCCGCACAAGAGTTGGAGTTTTTGGTTTCTGGCAACACTGGCCTATTCTCGTTCACAGGGAACAATACATCACGCACAACACAATTGAACTATTCCGAGGACTTCTACGATCTCTTTGGCATCGGTGTGTATACCTCGAACAGCTATGGTTCACGCGGTGGTTTAGCAGGAGGCTTGTCCGCAAGTTTCCAACGAATTTCTAAAAGGAATTCTATTCTGGGCATTCAGGCAGGTTATGAAACATATCAAAGCCGCGTGGATATCAATGCTGTAAATACATATGGAACCTTAGCGTCTAAACCGGTTACCGAAACTCATGAAGACGCCACGGGTAAGACAAATCCCGGTTATTATACAATAAATTTGAGTCCATATATAGGACAACGGATTGAATCAAAACTAGTGATGTATGATCTCAACGCCTTGGTGGAGTTCGTTCACATTCTTGGAACGTATGAAAAAGCAAAAGCTATAGATGCCAGTGGCGATCTGCATTCTTTTTCATACTCATCTTCAACGGTTCCTTCAAATTTCAAAAATTCAAACCCCGTTTTCCAGGACTTGCGCTTTGGGTTAAGACTGACCACATACTACAAAAGAATTGGTATTACGCTGGGGTATTCTCTTGGGGTGGTGAATTATTCGTATGACTTTGGATACGGAGAGAACATTGCAACGTCGAGAATTGCACGATTTGGAGTTACGTACAAACTTTTTGGCGAACTCAAAAATAGTGTCACTTCACGGCAATGATACAAGCAGGATCAATACTATACTGATCGTAGAGAGTCAGATTGTTCTTTTGGATCATTAATTTTAATTGCCTCGTGTAAGCCGTTCTCCGTTCAGAATAATTCTTAAAATAAGGAACGATCACCATCGGGTCATTCGTTATTGCCAGCATTTCGCGCAATTTCTCAAATGATTTTGCCCTGCCAATAATTTCAAAATAGTTTGTTACTGATTGAGACATGGTGGCGTAGGATTTCAGGTAAACTCTTTTGTTTCCCCGCTTCACCAGCGCAGCAATTCTCGGTTCATGACTGTTAAAAGACCAAACGCCAAAAACGTTATTGGCCTTCGTAAAAATGCGCGATTGCCCCCACCCGCTCTCAATAGCTGCCTGCGCCAACACAATACTGACGGGTGGCGTTCTCATTCTGACAAGCAAATCGTTGATGTTTTTGGCGCGATACTGCTTTCTCACTTTATCGTAGAAAATACTATCTGCTTTCTCCCATTGAATTTTTCTTCGCAGTCGTTTCAGTTGCTTTTCATTTTGATGAATGTCGAATCTGGCTACTAAAATTGACGGCAGTATGGCAGAAATAAATTTTGCTTTTGCTTCATGCGTGGGAAGTTTTTCCAATCCGGAAATATGTGTGTAAATCAGTGGCCTTACCAGAGGTCTATTGATCAGCACAATTTCATCTGTGGATTTTAATTGGATGATCTGTGTCTTTACCCGATAATGCGGATTCCACTCACAGCTGTTGAGGCTGATGATAAGAAAAATTACCCACAGGCAGTGTCGAAAAAACAAACTCATAGAAACCGCAATATCGGCAAGTCATTGCACTTTGTCGACTGCGCTAAAATTTGTAAAACGGTTCTGGCAAACGGATTATCTAAATCTCATCCGTGTCTCTCCGCCTTTTTAGAAGGCCAATGCCTGAAAGGAAAAAGATAACACCTAAGATTGCCAAAGCCCAGGGGCTTAATGCAACGACATTGGGGCCAAAAAGGCCAAGTATGCCCATGACGAGTCCTGTGGCACCGACCAAAATGAGGATCATAGCAAGTATCTTGATCATAAAGAGTGGTTTTGTTAGGATGTATATACAAAACCACGCCAACTTGTATTTCAGGGTAAATACCGATGCAAATCCATCGAAGTGCGCAACCACGAAAATAACGTGGCAGAAACTCCACAATTCAATAACATTTTCATAGGCAAGTCGTTACTTTAGTACAAGGGAAACACCAACATTTGCATATGAAGTGGATATATCGGTTCAAACATCGCGTAAAGGCGGCCTTTTTGCTGGCCATTATTGTTGCTATCGTATCAACAAAGAATATCTGGGATAAAAGCAATGTGAATGAACTTGGCAATGCGTTCTCGACCGTCTATGAAGATCGTCTGTTGGTAGAAAGTTACATTTACTCACTTTCCGATCATCTGTACCGGAAAAAGATTGGAATGGAGGCTTGCCATACTCAGGAGGAGAATGTAAGTACGCAAACGCAAAATAGGGCGATCACTTCTATTTTAGCAGACTATGAAAAAACAAAGTTTACCGACGAAGAACTCATCTATTTTACTCAGCTGAAAAATCACGTTCATGAAATGATGCGAATCGAAGCACAGGTAGATGGAAACAATACTCTGGCAGCTTCGCTTAGACAAAAACTCGATGTGCAGTTTACGCAAGCGATTAACAATCTTCATCACTTGTCGGCCATTCAGGTGATGGAAGGTAAATTATTGAATGACAATTCCAGAAAGATTATGGCGGGCTCAGCGATCTTAACACGATTTGAACTTGTAATTTTGATTTGTATTGGCCTTCTTATTCAGGCTTTGATTTTCGCATCCAACTCGTTTACTCCGAAAATTCCTCAACGCAGTGATCTGAATTAGTCATTTTCTTTTTTCTGACCAAGGTACAAGGCAATCATGACCAGCATCGTACCTGCAAGGGTATAGACAGTGAGAGGTTCATCCAGCAACAACGCTGCAAAGACAAATCCAAAAACGGGACATAAGTAGAGCCACATCGACGCTCGGACAGCATCGGCTTTGAGTAATCGCAACCAAAGCTGAACCGCCAATATGGATACAGGAAAAATTAACCAAAGTAAAGAAATATAAAAACGAAGGTCGAATTCACTGGGGCGCTTGTGAAGCAGCCACGCAAACGGTATTAAAAGAGCACCACCGATAAATACCTGCCAGGCATTGATCGTTGTGCGCGACAATGTCCAGGGGGTTGCTGCATAATACACTGCCCCAAAGGAGTAGACCACCATACTGCATATCAGCAACACAATCCCTTCCGGTCGCACGGTGCTGTTTTGCAAGAGCGGATACGCTACAACCAAAACACCCGTCAGCCCTAACACCAGGCTGATCCATTCGATCATCTTTACTTTCCGCTTCATCCATATCGCCGTCATCAAGCTTATGAATAGCGGATTTAATGCAATCGCCAGCGTCATCACACCGGGCGTCATGAACTCAAGAGCAACGATGAAGATGCCCAGATAAAGCGCTGTATTGAATGTGCCAAAGATGGTGATTTGCTTCCACTCAATGCCTTTAGGCAATCGGTTCCGCTGAACGCCATAAACAAAAGCAAGTAAGATCACTCCTGCAGTCAGAAATCGAATTGTAAAAAATAATAAGGGCTCAACCGAAAACAATCCGAACTTTGCCGCTATGGTAGCAGAAGCCCACAAAATGGAAAAAGAAAAACCAGTAAGAAGGGTTTGAACAGAAGCCTTCAAAAAAATTTATTCGAAATACGGCTTTACAGAATTCAACTGAATCCTGAATGAAATATTAGCGTTGGCGGGTATATTCGTTGCACCAACCGTTCCATAACCCAATCCGGATGGAATGTAAAATGTGGCAGTGCTCCCCTCCTGAATGTTGGGAAGTCCCACTTTAAGTCCCTCGATTAAACCAAAAACAGATTGATCGGTAACAGCGTTCTCCTGGAATACAAAAGCATTGGACATCACGGTTCCCTTAAATCCAAAAGAAACATTATCATAGGGCGTGGTGATTCTGCCTGTGCCAGGCGCATCAAGAGTGTACCAAACACCACTTGTTAGCTTCACTGCGTTCTTGATATTATTACTAGGATTGATAATATACTGCCGGATGGCAGCTGTGTCTGTTTTAAATTGTGTTAATTCTGCACTTGTCCTGGTTACTTCAATGCGCGAAAGTATTTCATATACCAATGTGGAGTTAGGTGGAACGCCTGTTTTTCCTGCTTCACCGTAGCCATATTTTGACGGGATGTAAAACGTGCCTATGCTTCCGCCCATCATGGCTGTCAGCGAATAGCGCAAACCTTCCGTTGGCATGTTCTCCAATTTGTCATTCATGGTTCCGCTTTCGACAGTGGTTCCGGTTGAGAGCAATTTAAGGTGATAATCAAATTTCACCGTTTGTCCGGTGTGTGGACTGGGTTGATCCCCTATGATACGAACAACCATCCGCATGCCGCTTTGATCATAAAGCGTTGGCCAAGGCCCATCAGAATCCAAATACTCATTAATGGCCTGCACCTCAGCATTAATTTGAGCATTCGGGTCCTCTTCTTTACAGGAGAGAGCCATGAAAAATACTGAAACTGAAATAGCGCTTAGCCTCAGAAAGTTGAAAATTGCGAAATTCTTGGGGTACATGTACAAATGTTAATAGTATTGACTTGCAAAGGTACAAAATCATTTTACCCTAAGCCAAGAGAACGATAATTTTCAGTAACCCGATCAGGGGTAATTATCCATTTTCCGTTTGCTCGGAAAAACAATACAATTCGTTCTTTTTCAAATCGGATTCAAAGCTCTGTTTCATTGAAATCACCTTCTTAATTGGCAACCTCAATTTTCACTTTGGCTTTTTTCAGCTTTTCATTTTTGATGTTCGTCAGCACGTTACTCACCAATGTTCTTTTCACAGAAACATACGATGCATGATCCAGGGTTGTGACCAACCCCACCTCATCGCTTTTTAATCCACCTTTTTTTGTGAGAAGCCCAACGATATCTCCTTTGCTGATCTTGTCTTTTTTTCCTGCGCTGATGTATAAACATGCAAAATGAGGCGGAGGTGGTAGTTGCAATTTCCGCGGCACTTTTACTTCCTCAATCGCTTTGTCAATGTAGTGGGGCAGTTCCTCATCTTCGGCAAGAACAAGATAGGCCTCTCCCTCCGCGTGCATTCGGGCCGTGCGCCCATTGCGGTGTGTAAAGGCCTCTTGTTGCGGAGGCAACTGATAATGTACAACATGTTTAATTTCCGGGATGTCAAGCCCCCGCGAAGCAAGGTCGGTCGCGATTAAAACATTGTGTGCCCCTCCTCTAAACTTAATGAGGTTTTTCTCCCGATCAATCTGTTCCATGGCGCCATGTAAAATGCCATGCTCAAAATGATGATGTTCAAATACGGTGCTGATGCGTTCAACAGCCTCACGATGATTACAAAATACAAGACACACCTCCTGGTTAAATCCAGCTACCAGTCTCATCAACGTTTCGGCCTTGTCGGTCGATTGGGTTTTAACGAGCTTCAGCTCAAGTTTAGAATCAATTTCATCCTTCAAAAAGTCAATGAGGTCCGGTTTTGTAAAAGGAAGAAAATCCGGAAGCAGGTTTAGTCGTGTGGCTGAAGTGAGTACATGCTGTTGTTTTTTGTTCAGGGCTTTAAAAATTACACTGAGCTGATCCTGATACCCCATCTGAAGCGACTTGTCAAACTCATCAAGAACAACAATTTTTATTGTACTGGCGTCAATCGTTTTTCTTTCAATATGATCGGCCAGTCTTCCCGGGGTGCCAATCACCACCGCCGGAGCTTCACTCAAACTATTTTCCTCAATTTTTGAAGAATGCCCTCCATAACAGCACGTCACTTTATACGAGGTCTTCATCGCGCGGAATACTTGTTCAATCTGCAATGACAACTCCCGTGAAGGAGCAATGATCAGCGCCTGAACACCTTCCCGACCGGGGGTAAGCTTATTCAAAATGGCTATTAAAAAAGCAAGCGTCTTTCCTGAACCCGTAGGTGCAAGCAGCATCACATCGTTTGCCGATAAGGTCTTTTCAATGACGGTAACCTGCATGTCATTGAACTCGGGAATGGACAGGTTCTTTAAAAATTCAGCGTATTGCTTGTTGAACGTACTTTGCATCACGCAAAGGTAACGTTTCTAATCTCTAATTTCTGATTTCTAATTGTTTTGCGACTGAATTAGAAATTCGAAACCAGAAATTAGAAATTTATTCCACCCAATCCCCTACAAAAAGATTAGTGTCGTTGGTCCCCTGGTTATTCCTGTTGCTGGAGAAAATCAATTTTTTTCCATCGGGCGAGAACATGGCAAAGGAATCAAATATTTTGTCATAGCTAATTTGTTCCAGACCAGTACCATCATCGTTGATCATAAACAGGTTGAACTCAAATCCACGCGTTCCATTGTGATTAGAACTGAATATAATTTTCTTTCCTGATGGATGATAAAAGGGAGCCCAGTTGGCTTTTCCTAAACGGGTAATCTGTTTCAGGTCTGAGCCATCCACATTACACGTGAATAATTCCATCGCGGTAGGTGCCACCAATCCTTGTTTCAAATAATCGAGATATTCTTTTTTCAATTCATCGGTATCCGGGCGTGAAGCACGGAATACAATCTTTTTTCCATCCGGAGAAAAGAAAGCACCGCCATCATATCCAATTTCTTTCGTGATCTGCTTTACATTTTTTCCATCGATATCCATGGTGTACAAATCAAGATCACCATTCCGCGTAGACGTAAAAACAATTTTATCGCCTTTGGGTGACACGGTTGCTTCTGCATCATACCCTTTTTCTTTGGTAAGTTGCTTTACGATTTTTCCATTCAGGTCCGCTACAAAAATATCATACGAATCATACACCGGCCACAGGTATTTGCCTCCGGGCACGCGTTCCGGTACTGCAGGACATTCATTTCCCGCAAGATGTGTGGATGCATACAAAACCTGTTTATTGTTTGGAAGGAAAAATGCACATGTGGTTCGGCCTAACCCTGTGCTGATGCGCGGAGGAATATTCTTTTTCAGGTCAACACCGGAAACCGGTGTATAAAAAATCTGATCGCACTTCAATCCCCACTTCGGATTATTCGATTGAAAACTTACCATCTTACCATTAAAGCTCCAGTACGCTTCTGCATTGTCGGCTCCAAATGTAAGTTGCCTGAGATTTTTAAGATGTTTTTCCTCCGGATACCGCAGGGAATCTCCTGTTTGCTCATCGGATAAAATTGTTGTTGGCTGATCGAAAGAACAAAGCGTTGCAATCAATGCCAATAAAAAGATCGAAGTAATTTTCATGATTTTTGGGAAATGAGTATAGCAAAAAACCGTGCAAAGATAAACGCACGGACTGAACAAAAAACAGGTGATGGATATTTCTGTCCTACGAAGGAACAGCAGCCTTCGTTTTTGCCTCTTCTTCTTCCTTCAGTGCACGCCTCAAAATTTTACCTACGTTCGTCTTTGGAAGATCCTTTCTGAAAACAAAATACTTCGGCACCTTATAATTCGTAAGGTTTTCATGACAAAATGCTCTTAGCTCATCTTCAGACAGGCTTTGATCCTTCTTCACAATAAAAGCCTTGATCACCTCTCCCGACTTTGCATCAGGGACACCGATGGCAGCCACTTCCAGTACTTTAGGATGGCCGGCAATGACATTCTCAATTTCATTCGGGAATACATTAAAGCCCGACACTTTGATCATATCTTTTTTACGGTCCACGATCTTGAAAAAACCATCAGCATCCATAATGCCAATATCCCCCGTGCGGAACCACTCATCGCGAAAGAAAACACCTTCATTACTCTTTTGCCAATAGCCTTTCATTACCTGCGGGCCTCGGGCACAAAGTTCACCCCGTTCTCCCTGGGGAAGCATGTTTCCGTCATCGTCAAATACCGCCACTTCCGTACTGGGCACAGGTATTCCAATGGTTCCTTGACGATGAGTTCCGTCAAGCGGATTACAGCAAAGTACAGGCGATGTTTCGCTCAGTCCGTAACCTTCCACCAAAGGTTTACCCGTTACTTCCTTCCATTTCGTGGCAACAACGTCCTGAACCGCCATACCACCGCCTACAGCACCAAACATGGAAGTAAAATCGAGTGAAGCAAAATCAGGGTTATGAAGCAATCCGTTGAACAAGGTGTTCACTCCGGTGATAATTGTGAATTTGTATTTCCTCAATTCTTTTACAAACCCCGGCATATCACGGGGATTTGTAATCAGCACATTCTTCACACCAGACGAAAGCATCAGCACACCATTTACCGTAAGTGCGAAAATGTGGTACATCGGTATCGCAGTGATCATAATATCCGTCCTGTTCTTGGTCATGTATGGCACAAACCAATGTGTGATCATTTGATTGTGTGCAATTAAGTTGCCATGTGATAACTGCGCACCCTTGGCTATTCCGGTCGTACCGCCGGTATACTGAAGTACGGCAACATCATCGCGTGTAATGGAAGGTCTGGTATACGTAAGGGAAGCTCCTTTTTTCAAGGCCGCTTTAAAAGCAATTGCCTGAGGAAGGTGATACGCTGGTACCAGTTTCTTTATATACTTGACTACAAAATTAACAAGTGCTCCTTTGAATGTTCCCAGCATATCACCCATAGTGGTAACGATAATATGCTTCACAGGAATTGATCCCAGGATCTGTTCCAGATTCGTAGCGAAATTGGAAACAATAATGACCGCCGATACGCTTGCATCTTTGAATTGATGCTCCATCTCCCGTGGCGTATAGAGGGGATTTGTATTCACAACAATTAACCCTGCCTTGATGGCACCCCAAAATGCCACAGGAAACTGAAGCAGGTTGGGCATTTGAATGGCGATGCGTTCTCCTTTCTTTAACCCGAGTTCATATTGAAGATAAGCAGCAAAGTGCGTGGATAAGGTATCCAGTTCCCCAAACGTCATCTCCACGTCCATATTGACATAGGCAACTTCGTCTTTATACTTTTTACATGATGTCTCCAGTAATTCGATCAGGGAATTGTACTCCGGTGGAGCGATTTCGTGCGGAGTTCCGGCAGGATAACTTTTAAACCAAGGGAAGTTCATGGGTATTACTATAAAGTTCTCGTTTTAAAGTAAAAGAACTTATAACAAAATAGCTAGCCTTGTTGGGGTGACCCAAGGACACTAAATAAAAAACCCCGACGTTAACGGTCAGGGTTTTGCTGTAGGGGAAGGGGTCGAACCTCCACGGAGCAGTTAGGTCTTTCCGATCCCGGCTTCTACTAGACCTGGATCAAGAGTGACTTTATTCTGTAAACCTCCACCCCCGAGATAGGAGGGCTTGTCTGCCAAATTTCAACACCCTACATGGTAGTAGCTTGTCTGCCTCCCGATAGCTATCGGGATCAACACACTACATTATAAATATCAATAGCAAAGTAAAGCCTTTGTTGAACCCAGCTCAATAAGTTGTAACATTATTTGTGTAATATTTAATTAAAATATCATAGTATTGCATAATCATTAAAATACCCCAAGCCCCATGTCCAAAAATTATGAAATTGATAATACCGACCTCAAAATCCTTGAGATTTTGATGCAGGATGCCAAAAACCCGTACACAGAAGTGGCAAAAAAAGTGTTTGTATCACAGGGGACAGTGCATGTGCGCATGACCAAGTTGGAGCAAGCCGGTGTCGTTGAAAAGACAACCTTAAAAATCAACTACTCAAAGCTTGGCTACGACATCACCGCTTTTATAGGTATTTACCTGCAAAAGAGCGCTTTGTACGAGCAAGTGCTGGAAAAATTGAAAGGAATCCCTGAAATCACCAATATTCACTACACCACGGGTAATTATTCGATGTTTGTGAAAATCCATTGCAAAGACACAAACCACCTCAAAGAGGTGCTACATGAAAAAATGCAGATGGTGGAAGGCATTGAACGGACAGAAACCATGATTTCCCTGGAAGAAAGCTTAGACAGAAGTCTGAGACTTGCCGAATAAATAATTGGGCATAGAGAACCTTATTGGCGTATATTTGTTACTATTTTGATCCCTATTTAAAATCGATCTAAATAGCTCAGATGAGTAAAGACAACCACATTCTTGAAGAAATTACATCCAAGGAGTACGAACATGGCTGGACAGTAAACCTGGACTCCGATTCGGCACCTAAGGGTCTTAGTGAAGACACGGTGCGATTTATTTCTGCCAAGAAAAACGAACCTGAGTGGCTTCTTGAGTGGCGCCTGAAAGCATATCGGCTTTGGACCACCATGAAAGAGCCCAAGTGGGCGAATGTCTCCTACCCTGCCATCAATTATCAGGACATCATTTATTATTCAGCTCCAAAACAAAAAGCAAAGCTTAACGGCCTTGACGAAGTTGATCCTGAGTTGATCAAGACATTTGAAAAGTTAGGAATATCGATTGGCGAACAAAAAAGATTAACGGGCATCGCGGTAGACGCTGTGATTGACAGTGTTTCTGTTGCCACTACGTTTAAAGATACGCTGGCAGAAATGGGAATCATTTTCTGTTCATTCAGTGAAGCTGTGAGAGAACATCCCGAACTGATCAAGAAATATCTTGGATCGGTTGTTCCTCAAAACGATAATTACTTCGCTGCATTAAACTCTGCCGTCTTTTCTGACGGATCATTCTGCTACATTCCAAAAGGTGTTCGTTGTCCGATGGAATTGTCAACCTACTTCCGGATCAACGCCGCCAACACAGGTCAGTTTGAACGAACGCTGATTGTTGCTGATGAAGGATCTTACGTGAGCTACCTTGAAGGATGTACGGCTCCGATGCGTGATGAAAATCAGTTGCACGCTGCAGTGGTGGAATTGTATGCCATGAAGGATGCAGAGATAAAATATTCCACCGTTCAGAACTGGTATCCCGGAAATAAAGAAGGCGTAGGTGGTATTTACAATTTCGTTACGAAACGAGGATTGTGCTTTGGCGATCATTCCAAGATCTCATGGACACAGGTGGAGACGGGTTCTGCCATCACCTGGAAATATCCATCATGTGTTTTAAAAGGCGACTACTCGGTTGGAGAATTCTACTCCGTAGCGGTTACAAATAATTATCAGCAAGCGGATACCGGAACCAAAATGGTTCACATCGGTAAGAACACACGTTCACGAATTGTATCGAAAGGAATCTCGGCAGGCAAGTCGCAGAACAGTTACCGTGGCCAGGTGCAGGTCATGAAACGCGCCACCAATGCACGCAATCACTCACAATGTGATTCCTTGCTGATGGGCGACAAGTGCGGAGCACATACATTCCCCTACATCAATGTTGAAAACAGCACAGCACGCATTGAACATGAGGCGACTACTTCAAAGATTGGTGAAGACCAGATCTTCTATTGTCAGCAACGCGGTATAGGTGAAGAGGCAGCGGTTGCTTTGATTGTCAATGGTTATGCAAAAGAAGTACTCAATCAATTGCCCATGGAGTTTGCAGTAGAAGCACAGAAGCTTCTTGCGCTCACGTTAGAAGGAAGTGTCGGATAAGCAAGAATTACTCAGTCAGTTAAAAAATAGTCATGTTAGATATTAAGAACCTTCAGGCAAAAATTGGAGAAAAGCAGATTTTAAATGGTATTGAGTTAAAAGTCAATCCAGGAGAAGTGCATGCTATTATGGGACCAAACGGTTCTGGTAAAAGCACACTAGCTTCCGTGCTTGCAGGTCGTGAAGAATATGAGGTTACCAGTGGTGAAGTCTCTTTCCTTGGAAAAGATCTATTGGCACTCAGTGCAGAAGAACGTGCGGGTGAAGGTTTATTTCTTGCATTCCAATACCCTGTCGAAATTCCCGGAGTGAGCACTGTCAACTTTATGAAAACAGCCATCAATCAGATTCGCCAATACAGAGGGCAATCTGCTTTGGATGCCGTCTCCTTTTTAGGATTGATGAAAGAAAAAATGAAACTGGTTGAAATCGACCAATCTCTTTTGAGCCGTTCACTCAACGAAGGGTTTTCCGGTGGTGAGAAAAAGAGAAATGAAATTTTTCAGATGGCCATGCTGGAACCCAAACTTGCCATCCTGGATGAAACCGATTCTGGTCTTGATATCGATGCGCTTCGCATCGTGGCGAACGGTGTAAATAAATTGCGCACTAAAAATAATGCGGTGGTGGTGGTGACTCACTATCAACGACTGTTGGATTATATCGTTCCTGATTTTGTGCATGTACTTTACAAAGGAAAGATTGTGAAGTCGGGCACGAAGGAACTCGCCAAAGAACTGGAAGCAAAGGGATACGATTGGATTAAGAATGAAGTAGCGGTTGCTTAGGTATGAGTACAACAACAACCAATCAGGATTTAAAGAACGAAATCGTCAACAGTTTTCGCGCGGCGCAATTTGGTGAAGCAAACGAACATCGCGAGAAAGCAATTCTTCAGCTCGAAAAATCAGGTCTCCCCGATCAGAAGCATGAAGAGTACCGCTTCGCTCCTATTACAAAAGCAATTGAAAAGAATTTCACCTGGAAAAATCAGATATCTTCATTTACGCTGGATTCCATTAGTGATTTTCTAATCCCAGATCTTGAAGCAAACGTGTTGGTATTTATCAACGGCTCGTTTTCAAAATCATTTTCAAAGATTATCAGTCCTGAGAGCCAGGTGAAAGTCAAAACGCTTCACGAAGCATTTCAATCGGAAAAGCCAGTCACGGACACCTATTTTGATAAACTGGTAAATTCCGAGACCGATGGGTATGCAGCATTGAATACTGCGTTCTGGCAGGATGGAATGTTTATTCACGTTCCTGAAAACACCATCGTTGAAAAACCATTCCTCATACTGCACATCCATGATTCAAATCAAGGTCAGGTCATTGCGCACACACGCATCCTAGCTATCGTTGAGAAAAACAGCACACTGAACCTGATCGAAAAATTTGATTCCATCGGATCCAATCCGGTATTCAATACCATCACTGAAGAATTTGAGATCAAGGAACATGCGCAATTTGAATATTGCAAAATACAAAACGACAATGGCAACAGTTACCAGGTAGCGAACACAAGCATTCGTCAATCCGGTTCCAGTCAGGTCAATACGTTTACATTGACCTTAAGTGGTCAGCTCGTTCGAAATAATTTTGGAATTGTGATTGATGGTGAACACTGTGAATCGCATTTTCACGGACTCTATTTATTGAACAACAATACGCTGGCCGACAATCATACTGTGGTTGACCACAGAAAGCCCAATTCGTTCAGCAATGAAATGTACAAGGGTGTGATGGATAACAACAGCAAAGGTGTGTTCAACGGAAAGATCTTTGTTCGGCCGCACGCACAAAAAACCAATGCGTTCCAGTCTAACAGAAATATACTTTTAACAGATACTGCCACAATAAACACCAAACCTCAATTGGAGATATGGGCCGACGATGTGAAATGTTCGCATGGATGTACTTCCGGTCAATTGGACGAAGAAGCTCTTTTCTATTTGCAGTCGCGTGGTATTCCCAAACAAAAAGCAAAGGCCATGTTGCTGTATGCTTTTGCAGCGGAAGTATTTGCTCCCATTAAAAGTGAGGTTTTAAGAACACATATTGATCACCTGGTTTCTGAACGGTTACATCAAATTTTTTGAGGTATGAATGTGTCTGCTTCAACATCGGTACTTAACATTTCCGCGATACGGCAAAAGTTTCCTATTCTGAACCAGAAGGTAAATGGCAAAGACCTGGTTTACTTTGACAATGCAGCTACCAATCAGAAACCCCTTCAGGTCATTAACGCTCTTACAGATTACTACCAGGGTTACAATGCCAATATTCATCGGGGTATTCACACGTTAGCCGAAAAGGCTACCAAAGCGTTTGAAGAAACGCGCAGTGCGATGCAGGAGTTTATCCATGCGAAGCATGTAGAAGAAGTGATCTTCACGCGTGGCGTTACCGAATCGATCAATCTGGTTGCTTCATCGTACGGCCGCGCATTTCTTCGTGAAGGCGATGAAATTATTATTTCAGCACTCGAGCATCATAGCAACATTGTACCGTGGCAATTAATTGCCGAAGAAAAGAAAGCGATCATCAAAGTCATTCCTGTAAGTGATACAGGTGAAATTCAGCTGGAAGACTATAAAAAGCTGCTTTCTTCACGCACAAAAATTGTTGCCGTTAATCATGCCAGCAATAGTCTGGGTACGATTAACCCAATAAAAGAGATTATCAATCTTGCTCATGCACACGGAGCCGTTGTCCTGATCGATGGAGCTCAGGCTGCTGCTCATTTACCCATCGATGTTCAATCATTGGATTGTGATTTCTATGCTATTTCCTCTCATAAAATGTATGGCCCCACGGGTGCTGGCATCCTGTACGGAAAAAAAGAACTTTTAGAGAAGATGCCTCCGTACATGGGCGGTGGCGAGATGATCAAAGATGTTACATTTGAAAAGACAACCTACAACGACCTTCCCTATAAATTTGAAGCCGGTACCCCAAACATTGCCGATGTTGTCGCTTTGAAGGAGGCAATATTTTTTATCAATGAACTGGGAAAAGAGAACATTGCCGCACACGAAGACCGGTTGCTAAAGTACGCGGCAGAAAAGTTAGGAGCGTTATCCGGAGTGAAACTGATAGGAACAGCTCCTCACAAAGTCGCTGTTCAATCATTTGTTGTCAAAGACATTCATCCTTTTGACATTGGACAAATGTTGGATGCGCGCGGCATTGCTGTTCGTACGGGACATCATTGTACACAACCTCTCATGGAATGCTTTGGCATCGAAGGCACAGTACGCGCGTCGTTTTCTATTTACAATACAAAAGAAGAAATTGACCAACTGGTGGAGGGACTTGATCGGATCATAAAGTTCATGAAGTAACGATGACCACATCACAGATTCAGGACGAGATTATCAGCGAATTTTCACTCCTCGACGGAGACATGGAAATGACGGTATTCTATGTCATGGAATTGGGTCAGAAATTGCCTCCGTTCAATGAAGGAGATAAAACAGAAGACAACGTGGTGAAAGGTTGCCAGTCTAAAGTATGGCTTACGGCAAAACTTGAAGACGGCAAAATTCTTTTTTCAGCAGACAGCAACACCGCCATTACCAAGGGCCTGGTCAGTCTGCTCATACGGATTTTTTCAGGACAAACTCCCGAGGAAATTTTGGAAACCGATCTTTATTTCATGCACAAAATTGGGATGGAACGCTTTATTGGTACGCAGCGTTCTAATGGTTTCGCAGCCATGATCAGACAAATGAAATTGTACGCGTTGGCATTTAAGACGCAATTACAGGCAAAATAATGGAAGAGGCTAAACAACAAGACGGGCCACATAACGAGACACCCGCACCTTTGATGAGTGAAGGACTAAACGAAAAAGTAATCCAGGCCATCAAGACTGTATATGACCCCGAAATACCGGTGGATGTGTATGAACTTGGTCTTATTTATGAGATCAATATTTTCCCGATTAATAATGTTTTCATATTAATGACCCTCACGTCACCCTCCTGCCCTTCTGCAGAGCAGATTCCTAACGAAGTAGAGCAGAAAATTAAGGCCATTGAGGGCGTGGGTGAGGTAAAAGTCGAACTTACCTTTGATCCGCCCTACTCGCAGGATATGATGAGTGAGGTGGCAAAATTGGAACTAGGATTCATGTAAACCTGTTATAACAATAAACCTATAAAAAATTATGTATCCCGAAATGTTAGTTGCACCCATGCGTTCCGATTTAACCGGAGCCGGGTTTAAAGAACTAAAGTCCGCAGAAGCTGTTGATCAGGAATTGAAGGACCAAAAAGGCACCACCTTATTGGTGATTAATTCTGTATGCGGTTGCGCTGCCGGCGCTGCGAGACCAGGCATTAAATGGGCTCTTGAGCATTCAGCTAAAAAACCCGGTCATTTGACAACTGTCTTTGCTGGCGTTGATAAAGAAGCTGTGGCAAAGGCACGTGAATATACATTGCCTTATCCTCCATCGTCTCCAGCCATTGCGTTATTCAAAGATGGTGAGTTAGTTCACTTTGTAGAACGTCACCACATTGAAGGCCGAAATGCCAAGATGATCGGCGAGCATTTGGTAGAGGTATTTGACGAGTTCTGCTAAACATTCTTAAAATAAGGAATGCAAGGGATGCGACGAGCATCCCTTTTTTTGTTTCTGCAATTAAAAGGTCAGCTGTCCTCTTTAAAAAAAATGCCATCCCTGCTTACATAAGTATACATTTGCACTAACAAGATTATTTTCATGAAGACTATCAACTGGGGCATCATTGGATGCGGAGATGTTACGGAAGTGAAAAGCGGACCCGCCTTTAATAAAATAAAAAATTCATCGCTGATCGCGGTGATGCGACGCAGCGCTGATAAAGCCAGGGACTATGCGCAGCGACACAACGTTTCCAAATGGTATTCGAATGCTGATTTGCTGATCAATGATCCCGATGTAAATGCTATTTATGTGGCCACTCCTCCTTCATCGCACGCAGCGTACACATTGGCTGCATTGAATGCAGGAAAATCCGTTTATGTGGAAAAGCCTATGTCGGTTGATGCAGATTCAGCAATGATCATGGCAAAAGCGGCAGGCGAGAAAAAAGGAAAACTTGTAGTAGCTCATTACCGCCGTGCACAGCCTCTTTTCAATAAGATCAAACAGTTGATCCAGGACAAGGCTATCGGGGAAGTACGGTTTGCCAGAATAGAGGTTTGCAAAACAGTAACCGAGGAGGAATTGGCCAATCCTGGCAGAGCGTGGCGCGTAGATACCGCTGTTGCCGGTGGAGGTATTTTTCATGATATATCTCCTCACCAGCTTGACATGCTGTATTATTTTTTTGGCGAGGTGGATACGGCATCGGGAATTTCAGCCGCTCAGGGCAACCTGTATAAAGCTGATGATATTGTAGCGGGCACCATTTCATTTAAAAATGGAGTTCTCTTCAGCGGGTTGTGGTGCTTTAACGTAGCAGCAGGCCTCGAGAAAGATATTTGTGAAATCGTCGGTTCAGAAGGAAAAATAAGTTTTTCTTTTTTTGAACATAAACCCATTCAGCTCACACGCAATGGAAAAACAGAAATCATTTCCTTTGATCCGTTGCCGCATGTACAGCAACCCATGATTGAACAAGTGGTGAATTATTTTCTTGGTGACGCACCCAATCCGTGCCCGGCAGATGACGGCGTGGTCGTGATGAAGCTGATCGATACATTTACCGGACAAGGTTAAGGTTTTCATGTTTCAGATTCAAGTTGTATCAAGGCTACAATCAAAAATCCATTATCGGCTGTAACCAAGATCGGGTCTTTGGAAACTCCGGAATAGGGCCAGCTTTATTTCTCCAAGCTAAAACATATTCGCTTTGCTCTGATCCTGTTTTTGGTCGTTTAATATATTCATTGTTCTTATCAAAGGTTTTATTAGTCACTAAGTTTATTTGAGCTTCATATTTTCCGTAATCGGTAGCTTTTTTTGTGGGCTTATAATAGTCGTAATAAGAAAAATCAGAACCATGATAATTTTCTAACACACTATTTTCGATTTTATATCCATCGATCCGAACAAAATACTTTTTTGAATCTACCCAGTTCTTTAGTTGATCGTCCGTGACTGTCTTTTTAGCTTTTGCCACCAATATAGGTCTGGGTCTGACAATCACAAGCTGCCTTTCCTTTTGCTCCTTTGTCATCTTTGTGAAAAGAACATACATTCTGTCCTTTTGCTCCATGGATAATTTACGATACTCACTGATTGGATATTTCGCAGCCATCGTTTCATATTCCGTCATCTCCTGTGCTGATGCCCCTTCGGTAGATGGAACTTCAGTTTTACTCTCAACCGCTGGTTCTGCTTTTTGAGCTACGGTTTCTTTTGAAACGAAAAGGGAAATTATTAACAAAGAAATGAATACAGCAGTCATGGAGAATAACCATTGTGTTTTGCGGGATGTGTGCTTTGCTATCATAACTAAACGTTTTTTGATGATGAAATAATTAAAAGAACTGGTAAGTGCGTAACGCTTTCCTCCAGAAGATTTTTGCAACAAAAGATACTGGTAGGACACAGGATTTTCAGATGAACGTAGTACAGACTCGTCTGCAAGAAATTCATGGTTTAGCTGAATGGCACGGAGATAAAGAATGTAAAACGGGTTAAACCAAAAAATACATTGCACCAATTGAACAACTAAGATGTCCAGGGAGTGATATTGCTTTACATGAGCTAATTCATGAACCAGGATATCCTTTTCAATCTGTTCTTTTACGTAAGCCTCTTTACTTAGAAATATATTATTTAAAAAACTATGCGGAAGAACATCACCTTCCAGTAGCACCAATCTTGCTTCATAGAAGGGAACAGATTTTGTCATAGTTGCTTTTTGAATAAGGCGGTAAATGGTTTTTATAAGTTTGAACAAGCAAACAGTCAGCCCGAGGAAATAAATCGCCGCAAGTAAGATTGCCATTTTGCCCGGCGCTTTCTCAGCAATGATGGTTGATTGAGTCGTAATAAGCTCCACGGATTCATGAACTACGTATTCCAACGGAAGGGACTGTTGAGGCTCCTGAATGGGTATTGTGATCAGAGGTGCGGTAAATGAAACGATCACGGAAATGCACAAATATCCCCGCTTAAAAACATGCATTTTCTCATTCTCCAACAAAATTTTGTAAAGAAGAAGTAGCAACGCAGAGCAAAGAATGGTATTGATGCAATAGGTGATCATTTCTTTTTCTTTTTGATTTGTTGATCTACAATCTCCTTTAGCTTTTCTAATTCACTCGCAGAAAGATTAGTCTTTGTCGTAAAAAATGAAGCAAATTGCAACGGCGAATCTTCGAAATAACCTTTGATCATGTTCCTTACATGACTTGAAAAGTAACTGTCCTTTTTAATAAGAGGGTAATATTGCCTGGAGTTGCCATACAGATGATACCCAACAAATTTCTTTTCCTGCAATCTCTTTAATAATGTGGCAACCGTAGTGGTAGCTGGTTTCGGATCTGGGTACACTTCCAGAATATCTTTCATAAAAGCTTCTTCCCGCTTCCAGATAATTTCCATCAGAATTTTTTCTGCTTTTGTTAATTCCATCTCTATATCATAAGAACCTGCTCTACAAATATAGAGCATTAGTGCATAAATCAAAATTTCTCCAAAAAAAAATTAGAGTTTCTCAATTTATAGGATGGTTTTACACTGTCATTATGCGGAAAGGCGCAAAAAGTTAGTTCAACTCCAGTCTCAATCTTGTTTCCTCCAGATCGAGCTCATACTCGATGCGGTGTAAAACTTCATCCCCGATCTTTCCTTTATTTCGAAGGTCAATGATCATTTTTCGTTCATGAGAAAGAATGTCATTCTGGGCTTTTAAAAATTCCCGTATTTGCTGCTCGCTCAATTTATTTTGATCGGGATCTTTTTGCATACGCTGAATGCGCATTTCATATTTTTTCTTCACCTGGCTCAAGACTTCTTCCGTGAGGGATAACGAATAATTTTCTTCGATATGTTCAATGGCGGCATAAGCAATTTGAAGTCTCGCATTTTCTTCGAGGCCATCATTTTCCGGTGCTTTAATATTAAACCATCTCACAAGTGTTGGCAACGTAAGCCCCTGGATAACCAACGTGGAGAAAATAACACTGAACGTGAGGAAGATGATCATTTCGCGGTGGGGAAAAGGCACGCTTTTATTATTAATGTTGATGGTAATTGGCAGTGCAAGGGCTGCTGCAAGCGAAACAACACCCCGCATGCCCGACCAGGCCACCAATGCCACAGCACCTGTAGCGGGTTTCGGTTCCGTTGTGCGAATGTGTTTTGAAAGCCATCGGGGCAAATACGTAGCGGGAAAAACCCAAACGATCCGGATCATAATGGTTGCCAGACTAACAATGGCACCATAGCCCACCAATGTCATGAACGAAGTATCGTTGATATTTTCAAGAATTACTGGCAACTGAAGTCCGATCAAAATAAAAATGATTCCGTTCAGCAGAAAAATTAATGTATCCCAAACCGCGTTGGCTTGTATTCTGGTTTGATGGTTAAATACCTCAGAAGAAGTCCAGCTCAGTAACAAACCGCACATGACTACAGAAAGTACACCAGAAGTATGAAAATATTCAGCAACGAGGTAGGCGGTGTAAGGCGCCACTATGGTAAACGTGGTATCTGTCGTGGCATTATCCGGTGTGATACGATGTATCCAATAAAAAATATATCCAATGGCGATACCAATCAAAATACCGCCCACAGCAACGTAAAAGAAATTCACGGCAGCAAGCCAAAAAATAAATCCGCCTCCGGCTACCACACTGATCGCGTAGCGATAGGCAATCAATCCCGTGGCATCATTCACCAGGCTCTCCCCTTCCAAAATGGTAATGATCCTTTTTGGAATACGAAGTCCCTTGGTAGCCGCTGATGCTGCAACCGCGTCCGGTGGAGAAATGATAGCCCCTAATACAAATGATTCTGCCCAACCAAAACCAGGAATAAAATGATGCACCACGATCGCAATCAATACTGTAGTGAACAACACACACCCAATGGCCAATAATGAAATAGGTCGTGCCGCAGCTTTGAATTCAAACCATGATGTGTTCCATGCTGCCGCATAAAGAACAGGAGGAAGAAAGAGCAGAAACACCGTGTCCGGATCAAGTTCGATTGGCGGAAGATGCGGGATAAAACCAATGGCCATCCCTGTGATCACCAGCAAAACAGGATACGGGATTTTTATTTTATCCGTAAGCTGTGCTAACGCGGTAATAACAGCAAGCAATAAAATGATCAGCGAAAAATTCTCCATAGCACGCTTACTTCAACGAGTAAGTTATCCTTAAATTTAAAAAATCAAACTGCTAAGTTTTTAATTCAATTTGAAATATGTCGAATTAAAAAAAGTGCATCGAAAAGATAATTTTTACAAGGAAATCTGGATATGCACCTCGGATGCTTGCCCGTGGGTAACATCTTATGAAAGAAGTATTTAAACACCTATTACCTTTAAATTGGGTAATTCTTCTCATTCCTTAGAACCATTTCCGACATTTGGTGTTTATCATTTTACCCAGGACATGAAAATTGCAATATCCCGTCACGAACATTTTAATGCAGCTCACAGGCTCTATCATGCGGGGTGGTCTGACGAAAAGAATAACCAGGTGTTTGGAAAGTGTAATAATCCTAACTACCACGGTCATAATTACGAACTTATCGTAACCCTTATCGGAGAGCAAAATGAAGAAACGGGATATGTATTTGACATGAAGGTATTAAGTGATCTTATTAAAGAACATGTATTGAGGCAATTTGACCACAAAAATCTTAACTTAGATACGGTTTATTTCAAGACGCTCAATCCCACAGCAGAAAACATCGCTGTTGTGATTTGGAATATACTTCGATCGCATATCGATAAGCAGTACGAACTCAAAATCAAGCTTTATGAGACAGAAAGAAATTTCGTTGAATACCCCGCCTAGTAAACCTCTTGATGACGAGTTGGACGATGATCATGTGCTCACGTCCTGGGAGACGCCCATGCGGCCCGATGCCTTCGATTTGAATGATGATGAAAAAATCAATCGTATCGAAACCCACTTTCGCGATATCATGACCATTCTCGGTCTGGATCTGACCGATGACAGTCTGAATGGAACTCCGCGAAGGGTTGCAAAGATGTATGTAAAGGAAGTTTTCAGCGGCCTCAACCCGAAGAACCGCCCTCAGGCGCGCTTGTTTGACAATAAGTATCAATATGATCAAATGCTGGTTGAAAAGGACATTACGTTCTTTTCTCATTGCGAACATCATTTTGTACCCATCTACGGTAAAATTCACGTGGCTTATTTCTCTTCCGGGAAAGTTATCGGCTTATCAAAAATCAACCGGGTCGTCCAGTTTTTTGCAAAACGGCCTCAGGTTCAGGAGCGACTCACGGTACAGATCGGAAAGGAAATTGAGCGGCTTTTGAAAACAGAACACGTTGGCGTCGTGGTGGATGCAAATCACATGTGCGTGGCTTCACGGGGCGTGGGCGATACCAATAGTAAAACCGGAACGGCTTATTTTTCAGGAAAATTCAAGGAAGGGAATGTGAAGAAAGAATTCCTGAATTACATCAACGCCAAATAGCGGACATGCAATTGGTTCTATCTTCCATAGTCAGTGGGAGTTTGCTTCTGCTTGCCTTCATCTCTTTTATCAATCCACAAAAGGCAAACGTAGTTGCGAACCGTTGGCTTGCGTTTTTATTTTTTTCTACAGCATGTGCAACGGCAAGTCCTGTAGTAACTGATGATACTACCATTCGATTATTGGAGTTGACCCGGTTCGCCATGGCTCCTGCATTATACCTGAGTGTGCTCTATTTTACTTCTCCTGCTAAAAAGTTTAAGCGTATTGAACTGCTACACTTCATTCCGTTTCTGTTGTTTGCCGTGTTCGCTCAAAAATTCATTATTCCTATTTCCTTTAAGGATTCGCTGGCGCAAGGGGTCAGGCAGATTGTTCATATTAACCCGGGTTTTCTTGTTTTTCTATCAGTGGTCATTCAAGTCATTACGTATTGGATTCTTTCATGGGCGCGACTGCGACAACATGAAAAAAATATAAAATTATTTGCCTCTGTCAGTCGCCCTCTTGATTTGTGGTGGCTGAGGTATTTACTTATTGGTTTAGCGGTCATGGTATTGATCTGGCTAAATCATAATTTCTTCCACATCACATTTATTTCGGCCATTGCCCCTTGGGGTTATCTTTTTGCCGTTTATTTCATTGCCTACTTCTCGTTGAAGCAGGGGGAAATCTTTGCATTCGATCAGCAATCTGTAGTTGAGATTAAAGAGATCATTCAGGAGGAAAAAACAAAAGCCACGTCGCGGCACGCAAGACTAACCGATTCAGAGTTCGCAGCATTGAAACAGCAGCTCGAGCACCTTATGAATATGGACAAGCTATTTCTGAACGCTACCCTGGGCTTGCCCGAGTTGGCGACAAAAATGAATTCTTCCTCCCACCAGATATCTTTTCTTATCAATGAGGGCTTTGGCGAGAACTTCTATCAGTTTGTAAATCGCTATCGCATTGAAGAAGCCAAACGATTATTGCTTTCCGAAAAGCATCGCCATTTGAATATGCTTGGCATCGCGTACGAGTCCGGCTTCAATTCCAAAACTACGTTCAATACAACGTTCAAAAAGCTAACGGGCCTGTCTCCTACTGAATATCAGCAACAATCCGAACCGAACGTTATCGTTTCAAGATCTTCATCTTCTACCATCTGAAAGCCAATTAGATACGGTTGTTCGAACGGATCAAAGCGAACACACCTGCAGCCATACCATCTTACTTTTGGTCTATCTTAAATCAAACCAAAAGAAAGAAATGGAAAAAAAATCCTTTGCTAAAAATGCCTTTGCCTGCATCCTGGCGGGCATGGTTATCAGCGCATCATTTACACGCATTACAAACCGGTTCTTCCAAATAATGCCCATGGTGGTTGCGATTGGATTGGCCGTATTTCTTGTGTTGTCATCTGTCATTTTCAGCATCATCTGGTATCGAAAAGACAAGGAGGGCACGATCGATTCTACCCGCATGCTGGCGTTGTTCCAGGGATTGCTGCGTTACGCCATTGCATTTGATCTTTGCATGATTGCATGGCAAAAGATATTCCATTTGCAATTCATGACGCCCATTGGAAAACTTGATAACCCGTTCAGTAGTTTCTCGCTATCCGATTTGATGTGGGCCTTCTTCGGACAATCATACCCGTTCATTGTTACTATTGGACTGAGTCAAATCATCGGATCAGTGCTATTGCTCTTCGGCAGAACGCGGTTGATTGGTGTATTTATTCTTATTCCCGTATTGCTTAATATCATCTTTATTGATTTCTTCTATGAGATTGGTGTTGGTCCGTTGTTTCAGGCGATCATCCTGCTTGCAGGAGTCACTTACTTCTTATTCATAGAATACGACCGGTTAAAAGTATTCTTTCTCCTCTCTAACAATGATCTTCCATCCATTCGGATAAACAGTAATCTAATGAAGAATGTTCTAAGATTTTCGGTAGTCATTATTCCCCTGTTACTCATTCTTACCAACACAAGATTAGCACCCTATGTTTACCAAAAAACTCAGTTACCGAAAGGGCGATATGAAGTAAGAAAACTTTCAATCAATCAAAAAGACATACAAAGAGATGGTTGTGATAGTGTGTTAACCATGGTCTATCTTCACCATGATATCGTATTTCAATCCGGTGATATTCAAAAAAGACTTTTTGGAAAATACACCTATAATGAAAATACGAAAGAGATGAAGGCCATCTGGCATTATCCCAAAGATAGGAAGGATACGCTGACAGCAACGGTTACCAAAACGGAAAACACATTGATCCTTGACGGCAAGATGGGGGCTGAGTGGCTGCGGATGGAGCTGGTAAAGATCGATCCTCCTAAGTATCCATAGGTCACATAAATCCCCTAAGTGGTTCAATATCATTGATCCAAGCCTTTGTGTCCTGAAAGCATCGTATACATTTGCTTCGAAATTAGGTCGGAAATTCAGGCTTTTTTGTAGTTTAGCGACACTAACTGAACCTAACTATGGTATTTGATTTAGACATGATTAAGGCCCACTACGAAGCGATGCCGGGCCGCATTGCGAAAGCAAGAAAAGTAGTTGGAAAACCACTGACACTTTCTGAAAAAATTCTGTATTCCCACCTCCACAGCAGCCAGGACCTTCTGGCTTTTGGACGGGGTAAGTCATACGTGGATTTTGCTCCCGATCGCGTAGCTATGCAGGATGCAACGGCTCAGATGGCATTGTTGCAGTTCATGTCAGGCGGAATTCCAAAAGTACTGGTGCCTTCTACTGTGCATTGCGATCACCTGATCCTTGCCAAAGATGGTGCTAAGAAGGACCTGAAAGATTCCGTTACCGCCAGTGGTGAAGTATTTAATTTTCTTGAGTCAGTTTCAAATAAATATGGCATTGGCTTCTGGAAGCCCGGTGCAGGAATCATTCACCAGGTAGTTATTGAAAATTACGCATTCCCCGGAGGTATGATGATTGGTACCGATTCGCACACGGTAAATGCCGGAGGGTTGGGAATGGTTGCCATTGGAGTTGGTGGTGCTGATGCTGTGGATGTTATGTCGGGCATGGCGTGGGAATTGAAATGGCCCAAGCTGATTGGTGTAAAACTCACTGGAAAACTAAGCGGCTGGACAGCCTCCAAAGATGTGATCTTAAAAGTAGCCGGTATTCTTACTGTAAAAGGAGGAACCGGTGCTATCGTTGAATATTTCGGTCCGGGTGCAACAACATTATCCGCAACAGGGAAAGGAACCATCTGTAACATGGGTGCTGAAATCGGAGCTACAACATCGACGTTTGGCTACGATGAAAAAATGGCCGACTATCTACGCGGTACTAAACGCGCAGAAGTAGCAGCACTTGCTGATAAAGTAAAACAACATCTTACCGGAGATCCTGAAGTATATGCGAATCCGGAAAAATATTTTGATGAAGTTATTGAAATCGATCTGTCAACCCTCGAGCCGCACGTGAACGGACCCTTCACTCCGGATCGCGCTATTCCTATTTCTCAATTTGCTGCTGAAGTAAAAGCCAACAACTGGCCTGAACGTCTTGAAGTGGGATTGATCGGATCGTGTACCAATTCTTCCTACGAGGACATTAGCCGCTCGGCATCACTTGCTCAGCAGGCCATTGATAAAAATCTAAAGGCGAAAGCAGAATTCACCATTACACCGGGTTCTGAGCTTGTTCGTTATACCGTAGAACGTGATGGTTTCCTCGCGACATTCGGAAAAATGGGTGGCGTTGTTTTGGCCAATGCCTGCGGACCTTGTATCGGTCAGTGGTCACGTCATACCGATGATCCAAACCGGAGGAACTCGATCATCACATCGTTCAACAGAAATTTCGCAAAACGTAATGATGGAAATCCAAACACGCATGCCTTTGTGGCATCTCCTGAAATTACAACCGCGTTTGCCATTGCGGGTGATCTTACATTCAATCCACTGGTAGACACACTGGTGAACGAAAATGGTCAGCATGTAAAGTTAGATGAGCCACAAGGTGTTGAGTTTCCACCGAAAGGCTTTGATGTGAAGGATCCTGGCTACCTCGCTCCTGCCAAAGACGGAAGCAAAGTGGTTGTGAGTATTGATCCTGCCTCAAAACGTCTTCAGGCCCTGGCTCCATTTGCTCCCTGGGATGGTAAAAACTGGGCAGGCTTACGACTCCTGATCAAAGCAAAGGGAAAATGTACTACCGACCATATTTCAATGGCGGGACCATGGTTGCGTTTCCGCGGTCACCTGGATAATATTTCAAACAATACGTTGACTGGTGCAACCAATTTCTTCAACGAAAAAACAGACACCGTTAAAAATCAATTGACAGGTGAGTACGGCCCGGTTCCGGCAACGCAACGTTATTACAAAGCCGCTAGTGTTTCTTCCCTTGTGGTAGGTGATCATAATTATGGTGAGGGTTCATCACGCGAGCATGCTGCCATGCAGCCTCGTCATTTGGGCATCAAAGCCATCCTGGTAAAATCCTTTGCCCGTATTCATGAAACCAACTTGAAAAAACAAGGCATGTTGGCCATTACGTTCTCCAACGAATCAGACTATGAAAAGATACAAGAAGATGATTTGATTGACTTTGCAGACCTGACTTCGTTTGCACCGGATAAACAATTGACCCTTGTATTGAATCACAAAGATGGAAGTAAGGATACGATCAAGGTGAATCATTCTTACAATGCCGGACAGATTGAATGGTTTAAAGCGGGTTCTGCACTGAATCTGATGGCTGCGAAAATTGCAGGCAAAAACGCTGCTGCCAAAGCTGAAAAAACAACGATTAAGAAGGTTGTGAAAAAAGCGATTGCATCGGTGAAGGCTGTTTTTAAGAAAAAGAGTGTAAAGAAAGTTGCTAAAAAAGCTGCGAAGAAGGTGGTAGCAAAAAAGAAGGTTGCTAAAAAAGCGCCAAAGAAAGTCGTAAAAAAGGCGAGTAAGAAAGTAGTGAAGAAAGTCACTAAGAAAGCTGCAAAAAAAGCAACAAAAAAAATCGTAAAGAAAGCCGCTAAGAAAAAATCAAAACGCTAGAAAAGGCTTTCATCAAAATAAAAAAGGAGATCAGAGATGATTTCCTTTTTTATTTTTAGGGTCAGAAAATCCAAATCATTGCATTGATTCCGATTCAAGAACATCCTTCACCACATAACGAAATTCATTCAACATCATGGCCGTGGCACCCCACACCGTTTCCCCCTCGATTTCAAAATAAGGCGCATTGAGGTTGTACATATTGGCAACGGTGATCTCCTTGATCTTTAAGGAACCTTTCCCTAGCAAGGCTTCAACATCACCTTCCAGTATTTTCATCACCTCACGTTCCTGCGGAATAAATAATGGACGCTTACTTGTCATCGCTACGATGGGTGTAACGATAAAATTACTGGGGATCACAAAGAAATCTGACAAACTCCCAAGCACAGTAATATCCTTTCTATCGATTCCGATTTCCTCCTCCCCCTCGCGCAAAGCCGTTTCAATACTTGTTTCATTTGCTTCTGCTTTTCCGCCCGGCAAACTGATTTGCCCTCCATGCGTTCCTAAATAATCGTGACGTTTTGTGAGTGGAAACCGGATATGTTCTCCTTCCGGATAAAGTAAAATTAAAACACTGCCAGGTCGCGGAGGAAGCAAATGATCAAATTTGGGGCGCATTGCTCCTGTTGATACAGCCCTCGCTACCTCGTGAGCTACCGCACCAGGAAGTGGCATCATCAATCGGGCTGCCAGTTTTTCGAAATCAAGAATCATTTACATTTCTTAAGATCCTGAACACTCACCATTTTATCACCGTGTTCCTCTGAAAGTAAAAACTCCGCGCACGCGAGGTCCTGCCTGCCCGTCTTTTGATAGGTCATCCCCAGGTAAAAATGAATTTTGTCAATAAAAGAATCCATCTCCAACGCCTGTTTGAACATGCGTTCTGCGGAAGCAAAATCATTCTTCAGGAAATAGTAAATTCCTTTGTTACGGTATGCCCAACCATTTTCAGGATCCATGCTGATGCTTTCATTGATTTTTTCCTCAGCTCGCATTAAATCATTTTGCGCCAAATAAATAAAGCCAAGGTTATTAATAAAATAAGGCTGACGTGGAGAAAGTTGCAAGGCCTTATTCATATACTGCGTTGCCAGGGCATAGTCTTTTTCTTCAATGGCAATAAGCGCCAGGGCATTGTAAATATTTGCTTCCTTGTCATCAATCTTTTCAGCTCGCAATAATTCTTCCTTTGCCGCACCAAGATCTTTCAGATAAAATTTAATCGTGGCGTGATTAACCATATACGCTACGTTATTTTCATCGATTTGACTTGCCTTATCGAAGGATTTGAGCGCAGCAGGCAGGTCGTGCAGTTTGGTATACACAAGTCCTTCTGTAAAATAAGCAAGGGCTGTGTCAGGCTTTACTTTTATCACATAATCCAGATCTTTCAGTGCGCTGAAGTACTGCTTCATTTCATAAAATACATTGGCCCGGTTGAAGTATGCGTTGATAAAATCCGGTTTGCATTCAATGGCTTTATTATATTGCTCGAGTGCAAGATCAAGACGCTTGCTTTTAAAATAGACGGTACCCAGATTGTTCACAGCATCAGCAAAACATGGATCAAGTTTCAGGGCTTCTGTAAAATAATAAACAGCCTGATCATGATTGTTTTCGGCTACCGCAAGATTTCCCTTCAACAAAAACCGCTGCATCCTTACCTCCTCACTATCTCCACACGCGAATACAATAAGAACTAAAAAAATAACAACGTATCTGGAAGTCATCTTCAAACGATCGAACATACCATTAACTATTAACAAATAACTTCTAACTATTCTTAAACCATTCTGCATACATCGGGTAATTTTTTGCTGTGCGCTGAATCACAGCTTTCATTTCCTCGCTGGTGTCCTTCATTTTTCTGGCGGGTGTTCCCGCATACATACTGCCCGGTTCCACGATCGTGCCCGGCAGCACTACAGCACCTGCCGCAATGACGGAATGTGATCCAATCACTGCCCCATCCATAACGATGGCACCCATACCGATCAACACGTTATCCTCGATGGTGCAACCATGCACCACAGCGTTATGGGCAATCGATACGTTACTGCCAATTACTGTTTTGGCTTTTTGATAGGTGCAGTGAATAACAGCCCCGTCCTGAATATTGGTATTGTCGCCAATCGTAATCGAGTTCACATCGCCCCTGATTACCGCATTGAACCAAACCGTACATTGATCACCCATAATCACTTCGCCTACCACCACAGCATTCTCTGCGAAGAAGCAATTGCTTCCAAACCGGGGTTCGTGCCCACGAACAGCGCGTATTATTGCCATATATCAACCATTAATCTTGAAAAGCTAACCTTATAAGCCGAAAATCGTAAATCTCCTGACAAGATGTCACTAAAAGTCTAAAAAGTCGTAAATTTGCGATTCATTCAGCGAGGAGATGGAGAATTTGACCAAAGATATTGAAGTTTTGAGTGGAAATGGGATTGAAACCATTAAACCACTGCTGGATTCAGTCAATCCGACAACGGTAAAACCGAGAAAACTTTACATTGAAAGCTATGGCTGCCAGATGAATTTTTCTGACAGTGAGATCGTGGCTTCCGTCCTTAAAAAAGATGGTTTTGAGACGACTTCCGACATTACCGAAGCTGATGTGGTATTCCTTAATACTTGTTCTATCAGAGATAAGGCAGAGCAAACTGTACGTGAAAGGCTCAGGCATATCAAGGGTGTAAAAAAACATAACCGTGATTTAAAGGTGGGTATTCTCGGCTGCATGGCCGAACGACTTAAGACAAAACTCCTTGAAGAAGAGAAAATCGTTGATCTGGTTGCTGGGCCTGATGCTTACCGCGACCTCCCGGCACTGATTGCTCAGGTTGATGATGGTGACAAGGCGGTGAATACATTCCTGTCACGCGAAGAAACATACGCCGACATTAGTCCTGTACGATTAAATTCCAACGGAGTAACCGCCTTTATTTCCATCATGCGGGGTTGTGATAATATGTGTTCGTTTTGCGTGGTGCCCTTTACACGTGGCCGCGAACGCAGTCGCGATCCTCATTCGATCGTGGCCGAGGCGCAGGATCTTTTCAGCAAGGGATATCGGGAAGTTACGCTGCTTGGGCAGAATGTTGATTCCTATAAATGGAGCGAAGAAGAAAATAATAAGGCCAGGCTAGAAAAATCAGGGGTGAGTGATCTGGTACACTTTGCAGAACTTCTGGAACGTGTCGCGAATGTTAATCCGGATCTCCGTGTTCGTTTTTCGACATCGCATCCCAAAGACATTACCGATGATGTGTTGTACACGATGGCTCGTCATGAGAACATTTGCAAAAACATTCATTTACCGGCACAAAGCGGTAGCAGTCGCGTATTGGATGTGATGAACCGGGGTTACTCGCGTGAGTGGTACATCCAAAAAGTGAATCGTCTTCGTGAGATACTGGGTGAAGAATGTGGCATCTCTTCCGATATGATCACAGGGTTTTGCACCGAGACAGAGGAAGAACACCAGGAAACCCTTACGCTCATGGACCTGGTAAAGTATGATTTTGCATACATGTTTTATTATTCAGAAAGACCTGGCACGCTGGCCGCCAAAAAATTTACGGATGATATTCCCCTGGATGTCAAGAAACGAAGGCTCGATGAAGTGATCTTCAAACAACGGGAACATTCGCACCTTCGTAATAAGCAGGACATTGGCAAGACGTTAAAAGTGTTGATTGAAGGAAGCTCAAAAAAATCAGAAGATGAATTACAGGGACGGACCTCATCGAATAAGGTCGTTATATTTCCAAGGCAAAATAAAAAGAAGGGCGAATACGTCCATGTACGTATAGAGAATTGTACAGGAGGCACATTGTTGGGCAAGATTGTGGATTAACTATGGCAATTACGGATCAGGAAATACAAACCGTAAAACAACGGTTTACAATTATAGGTACTTCGGCATTACTGAATAATGCGGTACGTGTAGCCATGCAGGTTGCTCCTACCGAGATGTCGGTGCTGATTACAGGAGAAAGCGGAAGTGGTAAAGAATCTTTCTCAAAAATCATTCATCACTTAAGTCCGCGCAAGCATGGCCAGTTCATTGCCATCAACTGCGGTTCCATTCCCGAAGGAACCATTGACTCGGAATTATTTGGTCATGAAAAAGGATCCTTTACAGGGGCTCATGAAGCCCGCAAGGGATATTTCGAAGTCACCAACGGAGGAACTATATTCCTCGATGAGATTGGTGAAATGCCATTGGCAACCCAGGCCCGTTTGCTGCGCGTATTGGAGAATGGCGAATTCATCAAAGTGGGTTCATCGAAAGTGCAAAAAACAGACGTACGTGTTGTGGCAGCCACCAATGTCAATCTGCTGAGCAAGGTAGAGGCAGGTCGCTTCAGGGAGGATTTATATTACAGGCTGAGCACGGTACCGATTTTTGTTCCGCCATTACGCGAACGCGGAAAAGATATAGAACTGTTGTTCCGGAAATTTGCTTCGGACTTTGCGGAGAAGTATAAAGTAAAACCGATTGTCCTTACAGAAGGAGCTAAAGAAATTCTATTGAACTACCGATTTCCCGGCAACATCCGTCAGTTGAAAAATCTCGTGGAGCAAATCTCCGTGCTGTCGAACGATGAAAAGGAAATTACTCCTGAAATTCTGCGTGGATACTTGCCCAGAGAATCAAATTTACCAGCGTTGGTGCGCGATCCGCATTCAAAAGAAAATCTTTCAGAACGAGACATTCTTTACAAGGTACTTTTTGATATGCGCAATGATATGAACGAACTTAAAAAGGTTGTTCTCAATAGTCTTGCCAATCCGGCACAGGCCGCACAGATCATCAAAGAAAATGCGCAACTCTTTGAAGACGTGCGCTCAGATCTGAAGACTCAGATACATGAGCCTGTATTGCTTGATATGGATTCACGAAATGAAAACGATTCGGCTTCCTCCGAAGATGTTCATGACATTGTTCATGTCTCGGAAGATGAATCCCTTTCCATAGAGAAAAAGGAAAAAGAATTGATTCAAATGGCATTACGGAAAAATAACAATCGCAGGAAATATGCGGCACGTGATTTGGGTATTTCTGAGCGAACGCTTTATCGCAAAATCAAACAGTACGAGCTTGAAGAAAATTAACCTGTCCATCTCATTCTCTTCCTGCCTTGCAACTCTTTTTTTGCTGTTTAGCTGTACAGGATGCGGTGTTTACTCTTTTTCAGGTGCATCGACCCTTGCCAAGAATATCAATGTCTTACAGTTTTATAATAATACAGATCTTGCGCCAGCAAATCTTGCACAAACGTTTACCAACCGACTGAAGGACTACTACCAGCGTAATTCAAGCCTCACGGTGGTGGAAGAGCAAGGTGAATTACAGATAGAGGGGACAATCATAGAGTATAAGCTAACCCCCATGGCCCCTACTGCCTCAGGGTCTACCACCACCAACGATGCCGCAGCGTTAACAAGACTTACGATTGGTTTAAAGGCCACGTATACAGACAACCTCAATCCATTGAATAACTTTAAAGACAAGACTTTTTCGTTCTATGCCGATTTTCCAAACACCGAAAATTTCACGACCATTCAGGAAGACCTTGAAAAGAAGGTGATGGATCAGATTCTGATTGATATTTTCAACGCTACAATTGCGAATTGGTAATCAAAAACAACACTGAATAGATCAATTCTTACCCAAAAAATATTATATTGAAAGATATTTACTAGCTCCCCGGTAATATTGTGAATAAGGACAGCTTCTTACTACTAACAAGAAATTTCGCATCCTTTTCAGCTGAAGATGCCAAAAAACTGATCGCACTTCAACATCAACATCCCTACAGCCAGGTTGTGCGTAGTTTAACCACTCGTGCTGCCCAGGACAATGCCTTGGATCCACAGCAGAATCAACTCCATACCTGCGCGGTATACGCTACCGACCGGGCAATTCTGAAATGGGTGCTTACTGTTCCCCGCGAAGATAAATTGGCAACTTCTGACGTTCTTGAAATACCAACAAAAGTTGCCATTACGGAAGTGCCTGTTGTTAAAAGCATGCCGCCGAGCCCGCCACCTGCAGTAACGAAATCCGTTCAGCCCGACGAATTACACGGGGATGATTTAATTGATCAGGTAGTCAACGATCTGAAGACTCTGAAAAAATTAAAACACAATTTTGAGACTTCACTGGAAAAATTCGAAAAAAACCAGGAGCATCTCAATTCGATTCCGGTCACAGACATCTTCATTGAAGAAATCAAAACCACCCGAAAAAAAATAAAAACCGAAGACGTTAAGCAAAAAGAACAGATCGAAATCATCGATCAGTTTATTAAAACTCAACCGAGCATCAAGGCGAAAACAAAGCCTTCCGTTGAGGCGGTTGATCTTTCCGAAAACAGTCTTGCCCACTCGGATAAATTTGTGTCTGAGACGTTAGTCGAAATTCTACTAAAACAAGGTAAAACCGAAAAAGCCATTGAAGTTCTTAAGAAGCTGATTTGGAAGTTTCCGCAAAAAAAGGCTTACTTTGCAGCCCGAATTGAAGATTTAAGAAAATAGTTATGTATACCTTATTTGTCAGTCTTGCTCTTGTTGCCGCTGTATTGCTTGTTTTGGTTGTTTTAGCTCAAAATTCAAAAGGTGGCGGTCTATCAAGCCAATTTGGAGGTTCTGGCGCCAGCAACCTGATTGGCGTAAAAAAGACCGGGGATTTGCTGGAACGCCTTACGTGGGGGTTGGCCATTGCCATCATGGTTTTTACCCTTTCCACCAACTTTATCAACCCAGGTTCTGTAGCGAGCGATGAAATGCTGGAACGCGCTAAGGAACAACAGGCTGCTCCTGCGCTTAAGCTTAATAATGAAACAGCCCCGGAAACAACAACTCCGGCACCCACAGACACAACTAAATAAAATTAGTTTCGAAACGATTTTAAAAACCCTGGTTAGAAATAATCAGGGTTTCTTTTTTTGCCATGATTTTCTTAATTGTATCGAACGCTACACTCAACTTTTACTATCACTGTACATGTTACCGGGTTTGTCCATGAACAGTACTTATACCTCCGGATGGCATTTGGCGTGACTGTTGATGCAGGCTAAGGTATCGCTACAGCCTATCAGACCATGAAATAAAATGTTAGTAACGCTTTGAGCTAGAAAGAGGTACAGAAATTTACATTTTGAAACCCGTCCAGTCTTTACTGTATTTCAACCTGTTCTCAATAGCCACAACAATTTTTCGAATCCATTCGAAGTAAAGGGCCGTGTACAGGAAAATCGTCATGATCCAGATGATGGCAATATTAAAGTAAAATGTATCCCACTTTTCTCCCATGAAATACTTCTTGGGTATGTAAAAATTACCGCGGAAGTCAAGCTGGTTTGCAGGTCGGTGATCGTCAAAATAGATCGGATATACTTTTTGAATCAGTTTCCCATTCCATTCTACAATTCTTACCGGATCAGTGGAGTTTTCAACCAGTTGGGCAACGGATTCATTCTTATATTTCAATTTCATTGCATTAAATGCCGTCATTTCTTCCGGTGTTTTTGTTTGAGCGAGAATCAATTTCTCTTTTCCTTCCACCGCATTGTTTGATCGCACATTGTAATACTCTTTCAACAACAATAAAAAATTTGCAGTCTTTTGAAATACCGCAGAATCAAATTTCCCGATGGCCAGCTTTTCGATTTCCGGGAATTTATTCTCTCCCACCGAAGCCAGTTCGTTTTTGATTTCATCGTGCAACATCGTGAGGGATTGCTTCACCTTATTGTCGTCGCGATTATCTCTCCATTGACTGCGATGGTTTAATACATAGGCAAGCTTAGAACTTAAAGCAGGCAGATAGTAAATACGTTTATACTCAGCTTGTGCTTTCTTTTGATCCAATTCATAAAATTGTTTTTCAAAAGGATTGTCTTTAAACTGGGAAACCATATACGCCTCAAAGGCCCAGCGCGAAGCCATCGTCTCTCCTACCAGCGGAATCCCGTTGGGTGAGGAAACATTTGGATTGAACTTATCAAATTGAATAACAACTCCGCTTAACAGCAATTGCGGAATGACCAGCATCGGGATCAGAATATAGATCGTAACTGCTGAATTGAAGGCTGACGAAATGTTCAAGCCCAGCATGTTGGCAAAACAACTGCACGAAAACAAAATCCACCATGAACTTATTTCGCTTACCGGAATTTCCAAAATCAGCTGTCCGACAACAATGAAACTGAACGTTTGGATGGCTGATAAAATAAACAGAACAAATACTTTTGAAAGCAAATACCCGCTTCGACTCAGCCGCAAATACTTTTCACGCTTTAATATTTTTCTGTCTTTAAAGATCTCTTCTGCACTGACAATAAGGCCAACAAACAAGGCCACCACAATACTCATGAAGAAGTATACCGGTATATTGGAATTATAGTAGAAAAAGTATTTCGGCGACTCGGTACCCACTGCATCATAATACTTTACGAAATAGGCGATAAAGAGTGCCAGAATCGGAGCCAGCAACAAATTGATCGTCATGTACTGATTATTCGAAAGTTTGGAGAGTACATCCCGCTTGACAAAAACCGAAAACTGTTTGAGCCAATTGGGAATTTCCTGGCTTACCGGGAGTTCATTATTGGTAGAACTGACTTTCGGAATTTTGATCTTCTGTTTGAAATACTGATACCATTGCCCTGATGATATTTTACGTATGTGTGTAAATCGCCCATATTCATTGACAACACGCGTTTCGATAATATTAAAAATCTGTTCAGGATTGATGTTCCCGCATTCCGGGCAGGCGCCAGGCGTTTTCAGTGCTGCATTTACAATTTCCTGAAAGTAGGAAACTGACTCAACCGGATTTCCGTAATAAATCTGAAAGCCTCCAACGTCCAGGATAACCAACACATCAAACATTTTAAAAATATCGGAGGAAGGTTGATGGATAACTACAAAAATCATTTTTCCGCGCAAGGCAAGTTCCTTGAGCAAATCCATAATATTTTCAGAATCACGTGATGACAATCCTGAGGTGGGTTCATCCACAAAAAGCAATGTAGGTTCCCGCAAAAGTTCCAGTCCGATATTGAGCCGTTTGCGTTGTCCTCCACTAATTGTTTTTTGCATGGGTGACCCTACCTTCAGATGTTTAATTTCCGAGAGGCCCAGGTTCACCAGGACTTTTTCAACCAATGTCCGAATTTCGTCTCGGGTATAGTGACCAAAACATAATTCGGCGGCATAGAATAGATTCTCAAATACCGTGAGGTCTTCCATGAGGAGATCATCCTGGGGAATGAACCCGATAACACCTTGCATCTTGTTGGGTTCTTCATGAATATTGATCCCATTGACAAGGACGCGTCCACTGGATGGTTTATCGGAACCATTTAACACACTGAGCAGTGTGGACTTGCCAGAACCACTGGAGCCCATAATGCCAATGAGCTTGCCACCTTGTTCTGCCAGGTTAATATTCTGAAGGCCAGCTCTGCCACTTTTGAAATGGTAGAATACATGTTCAGCAATGAGCGTAACCTTTGTCTCGCTGTCTTCGACAAGAAATTTTCCGACAACATCACTGTAATAAATGGTTTCAATCTTATTTCCTCGAATGGTACTGCCTGGAGCAAAGACATCGATCTTTCTGCTCTTGAGGGTTACGCTATTAAGATATAATGATGAAATACCTAAATACTTGATGAAATAGGTTTCAATGTCGGGCAAACGCAAAACGGCAATAAGGCCTGTAAGGTTTTTGGCAATGATGCGCGGTCCGGGGTATTCAAATGTGTCTGAACCTTCATCAATGATTAAGACATGTTTTGAGGCCAACTCTTCAATATCCTGCCCCACGACAAAAGAAGTAATGGTATGAATATCCTTCTTAGGAATCTTTAACGCCTCTCCGATATAAAAAATCAGATTCTCCTGACGCTCTGAAATCTGTCCACCGGCATAGATCAATTCTATAATCTTTGTTACGAGTACTTCTTTTTGCGGCTTGGTCAAAGCCTGGTTCACCTTTTTAGCGATTTGCATCACTTGTGACCAATCGTCTACAAATTCAGCTGTTTCGACATCAATATTCGACAGGTCCCGTTTAGGTTGCTTGGCAGACTTCGTGAATTCATCAAATAAATTGAGATAAAAGCGAGTAGCTTCCTGGTTGAGATGCAGCGATAAAAATTCTTTGATGTTGGCTCGCTCATCTTCGGTAATACGCTCTTTTGCTACAATGGCAAAGAGCTGAACGATGGCCTTGAGGAGTTCTTCACTCATGTATATCCCTTTCTTCTGTTAGCTCAAAAATGAAGGTTTAAAGTAGGCAAAAATTGAATTTAATAAGCAGTTATAGGCATAATAAGTTCGCATTCTTACTTTTTTTAAAATTTGAATGGCCATAGTGATATTTTACGTCAAACTCCACAATAAATTCAGGCTATTCCCTGTCTGCCGACAGGCAGGCATCTGGCCATATCAAAAAAATATTAACAGATGAAAGAAATCAGCATTATCTTACACAGAATTTTTCCATTCCTTTGCGTTAGAGTCGGTTTTTCTGTTACAATTCTTAAAAAAATGTGACGTATTGAATTTCCGGGCTGATGATCAAGCTTGGAGATGGCTGAATGATTATTAAAAAATAATTTAAACCTATGAAACGATTTCTGCTTTTCATCATATGTTCGGTTAGCATTTCAACGCTTGGGGTTGCCCAAAACTACATATTGTGGGAAATTTCCGGAAATGGTGTAACGAAGACATCCTATTTGATGGGTACGCTTAAGTTTATCGGTGAGAAAGAATATTACCTGCCAACTGAGGCGGTCGATCGTCTTAAAAAATCAACGTTGTTTGCCATCGAAGATCAGGTAGATCATCACGCTCAGCATGAGTTGAATAAAAACCTTCACTTTCCCAAGGGCCAGTCACTGGCTACGGCACTTTCACCGGAAGACTATACAAAATTGCAGGAGTTCTTTGCCACAGAATTCGGAATACCGAAGGGTACATTTGTAAAGCGATACAATCATGTTAAACCCCTTGCTTTGTCCATTCTGATGACGCGGCTTTCCCTGGGAGAAGGAGTGCGATACTATGACATCGAACTGCTTCAGATTGCTAAAAAAAATAATGTATCTGCCTACAGTTTAGAATCCATCGATAGGGAATCGGAAGCGCTTAACAAATTCCCCATCGAAGATCAGGCTAAAGCCCTGATGCACAGTATAGCAAACTTCAATACGCAAAAGGAAGAGTTTCAAAAAATAATGAAAGATTTTCCTGATGGTGACCTGGAAGAAATTTTCACGTATACCCTTCACCCATTTGAAAACAACCCCGTTTTTGTAGAAGAGTTCTACAACAAAAGAAATGAAGAGTGGCTTCCTAAAATTGAGAAAATGCTACGTGAAGAAACTGCCTTTGTTACCGTAGGTGTTTCTCACCTCGAAGGCAACAGAGGCTTACCCGCCCTGCTTAAAGCTAAGGGGTATACACTTACTCCGGTGCCAATTAAAAAAAGGAACTAACCTACCCGTTTGAGCGCCATTTCTGAAAGCATGAGGAGGCTTTCGCGGAGGTACTCATCATCCAGATTCAGAATATCTGTTTTTGAGCCTTCCTTGGTAATTTTTGTGCCGATCTTGTTGTTATCGGTATTGAGCATTTTTTCTTTTTCCTCCTCAGTCATTTCCTTTTTGCGTTCTTCCTCGTTGAGGGAAATTTTTGTTTCTGCCAGATTTTTTTTCAATTCTTCTGTTTCTGTCACATATTTTTTTAACAGGGCATCTGTCTTCATGCGGTCGTTATATGATTTTGTAAGTGATGCCAGTAGTTTCTCATTCACTTCCGTTGTCTTTTGAAACGATGCGCTTTTTATAACGTCCCAGGGCAATGCACTTGGATTTGAACTTTCTCCATACTGTCTTGCCGTAAACGGCGACGGGAAGGCTATGTCGGGTATTACGCCCTTATTTTGAGTACTGCTACCCGTAACACGATAAAATTTCTGGAATGTCAGTTTCAATTCCCCCGGATCTTCGGTGTTGTTGAAAAAACGCTTCAAATCCAGAACAGTCTGTACAGTGCCCTTTCCGTAAGTTGACTCACCCACAATAACACCGCGTTGATAGTCTTGTATCGCTCCTGCAAATATCTCTGAAGCGGACGCACTAAAACGATTTGTCAATACAATCATAGGGCCACTATAGGCAATATTGGATTCATCATCTTTAAGCACCTCTACTTTGTTGGCAGAATTCCTCACTTGAACAACGGGACCCTCCTTGATAAACAATCCTGTCAGATCAATCGCTTCGGATAATGATCCTCCCCCGTTATTTCGCAAATCCATCACCAGTCCGTCAACGCCTTCTTTCTGTAATTCTCCTATCAATTTCCTCACATCCCGCGTTGTGCTGGTATAATTTGGATCTCCTTTTTGATACGCCTCGTAGTCCATATAAAAACTTGGAAGCGTGATCACACCAAGCTTCTGGTTCTTGGTTCCTGACTGATAATTGATCACCTTCATCTTGGCAGCCTGATCTTCAAGTGCAATTTTATCCCGTAACAAAACGAGTTCTGTAGAAGGTCCATTTACTCCTGTTTGGGAAGGAAGTATCTGTAGTCGCACAGTAGTACCTTTGGGGCCTTTGATCAGTTTAACCACTTCATCGATTCTCCATCCGATAACGTCTACCATTTCGCCTTCCACGCCTTGGGCTACACCGACAATGAAGTCACCGGCATGAATACGTTCCGATTTGTCTGCGGGACCACCAGGAATGATCTCTGCAACTTTCGTGAAATCATTTTCTGTCTGCAGGCGGGCACCGATTCCTTCCAGGGAAAGCTTCATGGCCTGATTAAAGTTATCAGCCGCCTTTGGGGCAAGAAAATTTGTGTGAGGATCATAGGCCTGTGTGATAGAATTCATGTATACACTAAACACATCCTCGCTGTTGAACTGAGAGACAGATTTTGCAAATCGCTCATATCGTTTCTTCATTGTTTCTTTAATCTCGCCAGGAGCTTTGTCTGCCAATTTCAAACTCAACATCTGGCTCTTGATTGATTTTCTCCAGGTATCATTAAGTTCTGCAACGGAAGCCGCCCAGGGTTCCTTATCACGATCGGTCTCATAGTATTCCTTTGCTGAATAATCAAAATCCTGATTAATCAGTGTGTTCATAACGTAGTCCATGCGTTCGCTGTAACGCTTTCTGAATACGTTGTAGATTTCATATGCAGGTGAAACATCTTCGTTGCGTGTATAGTCATCAATCGATTTTCTATACTTCTCGAAAGCATCAATATCTGATTTAAGGAAATAGGTTTTGCTATTGTCTAATTCCTTGATGTATGCGTCCAGAATGGCCGATGACAACGAGTCGGTAAGGTGAATTTTTCGATAATGATTATTGTCAAGAATGTAAGCCATGACCTTGGCTTCTTTCCCATAGATCGGCTTGGGCTTGAGTTTGATCGTATCGGCCTCTAACGAAAAGCTAAAAGACCGGGAAACAGCAAGGGCAATCAGGATTATACTTATAATACTCAGTTTTTTCATGATCCAAATAGTTTAGGCCTACACATATTGTGTTGTATTGGCATACACACCATGAAATAGGCGACTCCAGATTATTCTCCTAATAACGAATTTTTCGAGAATCTATCTTCAGGTTTTACGTAAACGGGCAAAACTCAAGCCACTTTGTCAAAATCGAACTCTTCGAGGAATTTCTGGGCTTGTTCTACAGTTTGAAACTCGTAGAATTTCTTGCCGTCGATCCCGGAATGGATTTCTATTCTCACCAAATCCACATTTTTGGTATTTTTCCTTACAGCTGGTTTTTGGTTTTTATAGTCTTCACTTTCCTTGAAGGAAATATTGAACTGCGTTGCCCTGACACTCTTACAGTAGGAACATTGATAGTGCTTCAATAGTTCTTTGGGTGAATCGTCTTCAAAACGTTCTACAATCTCTTCGCGCACTACACGCATGGTATAATATCCGCAATTGCCACATTGAAGGGCAGTCAAATGGCCCTGGTATTTTTCAATCAAAAGGTCCCCGGTTTTTTCGTCGCGCCACACATCATAATCAATTGAAAACACGCTCTCTTCTGCCTGCATGCTCGGATCGAGATGAACATCTTCTTCATCTTCGCTGAGCAATCTCATTTTATTGCCGGTCTTCGGATTGACTCTTGGCATATATCGCCACTTCCGGAGCTTTGCATTCAGTTTCGTTGGATAATAAAAATCCAAAACCAATGCCGCCACGTACCCAACCAGTGTGGCTCCCGCGATAGACATAAAGAAGCGGACAAAAAACCACATGCCCATATCAATAATTTTTCCGGCACCATAAAGGTTGATCAGCATGGCCACACCGGCACCTGCCAGGTAAAACACCCATTTGAGTCGCTTGATCTCGTTTTGATTTATAAAGTCATGTTTCAGTTTGAAATCACTGATCGCGGAGACTTGAATTTTATAAATGATAAAGGCAAGGATGCTTGCCAAAAACATTACAATAGCTGCGATGATCATAGCATCATGCCATGCATCGAGAAAAGGACTTGTAGGAGTAACAACACTAACTTCCATTATGAAATAAGTTAAAAAAGGTTTTTTAAAGGTAAAAAATAAATCCTAAAAGCGTGGGTGCACAAAAGAATTCATCTGTTATAAAACCTGATTTTATAAATACGTATTGTATGCCTTTCGTCTTGAACTCAAAATCTGGTTGATCGTGTATTCCTGAAATCCCTACGATGATTGTAACAGTCAGCACGTGCGAAACCTCTAAAATGAGCTAAAAAAGGCGTTTCAATAAAAAATTTGTGAAATATTGCACATTATTACTTGCTTTAGATACAATTAATAACATAGATTAGTGCAATAATACACAACACGATGAGTGATTACGAAAAGTTGAAACTGGAAATTGAATTGCGAACCTTCACTTCAAAAAACTTTGTGAAGCCAAATGACTGTAGAAACATTGATCAAATTCGTTTCTATATCAGAGAGTTATGTGCTAAGATAGAGGAATATGAACGAAGATTCAACTATGTGCCGCAATCAATCTATTCCTTATTGGCGAATTATAACCGTGTGCAAAGCAACATGATCTACGTGGAGTTTAGAAACACTTATGACCAGTAGCCGTGAAGTATATCCCCTCCCCCATTCCAATTCGTTATGAACTTGTATTCAGCGCCACCGCGAACAAATCCGGCAGAATGCAATATCATAAAGTACGCCCTGGTCAAAGCAAGCAACGAATCAGTAGAACCGAGTTTATCAAAGCCTATAACGAGGTGCCCATTCTGGCTGTAAAACCCTTGCCTTTAAAGGGGCAGGATGCTGTGTTTCAACTGGAGTTCTACGTCTGACCTACTTGATGAATTTCTCCAGACTGGCCGGAGAATAACCAATCGATTTTATTGTCTTGTTATCCGATGTTCGGTATACCAGCCATTTATCACCTTCCTTGCGATGATAACACACCGTACCATCCTTGTCTTTATAATGCTGAATGGTTTGAAGGGCTTCCTCTTCAGACGTGCAGGCCTTGCTCATATTCGAGCGTTGCACCTCCTCAAATAAGGCCTTGAATTTTTCACCTAACCCGAACTCCAGGATGGCTCCGGCAAGAACGTATTGAATGTCGCACAAGGCATCAGCAACCTCCACGATATCCTTTTCTAAAATAGCTACCTCAAGTTCCTCCAGCTCTTCTGCAATCAATACAACGCGAAGTTTGCAGCGAGCTTCATCGGGTATGGCAGGTGTTGAAAGTACAGGATGTTTAAATGTATGATGGAAATCTGCCACTAGATTTAAGGAATCGGGAGTCTGCATAAGGGTTTAAAAGTTTATTAAATTAAAAGTTTACTTATCTGTATTTAACTATCTGATTTATATCATTATAAATTCCTATTTACTAAATATTTTAGCTGAATAATTTGTTCCAGATAACGTCATAAATATCGGTGGAAGCCAGCTCTTTTGCCGGAACATTGTCTGTGATCAATACCGGATGAAATGATGCATCAGTCCCTACCCTTCCATGCGAACCTTTCACCAAAGATGCATCCAAAGGGATCACATCCATCACATATCTCAATGCTGCTTTCTTACGCAACAACTTGTACCCGGCCCTTAATTTGGAACTCATAAACATCTCTACCGGATCATACCCCGGCTTCTTGTGGATGTCAACAACCCGGGCATAATCGGGAGCCTTGGCATCGTCCGTCCAGAAGTAATAGGTAAACCAACTTCGCTCGTCCGCCACCACCACAAAGTCGCCCGCTCGTTCGTGGTCGAGGTGATACCGTTTCTGTGCTGGTTTATCCAATACCATTTCAACACCCGGAACTTTTTCAACTAACTCCTTTACCCTGGCTGACACGGTTGCGTCGTTGATGTAAATATGAGCAATCTGGTGGTCGGCCACGGCAAAAGCCTGGGAAGCTCCTGGGTCGAGTAGTTCCAAACCTCGTTCCACGCGAATCCTCAGCAAATTATTCTCTCTCAAAAGCCTGTTCAAATGGATGGGACGGTCTACGGTGGTGATGCCGTATTCTGATAAAAGTATAATACCGGCATTTTTACTTTTATAATACACTACAAGTTCCTCTACCACCTTATCGATCTCACCCAATTCTTTCGCGATCCTGGTCAAATCGGGACCAAATTTTTGAAGGCAATAGTCAAGGTGTGGCAGATAAATAAGGGTAAGCGTAGGGTCATATTTCTTATCGGTAAGCACAGATGCATCCGCAATCCACTGGGTTGATTTTATGTTCGCGCCAGGTCCCCAGAAATGGAATAGTGGAAATTGTCCTAATTCCTTTTGAAGATGATCCCGGAGGTCTGCCGGATGCGAGTAACAATCAGGAAGCTTCCGTCCATCGGCAAGGTAGTTAGGGCGTGGTGTCACGGAATAATCTGCCGTGCTGTACATATTGTACCACCAGAACATGCTGGAACAGGTAAAGGATGGGTCCTGCTTTTTTGCGTTGTCCCAGATTTTTTCAGCAAACACAAGCTTATTGGACTGTTTCCAGAACTTGATTTCGCTGTCGATCCGGTCATACCAGCCATTTCCAACAATGCCATGTTCTGAAGGCCATTTACCCGTAACATATGTAGACTGTACTGATGTTGTCACGGCGGGAAGCATCGGTGCAATCGTAGATATCGGCTTATCCTCTGTATATTTTTTCAAAAAAGGAGTATGCTCTCCGATCAGGGATTTAGACAATCCCACAATATCAATCACTACTGTTTTATGCATGCTTCTGTAAACAACGTACTACCCATTCTAATTCACGGACGATCGAATCTGTCATAGGAAGCCGCAATGCCTCTGGCAATACTTCCCACGTGTAAGTCTCAATTTCAAGATGAGATGTAAAAGGCTGCTTTTTATGGATTGCCAGGACGTCTTCAATGTCACTTTGTGTGGATTGCAAAACGTCATAATCTTTGACAAATAAGGGAACATGAAAGTGGGATCGCCATTCACGTACAGATTCGTTGCCGGCATCCAGCAAAGCTTCCGGCAAGTCAGGGTAGCGAAGTAACCTTCCGTCCTCCTGCCTGGCAATCACCTGGTGTAAATAGGTCGATTCATTGAATTTGCGAAAGGCGGAAGAAACAGAATCGCGGTCTGCCGGCTGCTTTGCGATAGGAGCTTTTAATGCAGCACTGATCTGAATTTTTCCGGTTTTGATACCTACTTCCCGCAATTGGTTTACAATTTCTTGATGGTTTTCAAATCCTACAGCAAAGTGGCACACATCGTAACAAAGCCTGATGTGCTCCTTAATGGCATGTGCCGATTTATCAGCATCAAGGCCGGTTCGTGCCTTCAAATATTTCACGCCCTCCGGAAGTAGCATATCCGTATACCACGCAATAAATTCAGGACCATTTTCAATGAGTCCGCTGGGTTCTGGTTCAATGTCCAGATGCATGGTTTGACCTGTCTTCTTCCTGATGTTCATCAGATGTTCCACCACGTGCAGGATGTGTTTCGTTGTGATGTCGAACACGGAAGATTTTTTATCTTCGGCATGCCACAATCTGTACGACAACGGGGAGGTAGAGATTCCTCCTTCCATTCCTTCGGGCAACAGGGCAGAAAGAATATCAAATAGACGAATGGTATATTCTACACGGTTATACGTTGTCCAATCCGGAGTATGAACATGGTCTTTAACCTTTCTTCGGTGAAAGCCACCGTAAGGGAAACCATTCATGGTGAAGACATAACAATTTTCTGTCTTTAACCACTGAATAAACGGCTCTAGGTTTTCGTTTTTTATTAAATCGCGACTTGCCAGATCCGATAGTCGAAGGCCGATGCCAAATGGTTTATCCGGTGAAATTCTTTTTTTTATTTCCGGTACATGCTGACGCAAGGCTGTAAAATGATCGGCCCAGCTCTCACCAGGATGAATATTCGTGCAGTATGTCAGATGGCCAAAAGGAGTGTTCACGTATTAAAAGTATTACAATACAGATTGACGTGCTAAACTAATTAAAGTCCTGACAAACAATTCCTATTTATTTTTTTGAAGCCATTCACTGGCTTGTTTAAGCAGGGTTGTGTCCATTTCATATACCTCCTGTCCTTTACCTACCTCACTCAGAAGCATGATCGTAAGTTTCCCTCCCAGATGCTCACGAAATTCATTCAACCCTTTCAGAAGAAGGCTTTTATCATCGATGATCTCAAAAGCAGGATGCGTGATTTCAAACCCTAACTTTTTGATCAAATCAACTACCAAACGCATATCCTTTTCTGATAATCGACCTTCGAAGTATGAGTAAACGGTGTCAAGAGCAATGCCCATCGCTACAGCCTCTCCATGTCGAATGGAGAAGTCGCTGAGCTGTTCTAATTTGTGGGCGCTCCAATGCCCAAAGTCAAGCGGACGTGAAGAACCTGTTTCGAAAGGATCCTTTCCTGCAATGTGTTGAAGGTGAAGTTCAGCGCAACGCACAATAAGGTATTGCATGGCAGGCATGTCACGTTTTGCCAGTTTATCTGCGTGATCCACCAGCCAATAAAAGAACGTAGCGTCTTTAATCAGGGACACCTTTATCGCTTCTGCGATACCCGAGCGCCAGTCACGATCTTCCAACGTAGTAAGAAAATGATAATCATTGAATACAGCTACTGGTGGAGCAAAGGTCCCCAGGAAATTTTTTTTACCGAAATAATTAATTCCGTTTTTCACACCGATACCGGAATCATTTTGCGACAACACCGTAGTGGGAATGCGAATGTGGCGGATACCCCTGTGGGAAACTGCGGCAGCATAACCCGCAAGGTCAAGAATAGAACCTCCACCGATCGCTACGAGGTAAGAGTGACGATCAATGCCATATTTATTGACGGCCTTCACGATATCATGAAAAAGACCTTCATCATTTTTAGCACCTTCTCCTCCCGGAATAATCAAGATGTCTTCAATGAACTTGAATTCCGTTTCCTTTGCAAAATAGGTTTTAATACTGGTAACAAGATTTGGAATTGCGTCAACTACGCCTTGGTCAATAATAAAAAAAAGCTTCTGTGTTATGCCGGGAGACTGCCTGCCGTATAAAAAATTACGAAGTTGGTCATTGGCAGGACTGAATAAGTGTGTGGTGAAATGAACTTTATACTCAAACTGTACACTAAACCGCTGTTCCAGATATTCCATATAAACATTGAGATCGAACTCGAAAGCTAATAAAATTATGGTATTCGAATCCTAAATTTTTTGCCGGAGGTGGATAGGTTAACTGCGCATAAGCCGGCAGTCCCGACGAGTAGGACAGCTACGTTACAGCGAATAGTTTTGATAAAAAAAGGGATATGGGTAATAAAATTATGATTGCAATCGCCACGTAGATCATACCAAAAGCAGCTGCCCACGATGCATTCATGGCAATGAGTGCAATAACCCCAGCTTTCACCGCAAGACCAATACGTTTTCCCTCTGGTTTTTGAATAGCTCTTGACAATGGAGGAAAGACCATCCCGATAAAGATGACCAAAAATAAAACTGTGTATACTATGGCATCCTGCAAATAGGCACGATACGCGATTGCCGCCACGACAATACTATAGAAAACTCCGGCTGCATAGAGTGTTTTGCTTTTCCCCCCATGTACCTCTCCACGACTAATCATCGTAATGGCTGCGATGTAAAGTACAGGCACAAAAGCAAGGAAGTAATAAACGGAAATAGCTACTGGAATGATGCTCATGCCGAGGAGAAGATTTAGACCGCGGCACGTTCCCATAGTCAGGGGACCAAAGAATACATGATGCTTCGCCCACTTGTCATAGACATTCACAGATGCCACTATGAGCAATGCAATGTAGCCGGAGGGATTCAGCGCTACTCCCGATGCTGCCAGCACACCGATCAACAACAGGATACCGCCAAGCCATGCAGCCTGACTTTTTGGAATCAGTCCGCTCGGTATCGGACGCTCGGGACGTTCTACTTTGTCCAGATCAGCATCATAGACATCATTAAGCACAACGCCACCCCCATACAACCCGATCGTGGAAAGCACGAGCAGCCCCACATTTGTCCAACTTGTATTTGTATGATTGAAGTAGTGGGAAATGGCAATGCCAGCAAGAATATCAGAGATGGCAGTTACAATATTGGCTAACCGCATTAACCTAAGAAACCCTACAAATTTGTTCACAGTTTATTTGATGATCAATGAATCTTTATCTACCCTTGGCTGCTGGCCGCCACGCAAAATTGTATTGCCCTGAAATTTCACACTTTGATCAATATCCTTCACTGTAACAAAATCCGATTCATCAATCTGTCCGCTTTTTCCAAAGGCAGTAATGGCGTTGGTATACGTTACCATGCGGATAGCTTCATTACTTAATCCTTTTTGCTTCATCAATGCTGCGGTCTTGGGTACAGCCAGCGGATCACTGATTCCCCAGTCGGCAGCTGAGTTAATCATAATCCGATCTGTACCATATTGCTTCACCACGTCAACCATGCGTTCGTTTCCCATTTTTGTAAACGGATAAATGGTGAAGGCAGCCCAGAAGCCTCGATCGAGCACTTCTTTCACTGTCTCTTCATTATTGTGATCGATGATCACCAGGCCTGGATCAATACCATGTTCAATGGCAATGTCCATGCTGTGTTGTGTACCTTTCTTCTTATCACGATGAGGTGTGTGAATTTGTACCGGCAAGGATGCTTCTTTGGCGAGTTCCAGTTGAAGGCGGTAATATTTATCTTCTGCGGCAGTTTGATCATCAAATCCAATCTCACCAATGCCTACCACACCTTCTTTGTAAATAAACAACGGAAGGATTTCCATCACCTGTTCCGCCAAGGCTTCATTATTTGCCTCACGACTATTTAAACCAATGGTGCAATAATGTTTTATTCCAAATTGTGATGATCTGAAGCGCTCCCACCCGATAAGGCTGCTGTAGTAATCCCGGAACGTATCAACGCCGGTGCGTGGTTGTCCCAACCAGAAAGCAGGTTCGATAAGCGCCACAACACCTGCATCCGCCATAGCCTGATAATCATCCGTAGTACGTGAAGTCATGTGTACATGCGGATCAAAAAATTTCATACCCTTGATATCCTCAAGGAAAAGCGGTAATGGAGAACCAGGTTCTAGATTCTTATCGTTTAAGGGATTATGATGACCACACATACGGGTTCTGGATTATATCATAAAGGTCTTGATAAAAGTGGAAAGCGAAAAGTGAAAAGTGGAAAGCTTTAGATGGCTTTCTCAGCGAGTTTATTCCAGGTGATTTCACCTTTTTCGATCAATGTCTTCATCTGAGGATTCTTATTTAACAATTCCTGTGCAGGTCTGAACGAACTTTGTGAGCAGGCCAGCATCGCGGCTTCCCGTTCAATGGAATTTTCAGAATAGGCAATGCGCTCAATGTCAGGAAAAATAGCGGCATTGATAAACTTGCCAACACTCCGCCATAATTGAGGATGTATTGTACGGTGTGCAGCCCAGCGTTCATGCGCATAGTCTGAGATGGTGTTCGCCAGATGCTGGTTGGCTCGTTCCTCGATTCCTATAATTTTATGAATTGGTTTTTCGGTAAACAAAGCTTTTAATACCAATTGATTCCATGCGCCTTCATCCAGATTCTCCGAGGGGTACGGATTTTCGCACATGACTGACTCCAGTACCAAACCAATGTTGTTGCGAATACCTTCAGTGCAGCGATGCTTCCATGCTTCAGGATAGGCTAACACGGGCAATGAAGAATACAACGCTACCAATTCATTCATTTCAGCGCTTCTAAAAAGATTTTCAATAGACGTGATGTAGGTAGTTTTTTCCGTTGCCGGAAGTTGAAGCAAGAGCCACATTCTGCTTACCCTGTCGATAGACCAATCCCGAATGTTTAAATTCTTTCGGATGGACCTGATTTTCTCCTCTTGACCTGATGATAATCTAACAGCGTTCTTACCCGTTTTGCGAGGTGTGGCAGCAAATGCAGTGTTCAGTTGTGAAATATTTCCGGCGTTAATGGTATCGCCCTTCTCTTTTAACCAAACCCACGTTTCTGTGGAAACATTTTTTTTGAGTATTTCCGACAACTCGGCTATCAATTTTTCGGCATCGTAGGCAAACATGACGGGTTCCAGAATTTCGCTATTAAGTCAATATCAAAATAACTTAGCCTTGCTTCAGAAAACAAATGCAAGCGGGTTTTTCGGTTGTTCAGCTACCCGATTTTTGAACGCTAAATCATACCTATTTCACGAAATACAACCTGATTTAAATGAGTCGTCTTATATTTGGGCTTTTTCTGACCATGACAAAGAATTTTATTGACGAACTGCGCTGGCGGGGCATGATCCACGATATGATGCCGGGCACAGAAGAACTCCTTAAGAAGGAGGTTACTTCGGGCTATATCGGTTTTGATCCTACGGCGGACTCCTTGCACATCGGCCACCTTGTACAAATCATGACCCTGGTACATTTTCAGTTATGCGGGCACAAACCCGTGGTACTGGTAGGTGGTGCTACCGGCATGGTGGGCGATCCATCCGGAAAATCGGCAGAACGTAATTTATTGTCAACGAATGTCCTGGAACACAACCAGGCGTGTGTGAAGACACAGCTTCAAAAGTTTCTGAATTTCTCTTCCGGCCCGAATGCGGCCGAGATGGTGAACAACTATGACTGGTTCAAGAATTTTTATTTTCTGGATTTCATTCGTGATGTGGGTAAACATATTACGGTAAACTACATGATGTCTAAAGATTCGGTGAAGAATCGATTGGAGGCCGGATTATCCTTTACGGAATTCACGTATCAACTTGTTCAGGGTTATGACTTTTATTGGTTGTACAAGAACAAGAATTGCAAACTGCAGATGGGTGGCTCGGATCAGTGGGGTAACATTGTGACGGGTACAGAGCTTATCCGCAGAAAGGACAATGGCGAAGCGTTTGCATTGACAACGCAGCTGATCAAAAAAGCAGACGGCACCAAGTTCGGAAAAACGGCCGGTGGCAATGTCTGGCTCGATCCCGAAAAAACATCGCCTTATAAATTTTATCAATATTGGCTGAATACTTCCGATGAGGATGCGGGTGTGTTTATCAAGATATTTACATTGCGCTCAAAGGAAGAAATTGAAAGTCTGATCACAGCGCACGCTGTAGCACCACATGAACGCAAACTGCAGACTGAACTGGCAAAAGACATCACCATTCGTGTTCATTCTCAAAAAGATTATGATGATGCGGTGAAAGCATCCAGCATCTTGTTCGGAAATTCGGTAACGGAAGATCTTCAAAGCCTGGATGAGAATACGTTGCTGGCTGTATTTGAAGGTGTTCCTCAAACTACCATTTCAAAAGCTGCTTTAGAAGCCTGTACTTCAGTAACGGAATTACTTTCTGAAGCAACCCAAAGCATTATCTTTCCTTCCAAAGGTGAAGCGCGTAAAATGATACAGGGTGGCGGTGTGAGTATTAACAAAATTAAGGTCACCGATCCCAATCAAAAACCTGATTTTAAATTGTTGCAAAATAAATACTTACTGGCCCAGAAGGGAAAAAAGAATTACTACTTGATTACTGTCGAATAAGTAAACAACAAGTACTAAAGGATATTATTGTGTCCTCAACACAAACGTAATCCTGCCCTTGGAAAAAGGCGGCGCCTGACCGTCAGAGGTTTTTAATAAAGAACGCTTGAGGATTTCATCTTTGCATATCTTCTCAGCTGCAGGGCTAAGGCTTCGTTCACGAGTTTCTATTTTTACGATATCGCCATTTTCATCCACGGTAATTTCAAAAGTGACTTGGCCGTTTTCATTGTCGGGTAGTTTGGGTGCGCTGGGTGTTTCATCCCAACTCCAGCCTGCCATGTTCAAGGCAAAGCCTCCACCACCGCCTCCACCTTGCTTGCCATAAAGTGCACTGGCATTCAATGAACCTTCCGGATTACCCTGATCACCCGTTGTGCCTGGTTTGTCACCTTGGTTGCCTGGTGCACCTTCCTTTGAACCAGTCGTTTTATTATCTGTCGTTGTTGGCTTGGTATACTCTGCAGCCGGATTCGTTGTAGGCTTTACTTCTTTAGGTTTATCCTTTACCGGCTCAACTTTTTTCTCTTCTTTCTTTTCTTCCTTCAAAGCCACTGAACTTTCATCGTCGGAGGTCAATGTCTTTTGAACAACTTCTTCTTTTACCTCAGGTTGAGGTGCAGCTTCAGGTTGTGTGGCAACCACATCTTCTTTCGTCTCTTCTGGTGTACCCACGGGAACTTCCGGTTGAATATCACCAAAGCCTGCTTCATCAAGTCCGAAATTCAATTCAATGCCATACTCGGGTGCCGGTGGGTATGGAGGACGTAACGACATCATGAAAAGAAATACGAGCAACAACAAGGCATGCAGTCCCACGGAAGTGGCGAGGCTGATGATTTTGTTTTTCTTTTGTTGCTCTTCCATAAAATTCCAAGGTCTGTGTCCCCACAGACCTTGATGTTAATATTTTATCACCCAAACACCACTTCCATACTCTCCTTTCGCAGCGTCGGCATTGGTCTGAGCAATGGCATAGGTATCATAATCACCAATGGTAAGTCGGAAATATTTCCACTTCGCAAAGGGAGGAATGATCTTAGTACTCACGCCTTTCGGACTGATGGTCTTTGCTCTGTCCATGATCAAATCATCATCGATGGCACTGCTGATCACAACATAATAACGGCCTGTACGGGCACTCAATGTTTCGATCGTACCAATGGCAGGCTTAGCATTTTTTGCCGCCTCCTCTGCTTCAAGTCGCTTGCGTTCCTCTTCCTGTTGTGCAAGTCGTGCGGCCTCAGCATCGGCGCGGACTTTAGCTGCAGCAGCGTCCTTATCAAGTTGTTCCTGTGCTGCAACCTGACGGGGCAGGTAAACAAATTTATACACGAGAAACCCTGCCAGGGCAATCACGACAACGATTACAAGTCCAAGAACAACATTTGAATTGGACTTTTCCTCTTCTTCAAATACGATTTGGGGTTCATCATTTGACATATCTGTTTCTTTATAGGATGGTTGAGATTCTGGTTCAACGGTGGTTTCATGCACTACAACAACCTCCTCTACCCGGTCGAGGGGTTTGTATTCAATATCAGGCAAGCCAAAGTTATCTGACGCATCATTCGTTCCCTGATTTTCATTGGGCAGGTCTTCGTTGGTCTTCTTTTTCTTTGCCATATAAATTGCTTTACCCGGGGTTTTTAACAGGTCTTAATATCAAAATAACGCAATTTCTCCAAAATAAACTATACGTCAGAAGCTCCAGCTGAAACCGGCAGAGACTTGCAGCCCGCGCACCGGATAGTTAAGGTACACCTGATATTTATTCGAAAGTATATTGTTGAACTTAAGAAACACCGAAGCCCTGGGCGACAGGAAATAGTCCATCCTGAGATTAAGATCAACAGCCGGATCGATGTCGACCACCAGATTTTTTTCCGGATCCAGCGTCTTCATGCCTCCCTGAACAACAAGATCAGGTTGAAACAAAAGTTTACTGTAAATAAAGAATGAAGAATTGACAAGCAACCGGTATGTTGGTCGGTGATACGCTACAACAATATTATCGGTGGAGTAGTTAAAGTAATCACCCCGCATCAGGAAGCTGACTTTTTCAGCGTGATTGAAGTTCAACTCTGCAAAAAGATTGGTGCGTTGCGTATTCCCGTCATCGTACACCACATCAAATTTAGAACGATCAGCAACACTATTCTGATAAAAATAGAGGTCCTTCAAATTCGCGAAAGACAATCCTGTTCCAAAGCCTACTCTTTTCCCCAATTTACCTTTAAGCCCAGTCAAAAATTCCACCGATCGGTTGGTGTGGTAAACACCGATATTTGAATTCACCCACAAATTTTCTCTGGCTAATGTTTGCAACGATACCTTATCCATATCGCCGGTAAGGGCGGCATAAGCATCCACAGCAGTTCCTAATTTATAGTCTGCTCTGAGGTTTGGATAAACATGAAACGGTTTGTTCTTACCGATCAGATCATTTTCGTAGGCAGTATTGATTCCAGCGGTAACCAATAATTTTTCAATAGGACTGAACGTATAAGCCGGAGCTACCTTAAACAAGTGTCTGGGCTTTGCATCAACGAGTTCATCCTTGCGGGTAATGAGAAAATAATCAGCCTTGAGAACGATGTTTTGATCTTCTGCGATTTTATAGTTGCTGCTAAAATTCAGATCGACTTCACTTTCCGCCGCCTTGTAGTCATCGTAGAGGTAACTAAACCCTGTTTTGAGGTTATAGTTGAAATCTGATGAAGTTGCGTTCTCAACATCCACGCCCAGACTGGTGATGTTATAGATCTGCCGAATATCATCTCGCACCACAATCTCACCCGGTGTATATCCATAAAAATGCGTTCCTATATTTTCATGGCTCAGGAATGCTCCCGCAGCGACAGATTTGGTATAAACCTTTCCAAACAATCGAATCTTCGAATTCCCGCTGCCTGAATTTCTGCCGTCAACCGGTCCCGTGCCGTAAGCTTGATGATACAGCTCAAGTCCGTAGAATTTTGATTTATCGCGCTTTGAGTTGAAGCGACCTTCGATGTAGGGCGCGTTGTAGTTTCCGAATCCCACGCTTACATAGTTGCCGTACAGTTTTGAAATCGCTTCCTGCTTAAGTTTTAATGGTCGTATGATGGGTGTAAAATCAGGTGCGTTGAACTGAAGATTCTTAAATGAATAGGTAATCTCAGGTTTGATAGGTTCAACCGGACGAGGCGGAACCTTTTCAAAATTACGATTGGCTGCTGGGAGTACAATCTGTCTCTCTTTCACAATTTCCACTTCCACGTTCTCTACTCCTCCATCACTATCCCATTGACTTTGTGCGTACGAGGTAAAGGTGCCGGCAAACAAAAGCAGTACAAGGTAAATCCTGTTTCTGCGTGCGTGTCGATAATTTACATTCAACCTCCTCATACTATTTAATTTCAATCGTGTCGGGTTTCACCGTTTTTTTCAATTCCTCTTCCTGAAGTTTTTTCAGTCGCTCGCGGGCCACCGTTTTTACCTGTTCTTGCGGAAAATTATCAATCAATGATTGAAGAGTTGCTTTTGTTTGAAACGAATCACCCATAGCAAGGTAATTATCAGCCAACAACAAATAAGACTTGCCAATCCAATCCGTATACGATGAAAAATCACGGTTAAGACTAAGGAGCGTTTCATTGCTCTGTTTATAATCTTTATTCAGGTAAAATATTTCAGCCAGCAAATACTTGGCTTCAGCTCCGTATTCATCCTGCGCAGAGTTCAATGTCGTGATGAACTCATCCTTTGCGGTTTCATAATCACCTTTGGCCTTTGCCGCTTTCCCGATAAACAAAGACGCCTTGTTCTGCGCTCCGGCGTTTACATTCCCTTTTTCCAGGATAAGCTTTGCGTAATGATTGGATGAGTCATAGGCAGCCAGAAGATAATGAGACTCCATGAGTCCTGACCATGCCGTGAATTGCTCTTTTTTGGTTGCAGCCATCTTACTCAATGTGCGGAAAGCCGGAATTGCTTTTTCGAAATTACCATCCTTAAATTCCAATTCGGCCACGCGAGCTATGACTTTACTTGCGAGTGAAAAATTATTATCTCGGCTTAGCTCGTTATAAATGGCAAGCGCTTTCGGATATTCTTTTAGCCTGTAATAGGATTCGGCCTGGTAGTATTTTGCTTCATTCACGCGAGGACTTTCAGGATAACCCGCGATATACGTGGACAAATTCTGTATCGCCCGTTGATATTCCTGGTTAAAGTAGAGCGTCTTGGCCGATTCAAACTCTACAGATTCAATGCCCTTGGCACCCGGATTGGCTGTTTTAAATGTAGCAAGATATTTGTCAAACTCAGTCGGTCTACCTGCCAGCGTCAACGCTTCCTGCAGTGGAATGAGAACATCGTTCGTAACGGGATGAGCCAGGAATTTTTCGATCACGGAAACATAATCGGCGGCTGTCTTATTGTAATCTTTTAAATTATAATACGATGAAGCCCTTCGGGTAAGGGCATAGGGAATAAACTTGGATGACTTTTGTGTGTCAATCAGTTTTGAAAATCCGGATACTGCTGCACCATAATTCCCTTGTTCAAAATCCAACTGCGCTCGTTGAAACAGTGCCTCGTCAATAAATCGGGAATTGGGATAATTCCGAATTACCATATCCAGTTCTGTGATGGATTCCGCATACTTACGTTGAATGCTGAGTATAATTCCCGATTGTAGGTACGCATAATCCTTATCGATAGAATTGAGTTGAATTGCCTTTCGGTAATTAATAAGTGCATCGGCATAGCTCTTAGTCACATAATACGAGTCTGCAAGGCGAAGAACACCATCGGCCAGATTGAGATCAGTTTTAGCTGCCTTATTGATATACTCTTTGAAATTGAAAAGTGATCGGTCATAGATTTGCTGGTTGAAAAAAGCATACCCCAGACCATAACGCGTTTTGCTGAGCAGATCCTGATTCTTATAATCAGGCAATCCAATAATCCGTTGATAGTGAGTTACTGCTTCTGCATATTTTCTCCCGGTTGAATATGCCTCCCCTGCCCAAAAGCTAGCCTCTGCGGTAAGGTTCTGATCGATGGGGTACTGCAACGATTTTTCAAAAAACTTCACGGCATTTTCATAGTCTTCCTTGTTAAAAAGTTCTTCTCCTTTTAAGAGCGTTGCTTTTTGATATGCGAGATCGATGTTGGGTCCGCGCTTCGGCAATGATTCTATATATTCAATGGCTTTGTTAAAATTATTGGCATTCACATAGGTTTGTGATAGCAGTTCTTTTACTTCTGTGATGTGTGTGCTGGAAGGGAACTGCACAACGAATTTTTCAAACTCAACAATGGCCTGATCGGGTTTGCCGAGTTCGTACGATATTTTCGCAAATTGAAACATACTCTCTTCCACAATGCGCGGGTCAGCTTTAAACTTCCTTGCATTATCAAAGGCATTTAACGCTAAAGGTTTTTGCTGCTTCTTTAAATACAACGAGCCCAGGTAATAGGAAGAATAAAATCCCACCGAATCCTGATCGGATGCGGAGCGTTTTAAATAACTGATCGCTGCATCATCCTGCTGCATGGCGTATGAGGCGAAGCCGGCCCGGTACAAAACGCCTTTGTCGGCACTTTCTTTTCCCTGCAAATAATCATTGAACCCCGTGAGAGCATTCTTATAATCTCCTTTTTTAAAATACGCCTCAGCGGTAAGTAAGGCTATTTCTTTGCTATCAGAAATATTTTCGCGCGTTGAAATCGTTTTTGCATAAGCGAGTAACTCATCATAACTTTTCTGCTTGTAGTAAACATTCGCTATAATATACGGCACAATGGAAGCGTATGATTCATTGGCTTCAGCCCTCTTCAAATCAACAAGCGCTGCAGCATACTCTCCATTTCCATATTCAATAACGCCTGCATAATAACTCGCGGCAATACCATACGTACCTCCTTGCGCCTTTATGAAATTAAATTGTTCCAGCGATTCCTTAAGCTTTTTTAGATTGAAGAGGCTGTATCCCCATCTGAATCTACCCGTGTTCTGTGTTTCTGTACTTAATGCCGGAAAATCCACTTTTTGAAAATAGGTCGACGCCTTTGTGTAATTCTTTTCTGTATAAAAGAAAGAACCTAAGTCATAATAGGCCAAAGCGGATTTAGGAGCCAGCGGATGCTTCTCAATAAAATTGCTGATCTTTTTTTCACCATCACCGTGATACAGACTCAACCCAGTAAAAGCCTCATAGTATTCTGCTTCGACACGCCGTGGATCTGCAGCGGGAGCTGCCTTTAAGAACTGTACAAAGGCATCACGAGCTGCACCAAATTCGTTGTGTGCTAACAGGTCTTTTGCCGATTTGAAAATAATGTCGGGTTGTGATTGTGAAATCAGATCCTGAGCTATCGCAGGAAAGCCAACTGCAAGAATTAAAACAAAGACAAGTCCCTTCATTCAAGATTTCTTCGTAAAACCCGTTCGCTTAAAAAATATTGCGAACACCAGATTAAAAAATTTTCGGTGTGCTAAAAATCAAGTGATACACACACCTCAAAAGTAAGTAAAATTCAGCAATTCTCAACAATTGCTCATGGAGCTTGACTGGACCACCGGTTACTTAACGAATAAATGACTCCGAATGTTATTGGGTATACATGAGTTGAAAGATCAACTCCTTCAAAATTTGTCCTTCTGTTTCCGAACCTGCACTAACCCCTTTCAATTTTAAATCTGCCGATTTGATATGATGTATGTTTTGAGCGATTTTTTGACCCGAATAATTTCTCAAAGCATTACTATAATCCTTTATGGCATAAGGACTGATTTTCAATATGCTAACAAGATTTTTTTCGTCTTGTTGCGGAGAGGATGAAGCGATCAAAAGTTTACTGAAGAAAGAATAAAAAAACGCAATCATAGGCAACAGGGGATTCTTTCGGGTGTTGTTGGCAAAGTAGTTTGCAATCTTCGTAGCCTGCAAGTGATTTTTAGTGATGATGGCCTTTTGCAATTCAAAAATATTATACTCACGGCTTACCCCGACCGTGCTCATCACCGATTCTGCGGAAATAACGGAATCTTTCGTGGTTTGCGTCAAGAGCTTGTCGATTTCATTGGAAAGCCTTTTCAGATCATTTCCTACATACTCACTCAATAGCTGAATGCCGCGATCCTCCATCTCAAACCCTTTCTCTTCCAAATAGCCACTGATAAATTCCATGAGCTGGCTATCATAGGGTTTTTTAAATGTTAGGGAAACTGCAAGTTGGTCGGCTTTTTTACCAAGTTCTTTTCTTTTGTCCAGGGTTTTGTGTTTGTGACAAAGTACCAATACCGTAGTAGGTGATGGTTTTGTGAGGTAGTCCAGCAACATCTTTGCTCCTGCTTCCTTCTGAAGGTCTTGTATATCTTGTGCTTCGCGAACAATCACTACCTGACGTTCAGCCATCATAGGAAAACGTCTTGCATGATTCAGAATAACGTGCATGGGAGTTTCCTTTCCATACACCACGACCTGGTTAAAGCCACGTTCCGATTCTGACAAACAATTTTCTTCAATATGATTGGATATCAAATCGATATAGTAAGTCTCTTCCCCCTGTAACAGGTAGACCGGCGCGTACTTTCCCTTCTTCAGTTCACTCAGTATTTTTTTTGCTGATGCATCCATTATAATTTCCTGTCTTGCAGATTAAATGCCGTTACCGTTCCTACTATGGCACCGGCCAGGTGAGATTCCCAGGAAACGCGAGGGTCGCTGGAGACAATTCCAAAAAAAATTCCGCCGTACATGAGAATGACAATAACTGAGATCAAAAGTGATAAAAAATCCTTTCTTAGCAATCCAAAAAAAATCATAAAAGCAGACAAGCCATAGATTAGGCCACTGGCACCTATATGATAAGAAAGCCGCGGGCTAAGCAGCCACACCAACAGGTTGGTAATGAAATAACACCTGGCAAAAACTATCTTCCCTACCGGTTCATAAAAGAAAAATAAGGTAGATCCTAAGAATAACAGCGGTACGGTATTGGAAATGATATGTCCAAGATTACCGTGGATCAAAGGTGCGGTAAAAATACCCACCAGGCCTTGCAACGTACGTGGAAGTATACCGAGGTAAGTTAAATCGAATCCATACGTATACTCGACCGCGAAAACAAGCCACATCAAAAAAACAAAGCGAAAGGGAACGACAGCACTTCCAAAAAAAGATTTCTTCCCTGCCATCGGTGACTATGTCGCGGAAGGATTTTTGATCATTGAAAGGTCAACGAAAGCAGCTTCCTCTTCCCCTACTTTCTTTAACCCCAGAACACCTCCCGAAGATTGGGCGATACGGACGGCAATGTTCTTCAGACACTGATAATAATTTGGAGCAAATGATTTATCAAGTTTTGGAAGGATGTTGTTCAATTTAGCAAGTTCTTCGGTTATGATCGGATTGCGGTTTTTTGCCATAACCGGTAAGCTCTGCATCACGACCATGAATTTGTCTTCAAAATCCTCGGCCACAGTTTTGTAGAATTCAAGGACACGCGAGGTGGTTTTCCCCTTCTTCATCTCAGCCAGTTGGATGGCCTTTTTTATCTCTTTCCTATCAATATCATTATCGGCACCTGCAATAAGGATACAAACCAGAAAAGGTGCCTTGAGCATCAATTCAATTTCAGAGTTGGATAATCGATCAAATTCGGGTATCATGCATTTATTAGCTGTGTAAAAATCTTTAATTAATAGAATATTTGAAACAATGTTTCAATAAATTCATGTTTTAATTCATTTAAGAATTACCTGACGAATGTACGAAAAGGATCCTGTAAAAATCTTTGTGGTAGAGGATGATCCCGCCTATGCCAAATTCTTGAAATACGTTCTCGAACTCAATCCTGATTTTGAAGTATTGTTTTGCTCCACGGGCAAAGAATGTCTTAACCAGCTTCACCTTCAGCCTTCTATTATCACCTTGGATTATTCCCTGCCCGATATTTCTGGTGAGAAAGTATTACAGAGTATACGTGAATTTAATCCTGACATCAGTGTGATCGTGATCTCGGCACAGGAAAAAATAGGGACAGCGGTAGAACTATTAAAAGGCGGTGCCTTTGATTATATCAGCAAGGATGAAGAGGGCAAAGACCGCATTCTTAATTCCATCAATAATGCACGAAACAAAACAGCCCTCATTAAGCAAATTGATTTTTTAAAGCAGGAGATTTCTGAAAAATATGAATTCGAAAAAAGTATTATTGGGTCAAGTCCTGCAATAAAAAAAACTTTTTTATTGCTTGAGAAAGCAGTTCAAACAAACATCACAGTTTCCATCACAGGCGAAACAGGTACAGGAAAAGAGCTTGTGGCAAAAGCCATTCATTACAATTCGAAACGAAAAAATAAGCCCTTTGTTGCTGTCAATATTTCAGCGATTCCCCGCGACCTCATTGAAAGTGAACTTTTTGGATATGAGAAGGGTGCTTTTACAGGCGCTACCACCCGACGCATAGGCAAGTTTGAAGAAGCTGAAGAGGGCACCATTTTTCTTGATGAGATCGGAGAAATGGACCTTAACTTACAATCCAAATTACTACGCGTATTACAGGAAAAGGAAGTCACTCGTCTCGGGGGCAATCAGGTGATCAAATTGAATGTCCGCATCCTTGTGGCCACTCATCGCAACCTGCAGGAAGAAGTTAAAGCGGGTAAGTTTCGTGAAGATTTGTATTACCGTTTATTGGGATTACCCATTCAGCTCCCACCCTTGCGTGATCGTGGCCAGGACATACTTCTCATTGTTAAACATTTTCTTGACACGTTTGCAAAGGAAAATAATCTAAAGAAATTTAAAATTACTTCCGAAGCCCAGGAGAAACTATCACAATATCATTTTCCGGGAAATGTGCGCGAATTAAAATCAGTCATAGAGCTGGCTGCCGTTATGTGTAACGATAATGAAATTCGTCCCGATAACATCACATTTAACAGTGCCAGTGGAGATCAATCGTTACTGATGAAAGAAATGTCGCTTCAAAACTACATGTATCACATCATTCGCAATTATCTGAACAAATATGATAATGATGTACTGGATGTAGCCCGAAGGTTAGATATTGGTAAGTCGTCCATTTACCGATACCTGAAAGAAATGGAAGCTAACGGAATATGAAATCGGAAGATTCCATGCATACATGCAGCCGTGTCGGCATTTCTCTGCAGTGTCATGTGCCGTCAGAAAAAAAAACTTAATACATGAATTTAAAGGAGTACGTAAAGAAAGGACTCTTCCATAAATCAGTCGTTGAAGATGGATCCGATGTCATCTTCATTGTCAATTATACAGGTGAAATTTTGTATCACAATGCATCCGTTCGCGAAGCACTCGGGTACAGGTCAAACAGTCTTGTCGGAAAAAATTTCTTTGACTATATTCTTCCCGAATCGCTATCGGAATTCAAACATAAATACCACCAAAGTATTCGAAGATCTTATAATGAGTCGGTTGAATTTCAATTTCGGTGCTCAACAAAAATTTATAAATATTTTGAATTTAACTCAATAAATCTCTTTCAAAAGGAAGGACTCCAGGGTCTTATCCTTGACTGTCGGGATATTACACAGCGAAAGAAAGATGCGGAAGAGCTTTTACGTGCACAAAAAGCAAAAGAACAATTCCTTGCGAACATAAGCCATGAAATACGTACTCCGATTAATGGCATTGCAGGCATGGCCACGTTGTTGAGTCAAAATCCATCTCCCAAAGAACAAACGACTTACCTGAACGCAATTAAAAGTGCTGCCGATAACCTGAAAGTCATCATCAATGATATTCTCGATCTTGCCTCCATTGAATCTGGAAAATTGAAGTTTGAACAAATCGGGTTTAGCGTCAATGATTTATTGCGTTCATTGATTGATACCTTTAGTATTCAGGCAAAAGAAAAAGGAATTGAACTTAATTTTTTTATAGACAAAGATGCCAACAAAATAATCATCGGAGACCCGGTGAGGCTGAATCAAATTCTTATAAACCTTATTAGTAACGCGTTAAAGTTTACCCCCATGGGTAACATCACAATACGGTGTGGAATTGAAAAAAAAGATCGTAAAAAAAATTACTTTTATTTTGAAGTAAAAGACACAGGCATCGGAATCCCGGCAGACAAACGGAAAATTATTTTTGAAAGCTTTAGTCAGGCCGATGCCAGTGTGACCCGTAAATACGGAGGTACGGGGCTGGGGCTTACCATTGTAAAACAATTGGTGAAGCTTCAGCACGGAACGATATCTGTCAAAAGCAAAGAAAATATTGGTTCAACATTTACAGTAATACTTCCCTACGCCATTGGCAATGATAACGATGTAGCAAAAACTTCATTCGGTGGCCAACTCAACAAGTCTTACACAGATTTAAAAAGCTTACGCGTGCTTTTGGTCGAGGACAATGATATTAACCGGCTTTACGCCACCAGCATTTTAAAAAATTGGGAGTGTGATTTCGAAATCGCCGAAAATGGTTATGTGGCTTTTGAAAAAACAAGAAGCTCGGTTTTTGATATCATTCTTATGGACCTTCAGATGCCTGTGATGGACGGATTTGAAGCTACCAAAGCGATTCGTAAAACCGATTCACCAAAAAACAAAATTCCTATCATTGCACTTACCGCCAACGCTACCAAGAAAGATATTGAAAAATGCATGGCAGCAGGAATGAACGACTGCATTGTAAAACCATTCACACCCGATGAACTTTTTAGTGTTATGGTGAAATACAGTAACAAAATTTCAAAACCAATTGCTGCGCTTCCGGCTGAAGCACCTCTTTCAATTGCAACCCAACATATAGACCTCTCCTATTTAAATAAGACGTCAAATGGAGATCAGCGTTTTATGCGTGAAATGGTGGATGCATTTTTAAAAACTATTCCTGAAATTATCGCAGAAATCAATAATCATTCCCTGAAAAAAGAATGGGATAAAGTAGGAAAGGCAGTACATAAAATAAAGCCTTCCTTAACACTATTAAGCTTATCAGATTTAAGAAATCTTGCAGTTCAAATCGAAGAAATGGCTAGCGGTACGCTCCCTGCTGAACCATTGATTGTGAAAACAAATCAATTTGTTTCCGGTCTAAATCTGGCCTTAAATGAACTAAAGAAAATCAGTTTTTAGTTTCGATTCAATACAACCAGTTTCTGATAGACCGAAGACTTGCCCGGGCCAGAAATGATGACAAAATAAACTCCATTCGCAAGACCTGAGACATCAACTTGTTTGCGATTGTCAAAAACATTTTCAAAATCCCCTTTTAGTAGAACCACACCACGCTGATCTGCTACTTTCCACGAATATCCTTGAGAAGAATATTCAGGTACGTTAAAATTAAACGATCCGTTGGCTGGGTTAGGATAAATTGTAATTCCGTTCAATGTCGTTGGAACAACAGGATCTTCTATTCCAGTAATAACTGCTCCTTTCTTGCGTGGAGCAATCTTTATAAGGCTCTGATAAATTTCCTTTGTGTTCTTGTCTTGAACATAGGCTACAAATGTAAGCTGTGAGGAATTTACAACAGGGACATTGATAACAATATCGTTCTTGGCAATCGTTCTGGTCTGGTTAGGTAACCAAGATTGATTTACAGCTTCGCCATCGGCACCTAAAAGTTGCTTACGCAATACATTCTTGAATGTTCCTACACTGTTCTCCAGTAAAGCCACTTGGGCAATCAATGGCGCATTGAAGGCTTTGTTCGCTTTTAGGGTAAGCAGAAGCGATATTGTGTTCGGTAGTCCTGTTGATATTGTATCAAGTGTTATTTCAAATTGAGGATCGACAAGCGCTCTTCGGTCAAGCTCAATATTCGTGACCTCTGTGAAAATACCTTTAAATCTTGTACCATCAATTTTTCCATCCAAAATGGTTGCCGGAGGTTGTGACACACCCATGTAGTTGGCACGAGCGGCGGGATCAGCCTCGTTATCCAAATTTAAAGGATCGTTACCAGGATAACCAATATGATACTGTATGTCATAGAAATCAGATATCCGACCTGGAGTTGCTATTTGATCCTGATACCGGTCGCTGAGCCATTTATTTGCAATCAAACTTCCTCCATCGGTAGAGTTGGTGAAATGTTCAACCAGGACATTTCTTGTTTTGTTTCCAACAAAGAAGTTATCAAACGCAAAGCCATCGAAAGTCTGACCTTGCCCCGAGATGTTTGTGTCATTACTTGCAAATACCATTCGTAACCGAACTTGTCCGCGTTGAGCAACCGGTATCATATCGAGATTGAACCTTCCAGTCAACCATTTCCCTGAACGATCTGTCCATCCATAGTTACCACCTAAGTTTTGGTCTCCAGGATTAGAGGCAATACCGAGGCCTGTATACCAATTTATACCCTGATCAATAGGTGTCGAAATTGCAGGACCAACGATATTCCAATTTAAACCCCCATTCGTTGAGTATTGAAGTGCTGCTCCATCCAAGAGATTTTCGGCATCAACCCAGTAATCGAGAGAGATCATAGGTCTTGAAAGTTGAGTCAAATTAAAGCATGGCCCATTCACTACAGATTTCTCATTGGCATAGTAGGTGTTATTATTGCCACCGGTCCACCATGCCTTTGTTCCCGACGATGCTGTTTTAATTGCCTGCCCCGCAGGTAAACCCCAGATCCAGCTCGTATCGCTAAGTGCTTTAGCTTCTTCAATCCAACCACCGTTGGTTGCTTCAAAATTTTCAAAGTAAGCCGAAGTTGCAAGTGGCGTGACCGTACTAAATGGCAAGATGAATATTTTCTTTTGCAGAGAACTACTGCAGCCGTCATTGGTTTGTACAATGAGTTTTGCATTGTATGTTCCAAAACTCGCATACTTATGGTCTGGATTTTTGAATGTTCCAGTTGTGCGATTGCTATTCTCTCCTGAAGGAACTGTTGCTCCTGCCCCCCCTGATGATATGTCGCCATCTCCAAAATCCCATGTATATGATGTGATTGTACTAACGGATCCAGGATTCGTCAAGTCTCCAAATTTTGTGTCATCATTATTACAAATGGCACTCCATTTAAAATCAACCACCGGAACATCTCCAACGCGCAATTGGATTGGTGCTGAAGTGTTGCTGCAATTTTGGAGAGTTGTAACCTTAAGCGTTACGTTATAAGTTCCAGCCGCAAGATACCTCTTGCTTGGATTTTGTAATGAACTTGATGACCCATCACCAAGACTCCATTGCCAACTGGCAATATTTGTAGGGAAAGGTGTAGGGTTTACGCTAGATCCATCCGTGAAGAGCACATCACTGGCAATACAATTGTTCGAAGAAGAAAACCGTGCCACCGGACTTGCAAATATTTTCACATTCCTGATTCTGAAGGATATTGCATTCACTAAATTTTTATAGGTGTACTTAATTTCATAAGTGCCCGACACCAAACCGCTTGTTCGAATAAAATAATCGGGGCCTACCTTATCGATAATTAACCCTGGTGTTAGACTTGTAAACTCTGTTTCGGGAGGCAATCCGGAAGAAACATCAGGAAATCCTAACAATTTTACGGGTCCCAATTCACTGCATAATTCAAAGTTTCCAAAGGCATCCAGCGTTGCTCCCTGGATTGCAAAATCCACGTTCGTTACCGCATTTACAATCAGGTTTTGTGTTGATGAATTTGTACAACCATTTGCGTTCGTGTAGGTATAGGTGATGTGGTTCACCGTTAATGGATCTCCTGTATAAACTGTTGCTGCTGATGGATCTAAAGTAACTCTGTCAAATCCACCACTAACCGCGGTGGAGCCTAAACCAATACCTGGTGAAATCGTGAAAAGACCACCGCCACCGGCAATACCTCCTGAAAGTGTAAGAGGGGCACCATTTTCTGCAACGCTTGGCGGTGAACCTGAGGGAAGGCCGAAAAATCCAACGATAGGTAAAGGATTCACCGTTAATATCATTTGATCTGTAACATTTGGACAAGCACCAGAACCATTGGCTTGTAATGTAAGCGTTACAGCTAATGGTGAAGTTACTGCAAGCTCTGCTGCACTTAAGGTATAGGTAGGAGTTGCGATTGCATTGTTACTGAAATTATTTGATCCACCACTCCAAACTATACCAGCTGGGGCAAAAGTTGCGGATCCTGCTAAAGGAATACTTAGATCGCTGACACAAAGAGCCAGGTCAGGCCCTGCTGAGAAAATAACTTTTGGATTAACCGTTACATCAATAGTGAATGAATTTCCAGCACATCCACCTGTCTGACCTGTTGGTATAATGGTATAGGTGACATTCTGATTCACTGTTGTTGTATTGATCAATACGTCATCAATGATAGACCCGGTTTTAATCGTTGTGCTTTCTCCTGTAATATTTGAATTCGAAGCTGCTATCCAGGTAAAATTAGCATTCAATGAATTTCCTAGTGTGTTAATATTATTTTGCAAATCGTAACCAAATAAGGTTCCGCTGCATATGTCTGCCGCTGTGGTTGTACTTCCCACTGGTTCTGGTTGGATCGTAACTGTTACCGTGAAGGGCGCTCCAACACAACCATTTGTTCCTGTGGGTGTAACTGTGTAAGCAACAACTTGATTTGTATTGGTTGTATTTGTTATTACGTCTGTAATGATTGGCCCTGATTGAGCCGTTAAACTTTCACCCACGACACCCGGATCAGTATTGTCAGCGGCAATCCAGCTATAAGTGCTTCCAAGATTATTCCCTAAGGTGGCCACATTCAAAAGCAAATTGTAATTAATCGATACATCACTGCAAACAGTTTTAACATCATTGACCCCTACTGGTTCTGGCCTTACAGTGACTACATAATTCACGCTTTGTCCTAGACACAACGTACCGCCAGGTCCTGTTGGAGTAATTGTGTACGTAATTGTACCGGCAACTCCACCCAAGTTGATTGGTGCATCTGTAATGGGTACATTAGTTCCACTCGCTGTTACGCTTGCCAGACTAATGGGACCGCTAATTGAACTTGTCCAAACGTACGTGGATCCTAATACATTAATACTTGGCGTGAAACTTAAGGCCCCTGAATTGCTGCACACCGTTTCTACCAGCACTGCATTTGTAATCACAGGTCGTGGGTTCACTGTAACTACTATCGTAAAAGGTGATCCAACACAAAAAGTAACAGCTGGCCCGGTTGGAATAACTGTGTACGTAATATCTATTGGAACACTTCCGGTGTTAATCGGTGTATCATTAATTGTTCCAGTGCCACCGCTGCCATTGCTGCCCGTCCATGCGTATGTCGCCCCTGGCACATCGGAAGTTGGTAATATATTTAGTTGCACACCTGAACACACAATGTTGGTGCCCGATGGAACCGCTACACCAGTAGGCACTTGGTTTACGTTCACGATAGCATTTGAACTCAACACACTGGCTGGTGTACAAACACCACTGCTGCTCACCAGTATTGTATAAGTCGCTGCATCGCCTGTCGTCAAACTCGCGATACTAAACGTACTATTAGTTGCAAGTGAAATATCAGTTCCATTCTTCTTCCATTGATAGCTCAATCCAGTACCCGTGGCCGTCACACTCAGGTTCAAGGCTGTGCCGGTACACAATGTCTGGCTCGCCACTGGCTGCACCGTAATCACTGCAGGGGTGTTAATGTTCAACACGCCTGGTGAACTGGTCACCACGTTGGCGCATACTCCGCTGCTCGTTACCGATA
>Ga0164241_10000123_pt1 | contig 186620 bp, 178 predicted proteins | sample OricomyardsoilBY_FD_108780 | JGI IMG/M metagenome (GOLD analysis project Ga0164241, IMG submission 108780) | Backyard soil microbial communities from Emeryville, California, USA - Original compost - Back yard soil (BY) | ecosystem: Environmental > Terrestrial > Soil > Unclassified | place... | reverse complement strand
CGCCCGCGCATTCCGGGACCGGGGCTCGTCGCCCTGGCCCGCCCGTCGGAGGCCCAAACGTCGGGAGCGGGTTAAGACCCCGCGCTCTCGAAGGCTTCCGGATAACGGACTACGCGGAGCGTCTGGCTTCGTCGAAACGGTACTTCACTACTCACACTCCGGACGCTGTCCGGCGCTCCGCGTCCCTTTCCAACCCTTCAGCGGCCCGCCGCGTGAAGCGGCGGCGCCGTGAGCGCTAGAGATCCAAATCCGCCGACGCGAACTCGGCGTTTTCCTGGATGAAGCGGAAGCGCAGCTCGGGCTTGCGGCCCATCAGGGTCTCGACCAGGCTTTCCACCGCCTCTTCCGAGCGCGGCAGGGTCACGCGGGCCAGGGTGCGCTTCTTCGGATCCATGGTGGTCTCCTTCAGCTGCGCGGCCATCATCTCGCCCAGGCCCTTGAAGCGGCCGATCTCGGGCTTCTTGCCCTTGAACACCGTGGCCAGCAGCTCGTCCTTGTGGGCGTCGTCGCGGGCGTACTCGCTCTTGCCGCCGTGGGCGATGCGGTAGAGCGGCGGCAGGGCCAGGTACAGGTGACCCTGGCGGATCACGTCCGGCATGGTGCGGTAGAAGAAGGTGATCAGCAGGGAGGCGATGTGGGCGCCGTCGACGTCGGCGTCGGTCATGATGATGATGCGGTCGTAGCGGAGGTCTTCCTCGCGATACTTGTTCCCGCCCTGGGCCCCCAGGGCCAGCATCAGGTCCGACAGCTCCTTGTTGGCGGTGAACTTCTCGCCGCTGGCCGAGGCGACGTTCAGGATCTTGCCGCGCAGGGGCAGGATGGCCTGGTACTTGCGGTCGCGGGCCTGCTTGGCGGAGCCGCCGGCCGAGTCGCCTTCGACGATGAACAGCTCGGCGCCGTCGACCGCGCCGCCGGCGCAGTCGGCCAGCTTGCCGGGGAGGCGAAGCTTGCGGGTGGCGCTGGCGCGGGTGACTTCCTTGTCCTTGCGGCGCTTGAGGCGTTCCTCGGCCCGCTCGATGACGAATTCCAGCAGGGCCTGGGCGTTCTTCGGGCTGGAGGTCAGCCACAGGTCGAACGGGTCGCGCAGCGCCGCCTCGACGAAGCGCTGGGCCTCGGAGGTGGAGAGCTTTTCCTTGGTCTGGCCCTGGAATTCCGGGTTCTTGATGAACACCGAGATCAGGGCGCCGGCCTGGGCGACGACGTCGTCGGCGGTGATGATCGTGCCGCGCTTCTCGCCCTTGAGGTCGGCGTATGCCTTGAGGCCCCGGGTCAGGGCGGCGCGGAAGCCGCTCTCGTGGGTGCCGCCTTCGGGGGTGGGCACGGTGTTGCAGTACGACTGCATGAAGCCGTCGTGCTCGCCGAAGCCCTGGGGCGTCCAGCTGACGGCCCACTCGACCGCGCCGGCCTCGCCCTGGCGCTCGATGCGGCCCGAGAAGCTGTCGGGGGTGATCGTGGTCAGGCCCTTGGTGCGCTCGGCCAGGAAGTCGGCCAGGCCGTTGGGGAAGTGGAAGACGGCTTCGGGCGGGGTCTGATCGTGGATCCGCGAGGGATCGCAGGACCATTTGATCTGCACGCCGCGGAACAGATACGCCTTGGAGCGGGCCATGCGGTACAGGCGGGCGGGCTTGAAGTTCGTACCCTCGCCGAAGATCTCGTCGTCGGGCTTGAAGCGCACCATGGTGCCCTTCTTGCGCGACGGGCCCAGCTGCTCGATCGTACCCAGCGGCTTGCCGCGCGAGAACACCTGCAGGTGCTCGAAGCCGTCGCGCCAGACGGTGACCTCGACGCGTTCCGACAGGGCGTTGACCACCGAGGCGCCGACGCCGTGCAGGCCGCCGGAGGTCTCGTAGGCCTTGCCGGTGAACTTACCGCCGGCGTGCAGGACGGTCATGATGACCTCCAGCGCCGACTTGCCGGGGTACTTGGGGTGCGGGTCCACGGGCATGCCGCGGCCATCGTCCTTGACCGACAAATAGCCGTCGGCGTCGAGCTTGACCTCGATGGTCTTGGCGAAGCCGGCCACGGCCTCGTCCATCGAGTTGTCGAGCACTTCGGCGAACAGATGGTGCAGCGCCCGCTCGTCGGTGCCGCCGATGTACATGCCGGGACGCTTGCGGACGGGCTCCAGCCCTTCCAGCACCTCGATGTCGGCGGCCGAGTATTCGCCCGGCGCGCTGACCTTGCCGGCCGGCGCAGGCGGCGGGGCCGGCTTGCTGGACGGGGGCGGCGGCGGCATCGGGCGCGGGGTCGGCTCGACGTGCGGCTCCACGCTGGCCTGGAACGGCGCGGCCGGGACGGGGGCCAGGGCGTCGTCGTCGCCAAACAGGGAGGGGGTCTTATCGGAAGAGGACATAAGGGGAACTCTAGGCGATTCGAGCGCGGGGGCCTCGTATCGCCTCGCAGACGTCCCCTGAAAAGAGAAATCCGCCCCCAGCGATTGCCGGGGGCGGATGGGGTAGGCTTAGCGGTAGGCCGGCGGATAACCGCTGGCGTCGGTGGCCGCGTAGCGGTCGCGCAGCTGGTTCTGGCGGCTGTCCTGCGGCTGCTCGACGCCGCCGACGAAGACGTTCAGCGGCCAGCTGGTCGTCTCCAGCGGGTCGCCGTTCCAGACCACGACGTCGGCGATCTTGCCGACCTCGAGCGAGCCGATCTTGCCGTCCTGGCCCCAGATCTTGGCCGGGATGAGCGTCACCGAGGCCAGACCCGCTTGGTAGGGCAGGCCGTTGGCGACCGCGAGGCCGGCGTTCAGGCGTTCCTGGCGCAGGTTGTTGAAGTCCCGCGAGCCGTTGATCGCCACCGTCACGCCGGCGGCGTTCAGGCGGGCGGCGTTGTCCAGGCGCGAGCCCAGGGCCTCGAAGCTGTCGGGCAGGTCGGCCTGCGGATCGACGATGACCGGCACGCCGGCCTTGGCGATCTCGCCCGCGACCAGCCAGCCTTCCTCGACGCCTTCGAGGATGATCTTGATCTTCTCCTCGGCCGCCAGCTTCAGCGCCTGGCGGATGTCGGCGGCGCGGGAGACGCGGATCAGCAGCGGGGTCTTGCCCTGCGTGACCGGGATCAGGGCCGCGAGATCGAGACGCGACAGGCCGAAGTCCCGCGTCGCACCCTGCTCGAAGGCCGAGCGGCGGGCGGCGAAGGCGCGGGCATCCTCAAGCGCCGAGCGGATCAGGATCAGGTCGGCGCCGCGCGAGCCGCCAGCCGCCCGTGCGCCGCTCTCGCCCAGCGAGACCGTGACGGCCAGCTTGGAGGCTTCGACGATGTCGGTCGCGCCGGCCTTCAGGCGGATGAACGCCGCCTGGCCGCCGAACAGCGACGGGTCGCCGTCACCGGTCTTGCCGGCGGTCATCTCCTCGACCACGCCGTCGTCGGCGTGCTCGTGGGCGCCGCCGCCGGTTCCCGACAGCACCGGCACGACGGCCGAGCTGGTGATGCCGCCGTCCCGGGCGAACGGGATGAAGGTCGAGGCCGGGTTGATGCCGTAGCTGATGTCGAAGGCCGCGCTGAGGTGGCTGCCGGTGCCGTCGTCGCGGGTCTCGCGCACGCCGCTGACCTCGGACGCGCCGAGGTTCGAGGACGAGGCCACGAGGCCCGGGCTGACGACGCCGCCCTTGGCGTCGATGACCCTGGCGCCGGCCGGGGCTTGGACGTTGGCGCCCAGGGCGGCGATCTTGCCGTCCTTGATCACCAGGGTCCCCGCCGGGATGGCCGGGCCGGAGACCGGCTCGATGCGGGCGTTGACGATGGCGACGGTCTCGGCCGCCGCGGGGAGGGCCAGGGCGCAGGCGGCGCTGGCGAGAAGCAGTGACCGGATCATCAGTTGAACGCTCCCTGGCCGGGCTGGCCGAGCTCGAAATCGGACTTGGGCTGGAAGCGCTTGTCCTTGCGGTCGTAGATCAGCGCGCCGTCGATGAAGACCTTCTCGGCCTGGGCGTAGACGCTGAACGGGTCGCGGCTCCAGACCACCAGGTCGGCGGCCTTGCCGGGCTCGATCGAGCCGGTCTTGTCGCCGATGCCCATGGCCTTGGCCGGGTTGGCGGTGATCCACTTGATCGCCTCGGCCCGGCTGATGCCGTAGCCCAGCTTGTTGCCGGCGGTCATGGCCAGGGCGGCTTCCTGGTTCAGCCGCTGGGTCATGATCGGGTCGTCGGAGTGGATGACCACGCAGGCGCCGTTCTTCCAGAGGATGGCGGCGTTGGCGTCGATGCCGTCCAGGCTTTCCATCTTGAAGCCGGTCCACGAGGCCCAGGTGGCCGAGCAGATGCCTTCCTTGGCCAGCAGGGGCGCGATCTTGTAGCTCTCCACCGCGTGGTGGAACATGGTGATCTTGTAGCCAAACTCCTTGGCGATATCGATCATCACGGCTTCTTCGTCGGCGCGGTAGCAGTGGTTCTGCACCAGGATGTCGCCCTTCAGGACGCCGGCCAGGGTCTCCATCTGCAGGTCGCGCTTGGGCGCATCGGCCTTCTCGCCCTTCTGGACCTTGGCGCGGTAATCGTCCCAGCGACGGGCGTAGTCGGCCGCGTCGATCCAGGCCTTGCGATAGCCGAAGACGTTGCCCATCGCGGTGGAGGGCGAACGGCCCTTGGAGCCGTAGACGCGCTTGGGGTTCTCGCCGCAGGCCATCTTCAGGCCGTAGGGGGCGTCGGGGAACTTCATGCCCTGCATGGTCAAGGCGGGCACGTTCTTCAGCGTCACCGAGCGGCCGCCGAACAGGTTGGCCGAGCCCGGGAGGATTTGCAGCGTCGTGATCCCGCCGGCGCGGGCCCGGTTGAAGCCGGGGTCCTGGGTCCAGACCGAGTGCTCGGCCCAGACCTGGGCGGTGTTGGGATCGGTGGCCTCGTTGCCGTCCGAGCGGGCCTGGACGCCTGGCGAGGGATAGACGCCCAGGTGGCTGTGGGCGTCGATGATGCCGGGGGTCAGCCACTTGCCGGTGGCGTCGACCTTGACGGCGTCAGCGGGGATGGCGGTGTCGGGGCCGCCGACGGCGACAACCTTGCCGCCCGAGGTGACGACCACGCCGTTCTCGATCTGCTGGCCGGTGGCGGTCAGCACCGTGGCGCCGACGAAGGCCGTGGCCTGCGAGGGGAACGGCTTGTAGGTCGACGGGAAGCCCGTCGAGGCCTGTCCGTCCAGCCCCTTGGGCAGCGGCTTGGCCTCGACCTTTTCGGCCGGCTTGGCCGTGGTGGACGGTTTGGTGGGACCACCGGTCCCGGTCGTCGCGCAGGCGGAAAGCCCCAGCGCGAGCAGGCTCGTGGCCATAGCCACGGAACGCCATCTGATCATGAAAAAGCCCCGACTCTCGAAGAGGCGGGAAGGACAGACGAAAAGAACCCCGTTATCAAGTTAAACGCGTTCGAGCCGGCCCGTTTGCCGGCAAAATCGTTCCGCCTGTTCCTCGGAGGTCCTCCATGCGCCGTCTGCTCGCCTGTCTCGCCGTCGTGCTGCTGACCGCCTGCACGGCGCCGACGTCTCCCGGTCCTTCGGGACCGCCGGCCCAGTCGCCCCGCACGCCGGTGGCCGAGGGCGGCATGTGCGGCGGCTTCGCGGGTTTCCAATGCCAGGCCGGTCTGAGCTGCCAGATGGAGCCCGGCGTCTGCCACCGGGTCGCCGACGCCTCTGGTGTCTGCAAGAAGACGCCGCAGGTCTGCACGCGGATCTACCAGCCGGTCTGCGGCTGTGACGGCAAGACCTATGGCAACGCCTGCACGGCGGCAGCGGCCGGGGTCAGCGTCTCGGCGCAGGGCGAGTGCAAGGCCGCCGGCTAGGCTGCTGCCAAAATCCGGCCCGCGCTGACGCAAGGTAGGATCATGACCAAGATCGCCCGACGCGACGTGCTGGCCGGCGGCCTCGCCGTCGCCGCCTTCGCGTCCGTCGCCCAAGCCCAGGAGAAGACGCCCATGTACGGACTGATCGGACAGATGCTGGCCGCGCCGGGCAAGCGCGACGAGCTGCTGGCCATCCTGGGCGAGGGGATTGGCGATATGCCCGGCTGCCTCAGCTACGTGATCGCCAAGGATCCGGCCAACGCCGACGCCCTGTGGATCACCGAGGTCTGGACCGACAAGGAGGCCCACGTCGCCTCGCTGAAGCTGCCGGCCGTGCAGGCGGCGATCGCCAAGGCCCGGCCGATCATCGCCGGCTTCCCGCAGCACTTCGAGACCATCCCGGTCAGCGGCCACGGCCTGAAATAGAAAAAGGCCGCGGATCGCTCCGCGGCCTTTCCCGTCTTGCGGACCCGAAGGTCTTAGAAGCTGGCGTTCAGCGAGACGCCGAAGACGCGCGGTTCATTGACGAAGGCGGTCAGGTTGTTGAAGTCGATCGCGCCCTTGATGTTGCTCTCGTTGGTGATGTTGCGGGCAAAGGCCGCCAGCTCCCAACCGGCGTCCTTGTTGGCGTAGCCGACCTTCAGGCCGCCTTCGAAGTCGCCCTTCGAGTAGAACTCCTTCGACTGGTACAGGAACAGGTTCGTGTAGCCCTGCATCTTCCAGTCGGTGAAGGCGAACAGCTCGCCGGTGGCCAGCGGGTACGAATAGCGGGCCGTGAAGTCGAAGGTGTACTTCGGCGCGTTCGGGAACGGGTTGCCGTTCACCAGAGCCAGGCCGCCGGCGGTCAGCTGGTCGGTGACCGTGCAGGCGGCGCAAGGGGCGACGGCCAGCGTGCTGTCCTTGATCTTGGTGTGGGCGTAGCTGTAGCCGGCCGTGACGACGAAGTTCGGGGTGACCACGAACTCGCTGTCCAGTTCCAGACCGTAGGCCTCGCCCTTCTTGGCGTTGATCAGGCGGTTGGAGTTGCTGCCGCCGCCGACCGCGCTGAACTGCGGATCGTCGATGGTGTAGGTGAAGATCGCGCCGTTCAGGCGGACGCGACGTTCGAACAGCTCGCTCTTCAGGCCCAGCTCATACGACATGATGGTTTCGGACTTGGCCGACGAGGCCGGAGAGCCGAAGGCGATGTCGCGGCCCTGGATCGACGGACCGCGGAAGCCCGAGGCGACCTTGGCGTAGACGCTGACGTTCTCTTGCAGCGTGTAGAACGCCGACAGGTCCCAGGTGACCTTCGAGTCCGACACCGAGACCGACGGGGCCGGGTTCGGGCCCGACACGACGTTCAGGTCCTTGTCGTCGTCGGTGTAGCGCAGGCCGCCGGTCAGGGTCAGCTGGTCGTTGACCTTGTACGAGGCCTGGCCGAACGCGGCCCAGGCCTTGTTCTTCTGGCGCAGCGTGGTGGCCGGCATGAAGAACGGGTCGGTGCGGATGTCGTACTTGGTGTCGAAGTAGTAGCCGCCGACCTGCCAGCTCAGCGGGCCGTCGGTGTCGCTGGCCAGGCGGATTTCCTGCGTCCACTGGAACAGGTTCTTGATGCCGTCCTGGGTGTCCGACTGGAACGGGATGAAGCCCGGGCCACCCGGATTGCCGCCGTCGATGTCGCCCAGGCTGTAGCCGTGGGTGTTCTCATAGGCGGTGATCGAGGTCAGCTTCGCGCCGTCGAGGTCGTAGGTGATGTTCGCCGAGCCGCCGTAGCCCTTGTACTTCTGCGGGTTGTTGGCGGTGTTGTTGTAGGCGACCGAGTCACGATCGTAGTTGGCGTTGAGCTTGTTGGAGCCCTTGGTCAGCACGTTGGCGCGGAACACGGCGGCGGTGCCGTCCAGGTCGCGGGCGTGGACGTTGAACAGGGCGCTCAGCTTGTCGTTCGGGGTGACCAGCACCTGCAGGCGCGCGGCCTTTTCGTCGAAGCCGCCCAGCGCGTTGTCCTTCTTGGTGAAGGTGTTGTCGATCCAGTCGTCGCGGTGCTGGTACAGCACCGAGGCGCGGGCCGCGACCTTGCCGGGGACGATGGCGCCGCCGATGCCGCCGTCGAAGGTGAAGGTGTTGAAGGTGCCGTAGGTGGCCGTCGCGCGGCCCTTGACCTCTTCGCTCGGCTTGACGGTGTCGAACTTGACGATGCCGGCCGTGGTGTTGCGGCCGAACAGCGTGCCCTGCGGGCCGCGCAGGACTTCGACGTGGTCGAGATCATAGATCGGCGAGCTTTTCAGCACGACGTTCTCGAGGACGACGTCGTCCTGGATGATCGACACCGGCTGCGAGGCGGCCAGGTCGAAGTCGGCGTTGCCCAGGCCGCGGATGTAGAAGCGCGGGGCGACGCGGCCGTTCGAGGACTCGGCGTACAGGCCCGGGGCCTTGCCCGACAGGGTCAGGATGTCTTCGCCCGAGGCGAAGGCTGATTGCAGGCGCTCGCCGGCGATGGCGGCGACCGAGACCGGCACGTCCTGCAGGTTTTCACTGCGCTTCTGGGCGGTGACGACGACTTCGCCGACTTGGGTTTCCTGGGCCATGGCGGCAGAGCCGGCGGCCAGCGAGGCCACGAGGGCGGTCAGGCCGCACGACACCGTGAGGGTGCGGCGGAAGGAGCGGGTGGGGTGCATGGAGACATCCTGTGATGAGCACGCCGCCCACCGACTCTCAACTGGGGCGTTAACGGCGCTTCTATTGCGCTGCGATAGGCTCATCCGAGGCTGTCAGGATATCTCGGAACGCGCGAAATCAGCGCGTTTGGGGCGATTGCGTCGGTTCTGTTGCGAGTTTGCGACATTTTTGTTCAAGCGGCGCCCAGTAAGTAATAATCTATTCTACTTAACGGTCGGGCCTCACCTTGCGGCGCAACGAAAAAGGGCCGGAGATCGCTCTCCGGCCCTTCGTCGTCTGATTGCTTACGCGATCAGCACTTGTAGTACATGTCGAATTCGACCGGGTGCGGGTGCAGTTGCAGACGCATCACCTCTTCCATCTTCAGCTCGATGTAGCTGTCGATGAAGTCGTCATCCATGACGCCGCCGGCCTTCAGGAAGGCGCGGTCCTTGTCCAGGGCTTCCAGGGCTTCGCGCAGCGAACCGCAGACTTCCGGGATCTTCTTCTGCTCGCGCGGGGGCAGGTCGTACAGGTTCTTGTCGGCCGGCGCGCCCGGATCGATCTTGTTGATGATGCCGTCCAGGCCGGCCATCAGCAGGGCGACGAAGGTCAGATAGGGGTTGCCCATCGGGTCGGGGAAGCGGGCTTCCAGACGCTTGGCCTTCGGGCTGTCGACGTGCGGGATGCGGATCGAGGCCGAGCGGTTGCGCGAGCTGTAGGCCAGCTTCACCGGGGCTTCGTAGCCGGGCACCAGGCGCTTGTACGAGTTCGTCGTCGAGTTCGAGAACGCGTTGATCGCCTTGGCGTGCTTGATGATGCCGCCGATGTAGTACAGGCAGTCCTGCGACAGGCCGGCGTACTTGTCACCGGCGAACAGCGGCTTGCCGTCCTGCCAGATCGACTGGTGCACGTGCATGCCCGAGCCGTTGTCGGCGAACATCGGCTTGGCCATGAAGGTGGCCGTCTTGCCGTAGGCTGCGGCGACGTTGTGGATGACGTACTTGTAGAGCTGCATCCGGTCGGCCATGACGACCATGGTGTCGAACTTCAGGCCGAGTTCGTGCTGGGCCGGGGCCACTTCGTGGTGGTGCTTTTCCGGCTTCATGCCCAGCTCGCCCATGACGGCCAGCATTTCGCCGCGCAGGTCCTGAGCCGAGTCGACCGGGTTCACCGGGAAGTAGCCGCCCTTCGGGCCAGGGCGGTGGCCCATGTTGCCTTCCGGATATTCCTTGCCCGAGTTGCTCGGCAGTTCGCTCGAGTCATACGAGTAGCCGGTGTTGTTCGGCGCGGTCGACCAACGGACGTCGTCGAAGATGAAGAACTCGGCTTCCGGGCCGAAGTAGACGGTGTCGCCCACGCCAGCCGACTTGACGTAGTTGAACGCGGCCTTGGCGATCGAGCGCGGGTCGCGGTTGTAGGGGGTGCCGTCGTCCGGGTTCACGACGTCGCAGAACAGGGCCAACGTGGTCTGCTGGTAGAACGGGTCGATGATGGCGGTCGACAGGTCGGGACGCAGCTTCATGTCCGACTCGTTGATGGCCTTCCAGCCGGCGATCGACGAGCCGTCGAACATCGTGCCGTCGTTCAGGAAGTCGTCATCGACCAGGTCGATGTCGAACGTGACGTGCTGCAGCTTGCCGCGCACGTCGGTGAAGCGGACGTCGACGTACTTTACGTCCTTTTCCTTGATCAGGTTCAGGATGTCCTTGGCGGTGCTCATTCAGTATCCCCTGTCTTGAGCGCTTAAGCGTGTTGACGGTTTGGCCGAGTTAGACGGCGGCCGGGCCGTTTTCTCCGGTTCGGATGCGGATCACTTCCGCGATCTCCGAGACGAAAATCTTGCCATCGCCGATGCGGCCCGTGCGGGCGGCGCGGGTGATGGCTTCCAAAGCCGGCTCCAGCTGGCTGTCCTCGACGACGACCTCGACCTTGATCTTAGGGAGGAAGTCCACGACGTACTCGGCGCCGCGATACAGCTCGGTGTGGCCCTTCTGACGGCCATAGCCTTTGGCTTCGAGGACGGTCATGCCCTGGACGCCCATGTCCTGCAGGGCCTCCTTCACCTCATCCAGCTTGAACGGCTTGATGATGGCTTCGATCTTCTTCATCGGTTCCACTTCCGGGCCCGTCGGCGGCAAACCGCCTTCACTGAGCGGGCAACCATCACGCCGGCCGGAGCGCCGCAAGCGAGCGCAGCCGACATTTATGACCGTTTGGTTGTCGCGCGGGCATGTGACTGAATTTTAGGCGCCCGGCGCCGCGGAAATGTACATTTCTGGAATGGCCCCCAAATGACCTTGCGACGTGCCGTTTCCTGCCTACGATCGCGCCCAACGATCGTTTGAATGGGGGCGGAAATGCGCGACGACACACCGGTTTTGATCGGCGCGGGCCAATTCACGTATCGAGGCGAGGCGGGAAATTCACCATCCCCGCTGGAGTTGCTGAAAGTTGCGGCGGAAAGAGCGGTGCTGGATGCCGGGCTGAAAGGGTCGGTTCTTGCCGATCTGGACGCTTTGGCGGTCGTGGCGTTCAGTATCGACGCGCCGGGCGGGCTTTCGAAGCTGCCGCTCCCGCGGCTGGCCGATCCGCCGGCTTCGCTGGCGCGGGCGGTTTCGGCCTCTCCCGCCTGGAGCGTCTACACCGAGACCGGCGGCAACAGCCCGCAGCAAGCGGTCAATGTCGTCTGCGAGCGGATCGCCAACGGCGAGTCGGATTTCGCGCTGGTGACCGGGGCCGAGTTCCTGGGCTCGCTGATGAAGCGGATGAAGGGCGGCCTGGGCTTCGAGGGCTGGGGCGATGACCTCACCAGCACGCCGCAACGGATCGGTGATCCGCGTCCGGGCGTGACCAAACAGGAGGGCGCACACGGTCTCGGCTATCCGGTGAACACCTATCCTCTGTTCGAGAACGCGCTGCGGGCGCGGGACGGGCGGTCGCTGGCCGATCACCAAAAGCAGCTGGGCGAATTCTTCGCGCCCTTCACCAAGGTCGCCGCCGCCAACCCCCATGCCTGGTTCCCGGTCGAGCGCTCGGCCGAGGAACTGGTCACGGTGACCGACCGTAACCGGATGGTCGGCTATCCGTACCCGAAGTACCTGAACGCCATCATGGAGGTCGACCAGTCGGCTGCCGTCCTGATCGCCAGCGTGGCCAAGGCCCGTGAGCTGGGCGTGCCGGAGGACAAGTGGATCTTTCTGCACGGCTGCGCCGACGCCTCGGACCTCTGGTATCCGCTGGAGCGCCAGGACTACCACTCCAGTCCCGCCATGCGCCTGACCGGCGAGCGGGCCCTGGAGATGGCCGGGATCGGGGTCGAGGACCTCGACGTCATCGACCTCTATTCCTGCTTCCCGTCGGCGGTGCGGATTGGGGCCGAGGAGATCGGCCTGGCTCTGGACGATCCGCGCGGCCTGACCATCACCGGCGGCCTGCCTTACTTTGGTGGGCCCGGGAACAACTACGCCCTGCACGCCATCGCGGAGATGGTCGGCAAGCTGCGCGAACGGCCCGGCGCTTATGGCCTGTCGACCGCCAACGGCTGGTTCCTGACCAAGCAATCGGTCGGCATCTATTCGACCAGGCCGGTCGAAGGGAAATGGGAGCGCCAGCCGCCGTCCGTCCTGCAGGCCCAGATCGACGCCTTGCCGCATCCGGAGATCGTCGAGAAGCCGCAGGGGCCGGCGACGATCGAGACCTACGCCGTCGTCCACGGTCGCGAGGGCGTGCGGATGGGCATCGTCATCGGTCGCGACGCGGAAGGCCGCCGCTTCGTCGCCCAGACGCCGGATGATCCGGCGGTGCTGCTCGATCTCGAAAGCCGTGAGGGCGTGGGGAGGACCGGCAGGGTCGGCCCGTATCCGGACGGCGTCCGCAACCTCTTCGTCCCGGATTGAGCGCCATGGCCCATGTTCATGTGATCCGCCACGGCAAGCCCGCCGCGACCTGGGGCGGGACCGACGAAGATCCCGGTCTCGACACGATTGGCCACGCCCAGGCCAACGCCGTCGCTGAGACTATCCTGGCGCTGCCGGAGCGGCCGACCCGCGTGGTGTCCTCGCCCTTTCGTCGCTGTCGCGAGACCGCCGAGCCGCTGGCCAGGGCGCTGGGCGTCGACCTGATCATCGACCCGCGCGTCGGCGAGATCCCGACTCCGGCGGCGCTGTCGCACGAGGAGCGCCCCGCCTGGCTGAAGCAGGCCTTCGAGGGGCGTTGGGACGAGATTCTGGGCGATCTCGACTATGTCGGCTGGACGCAAGGCGTGGCCGCGGCGTTGCGCGACTATCCGGGCGCTGCGGTGTTCAGTCACTTCGTCGCCCTCAACGCGGCGGTCGGCGTCGCCACCGGCCAGGCCGAGGTCATGGCCTTCAGGCCCGACCATTGCTCGCGCACCGTGTTCGAGATCGACGGCGACCGCTTGATCCTGGTGGAGAAAGGGCGCGAAGCTCAGAGCCAAGTGCTTTGAGGTTATAGCGTGCCCCGAGAGATTCTGACCGTCGCCCTGATGGCTGCGGCCGACCGCGCCGCCGTCGAACGCGGCGCGCCGATTACAGTGCTGATGGAGCGCGCTGGCGAGGCCGTGGCCCAGGCCGTGCTTGCCCGCTACGCCCCGCGTCCGGTGGTGATCTGGTGCGGTCCCGGCGACAATGGCGGCGACGGCTATGTCGCCGCGCGCCACCTGAGCGAAGCCGGCTGGCCGGTCGTGGTCGAGGCGGCCCATCCGCCGACTTCCGATGCCTGCCGCTGGGCCGCTGAGCGCTGGACGGGCGAGACGCGGCCGCTGTCGACCGAACTGGCGGCGGACACACTCTATATCGATGCGCTGTTTGGCGCGGGTCTGTCGCGACCGCTGGAAGGCGAGGTCGCCCGGCTGGCGAGGGCCAGCCACGAGCCGTCAGCGCCGACCATCGTCGCGGTCGACACGCCATCGGGCGTCCATGGTGACACCGGCAAGCCGCTGGGCGACGCGGCCTTCCGCGCCGACCTCACCGTCACCTTCCACCGCCGCAAGCCGGCCCATGTGCTGATCGAAGGCCGCAAAGCCTGTGGCGAAGTCGTATTGGCCGACATCGGCCTGTCGTCCGTTGATCCGGCCGACCTGTTCGAGAATGACCCCGACCTATGGGGCAAGCGCTTCCCGTGGCCAGCGCTGGACGCCCACAAGCACACGCGCGGTCGCCTGAAAGTGGTCAGCGGCGAGATGTGGAGCACCGGCGCGGCGAGGCTGGCGGCGCGCGGGGGTCTGCGTATCGGCGCCGGCGCGGTGACCGTGCTGTCGCCGCCGGGAGCCCTGGCGGTCAACGCCGCCCATCTGGAGGCGATCATGCTGGTTCCGTTCGGGACAGAGGCCGATCTGGCCGTCGCCGCCGAGCAGGCCGACGCGGTGATCATCGGCCCGGCGGCCGGGGTGGGGGAGGCGACCGCCCAGAACCTGCAGGCCCTGACCCAGACGGGCGCGGCCCTGATTGTCGACGCCGACGCCCTGACCAGCTTCCGCCACGACGTCGAGACCTTGTTCGCCTGTCTGGACCGCGATGATGTGCTGACCCCGCATCCCGGCGAGTTCGAGCGAATCTTCCCCGGCCTGTTGGCCAGGTCTCCGGAACGCATTGCGGCCGCCCGCGAAGCAGCGAAGCGGGCAGGGGCGGTCGTGCTGCTGAAGGGCCCCGACACCGTGGTTGCCGCGCCCGACGGCCGGGCCGCCGTCTCGCTGAACGGGACGCCCTGGCTGGCCACGGCCGGCTCGGGCGACGTGCTGGCCGGCTTCATCGGCGGCCTTATCGCGCAAGGCATGGACAGCTTCGAGGCCGCCTGCGCCGGAGCCTGGATTCACGCCGAATGCGGCGCCCGCCACGGCCCCGGCCTGATCGCCGAGGACCTGCCGGGTCTGGCCCCCGCCGTACTGGCCAAGCTCTACGGGCTTGCGCGGCCCGGTCCAAATCCGTAAGCCCGCTCCCACGCGGATGTGGCGAAACTGGTAGACGCACCAGATTTAGGTTCTGGCGCCGAGAGGCGTGGAGGTTCGAGTCCTCTCATCCGCACCACCATTCTCACCGGGCCTCCAGGCCTGGATGAGTTTTGTCGCCGCCGCTCTTGGATGCTCGCGCACGTCGTGACATAAGGGCGGTCTTTCGCCGCCCCCGGCTCTCGCGGGCGGCGTCGATCTTTTGGACCCCAGGGCGGAGTTCGAGCGCGCGGCGCCCCGGACCCGAGAAAATAAGAATGTCGATGCAGATCGTTGAAAAGTCGAACGAAGGCCTCAGCCGCGTTTTTAGCGTCACGGTTCCCGCGAGCGAGCTGGCCACGCGTCTGGAAGCCCGGATCGCCGAAGTCGCCCCGCAGATGAACGTCAAGGGCTTCCGTCCGGGCAAGGTGCCCGCCGCCCACGTTCGCCGCCTGTACGGCAAGGGCCTGATGGGCGAAGTCATCGAGCAGGCGCTCAACGAGACCACCACCAAGGTCCTGGAAGACAACAAGCTGCGTCCGGCCGGCCAGCCCGAGCTGAACCCGACCTCGGACATGGACAAGGTCCTGGACGGCGGTCTGGACCTGGCTTTCGACCTGGCCGTCGAAGTGATGCCGGACTTTGAACCGATCGACCCGACCACCATCGAGCTGGTCAAGCCGGTCTACAAGGTCGGCGACGAGGAAGTCGACGAAGCCCTGGAAGAGCTGTCCAAGCAAGCGCGCACCTATGAGCCGCGCACGGGCAAGAGCCTGAAGGCCAAGGACGGCGACCAACTGCTGATCGACTTCGTCGGCACCATCGACGGCGTCGAGTTCGCCGGCGGCAAGGCCGAGGGCGCTGAGCTGGTCCTGGGTTCGGGCCAATTCATCCCGGGCTTCGAAGAGCAACTGGTCGGCGCCAAGCCGGGTGACGAGATCGTCGTGAAGGTGAAGTTCCCGGAAGAGTACCAAGCCGCCGAACTGGCCGGTAAGGACGCCGAGTTCGCCACCAAGGTCACCGAAGTCCGCGCGCCGGTCGACGGCAAGGCCGACGACGAGCTGGCCAAGCGCCTGGGTCTATCGGACCTGGCCGCCCTGAAGGACCTGCTGCGCTCGAACCTGGGCAGCCGCTATGAGAACAGCTCGCGCTTCAAGCTGAAGCGCGCCCTGCTGGACGTTCTGGACACCAAGCACGACTTCGCCCTGCCGCCGCGCATGGTCGACGCCGAGTTCGCCGGCATCTGGCAACAGGTCGAGGCCGACAAGGCCCGTGGCGGCCTGCCGCCGGAAGACGCCGACAAGACCGAAGAGCAGCTGCAGGACGAGTACAAGAAGATCGCCGAGCGCCGCGTGCGCCTGGGTCTGGTGCTCGCCGAGATCGGCCGCAAGAACGACGTGGTCGTCACCGACCAGGAACTGACCGACGCCATCATGCGCGAAGCTCGCCAGTACGGCGCGCAAGCCCAGCAGGTGTTCGACATGTACCGCCAGCGCGCCGACCTGCAGGCCGCCCTGCGCGCCCCGATCTATGAAGACAAGGTCGTCGACCTGATCTTCAACAAGGCCAAGGTCGAGGAAAAGGAAGTCTCCAAGGACGAACTCCTGGAAGAAGACGACCTGCCGGAAGGCTACGGCGGCTAAGGCTCGCTGATCTTCGAATGAATGAGGCGCGGTCCGCGAGGCCCGCGCCTTTTTTCATGCCGCCACGAAACCGCCGGCTCCTTGCAACCTGTTAAGCGCCACGCGATATGCGATAGCGACGGCGCGCGGGGGGCTGATTCGTTTTCTCGGATCGCTCACGAGCAAGCGCCAGAGACACACGACGAAGGGTGATCCCGATGATGTACGATCCGATGGCGACGGCCATGAACCTGGTTCCGATGGTGGTCGAGCAGACCAGCCGCGGCGAGCGCGCTTTCGACATCTTCTCGCGCCTGCTGAAGGAACGGATCATCTTCCTGACCGGTCCCGTGGAAGACGGCATGGCCAGCCTGATCTGCGCCCAGCTGCTGTTCCTGGAGTCCGAGAACCCCAAGAAAGAAATCGCCATGTACATCAACTCGCCGGGCGGCGTGGTGACGTCGGGCCTCGCGATCTACGACACCATGCAGTACATCAAGAGCCCGGTCTCGACGGTGTGCATGGGCATGGCCGCCTCGATGGGTTCGCTGCTGCTGCAAGCCGGCGCGCCGGGCCAGCGCATCGCGCTGCCGAACGCCCGCATCATGGTCCACCAACCCTCGGGCGGCTTCCGCGGCCAGGCCTCGGATATCGAGCGCCACGCCGAGGACATCATCAAGACCAAGCGCCGCCTGAACGAGATCTACGTCAAGCACACCGGTCGCACCTATGAGGAAGTCGAAAAGACCCTCGACCGCGACCACTTCATGAGCGCCGACGAAGCCAAGGCCTGGGGCCTGGTCGATCACGTCTACGACACCCGCGACGCGGCCGAGGCCGGCGCTGAATAAGCGCTAAGCTTCGCGGAAACGACAAAGCCGCCGATCTCAGGATCGGCGGCTTTTTTGTTGTCTCATCGGCTGCGGCAAATCCGCTCAGGTGGCGGGTTTGCCCCGGAAGACGCGGTAGCCCTTCTCGTCGGCGATCGCCAGCATCTCGGTGTCGCCCGAGGTGTCGCCATAGGCGGCCGTCAGGTGGACGTCGGGACCGAAGACCTCACGCAGGCGCAGCACCTTTTCCTTGGCCCGGCAGTTGTTCCCGTCCAGCCCGCCCAGGATGCGGCCATCTTCGTTGGTCATCAGCCGGGTGCCGATCAGCATGTCGGCGCCGAGGCCCCGGGCGAACGGCGCGACGGTGATCTCGGGCGAGGCGGTGACGATCACAAGCTTGGCGCCCTTGGCCCGCCAGGACCGCCAGACGGCCAGGGCGTCGGGACGCAGAAGGGACGGGGCGTGGGCCTGGGCGAAGGCCCGGGCGTCGTTCTCGATCTGCTCGACGGTGGAGCCCCTGAGGAACTCGCGAACCGCGGCCGCCTTGAGTTTGGCGCGGTTGCGGTCGAACACGTAGGCAATCAGCGACGGGGTCAGGCGGATGACGCCGCGCGTCCAGCGACGTCCCGCCCGCCACTTCAGGAACGCGTTGAAGCTGTCCCGGACGGTGAGGGTGCCGTCGAAGTCGAAGGCGACGAGTGCGGGCTCGTGGCCCATCTCGCCAGTCATCGGACGCGATGCGCTCAAACCCATCGACATCAACGAACGCTTCGCCATCGACCTTCCCAAAGAGCGCGTTTCCACGCTCGACCCCGCAAACGATTCCTAGCTTCGTCATACGGGGTTACAGGGGCGGCGGTAAGGGCCCAAGACGCTCGGCGCTTGCACCAGCGCGCCAATCGCCCAAATTAGATGACGAGGTCATGACGCGATCCGGCCGGTTGAGGCGTTTGAGGCTTGAAAGGCGCCGCCAAGGCTTGTGAACCTAGCCCGGATCGGGGAATGTCAAGGATTAGACAACTCCCGGCGTATATCCTGTCTGCTTCGGTGGCGGTGTATGCGCTCGGAGGGCGTAGCGGCGATAAGCCGTAAGTCGCCATAGTGTGAGAAGCGATCATGACGAAAGCCGCGAGCGGCGACACCAAGAGCACTCTGTATTGTTCTTTCTGCGGAAAGAGCCAGCACGAGGTGCGCAAGCTCATTGCGGGTCCGACGGTGTTCATTTGTGATGAATGCGTCGAGCTCTGCATGGATATCATCCGCGAAGAGCACAAGATCGCCTTCGTGAAGTCCAAGGACGGCGTTCCGACGCCGCGCGAGATCTGCGAGGTCCTGGACGATTACGTGATCGGACAAGGTCACGCCAAGAAGGTGCTCGCTGTGGCGGTGCACAACCACTACAAGCGCCTGAACCACGCTTCGAAGAACAACGACGTCGAACTGGCGAAGTCGAACATCCTGCTGGTCGGTCCGACCGGTACGGGTAAGACGCTGTTGGCTCAGACGCTGGCCCGAATCATCGACGTGCCGTTCACGATGGCCGACGCCACGACGCTGACCGAAGCCGGTTACGTCGGCGAAGACGTCGAGAACATCGTGCTGAAGCTGCTGCAAGCCGCCGACTACAATGTCGAGCGCGCCCAGCGCGGCATCGTCTACATCGACGAAATCGACAAGATCAGCCGCAAGTCCGACAACCCGTCGATCACCCGCGACGTGTCGGGCGAAGGCGTGCAGCAGGCCCTGCTGAAGATCATGGAAGGCACCGTCGCCTCCGTGCCGCCGCAAGGCGGGCGCAAGCATCCGCAGCAGGAATTCCTGCAGGTCGACACCACGAACATCCTGTTCATCTGCGGTGGCGCCTTCGCCGGCCTCGAGAAGATCATCTCGGCGCGCGGCGCGGCTAAATCGATCGGTTTCGGCGCGAAAGTGACCGATCCGGAAGAGCGCCGCACGGGCGAGATCCTGCGGAACGTCGAACCCGACGATCTGCAGCGCTTCGGCCTGATCCCGGAATTCATCGGCCGTCTGCCGGTGGTCGCGACCCTGGAGGATCTCGACGAGACCGCCCTGGTCAAGATTCTGACCGAGCCGAAGAACGCCTTCGTCAAGCAGTACCAGCGCCTGTTCGAGATGGAGAACATCGGCCTGACCTTCACGGAGGACGCCCTGCACGGCGTCGCCAAGAAGGCCATCGTGCGCAAGACCGGCGCGCGCGGCCTGCGTTCGATCATGGAAGGCATCCTGCTGGAGACCATGTTCGAGCTGCCCAGCTATGAGGGCGTCGAGGAAGTGGTGGTCAATGCCGAGGTCGTCGAAGGCCGGGCCCAGCCGCTGCTGATCTATGCCGAGAAGAAGGGCGGGGCGGCTTCGGCCTAAACCCAAGCTTCATCGCGAAATCGAGGCGCGCCTTTTTGGATAAAGGCGCGCCTTTTTCGTGGATAAGCCGGGGTCGTAAACCTGTTGGACGACCGGTGAGGCTTCGGCGCCACGGGCAACTTGAGCGAGCGAAACCCACGAAAACACTGGCTCTGAGGCGAACTTGCCCCGGGCGGCGACGTTAGGGGTACGTCCACACCAGCTTTGCCGGTCGGACGCGACTTGTCGCCGCTGTCGGGCGAGTGCGCTTGAACCCTGTTGTAAAACGTCCACATAAATAACGAACATCCGCCCAGTCCCGGGCGGACGGGTCGTTCGACTCAGGCGCATCGTCTGAAGTTACGGCGGCCCGCATGGCCAAGGCGTCTAGGGGCGCTTAAGGCCGGGAGTATTGAGAACATGTCCGAACTACGTACGCTTCCTGTCTTGCCGCTGCGGGATATCGTTGTGTTCCCGCACATGGTCGTGCCGCTCTTCGTGGGCCGCGACAAATCCGTGCGCGCGCTCGAGGAAGTGATGCGCGGCGACAAGCAGATCCTGCTGGTCACCCAAAAGAACTCGGCGGATGATGATCCGGCGCCGGGCGACATCTTCGATGTCGGCGTCCTGGCCACCGTCCTGCAACTGCTGAAACTGCCCGACGGCACCGTCAAGGTGCTGGTCGAGGGCAAGGGTCGTGCGGCCGTCGTGAAGTTCACCGACCAGGAGTCCTTCTACGAGGCCCAGATCGGCGAAGTCAGCGAAGACGAAGGCGCCGGCCCCGAGGCCGAGGCCCTGTCGCGCGCGGTCGTCGAGCAATTCGAAAACTACGTCAAACTGAACAAGAAGGTGCCGCCAGAGGCCCTGGCGTCGATCCCGCAGATCGCCGAACCGGGCAAGCTGGCCGACAGCATCGCCGCCCATCTGTCGGTGAAGATCGGCGACAAGCAGAACCTGCTGGAAATCTTCGACGTCGTGAAGCGCCTAGAAAAGGTCTTCGCCCTCATGGAGGGCGAGATTTCGGTGCTGCAGGTCGAGAAGAAGATCCGCTCGCGCGTGAAGCGCCAGATGGAGAAGACCCAGCGCGAGTACTATCTGAACGAACAGATGAAGGCGATCCAGCGTGAGCTGGGCGACCCGGATGACTCGCGTGACGAGCTGATCGATCTCGAAAAGCGCATCAAGAAGGCCAAGCTTTCCAAGGAAGCCCGCACCAAGGCCGAGAGCGAGCTGAAGAAGCTGCGCAACATGAGCCCGATGTCGGCCGAGAGCACGGTGGTCCGCAACTATCTGGACTGGCTGCTGTCGATCCCGTGGGGCAAGGCCAAGACCAAGAAGATCGACCTGGTCGAGGCCGAAGGTATCCTGGACGAAGACCACTACGGCCTGGAGAAGGTCAAGGAGCGGATCCTCGAGTACCTGGCCGTGCAGGCCCGGACCAACTCGCTGAAGGGCCCGATCCTGTGCCTGGTCGGTCCTCCCGGCGTCGGCAAGACCTCGCTGGGCAAGTCGTTGGCCAAGGCCACCGGTCGCGAGTTCGTTCGCATGAGCCTCGGCGGCGTGCGTGACGAGGCCGAGATCCGCGGTCACCGCCGCACCTACATCGGCTCGATGCCCGGCAAGGTCATCCAGTCGATGAAGAAGGCCAAGACCACGAACGCCTTCGTCCTGTTGGACGAGATCGACAAGATGGGCAGCGACTACCGCGGCGACCCCGCCTCGGCGCTGCTGGAAGTGCTCGATCCGTCGCAGAACTCGACCTTCGGCGACCACTATCTGGAGGTCGACTACGACCTGTCGCAGGTGATGTTCGTCACGACGGCCAACAGCCTGAACATGCCCCAGCCGCTGCTGGACCGCATGGAGATCATCCGCATCCCCGGCTACACCGAGGATGAGAAGCTGGAGATCGCCAAGCGGCACATCCTGCCGAAGCTGGCCAAGGACCACGGCCTGAAGCCGGCCGAGTTCATCGTGCCGGACAAGGCGATCAGCGACCTGATCCGCTACTACACCCGGGAAGCCGGCGTGCGGTCGCTGGAGCGGGAACTGGGCGCCCTGGCGCGTAAGACGGTGCGTGACCTGGCCCGCGAAAAGCTGGCCACGATCACCATCGACGATGAGCGCCTGGCCAAGTACGCGGGCGTCAAGAAGTACCGCTACGGCGAGACCGACGAGGTCGATCAGGTCGGCATCGTCACCGGTCTGGCCTGGACGGAGTTCGGCGGCGACATCCTGACGATCGAAGCCGTGAAGATGCCGGGCAAGGGTCGCATGCAGATCACCGGCAACCTCAAGGACGTGATGAAGGAGTCCATCGCGGCGGCCAACAGCTACGTCCGTTCGCGTGCGGTGCAGTTCGGCATCAAGCCGCCGATCTTCGAGAAGACCGACGTCCACATCCACGTGCCGGACGGCGCCACGCCCAAGGACGGTCCGTCCGCCGGCGCGGCCATGGGCCTGGCCATCGTCTCGGTGCTGACCGGCATTCCGATCCGCAAGGACATCGCCATGACCGGCGAGATCACCCTGCGCGGCCGGGTCACCGCCATCGGCGGCTTGAAGGAGAAGCTGCTCGCGGCCCTGCGCTCCGGCGTGAAGACCGTGCTGATCCCGCAGGAGAACGAGAAGGACCTCGTGGACGTGCCCCAGAGCGTGAAGAGCGGTCTGGAAATCATCCCGGTCTCGACCATGGACGAGGTGCTCAAGCACGGCCTCACCGGCCCCTTGACCCCGGTCGAGTGGAACGAGGCCGACGAGCCGATTGCTGCGGGTGCGAAGAAGGATGATGGCGACGCTGACGCCGTTCTCACTCACTAACTGCAACTAATCGTTGATAACTTAGGCGGCGCGGGAGATTCCCGCGCCGCTCGCGTTTGACGGGGCATTTTCAACCGCCATAATCCCCGCTGAGCCAAGCGCCGTAGGCAAAAAACGGTGCTGCTCAGGCTGGGAGAAAAACATGACCACAAAAGCCGAACTCGTCACGGCGATCGCCGAGAAGGCGGGCATCAACAAGAACCAGGCCAAGGACGCTCTGGAAGCCTTCATCGACGCCGTCACCGACTCGCTGAAATCGGGTCAGGACGTTCGCTTGGTCGGTTTCGGCACCTTCAAGGCCGTCGCCCGCGCCGCCGGCACCGCGCGCAACCCGCGCACCGGCGAGACCGTGAACCGTCCCGCGTCCAAGACCGCACGCTTCCAGGTCGGCGAAGGCTTGAAGTCCTCGCTGAACGGCTAAAACCAGTTCCAGATTACGGAGGCGGTGCGTCGCGGGGGCTGGCGCGCCGCCTTTTTGCCGGGGCCCTAGCCGACCTGCCACCGGCGACTGACCGGCGACGCCTGATGGCCAATATGCGCCTGGATGCCGTAGCGGGGCAGCTCGTGATGGTTCTCCGCCGTGAACGGCGCGCGGAACCGATCCTCCAGGTCCTCGTCGCGAACCAGGAAGGCGTTGACGCCCTGCAGGTCGCAGCCGACCAGCGACATGCCCTTGGCGCGCCCGATGGTCTCGACCACCTTGAGCCCAGCTCCGAAATAGTTGGTCTTGCCGTCCCAGACGCCGTCGGGATCGTAGCGCACCTCGACCGGCGCGCTGGCTGGGATCGATGCGTTGTACTCGATGCAGCAGACCCGCGAGCGGGCGGAAAGCGCGCGCCAGACGTGGCTCGTGTTGAAGTCGATATCGACGGTGATCAGGTCGAAATCCTCGCCCTGGCCGGCCAGGGCGACCGCCTCGTTGATGTTCTCGGCCGTCACCAGCATCGAGATGATCGTCAGGGCGCCGTCCTCGACGAACTGTGAGAACACCGTCCTGGCCTGGGCGGCGAGCGTCTCGTCCCCCTCGATCCAGATTCCGCGCCAACCTTGCTCCAGCAGGAAGCGGGTCGTGTTCTCCAATCCGTTCCCGATCCCGATCTCCAGGAAGGTCCGGCCTTGGGCGCCGATCCGGGAGAAAATCTCGGCGATGTATCCGTCTTCGCCGTGCTGGCTGTAGACCTGATTGTAGGCGCGGTGGAGGCTCTTGGGATCGGCGGCGCGGGCCAGCGTTCCGGATATCTCGGTCAGCAGGGTCGCGTATTGCGCCTCCTTGCTGAACCCCGTGTTGGTCGCCACCGCCTGGATGAGCCCGGTCAACTTGTCCAAGGCCTCGTTCACATCATTGTCCGACATCAGCACTCCTGATCCCAAGGGGTTCTTGCAGGCGACTTGCTTTCCGGCGGCCGCGCCGGGACAACTATGGACAGATCAACCGTTCCGCTTTGAGATCGTCCGCACCACCCTGAAAATTGGTGCTTGCCCTCACGAGGAAAGGGCAATACCCGCCTCAATGCGGGGGCAGTTAGCTCAGCGGTAGAGCGTCTCGTTTACACCGAGAGGGTCGGGGGTTCGATCCCCTCACTGCCCACCATTCCTCCCGTCATCTATCTTCACGGTCTCTTCCGGTCCCGGCCGGAGAGAGCGTGCGTACAGTTACGCTTTTTCTCTGGATAACAGCGATCAAAGTGATATCACTTTGATCGCAACGCTGGAGGAGCGTCATGACAGAGACCCGCACCATCAATCCCACCGCCGAGCGGCCCCATGCGGGGATCGGCGGCGGTCTGCCGCTTCTGGCCCTGCCGATCATGCTGGCCGGTGCGATCTTCGCATTCTCGCAAGGCGTGCCGATCGTCGGCGGCCTGCTGATCTTTCTGCTGCTGTTGGTGTCCACGGGCTTCTATTCGGTGCAGCCGAACGAGGCCTTCGTCATCACGCTGTTCGGCTCTTATGTCGGCACAGATCGCAAGACCGGCCTGCGCTGGATCCTGTTCTGGTATGGCCGCAAGAAGATCAGCCTGCGGGTGCGCAATGTCACCAGCGAGACGCTGAAGGTGAACGACAAGCGCGGCAACCCGATCGAGATTGCCGCCAACATTGTCTGGCGGGTGCAAGACTCGGCCCAGGCCCTGTTCGACGTCGACGACTATGCCGCCTTCGTGCACATCCAGATCGAGACCGGCCTGCGTGAGGTCGCCTCGCACTACGCTTACGACCACGCGGAGGAGGGGGAGCCGACCCTGCGCGCCCATGCCGAGGAGGTCGGCGACCGGCTGCAGAAGGACCTGCAACTGCGGTGCGCCGTGGCTGGCGTCGCCATCGACGAGGCGCACCTGATGCACCTGGCCTACGCCCCAGAGATCGCCGGCTCGATGCTGAAGCGCCAGCAGGCCGAGGCCGTGCTGGCCGCGCGCCGCACGATCGTCGCCGGGGCGGTCGACATGGTCGAGAGCGCCTTGAGCCAGTTGGCCGAGCGAGGGGTGGTCCAGTTGGACGATGAACGTCGCGCGGCAATGGTCTCCAACCTGCTGGTGGTGCTGTGCGCCGACCGGGAGGCCCAGCCCGTGGTCAACACCGGCACGCTGTACGGCTGACGTGGCGGGCGATCCGAAAGAGACGAAAGGCGGGCGGCGCGCATTCCTGATGCGTGTCCGCCCCGAGGTGCTGGATGCTGTCGAGCGGCTGGCCAGCGCGGAGTTGCGCAGCGCGAATGCTCAAGTAGAAGTATTGCTGCGTGAGGCTCTCGGCAGGCGCGGCGTGTCCCTGAAATCGTCCGGGAACGGCGAGGAACCGTGAGTGTCGCAAAAGCTTTATCGTTCCAGGGCCGAATGGGGGGCCTGGAGTAGCGATGAGGAATCGGCGTGACGGACACGATAGCGACCCGACCCGTCGGCTTGCGCGGTTTCTCCCCCGCGATCGCTCCGCCGACTGACGGCCCGGTCCGCCTCGTCGACACCACCATGCTCTATGCTCCGCGTAGCGGCGGCGTGCGTCGCTACCTGGCCTCAAAGCGCGCCTGGCTGGCCGCCAATCGTCCGGAAGTCCGCCATACGCTGGTGGTGCCGGGCGCGCGCGATTCCTATGACGGCCAGGGGCGGGTCTCGATCTATGCCGCGCCGCTGCCGTTCGGAGCGGGCTATCGCTGGCCCGTGGTCAAGGCCGCGTGGATGGACCGCCTGATCCGCCAGCGTCCCGATCTCATCGAGGCGGGCGATCCCTATACGCCGGGCCTGGCGGCGCTGCGGGCCGGTGACGCCCTGGGCGTGCCGGTCGTCGGCTTCTGCCACACCGACCTTGGCGCCCTGGCGGCGCTGCATATCGGCGAGTGGGCCGAGAAACCGGTCCAGAAGCGTTGGGCCGCCATCTACCGACAGTTCGACCAGGCCGTGGCCCCTAGCCGTTTCATCGCCGGCCGCCTGATCGAGGCTGGGGTCCATAATGCCATCGGCCTGCCGCTGGGCGTCGACACCGAGCTTTTCCATCCCGCCCGCGCCGATCGCGACGCTTTGCGCAAGCGCCTGGGCGTGGCTCCCGACGAGCGCCTGCTGGTCTTCGCTGGCCGTCCGGCCCGCGAGAAGAAGCTGGAAGTGCTGGTCAGCGCGGTCGAGAAGCTGGGCGCGCCTTACAAGCTATTGTTCGTCGGCGCTGGCGGCGGCGCGCCGATCAGCGACCGGGCCATCTGCCTGGACTATGTGCGCGACCCAGCCGAGCTGGCTGGCGTGCTGGCCAGCTGCGACGCCTTCGTCCACGCCAATGACAACGAGCCGTTCGGCCTGATCGTGCTGGAGGCCATGGCCTGCGGCCTGCCGGTGGTCGGTGTCGCCGCCGGCGGGGTGGCCGAGTCGGTCGACCAGGAGGTCGGTGAGCTGGCGACACGCTCCGAACCCGCCGCTTTCGCCGAGGCGATCGAGGCCCTGTTCGCCCGCGACCTGGCGGCCGTAGGCGCCGCCGCCCGCCGCCGCGCCGTCGAGCGGCACGGTTGGGACGCGGTGTTTCGCCAGCTCTGCGCCATCTATGGCGGCCTGACTGGCCGTCAGGCGTTCGGCCGGCAGCTACAACTGCGCGACCACTAGGCTTTCAGGGCCGCCAGGATCTCGTAGCTGCGCTTGCGGGCGTCGTGGTCGTAGATTTGCGAGGCGAACATTAGCTCGTCGGCCTCCGTCAGCTTCAGCACCCGCTCGACCTTGCGCTTGACGGTCTCGGGCGAGCCGATCGCGGAATATTGGAAGGTGTGGTCCAGGCCGGCGAGCTCGGACTCCGAGGCGTAGTCGCGGATGTCGTCGACCGGCGGCGGTAGCAGGCCGGGACGGCCGCGGCGCAAGGCCAGGAACTGCTGCTGGGTCGAGGTGGCCAGGCGAGTCGCTTCCTTGTCGGTGTCGGCCGCGCAGACCCCGATGCAGACCATGGCGTAGGGCTTGTCCAACACCTCCGACGGCTTGAAGTGCCGACGGTAGAGGAGGAGGGCGTCCAGCAGCGAGTCGGGGGCGAAGTGGGCGGCGAAGGCGAACGGTAAGCCCAGGGCCGCGGCCAGTTGCGCGCCCCAGGTCGAAGAGCCCAGCAGCCAGATCGGCACGTCCTGGCCTTCGCCCGGCACGGCGCGGATGTTCTGGTCCGGATCGGCTGGCTTGAACCAGTGCTGCAGCTCGACGACGTCCTGGGCGAACGAATCGACCGCCCCGGCATAGCGGCGAAGGGCCCGCATGGTGCCTTGGTCCGTGCCTGGCGCGCGGCCCAGGCCCAGATCGATGCGGCCCGGATAGAGCGCGGCCAGGGTGCCGAACTGCTCGGCGACCATCAGCGGGGCGTGGTTGGGGAGCATGACGCCACCCGAGCCGACCCGAATCGTCTTCGTCCCACCGGCCACATGACCGATCACGACCGCCGTCGCGGCTGACGCGATTCCCGGCATGTTGTGATGCTCGGCCAGCCAGTAGCGGTGGAAGCCGAGGGATTCGGCGTGTCGCGCGAGATCCAGGCTGTTGTGGAGGGCCTGGCCGACCGGGGTTCCTTGCGGAACGGGCGCGAGGTCGAGGACGGAGAACGGCGGGTAAGCGGAGGTCATGTCCGCTACATGGCGTGCGGCGTCGGCAACTCAAGGCGTTGCGGAAGCGGTTCGCGATTTAGATGGGGAAACCACCGGACGGTGGCGCGAATGACGGGACTCGAACCCGCGACCTCCGGCGTGACAGGCCGGCGCTCTAACCAACTGAGCTACATCCGCATATCCCTTCGCCGAAGCGAAAGTGCGACCCGCCCTGCGGCGAGGGGCGTCTGATATGTCGGCCGAAGACTCGTGTCAACGGCGATATCGAAGAAGCGTCAAATAGCCCGGCGGGGCTGAGCTATTTCATGTGGATGGAGCAGAGCGGGGCAGTCGCGCCGGTCCTTTCAGGCACAGAGGAAAGCCTTGGCGTGCAATCGATCGCCGTTAGCGGAAACAACTCTAGTTGCGATCGTTTCTCAATGTGGTCTGGGGTGTTTGAAGCGCTGGCGACAGTGGGCTACAACCCGCTCGATTCAAGCCAAGGGCTGTCATGACCGCCTTCCTTCTCCAGTATCTGCCGATCGTGATCTTCCTAGGGATCGCGGCGGCCATCGGCATCGTCTTCATTCTGGCGGCAGCCGTGTTCGCGCCGAAGGCGCCGGACCCGGAAAAACTGTCCGCGTACGAATGCGGCTTCAACGCCTTCGACGACGCGCGCATGAAGTTCGACGTCCGGTTCTATCTGGTGTCGATCCTCTTCATCATCTTCGACCTTGAAGTGGCGTTCCTGTTTCCCTGGGCGGTCACGCTGATGAAGCTGCCGCACGACGTGGCGGCTTTCGCCTTCTGGTCGATGATGACCTTCCTGGGCGTGCTGACCGTCGGCTTTATCTACGAATGGAAGAAGGGCGCCCTCGAATGGGAGTGATCGTTCCCGCCACCACCGTTCCGGCGCTTTCGGGCGGCCGTTCGACGGTCGAGGGCTATGACCCCAAGCTGCACGACCCGTTCTTCGACGGCGTCTCGCAACAGCTGGCCGACAAGGGCTTCATCACGGCCGCCGCCGATGACCTGATCACCTGGGCCCGCACGGGCTCGCTGATGTGGATGACGTTCGGCCTGGCGTGCTGCGCCGTCGAGATGATGCACTCGGCCATGCCGCGTTACGACCTGGAGCGCTTCGGCTTCGCGCCGCGCGCCAGCCCGCGTCAGTCTGACGTGATGATCGTCGCCGGCACGCTGACCAACAAGATGGCCCCGGCCCTGCGCAAGGTCTACGACCAGATGCCGGAGCCGCGCTACGTCATCTCGATGGGCAGCTGCGCCAATGGCGGCGGCTACTACTATTACAGCTACAGCGTCGTGCGCGGCTGCGACCGCGTCGTGCCGATCGACATCTACGTGCCGGGCTGCCCGCCCACGGCCGAAGCCCTGGTCTACGGCGTGCTGCAGCTGCAGAAGAAGATCCGCCGCACGGGGACGATCGAGCGATGACCGACGTGGTTCCGACCGAAATCGTTGCTTCGCCGCTGGAACTGCTGGGCCAGGACATCGTCGCCCGTGCGCCCGGCGTGCTGGGCCATTCGGTGGCGTTCGGCGAGCTGAACATCGTCGCCAAGGCCTCGACCGTGGTCGAGACGCTGCTGTTCCTGCGTGACGACGCGGCTTTCCGCTTCCACCAACTGGTTGACCTGACGGGCGTGGACTACCCGGAACGCGCCGCGCGCTTCGACGTCGTCTATCACCTGCTGTCGATGGTGAAGAACACCCGCATCCGCCTGAAGGTGATGACGGACGAGGACACCCCGGTGCCCAGCGCCACGCCGGTGTTCCCGGTCGCCGACTGGTTCGAGCGCGAAGCGTTCGACATGTACGGCATCTTCTTCGAAGGCCATCCGGACCTGCGCCGGATTCTGACCGACTACGGCTTTCACGGCCACCCGCTGCGGAAGGACTTCCCCATGACGGGTTATGTGGAAGTCCGCTACGACGACGAGCTCAAGCGCGTCGTGTACGAACCCGTCAAGATTACCGAGTTCCGTGCGTTCGATTTCCTCTCGCCCTGGGAAGGCGCCAAGTACGCGCTCCCCGGTGACGAGAAGGCTCAATAGCGAGCAGGGGATGACTAACCATGGGTTTGCGACGGCCGACGTTCCGTTCCGCCACCTCGTTCTTTCTGGTCGCCTTTTCGACCGCGTTCCTGATGACCATCGGGATGCGGCTGACGGGGTGGTTCACGAAGGCGCCGGTGATCAGCGCGGATCAGAACAAGTCGTTGGGCGTCGCGATCATGGTTTCGGTGATCATGCTGGCCGTCGGCGCCAGCATCCGGCGGATGGAAGTGGCCGAGTTGCGCAGCGCGCTGCTCGGAGCGGCTTCCGTCCTGTTGGCTCTGCCGCTCTCACAGGCCGCGATTTCCCAGAGCTGGGACGTCGCGACCACCATCATCACCTTGCTGGGCGTGGTTCTGCTGATCGCAGGACTGCTTGTTTCGCTCAGCATCGAGCAGCGTAACGAAGGTCCGTAGCCATGACCGGCACGAACTCGCCCGCCGCGGCGACCGACTTCTTCCGTGACGAACCGACGACTCCGGCTATCCCGGAGACGCCCGTCCGCAAGTTCAACATCAACTTCGGCCCGCAACACCCGGCCGCGCACGGCGTGCTGCGCCTGGTGCTGGAGCTGGACGGCGAAATCGTCGAACGCGTCGATCCGCACATCGGCCTGCTGCACCGCGGCACCGAGAAGCTGATGGAAGCGCGGACTTATCTGCAGAACATCCCGTATTTCGACCGCCTCGACTACGTGGCCCCGATGAACCAGGAGCATGCGTTCTGCCTGGCCATCGAGAAGCTGCTGGGCGTCGAGGTGCCGCGTCGCGGCCAGATCGTGCGCGTGCTGTTCTGCGAGATCGGCCGGATCCTCAATCACCTGCTGAACGTGACGACCCAGGCCATGGACGTCGGCGCCCTGACGCCGCCGCTCTGGGGCTTCGAGGAACGCGAGAAGCTGATGATCTTCTACGAGCGCGCTTGCGGCGCTCGTCTGCACGCCAACTACTTCCGTCCAGGCGGCGTCCACCAGGACCTGACGCCCGAGCTGATCGACGATATCGAGACCTGGGCGAAGGCTTTCCCCAAGATCTGCGACGACATCGAAGGCCTGATCACCGACAACCGCATCTTCAAGCAGCGCAACGTCGATATCGGCGTCGTGAGCAAGGAAGACGCCTGGGCCTGGGGCTTCTCGGGCGTGATGGTGCGCGGTTCGGGCATCGCCTGGGACCTGCGCCGCAACCAGCCGTACGAGAACTACAACGAGTTCGAGTTCGACATCCCGCTGGGCAAGAACGGCGACTGCTACGATCGCTATCTGTGCCGCATGCAGGAGATGCGTGAGAGCACCAAGATCATCCTGCAGGCCGTCGCCATGCTGCGCGGCACGCCGGGCCCGGTGCTGACCGAGGACAACAAGGTCAGCCCGCCGCGTCGCGCCGAGATGAAGCGCTCGATGGAAGCCCTGATCCACCACTTCAAGCTCTACACCGAGGGCTTCAAGACGCCGGAAGGCGAGGTCTACGCGGCCGTCGAAGCCCCCAAGGGCGAGTTCGGCGTCTACGTCGTCAGCAACGGCACCAACAAGCCGTACCGCTGCAAGATCAAGGCCCCGGGCTTCTCGCACCTGGCGGCGATGGACTGGATGAACCGCGGTCACCAGCTGGCCGACGTCTCGGCCATCCTGGGCTCGCTCGATATCGTGTTCGGCGAGGTCGACCGGTGAGCCTGGAAGCGATCGCCCAAGCTCAGCTGGACGCCTACAACGCCCAGGACCTGGACGCGCACTGCGCCCACTTCGCCGACGACGTGGTCGTGGCGGGGCTGAACGGCGATGTGGCGCGTACGGGTCTGGACGCCTATCGCGCCTTCTACGAGAAGACCTTCGCCGAGTTCCCCAAGAACAAGGCGGAGCTGCTGAACCGCATCGTGGTCGGTGCGAACGTGATCGACCACGAGCATGTCGACCGCGGCAACGGCGATGCGCCGTTCCAGGTCGCCGCCATCTACACTTTCAAGGGCGACAAGATCGTCCGCGTGGATTTCGCCCGATGAGCGTACGTCGTCTCGCCAAGGAACAGCCTGCCAGCTTCGCCTTCTCGAAGGACAGCCAGGCCAAGGCCGATTGGTGGAAAGCCAAGTATCCCGCCGCCCGCAAGCAGTCGGCGGTGATCCCGATGCTGTGGCTGGCCCAGAAGCAGGAAGGCTGGATCTCCGAGCCGGCGATCCAGGAGATCGCCAAGCAGCTGGAGATGCCGGTCATCCGCGTGCTGGAAGTGGCCACCTTCTACGTGATGTTCCAGCTGCAGCCAGTCGGCAAGGTCGCCTTCGTCCAGCTGTGCGGCACCACGCCGTGCCAGCTGCGCGGCGCGCTGGACCTGAAGGCCGTGCTGAAGGCCAAGATCGGCGACGCCAACCACGTCTCGGCCGACGGCAAGTTCAGCTGGGAAGAGGTCGAGTGCCTGGGTGCGTGCTGCAACGCCCCGATGGCCGCGATCAACGACTACTACTACGAGGACCTGACGCCGGAGAGCCTGGCCCAGATCCTCGACGACTTCGCGGCCGGCAAGGACCCGAAGCCGGGCAGTTACGAAGGCCGCGGCGCCTCGGAACCGAAGGGCGCGATCCACACGCTCACGGACCCGAAGCTGTACGACGGCTCGTACGCCAAGAAGATCAAGATCCCGAACCTGCCCGAGAAGCCGAAGGCTACGAAGGCCAAGTCGGAGCCGACCGCCTAACATGAGTGCCGACACCGCCCTGCAGAAGAAGCGCCTGACCATGATGCTCGCCATCGATGTGGTCTGCTTCCTGCTGGCTGGCGTGGCGATCTATGGCGCGGTGTCGCTGGGACTGGGATGGGCCAAGCCCGTCTTCATCCTGGCCATCGTGGCGGGCCTTGGGGCGCAAGTCTGGTTCATCCTGGGCTGGATGCGCGCGACCAAGGGGGAGGGCGCTTCGTCATGATCGACGACAGCGAACTCAACACCCGCCGTGCGGCCTATGCCGACACCATCCGGGGCCTGTATCGCCGTGAACGCGGTATCGGCTTCGTGGCGTGCCTGCTGGGCGCGATCCTGCTGATCTGGGGTCGCACCGTGGCTGGCGCGCCGTTCCTGGCGGTCGTCGCCGGTCTCGTCACGATTGGCGCGGGCTGGCTGCTTTTCGCCTATGTCATCATTCGTCGGACGCGCTATGTGCGCGCCCATCCATTCGATCCGCAAAGCTGAGTCATGGTCGGTATCCTCGAAGACAAGGACCGCATCTTCACCAACCTCTACGGTCTCCATGATTGGGGCCTGGAAGGTGCGAAGAAGCGCGGCTGCTGGAATGGCACCAAGGACATCCTGGACGCGGGTCGCGACTGGATCATCGACAACATGAAGAACTCCGGCCTGCGCGGCCGGGGCGGGGCGGGCTTCGGCACCGGCCTGAAGTGGTCGTTCATGCCCAAGGAAGTGAAGGACGGTCGTCCGCACTATCTCGTGGTCAACGCCGACGAATCCGAGCCGGGCACCTGCAAGGACCGGGAGATCATGCGACATGATCCGCACCTCCTGATCGAGGGCTGCCTGATCGCCTCGCGCGCCATGCTGGCCCACGCCTGCTACATCTACATTCGCGGCGAATACGTCCGTGAACGCGAAGTGCTGGAAGAGGCCATCAAGCAGGCTTACGAGGCCAAGCTGGTCGGCAAGAACAACGTCCACGGCTGGGACTTCGACATCTACGTCCACCACGGCGCCGGCGCCTATATCTGCGGCGAAGAGACGGCCCTGCTGGAAAGCCTGGAAGGCAAGAAGGGCCAACCGCGCCTGAAGCCGCCGTTCCCGGCCGGCGCGGGCCTCTACGGCATGCCCACCACGGTCAACAACGTCGAGAGCATCGCCGTCGCCGGCACCATCCTGCGTCGCGGCGCCTCGTGGTTCGCCGGCTTTGGCCGTCCGAACAACGCCGGCACCAAGCTGTTCTGCGTCTCGGGCCACGTGAACCTGCCCTGCAACGTCGAAGAAGCCATGAGCATCCCCTTCCGTCAGCTGATGGAAGACCACTGCGGCGGCATCCGCGGCGGCTGGGGCAACCTCAAGGCCGTCATCCCGGGCGGTTCGTCCGTGCCGATGATCCCGGCCGAGCAGTGCGAAGACCTGCCGATGGACTTCGACGCCCTGCGGAACCTGAAGTCGGGTCTGGGCACGGCCGCCGTCATCGTCATGGACAAGTCGACCGACCTGGTCCGCGCCATCGCCCGCCTGTCGTACTTCTACAAGCACGAGAGCTGCGGCCAGTGCACGCCGTGCCGTGAAGGCACCGGCTGGATGTGGCGGGTCATGGAACGCATGGCGACCGGCGAGGCCGATCCGAAAGAGATCGACACCCTGCTGGACGTCACGACCCAGGTCGAAGGTCACACCATCTGCGCCCTGGGCGACGCGGCCGCCTGGCCGATCCAGGGTCTGTTCCGTCACTTCCGCCACGAGGTGGAAGACCGGATTGCTTCCTATCGTAGCGGTCGCCTGCACGTGCAGGGCGCCAAGCTGATCGCGGCGGAGTAACGATTATGGCTATCGCCAAGGTCAACGGCGTCGAAGTCGAGTTCGAGCCCGGCATGACGGTTCTGCAGGTCGCGGAACTGGCCGGGGAAGAGATCCCGCGCTTCTGCTACCACGAACGTCTGTCCATCGCCGGCAACTGCCGGATGTGCCTGGTCGAGGTGAAGCCCGGCCCGCCGAAGCCGCAGGCCTCGTGCGCCCTGCCGGCCGCCGAGGGCCAGGAGATCTTCACCAAGACTCCGATGGTCAAGAAGGCCCGCGAAGGGGTGATGGAGTTCCTGCTCATCAACCACCCGCTGGATTGCCCGATCTGCGACCAGGGCGGCGAGTGCGACCTGCAGGACCAGGCCGTCGGCTACGGCCGCGACGACAGCCGCTACGACGAGAACAAGCGCGCGGTCGAAGAGAAGGCCATGGGCCCGCTCATCAAGACCGTGATGACGCGCTGCATCCAGTGCACCCGCTGCGTCCGCTTCATCACCGAAGTCGCCGGCTCGCCGGAAATCGGCCTGATCTCGCGCGGCGAAGACGTTGAAATCACGACCTATCTGGGCGCGGCGGTGACGTCGGAGCTCAGCGCCAACGTGATCGACCTGTGCCCGGTCGGCGCCCTGACCTCCAAGCCCTACGCCTTCGAAGCCCGTCCGTGGGAACTGAAGAAGACCGAGAGCGTCGACGTCATGGACGCCATGGGCTCGTCGATCCGCGTCGACGCCCGCGGCGCGGCCGTGCTGCGCGTCCTGCCGCGCATCAACGAGGACGTCAACGAAGAGTGGATCTCGGACAAGACGCGTTACGCCGTCGACGGCCTGGGCCGTCAGCGCCTGGACCGTCCCTATGTCCGCGTCGGCGGCAGCCTGAAGCCGGCCACCTGGGCCGAGGCCTTCGCCGCCATCGCCGGCAAGATCAAGGCGACCGCGCCTGAGCGCATCGGCGTCATCGCCGGCGACCTGCAGGACGCCGAGAGCCTGAAGGCGACCAAGGACCTCTTCACCGCCCTGGGCGTGAAGAACCTCGACGCCCGCCAGGACGGCGCCGCCCTGGGCGCTGGCCCGCGCGAGAGCTGGCTGTTCAACTCGACCATCGCCGGCATCGAGAACGCCGACGTCGTGCTGTTCGTCGGCGCCAATCCGCGCATCGAGGCCCCGGTCCTGAACGCTCGCTTCCGCAAGCAGTGGATCGCCGGCAAGACCCGCTTCGGCGTCATCGGCGAACAAGCCGACCTGACGTTCGACTACGACTACCTCGGCGCCGGCACCAAGACCCTGTCGGGCCTGGCCAAGAGCAAGAGCGACTTCGTCGCCGCCCTGAAGGCCGCCGAGCGTCCCGCGATCATCATCGGTCAGGGCGCTCTGGCCCGCGCCGATGGCGCGGCGATCCTCAAGGCCGCCGCCGGCCTCGCCAAGACCGTCAAGGTCGTGCGTGAAGGCTGGAACGGCTGGAACGTCCTGCACATCGCCGCCGCGCGCGTGGCCGGCCTCGACATGGGCTTCGTCCCGGCCGAGGGCGGTCTGGCTGCTGGCGACATGTTGAAGCCGGGCGCCCTGGACGTCCTGTTCCTGCTGGGCGCCGACGAGTGCGAAACGTCCGCTTCGGACGCCTTCAAGATCTATCTCGGCACGCACGGCGATGCCGGCGCGCACAAGGCCGACGTGGTCCTGCCGGGCGCGGCCTACACCGAGAAGAACGGTCTCTACGTGAACCTCGAAGGCCGCGTGCAACAGGGCCGTCGCGCCGTGTTCCCGAAGGGCGAGGCCAAGGAAGACTGGTCGATCCTGCGCGCCCTGTCGGAAGTGCTGGGCCACAAGCTGCCTTACGACAGCCTGGACCAGCTGCGCGCCAAGCTGTTCGCCGACCATCCGACCTTCGGCCAGATCGACTACGCGCCGGGTTCGGTCGCGACCTCGTTCGATGTCGGCGCTCTGGGCGCTGACGGCGAAGTCTCGGATGCGCCGTTCGAAAGCCCGATCAAGGCTTTCCACCTGACCAACCCCGTCGCGCGCGCCAGCGTGACCATGGCCGAATGCGCGGCCGTGGCTTCCGGCGCCGCCAAGATCGCTGCGGAGTAAATCGTGGGCTCGACTTCTCCGCTTCTCTGGTTTGGCCTGACGACCGGCGGCATCCTGCTGGTCGTGATCTGGGTCCTGCTGAGCCTGGCCTTCCTGCTGCTGGCCGACCGCAAGATCTGGGCCGGCGTCCAGATGCGCAAAGGGCCCAACGTGGTCGGCCCGTTCGGCCTGCTGCAGTCCTTCGCCGACTTCCTGAAGTTCGTGCTGAAGGAAATCGTGATCCCGGCCGGCGCCGACAAGGTCGTCTTCATGCTGGCGCCGCTGCTGAGCCTAGTCCTGGGCTTCGTCGGCTGGGCCGTGGTGCCGTTCGCGCCGGGCTGGGTCGTCTCCAACCTCAACGTCGGCATCCTCTACCTGCTGGCCATGAGCTCGCTGGGTGTCTACGGCATCATCATGGGCGGCTGGGCTTCGAACTCGAAGTATCCGTTCCTGGGCGCGCTGCGCTCGGCGGCGCAGATGGTGTCGTACGAAGTCTCGATCGGCCTGATCATCATCACGGTGATCCTGCTGGCCGGTTCGATGAACCTGTCGACCATCGTCGAGAAGCAGTCGGGCTGGTTCTGGAACTGGAACGTCTTCGGCGGCGGCCTGAAGAACATCGTCCTGCTGCCGATCATGATCGTGTCGATGGGCATGTTCTACATCTCGGCCCTGGCTGAGACGAACCGCCCGCCCTTCGACCTTCCCGAGGCCGAATCCGAACTCGTGGCCGGTTACCAGGTCGAGTACAGCTCGACCCCGTATCTGCTGTTCATGGTCGCCGAATATTCGAACATCGTCCTGATGTGCGCCATGATCAGCGTGCTGTTCTTCGGTGGCTGGAACCTGGGCCTGCCTGTTGATCTGGTGGCGATGTGGGGCTGGTGGGGCAAGTTCGCCCTGGCCTTGGTGTTCTACGCCAAGATCTGCTTCTGGTTCTTCATGATCGCCATGGCGAAGGCCATCGTGCCTCGCTACCGCTACGACCAGCTGATGCGCCTGGGGTGGAAGGTGTTCCTGCCGACCTCGCTGGTGCTGGTGGCTCTGGTCGCCGGGTGGCGCGTGTTCGGTCCGGGGGCGTGATGCGCTGCGCCGCGATCCTTGCGCTGGGTCTGTCCGGCTTCGTCCTCACGGCTTGCGCCGTGGCGGCGACGGACAAGTCCTATTCGCTGGGCGACGGGACCGTCAGCTATGACGACCTCCGTCGCGAAGGCGACAAGTGCAAGGCTTCGGGCGGGACCATCCGGGCCAAGCAGGACGGGGGCGACCCCGCACAGCTGTCGAACTACACCTGCGTGATCCCACGCGAGGCGAAATAGGGGCTTCAAGCCCAATCGAGACGGGGAGGGGCCAACGCACCTCCTCGGAAGTATAGGTTTTAGGAGAGCTCTGGTGTTCCAGCGCATCACTCAAGCGGTCAAGGGCGCGGCCCTTCTGGACTTCGCCGGCGCCTTCGGCCTGGCCATGAAGTACATGATCGCGCCGAAGAAGACGGTGATCTACCCGAACGAGCGCGGCCCGCAGTCGCCGCGCTTCCGGGGCGAGCACGCCCTGCGCCGCTATCCGTCGGGCGAAGAACGCTGCATCGCGTGCAAGCTCTGCGAGGCCATCTGCCCGGCCCAGGCCATCACCATCGAAGCCGAACCGCGCGAGGACGGCAGCCGCCGGACGACCCGCTACGACATCGACATGGTCAAGTGCATCTACTGCGGTCTGTGCCAGGAGGCCTGCCCGGTGGACGCCATCGTGGAAGGTCCGAACATCGAGTTCGCGACCGAAACCCGCGAAGAACTCTACTACGACAAGGAACGTCTTCTCGATAACGGCGACCGCTGGGAGCGCCTGATCGCGAAGAATCTGGAGTTGGACGCGCCCTACCGCTAAGAGACGGGCGAATCCGAAGCAGGCGTTGCGCCGTAAGGCGTCGACGTCATCGAACGTAAGATTTCAGGGGAGCCCTGGGCCAATGCCCTTGCAGGCGATCGCTTTCTATCTGCTGGCATTCACGACCATCGCGGCGGGTCTTCTCGTCGTGTCGGCGCGGAATCCCGTGCACTCGGTGCTCTTCCTGATCACCGCCTTCTTCTCGGCCGCCGGCCTCTTCGTCCTGCTGGGCGCGGAGTTCCTGGCGATGCTGCTCATCGTCGTCTACGTCGGCGCGGTCGCAGTGCTGTTCCTGTTCGTCGTCATGATGCTGGATGTGGACTTCGCCGAACTCCGCCAGGGCTTCGTGCAGTATCTGCCGTTCGGTGGCGCGATCGCCCTGGTGATCGCCACCGAGATGGTGATGGTCGTCGCGGCCGTGGCCACGAACGGCGCGGCGTCGAAGAACGTCCTGCCGGACGCCTCGCCGGGCGGCGTGCCCAATACCGAAGTGATCGGTCGCGTGCTCTACACCGACTACGTCTTCTTCTTCCAACTGGCGGGCCTGGTGCTGCTGGTCGCCATGATCGGCGCCATCGTGCTGACCCTGCGCCACAAGCCGGGCGTCAAGCGCCAGGACATCGGCAAGCAGGTGGCCCGCACCCCCAAGACCGGCATGGAGCTGGTCCAGATCAAGCCGGGCGAGGGGATCTCCGAATGATCGGGCTGTCGCACTATCTCGTCGTCGCCGCGATCCTCTTCACGATCGGCGTCTTCGGCATCTTCGTGAACCGCAAGAACGTCATCGTCATCCTGATGTCGATCGAGCTGATCCTGCTGGCGGTGAACATCAATCTCGTGGCGTTCTCGGCCTTCCTGCACGACGTGGCGGGGCAGATCTTCGCCATGTTCGTGCTGACCGTCGCCGCCGCCGAGGCGGCCGTGGGTCTGGCCATCCTTGTGACCTTCTTCCGAAACCGCGGCGACATCGCGGTTGACGACGCCAGCATGATGAAGGGCTAAGCGACGTCATGCAGACGCTTGTCACCATTCTCGTTTTCGCGCCGATCATCGCCGCGGCCATCGCCGGCCTGTTCGGCCGCCGCATCGGCAACGTGGCGTCGCAGTCGGTCACCACCGGCGCGCTGATCCTGGCCTGCGGCCTGTCCTGGTACACGTTCAGCCAGTGGACCTGGGGGCACATGGAGGCCTTCACCGTCCACCTGCTGCCGTTCATCAGCATCGGCGACTTCCAGGCCAACTGGTCGATCCGCATCGACGCGCTCTCGGCCACCATGCTGATCGTGGTCACGACGGTCTCGGCCCTCGTGCACATCTATTCCTGGGGCTACATGGCCGAGGACGACAGCAAGCCGCGCTTCTTCGCGTACCTGTCGCTGTTCACCTTCGCCATGCTGTCGTTGGTCACCGCCGCCGACTTCATGCAGCTGTTCTTCGGCTGGGAAGGCGTGGGCCTGGCCTCGTATCTGCTGATCGGCTTCTGGTTCAAGAAGCCCTCGGCCAGCGCCGCGGCCATCAAGGCCTTCGTGGTCAACCGCGTCGGCGACTTCGGTTTCGCCCTCGGCATCATGACGACCTTCTGGGCCTTCGGCACGATCCAGTTCGCCGAGCTGTTCCCGATGATCGCCAGCCACGCCGGCAAGACCTGGGAATTCGCCGGCCACACCTGGCCGCTGATGGATATCGCCTGCTTCCTGCTGTTCATCGGCGCGATGGGCAAGTCGGCGCAGTTCTTCCTGCACACCTGGCTGCCGGACGCCATGGAAGGCCCGACCCCGGTCTCGGCCCTGATCCACGCGGCCACCATGGTCACCGCCGGCGTCTACATGCTGTGCCTGCTGTCGCCGATGTTCGAATACGCGCCCGTCGCCAAGAACATCGTCACGGTGATCGGCGCGGTGACGGCCCTGTTCGCCGCCACGGTCGGCCTGACCCAGAACGACATCAAGCGCGTGATCGCCTACTCGACCTGTTCGCAGCTGGGCTACATGTTCTTCGCGGCGGGCGTCGGCGCCTACCAGGCGGCCATGTTCCACCTGTTCACCCACGCCTTCTTCAAGGCCCTGCTGTTCCTGGGCGCCGGTTCGGTGATCCACGGGATGCACCACGAGCAGGACATGCGTCGCTACGGCGCCCTGGCCAAGCTGCTGCCGGTGACGTTCATCGCCATGACGATCGGCACGATCGCCATCACGGGTCTGGGCCTGCCGCCGCTGCACCTTGGCTTCGCCGGCTTCTACTCGAAGGACACCATCATCGAAGCGGCGTTCGCCGCCGGCCAGCACAACGGCATCGGCATGTTCGCCTGGGTGATCGGCGTGCTCGTCGCGGGCCTGACCTCGTTCTACTCGTGGCGCTTGGCTTTCTTCACCTTCAACGGCAAGGCCCGCTGGGGTCATGATGACCACCACGCCCACGATGCTCACGGTCACGACGACCACGCCCATGGCGCTGTCGCTCACGAGACCCATGACGAGCCGCTCGCGGACGACCACGCCGCGCACGACGATCACGGCCATGGTCACGACCACAAGCCGCACGAAAGCCCGTGGGTGATGCTGTTCCCGCTGGTGGTGCTGTCGCTGGGCGCGATCTTCGCCGGCTTCGTGTTCACCGACTACTTCGTCGGCCACCACCAGGAAGAGTTCTGGCGCGGCGCGATCTACAACGCCCCGACCAATCACGTCCTCCACCAGGCGCACGAAGTGGCCGAGTGGGTGAAGTGGAGCCCGCTGATCGCCTCGATCCTGGGCCTGCTGGTCGCGGTCTATGTCTATCTGCTGAAGGGCGACGAGCGCCTGGGCCTGAAACTGGCCGAGCGTAAGGGCCCGCTGTACGTCTTCTTCTACAACAAGTGGTTCTTCGACGAGCTTTACGACGCCACCTTCGTGCGCTTCGCCAAGTTCCTCGGCGACCTGTTCTGGAAGGGCGGCGACCAGAAGATCATCGACCGGCTGGGCCCGGATGGCGTCTCCAACCTCTCGTATGAGGTCGGCAAGCGCACTGGCAAGCTGCAGACCGGCTATCTCTACCACTACGCGTTTGTCATGCTGCTCGGCGTCGCCGGCCTGCTGACCTTCGCCCTGTACGCCTTCCGTTGAGGGGGACGGAGCTAATGAGCGGCCTTCTCAGCCTTACGACCTTCGCGCCGATCGTCGGCGTCGCGGTGATCCTCGCCGCGCGCGCCTTCAACGGCGAGAGCGCCAAGACCGACACGCTGGCCAAGTGGATCGCGCTCGTGACCACTCTGGTCACGTTCGGCCTGTCGATCGTCCTGACCCTCCAGTTCGATCCGAAGAACCCGGACTTCCAGTTCGTGGAAGACTTCGCCTGGTTCGCGGGCATCCACTACCGCATGGGCGTGGACGGCATCTCGGTGCTGTTCGTCCTGCTGACCGCGTTCCTGCTGCCCATCTGCATCATCGCCAGCTGGAAGTCGGTCGAGAAGCGCGTCGTCGAGTACCTGATCGCCTTCCTGGTCCTGGAGACCCTCGTGATCGGCGTGTTCTGCGCGCTGGATCTGATCCTCTTCTATCTCTACTTCGAGTTCAGCCTGGTCCCGATGTTCCTGATCATCGGCATCTGGGGCGGCAAGCGTCGCATCTACGCGGCCTACAAGTTCTTCCTCTACACGCTGCTCGGCTCGATCCTGATGCTGGCAGCCATCCTGGCCATGATCAACATCGCCGGCACCTCGTCGATCCCGGCGCTGATGACGTTCAAGTTCGCGCCGTGGCTGCAGACCTGGCTGTGGCTGGCCTTCTTCGCCTCGTTCGCGGTGAAGATGCCGATGTGGCCGGTGCACACCTGGCTGCCCGACGCCCACGTCGAGGCCCCGACGGCCGGTTCGGTCATCCTGGCCGGGATCCTGCTGAAGCTCGGCGGCTACGGCTTCATGCGCTTCAGCCTGCCGATGTTCCCCAACGCCTCGGAGATGTTCCAGCCGCTGGTGTTCGCGATGTCGGCCATCGCCATCGTCTACACCTCGCTGGTCGCCTTCCGTCAGACCGACATCAAGAAGCTGATCGCCTATTCGTCGGTCGCCCACATGGGCTTCGTGACCATGGGCATCTTCTCGGGCAATGCGGCCGGCGAGCAGGGCGCCCTGTTCCAGATGCTGAGCCACGGGGTGATCTCCGGCGCGCTCTTCCTCTGCGTCGGCGTCGTCTATGACCGCATGCACACCCGCGAGATCGCCTTCTACGGCGGCCTGACCAACCGCATGCCGCACTACGCCTTCGTGTTCCTGCTGTTCACGATGGGCAATGTCGGCCTGCCGGGCACCTCGGGCTTCGTCGGTGAAATCCTGACCATGACCGGCGTCTACAAGGCCTCGACCTGGACGGCGATCGTGTCGGCCACCGGCGTGATCCTGTCGGCCATGTACGCCCTGACCCTGTACCGTCGGGTCATGTACGGCGAGATCACCAATCCTGAGCTGAAGACCATCACCGATCTGGATGCGCGCGAGATCCTTCTCTTCGTGCCGCTGATCGCGATGACCCTGCTGCTGGGTATCTACCCCAACCTCGTGTTCAACCTGACCGCGACGTCCGTCGACGCGCTCGTCGGCGCCTGGCGCGCCGCCGTGGGCGGGTGAGGAGCCTATGACCTTTTCAGCTCACTTCACGCTCGTCCTGCCTGAGATCGTTCTCGCGATCGCGGCGCTGGTTCTGCTGGTCGCCGGCGCCTTCCGGGGCAAGGTCGGGGCCATCTTCACCCTGGCCGCCGTCGCGGCGCTGATCGCGGCCGCCGCCACGGCGGTGCTGGGTCCGCACGGCCGCGCCTTCGGCGGGGTCTACGCGGCCGACGCCGCGGCGACCTACGCCAAGGTGGCCATCTATCTGTCGAGCGCCATCGCTGTGGTGCTGGGTGACCGCTGGCTGGCCCAACGCGGCGACCAGAAGTTCGAATACGCCGTCCTGGTGATCCTGGCCGCCCTGGGCATGGGCGTCACCGCCTCGGCCGGCGACCTGATCAGCCTCTATGTCGGCGTCGAGCTGCAGTCGCTGGCCCTTTACGTCCTGGCCGCCATGCGCCGTGACGACGCCAAGTCGTCGGAAGCCGGCCTGAAGTACTTCGTGCTGGGCGCGCTGTCGTCGGGCCTGCTGTTGTACGGCAGTTCGTTGATCTACGGCTTCACCGGCTCGACCCACTTCAGCCAGATCGCCATGGCCGCCGCCCACGGCGGCGCGCACGGCACGGGCCTGTTGTTTGGCCTGGTGTTCCTGATCTGCGGCCTGGCGTTCAAGGTCTCGGCCGCGCCGTTCCACATGTGGACCCCGGACGTCTATGAAGGCGCCCCGACCCCGGTCGTCGGCTTCTTCGCCGCCGCACCGAAGCTGGCCGCCATGATGATGTTCGCCCGCGTGCTGGGCGACGCCTTTCCGACCGCCACCGACCAGTGGCGCCAGATCCTGGTGATCGCGGCCCTGCTGTCGATCTTCGTCGGCGCCTTCGCGGGCCTGGCCCAGACTAACCTCAAGCGCCTCTGGGCCTATTCCTCGATCGCCAATGTCGGCTACGCCCTGCTGGGCGTCGCGGCGGGCGGTGAAGTGGGCCTGCATGCGATGCTGGTGTTCATGGTGCTCTATATGGTCGACGTCACCGGCTTCTTCGCCTGCCTGCAGGCGCTGAACCGCGACGGCAAGCCGATGGAGACCATCGAGGACATGGCGGGCCTGATCAAGGAACGCCCGGGCGTCGCCCTGGCCATGACGGCGTTCTCGCTGTCGGCCCTGGGCCTGCCGCCGTTCTCGGGCTTCTGGTCGAAGTACTATGTGTTCAAGGCCGCCATGGGCGCCGGCGACGTGGTCCTGCAATGGGCCGCCGTGCTGGGTCTGGTCGGTTCGGTCGTCGCGGCGTTCTATTACCTGCGCCTGATCAAATCGATGTGGTTCGACGCGCCGGCCGGTTCGGTCGACGCCCCGTCGCCCTCGGCTCGCGCCGTCGGCATCGCGGCCGCGTTCTTCTCGTTCCCGATCGTGCTCGTGGCCCTGGTCTGGCTGGATCCCGCCGCCAAGGCCGCCGCGGCCGCCTTTGGTCACGCGTGACGTGACGGGCGTTCCGCCCGTCGTCGTCCTCGACGAGATCGACTCCACCAACGCCGAAGCCCGTCGCCGGGCCGAGGCGGGCGAGGCCGGCCCCGTGTGGCTGGTCGGCCTGCGCCAGACCGCCGGCCGCGGACGTCGCGGCCGGGCCTGGGAAACGGGCGAGGGCAACCTCGCCGCCACGCTGCTCCTGCGCACCGACAAGCCGCCGGGCGAGGCCGCCCAGGTCTCGTTCGTCGCCGCCTTGGCCGTGGCTGACATGCTGGGCCACTACGTGCCCGCGTCCCTGGTCAGCCTGAAATGGCCCAATGACCCGCTGCTGGGCGGGCTGAAGGTCAGCGGCATCCTCATCGAGTCCGGAGCGGCCCCAGCGGGCGGCCTGTGGCTGGCCGTCGGCATCGGGGTCAATCTGGCCCGCAAGCCGATCGACAGTGAGCGCCCCGCCACCTCGATCGCCACCTATCGCGAAATCCCGCCGCCGCGCGCGCCCGAGGCCGCCCAGTGCCTGGCCGAGGCCTTCGAGCGCTGGTGCAGGGTCTGGACCTCACTGGGCTTCCCCGCCATCGCCGACGCCTGGACGGCTCGCGCCCACGGCCTGGGCGAGGCCTGTGTCGCGCGCCTGGGGACCGAGACGGTCGAGGGGATTGCCGAGGGGCTGGACGGCGACGGGGCCCTGCGCCTGCGTCTGGACGACGGCCGTGTCCGCCGGATCACCGCCGGCGACGTCTTCTTTGGAGCTGCCTGATGCTTCTCGCCATTGAACAGGGCAACACCAACACCATGTTCGCCATCCACGACGGTCAGTCGTGGCTGGCCCAGTGGCGTGCGGCGACTGAAAGCACCCGCACCGCCGACGAATATGTGGTCTGGCTGTCGCAACTGCTGTCGATGCAGGGCATCGGCTTTAGGGCCATCGACGCGGTGATCATCTCCAGCGTCGTGCCGCAGTCGATCTTCAACCTGCGCAACCTTTCCCGCCGCTATCTCAACGTCGAGCCGCTGGTGATCGGCGAGAACGCCAAGCTGGGCATCGACGTCCGCATCGAGAAGCCTTCCGAGGCCGGCGCCGACCGTCTGGTCAACGCCATCGGCGCGGCCATGGTCTATTCCGGCCCGCTGATCGTCATCGACAGCGGCACGGCGACGACCTTCGACATCGTGGCCGCCGACGGGGCCTTCGAAGGCGGGATCATCTCGCCCGGCATCAATCTGTCCATGCAGGCCCTGCACGAGGCGGCGGCCAAGCTGCCTCGCATCGCCATCCAGAAGCCGGCCGGTAACAGGATCGTGGGGACGGACACCGTCTCGGCCATGCAATCGGGCGTCTTCTGGGGGTATATCTCCCTGATCGAAGGGCTCGTCTCGCGCATAAAGGCCGAGCGCGGCGAACCCATGACCGTTATCGCCACCGGCGGCGTCGCCTCGTTGTTCGAGGGCGCCACCGACAGCATCGACCACTTCGACTCCGACCTGACGATACGGGGTCTTCTCGAAATCTATCGTCGAAACACCATTTCCGAGACCTGATGAAAAAATCCAAGAGCGACGAGCTCATCTTCCTGCCCCTGGGCGGGTCGAACGAGATCGGCATGAATTTCAATCTGTACGGCTTTGGCCCGTCGCACGATCGCAAGTGGATCGTGGTCGACCTGGGCGTGACCTTTGGCGACCAGACGACGCCCGGCGTCGAGATCATCCTGCCGGATCCGAGCTATATCGAGCCCTATGCCGACGACATCATCGGCATCGTCCTGACCCACGCCCACGAAGACCACCTGGGCGCGGTGCACTGGCTGTGGCCGCGCCTGAAGGCGCCGGTCTACGCCACGCCGTTCACCGCCTTCCTGCTGCGCGAGAAGCTGCGCGATGCGGGCATTCTGGACGATGTGCCGATCACCGAAGTGCCGCTGGGCGGCAAGTTCTCGCTCGGCCCGTTCGACCTGGAACTGATCACCCTGACGCACTCGATCCCCGAGCCGAACGGCTTGGCGATCAAGACGCCGCTGGGCACGATCCTGCACACCGGCGACTGGAAGATCGATCCCGAGCCCCAGCTGGGCGCACCGACCGACGACGCCGCCCTCCGCCGCCTGGGCGATGAGGGCGTGCTGGCCATGGTCTGCGACAGCACCAACGTCTTCGTTGAAGGCGAAGCCGGTTCGGAAGCCGACGTGCGCGAAGCGCTTGGCGGCCTGATCAAGAGCCTGTCGGGCAAGATCGCCGTGGCCTGCTTCGCTTCGAACGTGGCGCGCATGGATACCGTGATCCGCGCCGCCCAGGCCTGCGGCCGCAAGGTCTGCCTGGCTGGCCGCTCGATGCACCGCATGGCCGCCGCCGCGCGGTCGGTGGGGCTGCTGCAGGGCCTGGAGCCGTTCGTCAACGACGACCAGGCCAAGCACCTGCCGGAGGATCAAGTCCTGTTCCTCTGCACTGGCAGCCAGGGCGAGGCCCGCGCGGCCCTGTCGCGCATCGCCGATGGCAGCCACCCGCATGTGAAGCTGGGACAGGGCGACCACGTGGTCTTCAGCTCGCGCGTCATTCCGGGCAACGAGATTCCGATCCGCAACCTGCAGAACAAGCTGGCCGACCGCGGCGTGCGCCTGCACACCGAGCGCGACACGCCCGGCATCCACGTCTCGGGCCACCCGTGCCGTGAAGAGCTGCGCCAGATGTACGCGTGGGTGCGTCCGGAGATCGCCGTGCCGACCCACGGCGAGCGCCGCCACCTGATCGAGCACGCCGCCTTCGCCAAGGACCTTCAGGTTCCGCACGCCGTCTCGCCGCGTAATGGCGACATGGTGCGCCTGGCGCCGGGCCATCCGGAGATCATCGACGAGGTGCCCGCTGGTCGCCTTTACGTCGATGGCGGCGTGGTCACGCCCGAGAACGGCGACGCCCTGCGCGAGCGCCGTCACGCGGCGTTCAACGGCATGCTGGCCGTTTCGATCGTGCTGGACGGCCGCAACAAGATCGTCTCTGGCCCGCAGGTCCGTGGCATCGGCCTGACCGGCGACGAGGAATACAGCCTCGATGACGCCCTGGACGACCTCGCCGAGGAAGCCGAGACCGCCTACAAGAAGCTCACGGGCGATACCCGCGAGCTGGACGAGGCGATCGAGAGCGCTATCTCCCGCGCCGTGAAGAAGGCCGCGTTCCGCATCTGGGAACGCAAGCCTGTCGTCGAGACGACGGTCCTGCGCCTGTGATCTTCCGCCGTAGCCGTTCCGCCGAGCCCCAGACGTCGGCCCCGCCGACGCAGGCGGCCGGCGAGAACGGCTACGCCGGCCAGATCGTCCGCCACCTCTATCAGGACCTGCTCAAGCGCGAGCCGGATCCCGACGCCTTGGCCGCCTGCGTGGCCTGGATGGGGCGCGGCGCGACGATCGAGGATATCAAGGCCGAGATCATCGGCTCGCAGGAATATCGCGAACGCGTCTCGGGTCACCCGATCGCCAAGTTCCCGGCCATCTACCGGCCCGAGCGGATCTCGTACTTCACGCATCGGGGCCGTTTCCGTCCGCTGGCGATCAGCATCGAGACGGTCAATATCTGCAACAACGACTGCGTGATCTGCCCGTACTCGATCCAGACCCGCAAGAAGCAGGGCATGGACATGGCGGTGTTCGCCAAGGTCGTGGCCGACTATGCGGCGCTGGGCGGCGGCCCGGTGACCCTGACGCCGATGGTCGGGGAGGTGCTGCTGGACAAGCAGTTGCTGGACCGCCTGAAGCTGCTGCGCGCCACGCCGGCGATCTCCCGCGTCTCGGCGATCACCAACGCCACCATGGCCTATCTCTATACGGACGAAGAGCTGGCCGAGCTGGCCGGCTATTTCGACCGCATCACGGTGTCCGTGTACGGATTGGACGCCGAAGAGTTCGCGCTGATGACGCGCAAGGACCAGTACGATCAGTTCATGGAGTCGCTGGGCCGGCTGATCCGCATCTTCGGCGTTGGCAAGGTCGGCCTGGGCGCACGACACCTCCGCGACCGTACGGCCGACGAGGTCGACGCTTGGCTGGCCGACGTCGCCCAGCGCGCCGGCGTCGAGGCGAGCCAGCGGTCGCTGCCAGGCACCAAGACCTACGCCAACTGGACCGTGTTCGACACGTCCAAGCCGCTGCCGCTGGACGCCGAGTGGATGCCGGCCCAGCAGAACACCGAGCAGTGCGCCCTGCCGCTGATCAGCCTGCAGGTGCTGTCCAGCGGCAAGGTGTCGTTCTGCGGCTGCGCCGACTTCGACGGCAAGACGGCCCTGATGCTGGGCGACATCCGCGAGGCCAGTCTGGCCGAGCTGCTGGGCTCGGAGCGCGTCAAGGCTCTGTGGGACTGGCAAGGCTGCGGCGTGCCCGAACCCTGCAAGGGCTGCAGCTTCTACATGCCGATCAGTCGGCTGAACGATCTGCACTCGGCTTTCAGCGACCCGATTGGTACGTTCGGGGGCTAGGGAGAAGACCATGATCGGCAAGCTCAATCACGTCGGCGTCGCCACGCCCTCGATCGACGACTCGGTGAAGATGTACCGCGACCTGCTGGGCGCCACCTCGGTGACCGAGAAGTGGGCGATGCCGGAGCAGGGGGTCTGGGTCTGCTTCGTCAACCTGCCCAACAGCCAGATCGAGCTGATCGAGCCCTATGGCGAGAGCTCGCCCATCCACGGCTTCCTGGCCAAGAACCCGAAGGGCGGCCAGCACCACATTTGCTTCGAGGTCGAGAACATCTACGAAGCGCGCGATGATCTGGTGGCCAAGGGCGCGACCGTGCTGGGTGAACCCCGCATCGGCGCCCACGGCACGATGATCATCTTCGTCCACCCCAAGGACATGGGCGGCCTGCTGGTCGAGCTCATGGAAACGCCCCAGAATACTGCTGGCAAGGACGCTCACTGATGAGCCCGATTACCTGGTTCGCGATCTACATGACCATCTGGTGGACTGTGCTGTTCGCCGTTCTTCCGCTGGGCTCGCGCAGCTACCACGAAGCCGGCATCAAGCCGCCGGGCGGCGGGGATCCGGGCGCGCCGATCAATCCGAACCTGAAGCGCAAGTTCATCACCACGACCTGGGTCTCGGCCATCGTGTTCGTGCTGCTGTTCCTGATCGTGCAGTTCAAGCTGGTGAACTTGCCCGACCTGCCGGACTGGAAGTGACCGCGACGCAGGCGTGCGGATGCACAAGCCTTGGGCGCGGGGTGGGCAATCTGCCTCCAATCGCCCAAGCCTTGGGCGAACGGCCTCATTGTTAGCGCTTCCCTCGCAGGATCGTGCCCCAACGGACGTTCGGTTGGTAAGGTGACTTCAGGAGATCGGCCTTGCCGGTCTCGCTCTGTGGCGTCTTCCCCGACGATGACTGACAAGGCCGCGCGGCGATCCGCGCGGCCTCTCTTTTATTCAGGCTCGGAGCCTTACTTTAGCCTCGCGCGTTGCCAAGCTGTCGGGGGAGGGGCTATCTCAGGCCCTTCTCGAATTCCCGGAGTTTCCACGCGCATGCGCTTGTCGCGCTATTTCCTGCCGGTGCTGAAGGAAGCACCGTCCGACGCCCAGATCGTCTCGCACCAGCTGATGCTTCGCGCCGGCATGATCCGCCAGGAAGCGGCGGGCATCTATGCCTGGCTGCCACTGGGTTTCCGCGTGCTGAAGAAGATCGAACAGATCGTCCGCGAGGAAATGGATCGCGCCGGCGCCATCGAACTGCTGATGCCGACGCTTCAGCTGGCCGACCTGTGGCGCGAGTCGGGCCGCTACGACGCCTATGGCCCGGAGATGCTGCGCATCACCGACCGCCACGAGCGCGAGCTGCTGTACGGGCCCACCAACGAGGAAATGATCACCGAGATCTTCCGCGGTTCGGTGCGCAGCTACCGCGACCTGCCCAAGAACCTCTATCACGTGCAGTGGAAGTTCCGCGACGAGACCCGCCCGCGCTTCGGCGTGATGCGCGGCCGCGAGTTCCTGATGAAGGACGCCTACAGCTTCGACCTCGACGCCGAGGGCGCGCGCAAGGCCTACAACCGCATGTTCGTGGCCTATCTGAACCTGTTCGAGCGCATGGGCCTGAAGGCCGTGCCGATGCGCGCCGACACCGGCCCGATCGGCGGCGACCTCAGCCACGAGTTCATCGTCCTGGCCGAGACCGGCGAAAGCGCCGTCTTCTGCCACAAGGACCTGGTCGAGATGCCAGCTCCTGGCCCGGACGTCGATTGGTACGGCGACCTGCAGCCGCTGGTGAACCAACGCACGGCGCTTTACGCCGCCACCGAGGAAATGCACGACGAAGCCGCCTTCGGCGCGCTGCCGGAAGGCGACCGCCTGTCGGCGCGCGGCATCGAGGTCGGCCACATCTTCTCGTTCGGCACCAAATACTCCGAGCCGATGAAGGCCGTGGTCACCGGTCCGGACGGCAAGGACGTGCCGGTGCAGATGGGCAGCTACGGCGTCGGCGTCTCGCGCCTGCTGGGCGCGATCATCGAGGCCAGCCACGATGACGCCGGCATCATTTGGCCCGAAGGCGTCGCGCCGTTCGACGTCGGCATCGTCAACATGCGCCAGGGCGACGCCGCCTGCGACGCCGCTTGCGAGACCGCCTACAACGCGCTCAAGGCCGCCGGCAAGGACGTGCTCTACGACGACACCGACGCCCGCGGCGGCGCCAAGTTCGCCACCATGGACCTGATCGGTCTGCCCTGGCAGCTGGTCGTCGGTCCCAAGGGCATCGCCGAGGGCGTGGTCGAGATCAAGAACCGCAAGACCGGCGAGCGTCACACCGCCTCGCTGGAATCGGTCCTCGACGGCCTGACAAAGAGCAAGACCGCCTGATGCCAGACGTCCGCGCCGCCGGTCCCTTCAGTCGCTGGGAGCGCTCCGTCGCTGCCCGGTACCTGTTCGCCAAGCGCAAGAACGGCGGCGTGGCGCTGATCGCGGTCATCTCGTTCTGCGCGGTGATGTTGGCGGTCTTCGCCCTCATCACCGTGATGAGCGTCATGAATGGCTTCCGGGCCGAGCTGCTGGGCCGCATCGTCGGCTTCAACGGTCACCTGTACGCCCAGTCTCCGCTGATCAACGGTCCGGACCGCGACACGATCATCCGTCGCATCAAGGCAGCGCCCGGTGTCACCCAGGCTGCCCCGATGGTCGAGGCCCAGGCCATGGTCATCGGCCCGACGCAAGTGACCGGCGCCATCGTACGGGGCGTGACCACGAACGACCTTCGCCACATGTCGCTGATCTCCAGCAACATCAAGAAGGGCTCGCTGCAGGGCTTCGGCCAAGGCGAGTACGGCGGCGACATCGTCCTGATCGGCGACCGCATGGCCCAGACCCTGGGCGTGCAGGTGGGCGATCCGATCACCCTGATCTCGCCCTCGGGCCCGGCCACGGCGTTCGGCACCTCGACGCGCGAGAAGAACTACATCGTCGGCGGCCTGTTCAGCGTGGGCATGAGCCAGTTCGACGAGGCCTTCATCTATATGCCGCTGGAGCAGGCCCAGCTGTTCTTCGGCCGCGACACCTCGGTCGACTATGTCGAGATCAAGGTCGACGACCCGGACAAGGCCAAGGAATACAAGCACGACGTCGAGGTCGCCTCCGGCCCCGGCGCGCTGGTCAGCGACTGGCAGGACAAGAACCACAGCTACTTTACCGCGCTCCAGGTCGAGCGGAAGGTGATGCGGCTGATCCTGTTCTGTATCGTCGCCATCGCCACCCTGAACATCATCTCCAGCCTGGTCATGCTGGTGAAGAACAAGGGCAAGGACATCGCCATCCTGCGCACCATGGGCGCCAGCCAGGGCGCGGTGCTGCGCATCTTCGTGATGGCCGGCGCCTCGATCGGCGTGGCCGGCACCCTGTGCGGTCTGGCCCTGGGCGTGGTGTTCTGCGCCTATATCACCCCGATCCAGAACTTCGTGGAATGGGTCAGCGGTACGGCCGTGTTCAGCGCCGACGTCTACATGCTCTCGCATATCCCCGCGAAGATCGACTGGACCGAGGTCGGCGGCATCGTCGCGCTGTCGGCCCTGATGAGCATCCTGGCGACCCTGCCGCCGGCCATGCGCGCCTCGCGCCTCGATCCGGTGGAGGCGCTTCGCTATGAGTGATCCCATCCTGGCTCTGCGCGGGGTCGAGCGCGTCTACAAGACCGAGGCCGGTCCGCTGCCCGTGCTGCGCGGCGTCGATATCGACGTCTATCCGGGCGAGGTCGTCGGCCTGATCGGCCCCTCGGGCTCGGGCAAGTCGTCGCTGCTGCACTCGGCCGGCCTGCTGGAGCACCCGGACGCCGGGCTCGTGGCCCTGGAAGGCCGCGACTGCTCCAAGCTCTCCGAGCGCGCCCGCACCCGCATCCGCCTGGGCACCGTCGGCTTCGTCTACCAGTTCCACCACCTGCTGCCCGAGTTCTCGGCCCTCGAGAACGTGGCCATGCCGCTGACCATCGCCGGCAAGAGCCGCCGCGAGGCCGAGGCGCGCGCCAAGGAGCTTCTGGAAGGCCTGGGCCTGGGTCACCGCATGATCCACCAGCCGGCCCAGATGTCCGGTGGCGAACAGCAGCGCGTCGCCATCGCCCGTGCGCTCGCCAATCGTCCGAAGCTGCTACTGGCCGACGAGCCTACGGGCAACCTCGACCCGGCCACGTCCTCGGCCGTGTTCCAGGCCCTGTACCAGACCTGCCGGCAGCAGGGCGTCGCGGCCGTGATCGCCACGCACAACATGGAGCTGGCCCGCTACATGGACCGCGTGGTCGCCCTCAAGGACGGCCATCTGGAAGCTCAGACTTTCTAGGCCAGAACTTCTAGCTAGAACTGGTGGCGGAAGGCCGTCTGCAGGACCGTCTGGTCCTGGGCGGGCGCCAGGCCCAGCCGCGCGCGGTCGCGGCGAAAGCTGTCGATATACAGCGCCTCGACCACGATCTGGGCGTTGGGGCGCACATCCCAGCGATAGGCCGCCAGCGCCGACCAGCCGTGCTCGGCGTTGTTGTCGGTAGCCTTGTTGGTCCGATCGGTCGTCGAGAAGTGGTCATAGCGCACGGTCGCCGAGCCCGGCCCCAGCGCCTTGGTCGCCGAGACATAGGCCGCCTCGAACCCCATGTCGGCCCACAGGCCCAGGGCGTTCGAATAGCCCATCAGGGTCTCCCCGGTCATGACCTGAGCCTTCACCGCGACGGCGTCGAGATCCAGCCGCATCCCGAGATTCCAGAACCGCGTCTCCCACGACCATTCGCGGCGGTCGTCGACGCTGGTCCGGTCGCCTTCGTTCTCATAGCGGAACAGGTCGAAGGCTAGCCGCGAGGACGGCCGCCACTCGATGCGGCCGTAGTAGCCGAGCCGTCCGTCGATCTCGGCCAGCGGACTGGTCGACGGCGCCTGGCGCACCGCCATGCGCGGACTCAGCGGCGGCAGCGGGAAGCGGCCGAACACCGGCGACTTCAGGTCGTGTAGCGCCCAGCCGCGGAAGGTCAGTTCGGTGCCCGAGGTGTCGCCGTGCGTGAAGCCGCCGGCGGTCAGGCTGAACGTCTGGCCGGCGATCGTGCGCCGGACCGTAGCCTCGACCCCGACGACCTTGGTCTCCTCGGCCACCCAGGTGTTGACCGCCGACGGGGTGATGGTGTCGGGCACGGACCAGTCCAGCCCGTCATGCTCCAGCGAGATCGGCGGGTAGAACACGCCGGCGCGCGCCGACAGCCGCAGGGCCGAGCCCGGCCGCGAGCGGTAGGCGAAGTAGCCTTCGCCGAGGTCCACGAGGTGCCGCTGGCCGTCCTGGCTCTCGCCGACGACCACAGCTGAGACGGTGTCGGAGAAGCGGGGGTTCCAGACCAGGGCCGCTTCGCCCAGGCGCAGGCCTTGATGGCCGTCGCCGAACCGGGCCTTGCCGACGGCGCCATCGACCCAGGACGTCTCGCCGTCGGCGGCCACGAGGCGCACATCGACTAGGCCGGAAATCGTGTCGCGAGAGAACAGGTCCGCCTGCGCATGCGCGGCTCCTGCGCCTATCAAGCTCAACCATAAGACCAGGAATGATGCGGCGCTTCGTCCCATGGGCGAAACCCTTGGGCTCAACCACCTGCGATAAGGTTAAAGCAGCGCGCTCTTCATGGCCGCGAAGAAACCGGCCTGGTCGATCTTCTTGATGACCCTTGCGTTGGGTAGTCGACGCTTCAGCGCGGGGTCGGCGATCTCGATATCCGGAAGAATAGAGTGCGAGACACTCAGATAGCCGCGCGTCAGCTCGCCCATGGTCTCGACATCGACCACGCAGTGCTCGGCTTCTAGGATTAGGCCCCCATCCAGGGCAATGGCGCAGGTGAGGGCGTCGGGATGCAGGCTGCCGTCCAGCCCCTCGGTCTCGCGGGCGAAGGCCAGGGAGGCGCGGTTCACGTCGGTGAAGAACCGGGCCTTGTCCGTGCCCAGCGCCTCCAGCTCGGCTAACTGCGCGGTGCTCCACAGACCGTCCTGCAGGGTGAGGGTCCAGGTGGCGATCGACAGGTTGAAGCCGGCGTTGATGACGATCTTGGCCGCCTCCGGATCGACATAGAAGTTGTACTCGGCCGCCGGGGTGACATTCCCGACGCCATTGTCGGTGCCGCCCATGACCCACAGGTGCTTCAGCGCCTTGGCGATGCGCGGCTCACGCAGATAGGCCAGCGCGATATTGGTCAGCGGGGCCTGGGCGATCAGGGTGATCTCGCCGGGCGCGTCCATGATCCGCCGGACCAGCTCATCGACCGCATTGCCGTCGGCGGGGCGTTGGGCGGCCTGGGCGAAACCGCTGTCGCTCATGCCGTCGTGGCCGAAGACATAGGCCGCGTCGAGCGGCGCGCGCGTGAACGGCGTCTGGGCGCCCAGATAGACCGGGACTTTGCCGGCCTTGCCGCAGGTCTCCAACGTTACCAGCGCGTTCTCGGCATGCTGGACGAAGCCGACGTTGCCGTGGGCGATGGTGATCGCCTCGACCGTGACGCCTGGGCGGGTGAGGGCGAGCATCAGCGAGAAGACGTCGTCGCCGGCGGTGTCGGTGTCGATGATCAGGCGCATGGGCTCGATCTGAACCGATCCGTGCGCCTTGGCCATATCGATTATCGCTGCGGCAGGCGGCCTATCGAGTGACTCGGCCCAAGAAAATGCGGTGGAACGTCGCGGAACATCTTGTGAACAGAACAAAAGCAGAATATGGAACAAAGCAAGAAATCTGTGGAGGCTCCTATGATCCGTATCGCCCGTGAGTCTTTGGCCCTTGTGTCGGTCGCCAGCTTCGTCTGGATGATGTGTACGGTCGCCAACCTGGTGGCTTGAGTCGTGTAGCGGAGGTCGGTCAGATGGCGGAGGGGGAAGGACAAGGCTTCGTCCACCTGCGGGTCCGGTCGGCCTATTCGCTGCTGGAAGGCGCCATCAAGGCCGATCAGATCGGCAAGCTGGCCGCCGGGATCGGCATGCCGGCTGCGGCTATAGCCGACCGCGCCAACCTGTTCGGGGCGCTTGAATATTCGTCCTACGCCAAGGACGCGGGGGTCCAGCCGATCATCGGTTGCGCTATCCCGATCACGGGGATCGGCGGCGGCCCGACCGAGCGCTGGGCTCGGGCCCCGACGATCATGCTGCTGGCCCAGAACGAGCGGGGCTATCTGAACCTCTCGGAACTGTCGTCGATCGCCTATCTCGACAGCGCCGAACTGCCCGAGCCGATCGTGCCCTGGGCCAAGGTCATCGAATACAGCGAAGGCCTGATCCTACTGTCGGGCGGCACCGACGGTCCGGTGGACGCCCTGTTCGCCGCCGGCAAGACGGCCGAGGCCTCGGCGGCCCTGGCCGAGATGCAGCGGGTGTTCGGCGACCGCTTCTATGTCGAGCTCCAGCGCCACGGCCTGCCCAAGCAGGCGGCGGCCGAGCCGGGCCTTGTCAACTGGGCCTATGAAAACGACGCGCCGCTGGTCGCCACCAACGACGTCTATTTCGCCAAGGAAGGCTTCTACGACGCTCACGATGCGCTGCTGTGCATCTCCGACGGCTCGTTCGTCGGCCAGGACGAGCGCCGTCGCGTCACGCCCGAGCATTGGTTCAAGCCGGCGGCGGACATGCGCAAGCTGTTCTCGGACCTACCGGAAGCCTGCGACAACACCCTCGATATCGCCCGCCGCTGCGCCTTCATGGTGCACAAGCGCGACCCGATCCTGCCCAGCTTCCCGACCGGCGACGGCCGTAACGAGGCCGAGGAGCTGGAGCACCAGGCCCGCGAAGGCCTGAAGGCGCGCTTCGTCGGCCTGACCTTGTCGGCGCCCGAGGAGGAGTACTGGAAGCGGCTCGAGTTCGAGCTCGACATCATCAAGAAGATGGGCTTCCCCGGATACTTCCTGATCGTGTCGGACTTCATCAAGTGGGGGAAGTCGCACGGCATCCCGGTCGGGCCGGGGCGGGGTTCGGGCGCCGGTTCGCTGGTCGCCTGGGTGCTGACCATCACCGACCTTGACCCGCTGCGTTTCGGTCTGCTGTTCGAGCGCTTCCTCAATCCCGAGCGGGTCTCCATGCCTGACTTCGACGTCGACTTCTGCCAGGAGCGACGCGAAGAGGTGATCGTCTACGTGCAGGAGAAGTACGGCCGCGACCGCGTGGCCCAGATCATCACCTTCGGTTCGCTGCAGGCCCGCGCAGTGCTGCGCGACGTCGGCCGCGTGATGCAGCTGCCGCTGGGTCTGGTCGATCGTCTCTGCAAGATGGTGCCCAACAACCCGGCCGCGCCGGTGACCCTGGCCCAGGCTATCGACCTGGAGCCGCGTCTCAAGCAGGCCAAGAAGGAAGACGCCAACGTCTCGGCCTGTCTGGATGTGGCCCTGCAGCTGGAAGGCCTGTTCCGCAACGCCTCGACCCACGCCGCCGGCGTGGTGATCGGCGACCGGCCGCTGACCCAGCTGACCCCGCTTTACAAGGATCCGCGCTCGGACCTGCCGGCCACCCAGTTCAACATGAAGTGGGTCGAGAGCGCCGGTCTGGTGAAGTTCGACTTCCTGGGCCTGAAGACCCTGACCGTGCTGGACCGCGCGGTGAAGCACCTGAAGAAGCGTGGCTTCGAGATCGATCTGGGCAAGCTGGCCTTCGACGACACCAAGACCTACGAACTGCTCGCCTCCGGCCAGACGGTCGGCGTGTTCCAGCTGGAAAGCCAGGGCATGCGGGACACGCTGCGCAAGATGCGCTGCGGCTCGATCGAGGAGATCACCGCGCTGATCTCGCTCTATCGCCCGGGCCCGATGGATAACATCGACACCTTCGTCGACTGTAAGTTCGGCCGCAAACCCGTCGACACCTTGCACCCGTCGCTGGAGACGGTGCTGAAGGAGACCTACGGCGTCATCGTCTACCAGGAACAGGTGATGCAGATCGCCCAGATCCTGGCGGGCTACAGCCTTGGTGAAGCCGACCTTCTGCGTCGCGCCATGGGTAAGAAGAAGAAGGAGGAGATGGATCTCCAGAAGATCCGTTTCGTCTCCGGGGCCAAGGAAAAGAGCGTCCCCGAAGAGCAGTCGGGCTCGATCTTCGAACTGGTGGCCAAGTTCGCCGGCTACGGCTTCAACAAGTCGCACGCCGCCGCCTATGCCTTCATCTCGTACCAAACGGCCTGGCTGAAGGCCAATACGCCGGTCGAGTTCTTCGCCGCGTCGATGAGCCTCGATCTGTCGAACACCGACAAGCTGGCTGTCTTCCATCAGGACGCCCGCAAGTTCGAGATCAATGTCCGGGCCCCGGACGTCAATGTCTCGGGCGCCGACTTCGAGGTCGAGAACGGCGAGGTGCTGTACGCCCTGGGCGCCATCCGCAACGTCGGCCTCGAGGCCATGAAGCACCTGGTGGCGATCCGCGAAGAGGGCGGGCCGTTCCGCGACATCTTCGACTTCGTCGAGCGGATCGATCCCAAGCAGGTCAACAAGCGCGCCATCGAAAATCTGGCCCGGGCCGGGGCCTTCGACCAGATCCACAAGAACCGCGCCCAGATCGTGGCCTCGGCCGACGTGCTGATCGCTCACGCCCAGAGCTGCCACGCCGACCGTCAGGGCGGGCAGGGCGGTCTGTTCGGCTCGGACCCGGGCGCTGGCCGTCCGCGCCTGGCCAAGACCGAGAACTGGAACCAGGTCGATCTGCTGGACGAGGAACTGTCGGCCGTCGGCTTCTACCTGACGGGTCACCCGCTGGAAGACGTGGTCGGCATGTTGCGCCGCAAGCGCGTGGCCCTAGTGACCGAGGCCATGGGCCAGGCCGAGGCCGGCATGGAGGCCCTGCGCATGTGCGGCGTCGTCCGCCGCCGCCAGGAGCGCGCCTCGCAGAGCGGCGAGAAGTTCGCCTTCGTGTCGCTGTCGGACCCGTCCGGCGAGTACGAAGTGCTGTTTCCGCCCGAGAGCCTGCGCAAGTGCCGCGAGGTGCTGGAGCCCGGCAAGGCCGTGGTCATCAAGGTCCGCGCCAAGGCCCGCGATGGCGAGGTCCGCTTCTTCGGGGACGACGCCGAACCGATCGAGAAGGCCATCGAGAACGTCGTGGCCGGCCTGCGCGTCCACCTGTCGCCGTCGGCGACCGAGATCGAAGCGCTGAGACGCCGGCTCGAACCCGCCCAGGGCCAGAAGGGCGGGGAGGTGACCTTCGTCGCCGCCATCGGCGGCGGTCGCGAGATCGAGCTACGCCTGCCGGGCCGCTATACGCTGGACGCGGCCCTGCGCGGCGCGCTGAAGACCGCGCCGGGCGTGGCGCTGCTGGAAGATGTTTAGGAATATATTCCTATTCTACTGAAGGCGGAGACGGAGGGATTCGAACCCTCGATACCGGCTGCGCGGGCAAGGACTTTAGATCGAGAGCCCGAAGCGGGCCGGATGTTGGGAGAGAACCGATGGCCAAGCATGAGGGCGGTTGCCAGTGCGGACGCGTGCGCTATGCGGTCGATGTGTCGCTGGACAATGTGATCAGTTGCAACTGCTCGCGCTGCGGCAAGCTGGGGGCGATCATGGCCTTCGCGCCGGAGAGCGCTTTCGAGCTGCAGAGCGGTCAGGACGCCCTGACCGAGTATCAGTTCAACAGCCACAAGATCTCGCACCTGTTCTGCGAGACCTGCGGCATCCAGTCGTTCGGCCTGGGCACAGCGCCGAACGGGGACAAGATGGCGGCGATCAACGTCCGCTGCCTGGACAGTGTCGATGTCTTCGCGCTGAAGCCGCAGCAAGTGGACGGCAAGTCGTTCTAGGAGCTGGGAGGCGGTGCAGCTCGAAAGCGCGGCCGCTCCGGAAATGTTCGCGGCCGTTCAGTGTGTCGCGCTAGGCGCCCCGGTAAGCGTTGAGCGCGGCCCTGAGTTCGGATTGCTCGTCATGTTCGAGCTGCGTAGTGACGGCGTCGACCGCGTCGACCAGCGCCCTGAAGCGCCGGGCCAGATCGGGTTGCCTGCTCCAGAAGTCCGCCGGGAGCCGCAGCGCGCTCGCCAGGACGTCGCCGTGATGAAAGTCGCCGGCGCGGAACGGATCTTCCTCCAGGCGCAGCATTGCGAGTTCGGCGATCCAGGGCAGGCCCAGGCGCTGGCTCAAGGCGAGTCGCAGCTCTTCGTCGGAAAGGGCGCTGAGGGGCTTCTTGCGCAGAGCGTGGGCCGTACGAACCACATAGGACCCATATCCCGGCTCGCCCCATGACTCTCCATCGAGCTGCTCAAGCGTCTTGGTCAGATAGCTGGGACCTGTCCCAAGTCTGATCTTTGATCGCTTCTTGCCCATCCGCTGAATAGAGCGGGCGCAAGGGCGACAGGCAAGGTTCGGTACGGGGCGGGGAGTGTCACAAGGGCGATCAGCCCTACCGCCGGATCACCAGGCCGCCGCTCGCCCGTTCGCCAGTCCCGCCCGGAACAGCCGCCGCTCGGCCTTCTTGCCGCCCTTGACGATCACCGGCGTCTCCGCGCCGCGCAGCAGCGGCAGGTCGTCGAGGCTGTCGGTATAGGCATAGGCCCAGCGCGCGCCGTGGCCGGCCTCGGCCAGGGCCTGGCACTTGCGCTGATTGCGGCAATGGACGTCGGCGACCCAACCGCCGCCGCGACGCTTCAGGGAAGTGCCGATCACCTGGATCGGATGACCCAATGGCCCGATCAGCGCTTCGGCCAGGATGGCGGGCGCAGCGGTGACCACCACGACCCTGTCGCCGGCGTCCAGATGGCCCTTCAGGGCCGCAAGGCCGCCAGCGCGCCAGGCGAGGGCGCTGTCGCCCGCCCGGAAGGCTTCCCCGAACCGCGCGCATGATTCGCGCAGGGCTCGCTCACCGAGACCGGCCGTGGCGATCCACAGCAGGATGGAAGCGCCGAGCCGGCGTGTGCGCGGGATGATCACCAGGGGCGCGGCGATCGGGGCCACGGCCAGGACCGCCAGGGCGCGCAAGGGCGAGCGCTTGACCCGACCCCAGAGCCACAGGCCCGTGGAATCGCCGTCCAGCAAGGTTCCGTCCAGGTCGAAGACCGCGAGCATGAGGCGTCCTCCAGCTATGCCGTGGTAACGACGTCGCCGGATCGATCGGGCCACATCAGTATGTCGGAATGGCGACGGCTTTCCGGTCGTCCTGTGGAACGTCGGTGGATCTTGCCTGGTTTCAGGGGACGGATCTTGCGGTCGGCGGCCTGGGGAGCGGATCAGCTTCGCGTTCAGCCCGCCGATCACGCCGAGGGCTTGCTTTTTCTCCGCTGAGAGACTATCTGCGCGGCCATTCCACACGTGGACGTTCGGTTGCACCGGGGAGACATCCCGGCGTCGCCGTTCCGGTCCCGCTCCAGAATGGTCTGGAACGGGGGTGTCCGCGGAGGTTCAACCGGAAAAAGGATATAGGCCCGATGGCTCTTCCCGAATTCTCCATGCGTCAGCTCCTGGAAGCCGGCGCCCACTTCGGTCACCAGACGCACCGCTGGAACCCGAAGATGGACCGCTACATCTTCGGTTCGCGCTCGAACATCCACATCATCGACCTGTCGCAGTCGATTCCGCTCCTGCACCAAGCCCTGGTGAAGGTGCGTGAAGTCGCCGCCGCCGGCGGTCGCGTGCTGTTCGTCGGCACCAAGCGCCAAGCCAGCGACCCGGTCGCCACGGCCGCCAAGCGCTGCGCCCAATATTACGTGAACCACCGTTGGCTGGGCGGCACGCTCACCAACTGGCGCACCGTCTCGGGCTCGATCGCGCGTCTGCGCGAGCTGGAAGGCGTGCTGGCCGGCGAAGGCCAAGGCCGTTCCAAGAAGGAACTGCTGCAGCTGACGCGCGAGCGCGACAAGCTGGAACTGTCGCTGGGCGGCATCAAGGACATGGGCGGCATCCCCGACATCATGTTCGTGATCGACACCAACAAGGAAGCGATCGCGATCCTGGAAGCCCGCAAGCTGAACATCCCGGTCGTCGCCATCCTCGACACCAACTGCGATCCGGACGGCATCACCTATCCGATCCCGGGTAACGACGACGCCGCCCGCGCCCTGCAGCTGTACTGCGACCTGATCGCTGACGCCGTCCTGGACGGCCTGGCCGCTGGCCAAGCCGGTTCGGGCGTCGACCTGGGCGCCGCCGTGAACCCGACCGAGCCGGCCCTGGCTCGCGCTCTGGCTCCGGAAGCCGCCCCGGAAGCTGTTGAAGCTGCTCCGGAAGCGCCGGTTGAAGCCGCCGCCGAAGCTGCTCCGGAATCGGCCGAAGGCTAATTCCAACGCGCCTCCCGCCTGGCTCGGCCAGGCCGTGGAGGCCGTCGCGACCCTGACATGCGACCGGGCTAACAAGCCCGGTCGCTTACGCATTAGAGATTACGACTGGGTGCAGGCCCGGTCGCTAACCGTTTGAATCTGGAGATTTTCGATGGCTGAGATCACCGCCGCGCTCGTCAAAGAACTGCGCGAAAAGTCCGGCGTCGGCATGATGGACTGCAAGAAGGCGCTGTCGGAAAACAACGGCGACATCGAAGCGTCCATCGACTGGCTGCGCGCCAAGGGCCTGTCCAAGGCCGCCAAGAAGGCTGACCGCGCCGCCGCTGAAGGCCTGGTGGCCGTCGCCACCGCCGACCAAGGCGCTGGCGAAACCGCCACGGCCGTCGAAGTGAACGCCGAAACCGACTTCGTGTCGCGCAACGACCTGTTCCAGGGCGCTGCCCGTCAGATCGCCGGCGCTGCCCTGAGCACCGACGGTTCGGTCGACGCCATCACCGCCGCCAAGCTGGCCGGCGGCGAGAGCGTGCAGGACCACCTGACCAACCTGATCGCCACGATCGGCGAGAACATGATGGTCCGTCGCGCCGCCAAGTGGACGGTCGAGAACGGCGTCGTCGCCTCGTACATCCACAACGCCACCGCGCCGGACCTTGGCCGCATCGGCGTGCTCGTGGCCGTCGAGTCGACCGGCGACAAGGCCGCCCTGCGCGAGCTGGGCCGCAAGATCGCCATGCACGTGGCCGCGACCGCTCCGCTGTCGCTGTCGCCGGACGATCTGGACCCGGCCGCCATCGAGCGTGAAAAGGCCGTGTTCACCGAGCAGGCTCTGGAGTCGGGCAAGCCGGCCGCCGTCGTCGAAAAGATGATCGAAGGCCGTATCCGCAAGTTCCTGGAAGAAGTCGTGCTGCTGAAGCAAGCCTTCGTCATGAACCCGGACCAGACCGTCGAGCAGCTGGTCGCCGAGACCGCCAAGACCCTCGGCGCGCCGATCACGGTGAAGGGCTTCACCCGTCTCGCCCTGGGCGAAGGCGTGGAAAAGAAGCAAGACGACTTCGCTGCTGAAGTCGCTTCAATGACCGGCCAGGCCTAAGGCTTGACCGCTGGGGCCTTCGGGGCCCAGCAGACAATCAGGGCGCGGCGCGTCTAGACGCGCGCCGCGCCCTTTTTGCGCCTGCCGTTCGACAGCCCCGGCAGAGGGCGAGGACGGTTGGCAAAACCCACCCCACTTCTGTAGAACGCACGTAATGTGCGTGCCGACGACTCAGGAATAGCGGTCCCATGTCCGATACCAACGCACCTCAGAAATACCGCCGCATCCTGCTGAAAGTGTCGGGCGAGGTCCTGATGGGCGACACGCCCTACGGCATCGACACCAACACCGTCGGATCCGTCGCCCAGGACGTGGCCGAGATCGTCAAGTCGGGCGTCGAGCTGTGCCTGGTGATCGGCGGCGGCAACATCTTCCGCGGCATGGCCGGCGCGGCCAAGGGCATGGAACGTTCCAGCGCCGACTACATGGGCATGCTGGCCACCGTGATGAACGCTCTGGCCATGCAGGACGCCCTTGAGCGCATCGGCGTCGAGACGCGCGTGCAGTCGGCCATCCCGATGGCCACGGTCTGCGAGCCCTACATCCGTCGCCGCGCCCAGCGTCACCTGGAAAAGGGCCGCGTGGTGATCTTCGCCGCCGGCACCGGCAACCCGTTCTTCACCACCGACACCGCCGCGGCCCTGCGCGCCGCCGAGATGCAGTGCGACGCCCTGTTCAAGGGCACCAGCGTCGATGGCGTCTACACGGCCGATCCCAAGAAAGATCCGTCGGCCGAGCGCTACGACCGCTTGACCTATATGGACGTGCTGGCCAAGGACCTGCGGGTCATGGACGCCTCGGCTGTGGCGCTCATGCGCGACAGCAACATTCCGATCGTGGTCTTCTCGATCAAGGGACGCGGCAACCTGCTGACCGTCCTGCGAGGCGAGGGGACCCACACCGTGGTCGCCGCCGACCGCGCCGCCTGAAGATAGAGAACCGCGAGGAGAGCCCGCCATGGCCGCCGCCGAGAAACCCGTTCTGCAGCGCTACCGCGACCGCATGGACAAGACCATCGCCGCCCTGAAGGACGAGTTCGCCAGCCTGCGGACCGGCCGTGCGTCGGCCAGCCTGCTGGACCAGGTCATGGTCGAGGCCTACGGGTCGACCACGCCGCTGAACGCGGTGGCCTCGGTCAGCGTGCCCGAGCCTCGCCAGATCAATGTCAGCGTCTGGGACCGCGGCGTCGTCGTCTCGGTCGAGAAGGCCATCCGCGCCTCGGGCCTGGGCCTGAACCCGGTCGTCGAAGGCCAGAACCTGCGTATCCCGATCCCGCCGCTGACCGAGGAGCGCCGCAAGGACCTCTCCAAGATCGCCGGCAAGTACGCCGAGCAGCAAAAGATCGCCGTGCGCAACGTCCGCCGCGACGCCAACGACGACCTGAAGAAGGCGGAGAAGGACGGCGCCATCGCCGAGGACGAGCGCAAGAAGATGGAAACCGAGGTGCAGAAGATCACCGACGAGGCCATCAAGCGGGTCGACGAGGCCTTGAAAATCAAAGAGCAAGAGATCATGCAGGTTTAATCGCCCCCTCTTCGAGTGGGTGGGGAGCGATGAGGGAAGGTTGAAGCGAATGCCGGCGACCACCGGTCCGCAGAACGTGTCGGGGCGCGCCGGGGGCGAAGCGACCGACCAACGTCTGCACGTGGCCATTATCATGGATGGTAACGGCCGCTGGGCGAAGCAGCGGGGGATGCCGCGCGTCCTGGGCCATCGCGCCGGGGTCAACGCCCTCAAGCGCACCGTCGAAGGCGCGCAGGCTCAGAACGTCGGCGTGCTGACGGTGTTCGGCTTCTCGACCGAGAACTGGCGCCGGCCGGCGCACGAGGTCTCCGAGCTGATGAGTCTGCTCAAGGCCTATGTCGAATCGGACCTGGAGCGGCTGGCCAAGGCGGGCGTGCGTGTCCGCATCATCGGCCGTCGCACCGGGCTCTCGGCCGACATCGCCGAGGTGATCGACCGGGCCGAGAAGCGCACCGAAGGCAACACCGCGTTCACCCTACAGGTGGCCTTCAACTATGGCGGCCAGGCCGACATCACCGATGCCGCCCGCGCCTTCGCCGAGAAGGTCGAGCGCGGCGAGGCCAAGGCCTCGGACCTGACCGAACAGACCTTCGAGCGCTTCCTGTCGACGGCTTCGGCCCCCGCGCCGGACCTGATCGTGCGCACCAGCGGCGAGCGCCGAATCTCGAACTTCCTGCTGTGGGAATGCGCCTACGCCGAACTCGTCTTCCAAGACGTGCTGTGGCCCGACTACGGCCCCGAGGCCCTGGCGGCGGCCATCGCCGAATATCGCCGTCGGGATCGACGCTACGGAGGGGTCGCTGCCGATGACGTCGCCGTCGCCGGCTAAGCGTTTCAACTGGGGCAATCTTCGGACGCGCGTGGTTTCGGCCACCGTGCTCGTGCCTACGGTCGTGGCCGCCGTCTGGTTCGGCAGCTACTGGATCCTGGCCCTGGCCCTGGTCTGCGTGGCCCTGCTGGCCCGCGAATGGGGCAAGATCAGCGCGCCCAAGGCCCCGCGCGCCGTCGGCGCCGTGGTCGGCGTGTTCTGCGCGATCGCGGTCCTGGCCGGCTTCCTGCACAACTTCTTCATCGCCTGGTCGGTCGTGCTGGTCGGGGCGTTCCTGGCGGGCCTGATCGCGCGAGGCGCCGTCGAACGCCGGGCCGACGCGGCCTATGGCGTCGTCTATATCGCCCCGGCGGTCATCGCGCTCGTTTGGGTGCGGTCGCTGCCGGACGGTCTGTGGTGGACGCTGCTGCTGTTCGTGGTCACCTGGTTCGCCGACATCTTCGCCTATGTGGTCGGCAGCATCTTCAAGGGGCCCAAGCTGTGGCCCCAGATCTCGCCCAACAAGACCTGGTCGGGCTTTGTCGGCGGCCTGGTGGCGGCGACGATTGGCGCGGTGCTGGTGGCCTATTTCGCTCATCTGAAGCTGGTCTGGCCGGCGGCGGCCCTGATCGGCTTCCTGGGCGGTCTGGCGACCATGGCCGGAGACCTGTGGGAATCGATCCTCAAGCGCCGCTTCGGCGTGAAGGACAGCGGCGACATCATCCCGGGCCACGGCGGCCTGCTGGACCGCGTCGACGGCCTGATGTTCGCGGCGATCGTCATCGCCGCCGTCCGGCTGATCGACCACGTGGGATGGGCGCATTGACCTTGCCCCGCAAGGTGGTGGTGCTGGGCTCGACGGGATCGATCGGCCTTTCGACCCTGAGCCTTTTCGAAGTGTCCGGCGTCGACGTCGAGATCCTGGCCCTGACGGCCGGACGCAATGTCGAGCGCCTGATCGAGCAGGCCAGGCGCTGGACGCCGCAGGTCGCGGTGATCGAGGACGAGAGCAAGCTTCAGACGCTGAAGGACGGCCTGGCCGGCACGGGCGTGCGCGCCGCCGCCGGCGCGGCCGCCGTGACCGAGGCCGCCGCCATGGGCGCGGACTGGGTGATGTCGGCCATCGTCGGCGCGGCGGGCCTGGCCCCCACGGTCGCGGCCGCTCGCACCGGCGCGATCGTCGCCCTGGCCAACAAGGAAAGCCTGGTCTGCGCCGGGCCGGCCCTGCTGGCGATCGCCAAGGCGGCCGGCGGCACGGTGATCCCGGTCGATTCTGAGCACTCGGCGATCTTCCAGGTGCTGCAGCCCGAGTGCGCCCACCGCGTGGCGCGCCTGATCCTTACGGCTTCGGGCGGCCCGTTCCGCACCTGGGACAAGGCGGCCATGGCCGCCGCGACCCCGGAACAGGCCATCGCCCATCCCAACTGGAGCATGGGCGCCAAGATCTCGGTCGATTCCGCGACGATGATGAACAAGGGGCTCGAGATGATCGAGGCCTCGTACCTGTTCAATACGCCGGAAGAGCGCATCGACGTGGTGGTCCACCCGCAATCGGTGATCCACAGCCTGGTGGAATATGCCGACGGCTCGACCCTGGCCCAGCTGGGGCCGCCCGACATGCGCAGTCCGATCTCCTGCGCCTTCGCCTGGCCCGACCGTTTGCCGTGGCCCGCCCAGCGTCTGGACCTGGCCGCGTATGGGCAGCTGACCTTCGAATCGCCCGACCTGGATCGTTTCCCGCTGATCGGAGTCGCCCGCGAGGCCCTGCGCCTGGGCGGGGGCGCGCCGACGGCGATGAATGCGGCCAACGAGGTCGCCGTGGCCGCTTTCCTTGACCGGGGGATTGGCTTTCTCGATATTGCCGCCGCGGTGGCGGGAACCCTTGAGCGTATGAACAGTCTTGGCAACCTGGCCGTCGATGAAAACGACGCTGTCGAAAACGCGATGATGATCGACGCCAGCGCTCGCCGCATTGCGGCCGAGGTTGTCGCGCAAAAGCATCGCCGGCTCTGATCCGGGGGACCGGCCAACCTTATGACTGACGTCTTGATCTTCATCCTGTCCACGGCCTTCGTGCTGTCCGTCGTGGTGACCATCCACGAGCTGGGACACTACTGGGCCGCGCGCGCGTGCGGGGTGGCCATCGACTGCTTCTCGATCGGGTTCGGCCCGCCGCTGCTGTCGTGGACCGACAAGCACGGCGTCGAGTGGCGCCTGGCCTCGATCCCCCTGGGCGGCTACGTCCGCTTCTCCGGCGATGAGAACGCCGCCAGCGTGCCCGACCAGGACAACCTGGCCGCCATGCGCGACTCGATCGTCCGGCGCGAAGGCGAGGAGGGGGTCTCCAAGTACTTCCATTTCAAGCCGGTGTGGCAGCGGGCGATCATCGCCGTGGCCGGCCCGGTGTCGAACTTTGTCCTGGCCATCCTGATCATGGCCGTCTTCCTGGTCCTGATCGGCACGCCGCAGCGCGCGGCCAGCGTAAACGGCGTCGTACCCGGCGGCGCGGCCGAGGCGGCGGGCTTCAAGAAGGGCGACGTCATCATCGCCGCCGACGGCCGCAAGATCGGCACGTTCCAGGACCTGCAGGGCTATGTCTCGCTGCGCGCCAACCTGCCGATCGACTTCACGGTTAAGCGCGCCAGCCAGCAGGTCCACCTGACGGCCACGCCGCGCCTTGTGGAGATCAACGACAAGATCAGCGGCCGCATGAAGACCGGCCAGCTGGGCATCGAGAACGCCGGGGTCACCCAGTTCAAGCGCTCCAACGTGCTGACGGCCATCCCCGACGCCACGGTCGAGGTGTGGGGCATGATCAAGACGATCGGCTTCTATCTGGGCCGTCTCGTCACCGGTCAGCTGCCCGCCGACCAGATCAGCGGCCTGATCGGCATCGGCCACACCGCTGGGGCGGTGACCAAGGCCAGCGCCGCCGGCGCGCCCGATGTGGCCACCATGGCGCTGCGCGTCTTCATCTCGTCCATGCTGCTGATCGCCAGCCTGTCGGTCAGCATCGGCTTCATGAATCTGCTGCCGATCCCGGTCCTCGATGGCGGACATCTGCTGATGTACGCCTATGAGGCCGTGGCCAAGCGGCCTCTACGGGCGGATTTCCAGGCGGCCGGCTTCCGTGCGGGGCTTGCCTTGATCCTGGGTTTCATGCTGTTCGCGGCGTGGAACGACCTCAACCGCTACGACGTGTTCAAATTCATCGGCGGCCTGTTCACGTGAACGCCCGCTCTTCGTCCATGATTGGTCCCATGAACAAACTTCGCGCCCATAGCGCCGCGTTCGCCACGGGTATGGCGCTGCTCCTCGGCTCGACGGCCCTGGTGGCTCCGCAGCAAGCCTTCGCCCAGGCGTCCCAGACCGGTGTGGTCTCGCGCATCGTCGTGCAGGGTAACGAACGCATCGAGCAGGGCACGGTTCTGTCCTATCTGCCGATCCAGCCGGGCGACACGGTCGATTCCCAGCGCCTTGACCTTGCGCTGAAGACCCTGGCCCGCACGGACCTGTTCGCCGACGTGAAGATCGAGATGCAGGGCGGCGACCTAGTCGTGAAGGTCGTCGAGAACCCGATCATCAACCAGGTGGTCTTCGAGGGGAATTCGTCCCTGAAGGAAGACAAGCTGAAGGACGAAGTGCAGATTCGCCCGCGCGGCATCTTCACCCGCGCCAAGGTGCAGGCCGACGTCCAGCGCATCATCGAGCTGTATCGCCGCTCGGGCCGCATCTCGGCGACCGTGACGCCGAAGGTGGTCGAGCTGCCGCAGAAGCGCGTCGACCTGGTGTTCGAAATCGCCGAAGGCCCCAAGAGCGGCGTGCTGGGCATCAACTTCCTGGGCAACAGCGAGTACTCGGACAACGACCTGCGTGACGTGGTCGTGACCAAGGAAAGCCGCTGGTACAAGATCCTGACCAGCAACGACAACTACGACCCCGACCGGATCGAGTACGACCGCGAACAGCTGCGCAAGCACTACCGCAACCGCGGCTTCTTCGACTTCCGCGTCGTGTCGTCGGTGGCCGAACTGGCCCCGGACAAGAACGGCTTCGCCGTCACCTACACCCTCGACGAAGGCCCGAAGTACAAGTTCGGCAAGGTCACCGTCGAAACAGAACTGAAGAAGCTGGACGGCAATCTGCTGGCTCAGATCCTGCCGATCCGCGCCGGCCAGCTGTACGAGGACGAGCGCATCGAGCAGGCGACCGACGCCCTGACCTTCGCAGCGGGCGCGGCCGGCTTCGCCTTCGTGGACGTGCGTCCGCGCTACGTGCCCAACCGCGAGACCAAGACCGTCGACGTGGTGTTCTCGGTCCGTGAAGGCCCGCGCGTCTACGTCGACCGTATCGACATCGTCGGCAACACCCGCACGCTGGACTACGTCCTGCGCCGCGAACTCGAAGTGGCCGAGGGCGACGCCTACAACCGCGTGCTGGTTGACCGCTCGAAGAACAACATCCGTCGCCTCGGCTTCTTCAAGGAAGTCGACATTGAGGACACCCCCGGTTCGGCCCCGGACCGCACCAGCCTGAAGGTGAAGGTCGAAGAGCAGCCGACGGGCGAACTGTCGTTCAGCGCCGGCTACAGCTCGGTCGACAAGCTCGTGCTCGACGTCGGCATCACCGAGCGGAACTTCCGCGGCCGCGGCCAGAACCTGCGGGCTCGCGCCTCGGTCGGTTCGCTGCGCCAGCAGGTCGACTTCGGCTTCAGCGAGCCGCGCTTCCTGGGCCGTAACCTGGTGGCGGGTGTGAACCTGTACACCTTCCGCTACGACCTGTCGGACTACGCGGCCTACGACACCAAGTCGGTCGGCGGCGATGTCCGCCTGGGCTTCCCGCTGACCAACGACTCGTCGATGAGCCTGCGCTACACGATCCGCCAGGATAACGTCAGCGTGGCCGACAGCCTCTGCACCAGCGGCTCGGTCTCGCAGATCCTCTGCCTGCAGCGCGGCGCCTACATCACCTCGCTGATCGGCTACGGCCTGCGCATCGACAAGCGCAACGACCCGATCAACCCGACCCGCGGCTGGTTCGCCGACCTGAACCAGGACCTGGCCGGCATCGGCGGCGACGTGAAGTACCTGAAGACCGAAGCCGACGCCGGCTGGTACTGGGGCTTCACCAAGGACCTGGTGTTCAGCGCCACCGGCTCGTTCGGCTATATCGAGGGCTGGGGCGGCGACAACGTCCGCATCAACGACCGCTTCTATCGCGGCGGCACCTCGTTCCGCGGCTTCGAGATCGCCGGTATCGGTCCGCGCGACATCTCGAGCACCAACAACTCGATGGGCGCCAAGCTCTACGCCATCAGCACCTTCGAGTTGACCGTCCCGACCTTCCTGCCCGAGCAGTACGGCATCAAGGCCGCCCTGTTCAGCGACGTGGGTACGGCCGGTCTGCTGGATGATGTGGATCGTCAGAAGTCGCCCGGCGTCTTCGATCCGAACATCAAGGATAACCTCGGCCTGCGTGCAACGGCCGGTATCTCGATCGACTGGAAGTCCCCCATGGGTCCCATTCGATTCGATATCAGCCGCATTTTGGCCAAGGAAGACTACGATCGAACCGAAACCTTCCGGTTCTCCACCTCCACAAGGTTCCAATAAACATGTCCAAGTTCCTGTCCGCGGCCGCGTCCAGCGTTGTCGCTCTCGCCATCGCGACCAGCGCCTCGGCCCAGACGGCTCCCGCCGCTGCTCCGGCCGCCCCGGCCGTCACGCACGGCCCGGCCCTGACCGGCGTCTGCATCTTCTCGAGCCAGCGCGCTGTCGCCACCTCGGCAGTGGGTAAGGCTGTCGACGCCCGCCTGAAGACCATCATCCAGCAGGTCAACGCCGAGCTGACCGCCGAGCGCACCGGCCTCGACAACGAAGCCAAGGCTCTGGACGCCAAGAAGGCCACCCTGGCCCAGGACGCTCTGGAGCAGCAGGCCTCGGCTCTGCAGGTCAAGGCCAACGCCTGGCAGCGCAAGGGCCAACTGCGCCAGAAGGAAGTCGAAGCCACCGAGCAGAAGGCGCTGTCGCGCGTCTACCAGGAGCTGGATACGCCGATCCGTCAGGTCTACCAGGCCCAGAAGTGCAGCATCCTGCTCGACCGCGAGTCGGTGATGCTGGCCAACCCGTCGATGGACATCACCGACGGCGTGGTCACCGCGCTCGACGCCCGCATCAAGACCCTGACCTTCGATCGCGAACGTCTGGACCAAGGCGCTCCGGGCGCCGCGGCTCTGCAACCGACGAACAAGTAAGCGAATCGTCTCCTTTGGGATTACCTAAGGGAACGTATTTGCCGTGAGGAGCCATGCCGGACCCGCGTTTCTTTGACAGCCTGGGTCCGGCTTCGCTTTCCGAGTTGGCCCGGGCCGGCGCCGCCGAACTGGCGGACGCCGCCCTGGGTGACCGGGCTATCTCTCGCGCCGCGCCGCTGGATAGCGCGGACGCCGAGGCCATCACCTTCTTCTCCGACGCCAAGCGCAAGGACACCGCCGGGGCTACCCAGGCCGGCGCCTGTTTCGTGCGGCCGGAGCACAAGGATTTCCTGCCGGCGACCTGCGCGGCGCTGGTGACGAAACACCCGCAGGCGGCCTGGGCCGCGGCGGCTAACCGTCTTCACGCACCGCGTCGCCATGAACCCTCGGCGTCCGCCATCCATCCGGAGGCGGAGCTGGAGGAAGGTGTCCTGTTGTCGCTCAACGTGACGGTCGGGCAGGGCGCGCGCATCGGGCGCGGCACGCGGATCGGCCCCGGGGCCGTCATTGGTCCCGGTGTCCTGATTGGCCGCGACTGCGTGATCGGTCCCAACGCCGTGATCGGTTTCGCGCTGCTCGGCGACCGCGTCTCGGTCTCGGCCGGCGCGGTGCTGGGCGAGGCGGGCTTCGGCGCCGCTGTCGGGCCGCGCGGCATGGTCGACATGCCCCAGCTGGGCCGGGTGGTGATCCAGGACAACGTCACGATCGGCGCCAACAGCTGCGTCGACCGCGGCGCCTTCGCCGACACGACGGTTGGCGAGAACACCAAGATCGACAACCTGGTGCATGTCGCGCACAACGTCCGTGTAGGACGCAATTGCGTGCTGGCTGCCTATACTGGGCTGTCGGGCAGTACGATCGTCGGCGACGGTGTCGCCTTCGGCGGCAAGGCCGGCGTCGCCGACCATTTGAACATCGGCTCGGGCGCGAGCATCGGGGCGGCTGCCTCGGTGTTCAAGGACGTGCCGGAAGGCGAAACTTGGACGGGATTCCCGGCGCGACCGCTCAAGCGGTGGCTTCGGGAGACCGCGTGGCTGTCGCGCATGGCGGGCGGCCGAGGGGCGAAGGGCAGACCATGAGCGAGAACACCGAGCAAACGGTGCAGACCGACATCGACATCGCGGAAATCCTGGCGCGCATCCCGCACCGCTATCCGTTCCTGCTGGTCGACCGCGCCGAGGCCTACAATCCTGGCCAGTCGATCGTCGGCATCAAGTGCGTGACGATCAACGAGCCGTTCTTCCAGGGCCACTTCCCGGGCAATCCGGTGATGCCCGGCGTGCTGATCGTCGAGGCCCTGGCTCAGACGGGCGCGGTGCTGATGAGCAAGACGCTGGAGGTCGACACCGAGGGCAAGACCATCTTCTTCATGTCGATCGACGGCGTGCGCTTCCGTAATCCGGTGCGCCCCGGCGACGTGATCCGCATGGAAGTCGAGGTCGTGCGCGCGCGCTCATCGATCTTCAAGTTCAAGGGCGTGGCCAAGGTCGGCGACAAGGTGGCCGCCGAGGCCGAGTTCGCCGCCATGGTCGTGGAGACCCCGACTAAATGACCAATGTCCACCCCACCGCCATCGTCGCGCCCGAGGCCAAGATCGCCTCGGACGTCCAGATCGGGCCCTACAGCATCGTCGGCCCCGATGTGACCCTGGAGGCCGGCGTTCGCCTGCTGTCGCACGTGGTGGTGGAAGGCGCGACGACCCTGGGCGAAGGCTGCACGGTCCATCCGTTCGCCAATCTGGGCGGTCCGCCCCAGCATCTGGGCCACAAGGGCGAGAAGACCGAGCTTCTGATCGGTCCGCGCAACATCATCCGCGAACACGTGACCATGCACACCGGCACGGCCTCGGGCCGCGGCGTGACGACGATCGGCTCGGACGGCCTCTACATGGTCGGCTCGCACGTCGCCCACGACTGCATCGTCGGCGACTTCGTGGTGCTGGCCAAGGGCGCGACCTTGGGCGGCCATGTGTCGATCGGCGACTACGTGTTCATGGGCGGCCTGGCCGCCGCGCACCAGTTCTCGCGCATCGGCCGCTATAGCTTCATCGGCGGCCTGGCCGCCGTGACCAAGGACGTGATCCCCTATGGGTCGGTCTGGGGCAACCACGCCCACCTCGAGGGCCTGAACCTGGTCGGCCTCAAGCGCCGGGGCTTCTCGCGTGAGACGATCAACGCCCTGCGCGCAGCCTACCGCCTGATGTTCGCCGACGAAGGCACCTTCCAGGAGCGCCTGGACGACGTTGCCGATATCCACGCTGGCAATTCCGAGGTGATGGAGATCGTCGACTTCATCCGCGCCGACGCCAACCGGCCGCTTTGCCTGCCCGAGCGCGAGGTCTAGGCTCGTACGATGCGTAAGCTTGGCCTGATCGCCGGCGGCGGCGCGCTGCCCGTCGAGTTGGCGGCCCATTGCGAGGCCGCCGGGCGCGCCTTCGCGGTCATGCGCCTGAGGAGCTTCGCCGACCCGGCCCTGGCCCGCTATCCGGGCGTCGAGGTCGGCCTCGGCGAGTTCGGTAAGGCCTTCAAGGCGCTGCGGGCCGAGGGCTGCGAGGTTGTCTGCTTCGCCGGCAATGTCAGCCGTCCGGACTTCGGCGTCCTGATGCCCGATGCGCGGGGCCTGCTGATCGTGCCCAGCCTGATCAAGGCCGCGCGCCAGGGCGATGACGCCTTGTTGCGCCGGGTGCTGGACGAGTTCGAGAAGGAAGGCTTCGAGATCGAGGGCGCGCACGAGGTCGTCGGCGAGATGACCCTGCCGCGCGGACGTCTTGGCAAGTTCTATCCGCGCGACGAGCACATGGCCGACATCGAGAAGGCCCTGCTGGTGGCCCGCGAGATCGGCCGGCTGGACGTCGGCCAGGGCGCCGTGGTCTGCAACGGCCTGGTCCTGGCCGTCGAGGCCCAGGAGGGCACCGACGCCATGCTGCGCCGGGTGGAGCAGCTGCCCCAGGCTATCCGGGGCACGGCCGAGAAGCCGCGCGGCGTGCTGGCCAAGGCTCCTAAGCCGATCCAGGAAACCAAGGTCGACCTGCCCACCATTGGTGTCGCCACCATCCAGCGCGCCGCCCGCGCGGGGCTGGCCGGCGTGGTCGGCGAGGCCGGTCGCCTGCTGGTCGTCGACCGCGACGCGGTGATGGCCTGCGCCGACGATCTGGGCCTCTTCGTGCTGGGGGTCGATCCGCAGGGGCGGCCCTGATGGCCCTCAAGATCATGCTCGTCGCCGCCGAGGCCTCGGGCGACGCCCTGGGCGCCAGCCTGGCCAAGGCGCTGCGCGCCCGGCTGGGCGACAGCGTCACCTTTGTGGGTGTCGGCGGAGCCAAGATGGCCGAGCAGGGGGTCGATAGCCCCTTCGATATCGCCCAGCTGTCGATCCTGGGCCTCGTGGAGGGGCTGAAGGCCTATCCGACGGTCCTTGCCCGCCTGAAGGATTCCGTGGCCCTGGCGGCTCGCGAAAAGCCCGACGTGGCCATCCTGATCGACAGCTGGGGCTTCAATATCCGTCTGGCCAAGGCGTTGCGGAAACTGGACCCCAGGTTGCCGCTGGTGAAGTACGTGGCGCCGCAGGTCTGGGCCTATCGCGCTGGCCGCGCCAGGAACCTGGCCAAGGCCGTAGACCTGCTGCTGTCGATCCAGCCGATGGACAAGCCGTATTTCGACGCCGTGGACCTGCCCAGCGTCTTCGTCGGCAACTCGGCCCTGGCCAAGCGCTTCGACCATGCCGACGGCGCGCGATTGCGCGCGGCGGTCGGGGCCTCGGCGACCGATCCGATCCTGCTGGTCCTGCCGGGCAGCCGCCCGTCCGAGATCGAGCGCGTGCTGCCCGCTTTCGAGGACGCCGTGCGCCGCCTGAAGGCTGAGCGGCCCGAGCTGGTGGTCGTCATCCCCGCTGCCTACACCGTGGCCGAGGCCGTCAAGGCCCGTGTGGCCGGCTGGCCATTCCGCGCTCACGTGATCGAGGACGAGGCGTTGAAGGACGACGCTTTCGTCGCCGGCGACGTCGCCCTGGCCTGCAGCGGCACCGTCACCACCGAGCTGGCCTTGGCCGGCCGGCCGATGGTGGTCGGCTACAAGACCGCGCCCCTGACCTACGCCATCGTCAAACGCCTGATGAAGCCGCGCTGGGTCACCCTGTTCAACATCGCCGCCGGCCGCGAGATCGCGCCGGAGCTGCTCCAGGACGCCTGCGAGGGCGGGGCCCTGGCGCGAGAGGTCGCCAAACGCCTGGACGATCCGGACCTGTGGGAACGGCAGGCGGCGGAACAGAGCGCGGCGCTGGACAAGATGGGCCGCGGCATGCCCGACCCATCGGAAGCCGCCGCCGACGCCCTAGTCGACTTCCTGAAGGCGCGAGGCCTGGCTACCGCCTGACACGGCCTTGTCGAGGGCGGTCAGCAGCTTGGCGACGTCGATCGGCTTGCCGACATGGTCGTCCATGCCCGCCTCCAGCAAGAGCTCGACCTGGTGGCGCATGGCGTTGGCCGTCAGCGCGATCACCGGCGTGCGCGGCCGGCCTTCCTCGGCCTCCAGGCGGCGGATCTCCTTCAGCGCCGTCAGGCCGTCCATGACCGGCATGTGGATGTCCATCAGCACCGCGTCCCAGCGTTCCGTGCGCCAGGCGGCCAGGGCCTTGGCGCCGTCGTCGACGATGACCGGTTCGACGCCGGCCTGACGCAGCACCGAGCGCAGGACGAGCTGATTGGTCGGATTGTCCTCGGCGGCCAGGATGCGCAGGCCCGGCGCGGCGTCGGGCAGGGTCTCGTCCTCGACCTTGGCGGGCGCGGCGACCTTGGCCAGCGGCAGGACGACAGTGAAGGCGCTGCCTTCGCCCGGGCGGCTGAACAGGGTGACGTCGCCGTCCATCCGGCGGGCCAGTTCGCGGCTGATGGCCAGGCCCAGGCCCGCCCCGCCGTGCCGACGCGTGGCGATATCGTCCAGCAGCACGAAACGGCCGAACAGCTGCTCCTGCTCCTCGGGCGCGACGCCGGGGCCGGTGTCGGCGACGGTCAGCTCCAGCCGCCTGGCCTCGTACTCGGCGACGATCGAGACGCCGCCGCGTTCGGTGAACTTCACGGCGTTGGACAGCAGGTTGTGCAGGATCTGCCGCAGCCGTCCGGCGTCGCCCAGATAGGCGCCCTCGGCGGCCGGGGCGATCGACAGGTCGTGGGTCAGGCCCTTGCCCTGGGCCAGGGCGGCGAAGGTCTGGCCGCAGCCGACCAGCAGCTCGCGCAGATCGAACGGTTCGGGTCGCAGCTCCAGCTGGCCGGCCTCGATGCGGGCCAGGTCCAGCACGTCGTTGAGGATCTCGGTCAGGGCCTTGCCCGACTGGCGAACCACGGAGAGGCGCTCGCGCTGGGCCGGCGACAGCGTGTCGGCCTCCATGACCTGGGCCATGCCCAGGATGCCGTTCAGCGGCGTACGGATCTCGTGGCTCATGGTCGCCAGGAAGGCGGTCTTGGCGCGGTTGGCGCTGTCGGCCTCGGTCTCGCGGGCCTGGGCCAGGGCGGCGGCCTCGGCCATCCGCTGCATCGTCTGCTCTCGCTGGATTGCGTAGCGCAGCACATAGGCGAAGAAGCACAGCACCGCGACCAGCGACAGCACCAGCTGGGCGGGGCCGGTCGACAGCGCCGCAAAGGCGGTTCCGACGAACACTTGCAGCAGCACCGCCGACAGGGCGGCCAGGCCGATGCGGCGCGAGATCACGAACTCGGCCGTGCAGCTCAGCGCGATGGCCGCCATCATCGCCCCGCCGGCCAGCACCGAGGCGCGCGTGCCCAGCAGCACCAGGGCCGAGGGCAGGCTGGCATAGATGAAGGTGTAGACCAGAGTGTAACCCGCCAGCACCGTCTCAAGGAAAGGCTTGTCCTGGCCATGCTTGGCGACGATGCCGCAGAGCAGCTGGCTGATGGCGATCAACGCCACGGCGGCCGCCAGCCACCCGATGCAAATCTTGGGATCGAGCCAGGCGCACGACCCGGCGGCAGCCAGAAGCGTCATCGGGATGATGGACAGCAGGTCGCGCCGCCGATGTTCGACGATGCTCAGCCACCGCGTATCCAGAACGCACCTCACACGCCGAAGCGAAACTCACCGGGCGAGTTCATATGGCGAAGGTTAACCAGCGATTTACGGCCGGGGCCTAGAGTAGCCAGAACTGTCGCCGTGGAGCCGTTGTCGTGGCCATCGACCCGACTACGCCCGTGACTCCCATCCTTCCAACTCCCACGATCGGGACTGGACCGGAATCTGTCGCCGTCATCCAGGCCTTGGCGCGTCAGGCGATCGCCAATACGACCGCTCAGCTGGGCGAGATCGTCGGCCGCCCGACCACCCCGCAGGTCAAGCCAGGCGCGCCCGTCGAGCAGGTCGGACAGACCTCGACCCAGGACGCCGGCCACGCGGCCGACGCGCCGGGCGCGAAGACCGTTCCGCCCGCGCTGCAACAGGCCGCTCTAACGAAGCCCGAGACGCGCCTTGTCCGCGCCGTGCGCACCGCCGCCGCCGAGGCTGTGCCGCGTCAGACGGGCTTGGCGCCACTGATGGCCAATGTCCGCGCCGTCGTTGAACGTCCCGACATGCCGACCGAGGTGCGCGAGGCGGGCAGGGCGCTGCTGGCCAAGGCCCCTACGGCCGCCGAGATCGCCACGCCCCAGGGCCTGCGCCAGGCCGTCGAGCGCTCTGGCGTGTTCCTGGAGGCCAAGATGGCCCGTGCGGCCACGGCGCCGCCCCAGGAAGGCCTGCCGCGTCTTCCCGAGGCCATCGACATGAAGGCCGCGTTGCTGGTGTTCCGTGGCGCGCTGTCGGCCTGGTTGGCCAAGGCGCCGCCACAGGCGTCTGAAGCTCCTGCCGCCGAGCCGGCTTCCGTTCCTATGGAAGAGGGGGCCGAAGCGTCGCCGACCACGACGCCGCGCGCCGCCTCGCTAGCGCCTGCGACGCCACGAGCGCCGGCTACTGCCAATCCCGCGCCGACGGCCCAGCCCGACATCGAGGCGGCGCCGAAGACGGTCGCATCGCCGCTCCCACAAGCGACGGCCTCCGAGATCATCGCCGAAGCCCCTCAGCCGCCCACCAAGGCCCCGCAACCGCCGTTCGAGGACGACGGTCTCGCCGCCCGCTTCGGCGCCTTCGTGGCCGCGCCCAAGCCCTCCGCGCCTGTCGCCACGCCAGTGCGCGCGGCGCTGTCGGCGCTGGTGCAATTGGGTCTGATCGCCGAAGAGGCCCTTGCCGAGGAACCGACGACCGCGCCACCGGCCGAGCCCAAGGCCCTGACACCGCGCGGCTATGGCGCCGTCCCGGCCGAGGCCGCCCGCTCCAAGGTTCCGCCGCCGCCCTATGCTGGCGGTCCGATGGCCGGCCAGAAGCCCGCCGCGCCCGAACTGTCCATGAACCAGTCGCCGGCGGATCTGGTGCGCGGCCTGTTGAAGGGGGCAAACGGCGCCCTGGCCCGCCAGGACCTGATGCAGATCGCCTCGCTGCCCGACTCCGTTCCGCACGAGGCCGAGACCGTCGAAGCGCGTCCGCAGCAGGCCGGTCGCCTTAACCTCGACCTGCCGTTCATGACGCCCCAGGGCCTGGCCGTCGCCCAGTTCGAGATCAGCCATGACGGCGGCGGTTCCGGCGGCGGCGCGGCAGGGCCAGCCGAGCGCACCTACAAGGCCCGGTTCTCGATCGATCTCGAGCCACTGGGGCCCGTCCACGCCCTGGTCACCCTGACCGGCTCGCGCACCCGCGTGTCGCTCTGGGCCGAGCGGGCCGAGACCATCGCCCGCCTGCGGGCCGGCGAGGAAAGCCTGGGCGCGGCCTTGCGCCAGGCCGAGCTGTCGCCCGAGGTCGCCGTCCATTCCGGCGCGCCCACCAGTCCGGGCGGCGTCAGCCCGCTGGGCCATTTCGTGGACCAGGCCTCATGAGCGGGATCACCGGACCCTCGGCGCGGCCGCGCATCGCCGTAGCTCTGCTCTACGAAGAGCCCAACGCCCCCAAGGTCGTGGCCTCGGGCCAGGGCTGGCTGGGCGAGAAGATCATCGAGACCGCTCGCGAGCACGGTGTGCCGATCGAGGAGGACCCGGTCCTGGCCCAGGCCCTGTCGAGCCTGGAGATCGACGAGGAGATCCCCGAGGCGCTGTACCGCGCCGTGGCCGAGGTCCTCAGCTTCCTGCTCAAGCGCTAAACGAAAAAGGCCCCGCCGAAGCGAGGCCTGATCCATTGTCCTGGAAGGGAAGCTTAGCGCTTCTCGACCTCGACGTAGTCGCGTTGCGTGGCGCCCGTGTAGAGCTGACGCGGACGACCGATCTTGCGGGTGGGGTCCTCGAACATTTCCTTCCACTGGCTGATCCAGCCGACGGTGCGGGCCAGGGCGAACAGCACGGTGAACATGTTGGTCGGGAAGCCCATCGCGCGCAGGGTGATGCCCGAATAGAAGTCGATGTTCGGGTACAGCTTGCGGTCGATGAAGTACGGATCGCTCAGGGCGACCTTTTCCAGTTCCTGGGCGACCTGCAGCAGCGGGTCGTTGTTGTGGCCCAGTTCCGCCAGCACTTCGTGGGCGGTCTTCTGCATGACCTTCGCGCGCGGGTCGAAGTTCTTGTACACGCGGTGGCCGAAGCCCATCAGCTTGTACTTCTTGTCCTTCACGCCCTGGACGTAGTCCGGGATGTTCTCGACCGAACCGATGGTCTCCAGCATCTCCAGGGCTTCCTGGTTGGCGCCGCCGTGCGACGGGCCCCACAGGCAGGCGATGCCGGCGGCGATGCAGGCGAACGGGTGCGCGCCCGACGAGCCGGCCAGACGGACGGTCGAGGTCGAGGCGTTCTGCTCGTGGTCGGCGTGCAGGATGAAGATCCGGTCCATGGCGCGGGTCAGCACCGGGTTCGGCTTCCAGTCCTCGGCCGGCACGGCGAAGCACATGCGCAGGAAGTTTTCCGAGTACGACAGGTCGTTGCGCGGCGACACGAACGGCTGGCCGACCGTGTACTTGTAGGCGCGGGCGGCGATCGTCGGCATCTTGGCGATCAGGCGATGAGCGCTGATCTCGCGCTCACGGGCGTCGTCGACATTGATGCTGTCGGCGTAGAAGGCCGACAGGGCGCCGACGGCGCCGGTCATCACGGCCATCGGGTGCGCGTCGCGGCGGAAGCCTTGGAAGAAGGCGTCGAACTGCGCGTGCAGCATCGTGTGGTAGGTGATGTTCTTTTCGAACTTGGCGAATTCGTCGGCCGACGGCAGTTCGCCGTTCAGCAGCAGATGGCAGACCTCGAGGAACGAGGACTTCTCGGCCAGCTGGTCGATGGGATAGCCGCGGTGCAGCAGAATCCCGGCGTCGCCGTCGATATAGGTGATCTTGCTTTCGCACGACGCCGTGGACGTGAAGCCCGGATCGAACGTGAAGTGGTCGCTTTCGGCATAGACCTTTCGGATGTCCAGAACGTCCGGACCCGTGCTGCCCTTGAGGATCGGCAGGTCGTAGCTCTTGTCGCCGATCGTCAGCGTGGCTTTATCGGTCATCATTAGACCCCTTCATAAATTGGAACGAGCAGTCCAACTTTCGTTTTCGCAGGTGCGTTATAGCGCCTCATGCGCGCGGCGCTAGGGCGTCGTCAAGGCGCCCCAAACTCTCTTCGCGGGAGAGCGCGGCCATGGTCTTGTTCAGGTCCGGAGCCGGCGCGCCGCCGGTCAGGATCCCGCGCAGGGCCGGGCCGAATTTCCCGAAGCCGACGCCCTCGGATTCCGCGAACGTTTTCAACACCGTTTCCAGCGTCGCAGCGTCGAAGGCCTCGGCGGCGGCCAGCTGATCGCGCAGGCGCTTGAGGCGCTCGACGGTTTCTTCGGTCAGCTGCTTTTGAGTTTTCTCTTCCAGCGCGAACGGGCGGACCTTCAGTGCGAACGCACAGTGATCCACCAGTTCCAGGATGGTCTTGGCGCCTTCCTTCACTTCCGGAACCGTGCGGGCGATGCGCTCGCGGGCATCGGCGGGCAGGGGCTCGCCGCGCTTCTCGGCGGCCGTCAGGGCCAGCTCGGTCAGGCGGGCGTCGTCGGCCTTGCGCAGGTGCTGGGCGTTGATGTGGTTCAGCTTGGCCCAGTCCAGGCGCGCCGGCGCCTTGACCACGTCGGCCACGTCGAACCAGCTGATCGCCTGCTCGTCGTTGAACACCTCGTCGTCGCCGTGGCCCCAGCCCAGGCGCGCCAGGTAGTTGCGCATGCCTTCGGGGATGTAGCCGAGGTTGGCGAACTCGCCGACGGCCTGAGCGCCGTGGCGCTTGGACAGCTTGGCGCCGTCCGGACCATGGATCAGCGGGATGTGGGCGAAGGCCGGCACGCTCCAGTCCAGGGCCTGATAGATCAGGCTCTGGCGGGCGGCGTTGTTCAGGTGGTCGTCGCCCCGGATCACGTGGGTGACGCCCATGTCGTGGTCGTCGACGACCACGGCGAGGTTGTAGGTCGGCGCGCCGTCGGCGCGGAGCAGGACTAGGTCGTCCAGCTCGATGTTCTTGAAGGTCACCGGACCCTTGACCAGGTCGTTGACCACGGTCTCGCCGTCCAGCGGGCCCTTGAAGCGGATCACGTGCGGGACAGCCAGATCGCCTTCTGGCGCATCACGCCAGGGCGAGCGGATGGCGCGGCCTTCGGCGCGGGCCTTCTCGCGGGCGACTTCCAGTTCCTCGACCGTCATCCAGCAGCGATAGGCGCGTCCAGCGTCCAGCATCTGCTGCACGGCCTCGACGTGGCGCGGCGCGCGGGTGTGCTGGAAGACGACCTCGTCGTCCGATTCCAGGCCCAGCCAGTTCAGGCCTTCGAAGATCGCGGCGACGGCCGCTTCGGTCGAACGCTCACGATCGGTATCCTCGACGCGAACAAGGAACTTCCCTCCCGTATGGCGTGCATATAACCAGTTGAACAGCGCCGTGCGGGCGCCGCCGATATGCAGGAAACCGGTGGGCGAGGGGGCGAAGCGCGTGACGACGCCGGAAGAGATGGGGTTCGACATGGGCTTCAAAACTGTGGGGCTGGAGGCCGAGATGGCGTCGACGAGCGCGAACCGCAAGGTGGCTCGGGCGGCGCGTCTTAGCACGCCGCTTCACGCCGGGCCTAGCGGTTTTCCGCATCGCGGCGAACTTGGCTTAACCGTCAAAACTATAGTGGTTTCGGTATGTTAGGCGCGGAACTTGCCGAGCCTGGATTGTCCGCGCCCGCGTCGCGCCTGTCGTGGTCGGCCCTGAAGGCCGGGCTGCTGGCGGAAGGGCGAGTCAATCTGGATCGGGCGTTCCTGTGGACGCCAGTGGCGCTCGGTCTCGGCGCGGCGGGCTATCTGGAGGCCGGGGTCGAGCCGAAGCTCTGGATGCTGGCGCTGGTGACAGGACTGCTGGCAACGATCTGGTGGACCGGCCAGCGCTGGAACGCGCCGCGCGGCCTCGTCGTGCTGGCCAGTCTGATGGCGTTCGGGGCGGCGGGCGGCTTGGCCGCCAAGGTCCGCAGCGACCGCGTCGCCGCGCCGATCGTGGCCGGTGAGCGGGTCGTGCGGCGCGTGGATGGTTTCGTCGTCGATGTGGTGAGCCCTGGCGCGGGCGGCCCGCGCTTGCTGATCGCGCCCGTGGCGGTCTCGGGCCTTGCGCCAGAGAGCACGCCGCGCCGAATCCGGGTGACCATCGGCGAGAACGAGACGCCCGCGCCAGGCCAGATGTTGCGGCTCCGGGCCATGCTGGGACCGCCGCCGCCGCCCGCAGCGCCGGGGTCCTATGACTTCGCCCGCGACGCCTGGTTCGACTCGATCGGCGGCGTGGGCTTCGTGATCGGCGATATCGGGACGACGCGTCTCGATCCGCCGCCCTGGCGGCTGCGGCTGACCATGGCGATCAACGCCTTCCGTTGGAGCCTGGCGCAACGGATCTACAATCGGATGGGGCCCTCCAGCGGCGGGCTCGGCGCGGCCATGGTCACCGGCCACGAGGCCTGGATCAGCCAGGACCAGACGGACGCCATGCGCGCTTCAGGCCTGGCCCACATCATCTCGATCTCAGGCCTGCACATGGCCATCGTCGGCGGCTTCATGTTCGGCGCGGTGCGGTTGGGCGTCGCCGCCTGGCCGTGGCTGGCCCTGCGGGCGCCGGGCAAGAAGATCGCCGCCGTCGCGGGTCTCGTCGCCGTGCTGGCCTATCTGGTCATCTCCGGCGCGCCGCCGCCGGCCGAGCGCTCGGCGATCACGGCCAGCGTCGCCTTCCTGGCCATCCTGTTCGACCGCCGGGCCATTACCTTGCATGGTCTGGCCGTGGCGGCCCTGGTGATCCTGGCGATGAAACCGGAGACGGCCGGCGAGCCGGGCTTCCAGATGTCGTTCGCCGCCACTGCCGCCCTGGTGGCGCTGGCCGAGAGCTGGCCGCAGCCGGTGAAGGAGATCTCGACGCCGTGGTGGATCCGCTGGCCGCAGGCGGGCTTCACCTGGCTGGCGGCCTCGATCGCGGCCAGCCTGGTGGCGGGCCTGGCCACCGCGCCGTTCGCCATGCAGCACTTCAATCGCGTCGCTGTCTGGGGGCTGCCGGCCAATCTGGCGGTTGCGCCGTTGTCGTCGTTCGTGATCATGCCGTTCCTGGCGGTCGGGACCTTGCTGGAGCCGTTCGGTCTGGGCGCGCCGTTCCTGGCCGTGGCCGGGTGGGGCGTCGACGCCATGGTGGCCATCGCCAACGGCTTCGCCGACGCCCACGGCGCGCAGCGGATCGTGGCCAGTGCGCCGCCGCAGGTGCTGGTCGTCGCCTTCCTGGGCCTGATGCTGCTGTGCCTGTGGCGCGGCCGCCTGCGCTGGATCGGCGCACCGCTGGCCTTGGCGGTCGCCCTGTGGCCCCGGCCCGTCGCGCCGGACGCCTGGATTTCCAATGATGGTGCGACGGCCGCCGTCCGCTCTGGCGACGCGGCCGTGCTGTTGCGCACCGACGCCAAGCGGTTCGGGGCCGAGCTGTGGGCGCGGCGGCGCGGCCTGACGCCGGCGACCTGGAGCCTCTATGCCTGCGACAAGCGGATTTGCGCGCCGGAGCAGGGCGCGCCTGTGCGGCTGTCGCTGGTCTGGGGGCGCAAGACGCCAGACGCCGAGACGCTGTCGGGCCTGTGCGTGCGCAGCGAGGTCGTGGTGATCCGGGGGCCCGCGCCGCTTCGGGCCCCGCCGTTGTGCGCCGACACCGTGCTGCTGGCGGCCGAGGATTTTGCCCGGGGCGGCGCCGCTGAGCTCTATCGCCGGTCCGACGGCTGGCGCATCGTCTGGGCTCAGCCGTTACGCGGCGACCGGCCCTGGAGTCGTCCAGACGGCCTGCTGACAGCCGATGTCACCAGAGGGGGCTAAAGCTTCAGCAGCACCACAGGAGTTGTCGCCATGTCGAACCCGTTCGCCGCCCGCCGCGCGGCCTTCCGCGCCCTGCACGCCGAGGGCTGCTTCGCTCTGCCTAATCCCTGGGACACCGGCAGCGCCAAGCGTTTGGAAAGGCAAGGCTTCAAGGCTCTGGCTTCGACCAGTGCGGGCATGGCCTGGGCCCTGGGCAAGGACGATGGCCAGGTCACCCGCGACGAGGTCATCGAGCACCTGCGCCAGCTGTGCGCCGCCACCGACCTGCCGGTGAACGCGGACTTCGAAGCTGGCTTCGCCGACACGCCGGAGGGCGTAGCTGAGAGCGTCACCCTGGCCATCGAGGCTGGCGTTTCGGGCCTGTCGATCGAGGATTGGTCGGGCTCGGCGCTCTACGACCTGCCGGTCGCCGTCGAGCGCCTGAAGGCCGCCCGCGCCGCCATCGACGCCTCGGGCCAGGACGTGATCCTGGTCGGCCGCACCGAGGGCTATCTGCGGGGCGTCCGCGACCTCGCCCCGACCCTTGAGCGTCTGAAGGCCTATGCCGCCGCCGGCGCGGATTGCCTCTACGCCCCGGCCGTGACCGATCCGGACGAGATCAAGGCCATCGTCGAGGCCGTGGCCCCCAAGCCGGTCAACATTCTGTTCTGGGGCAACGACATGTCGGTCGAGAGCCTGGGCGCGCTGGGCGTGCGCCGGGTCAGCACCGGCGCGGGCCTGGCCGTCGCCGCCTGGGCCGGTTTCGACGTCGCCGCCAAGCGCCTGGCGGAGGAGGGGCGGCTGTAGGCCCGATACGAAAAGGCCCGATCCTCAAGCGAGGTCGGGGCCAATTCTCAAGTCACTAAAGTGGCCTAGTGGTAGCGGCGGATCAGGCCCACCAGCTTGCCCTGCACCTCGACCTGGTCGGGGCCGAAGATTCGGGTCTCGTATTTCGGGTTGGCGGCTTCCAGGGCGATCGAGCCGCCCTTCTTGCGCAGGCGCTTGAGGGTGGCCTCCTCGCCGACCAAGGCGACGACGATCTCGCCCGAGGTGGCGGTGTCGCCCTTCTTGATGATCACATAGTCGCCGTCGAGGATGCCGGCCTCGATCATCGAGTCGCCCTGCACCTCGAGGACATAGTGCTCGCCATTGCCCAGCATGGCCTCGGGCACCGGCAGGCGCTCGCGCTCGTGCTGGATGGCGTCGATCGGCGTGCCGGCGGCGATCTTGCCCAGGATCGGCAGTTCGCGGCTGTCGTTGGCCGGGGCGGAAGAGGCTGCCGGCGAGGGCGGGGGCGAACCGCCGCCTTCGAACACCTGCGGGCGGAACGCGCCACGGCCCTTGGGCGGCGCGGCGGTCGTGGCCTGCTGCGGCAGCTTCACCACTTCCAGCGCCCGGGCGCGGTGAGCGAGACGGCGGATGAAGCCGCGCTCCTCCAGGGCGGTGATCAGCCTGTGGATGCCCGACTTGGACGCCAGGTCCAGGGCCTCCTTCATCTCGTCGAACGAGGGGGAGACGCCGGTCTCCTTGATCCGCTCGTGGATGAACATCAGCAGTTCGTGCTGCTTGCGGGTGAGCATGATGACCTCGGCTGGAGCGCGGAACAAACCGCAAACCTTGCGAATGTTCTCTAGGCGTTCCGCGTTAAAGTCAAGTCGAGCGTCGTTCGCCCGAGAAAGGCGAGGAAAATCAATAGTTAGCTTGGCCGGTAGGGCAAATAGCGCCCAGAATCAAAAGCTTAACGAAAGCTTTCAGGCTCGCTTGCGGGCTATGATGATGTCCTGGTCCTGCATCGGCTGGCGACGCCAGACGCCCAGGGCCTGGTTCAGCACGTCGAGATCCAAGGCCTCATATTGGGCCAGGATCGGCTCCAGGTCGTAGCCGATCACCGCTTCCGGCAGTTCTGGGGTCGCTGTCCAGCAGCCGTCCAGGGCGTGGACGAAGTCGAAGGCGATCTGGCCATTGCCGGTATTGGCGCGGGCCTCCTCGTCGATCAGGTACCAGGAGACGATGCTGGTGCCGCCGGGCTTCAGCACCCGGGCGATCTCGCGGGCGAACTGGGCCTGGTCGGCGGCCAGCAGGTGGGTGAACACCGAGCCCAGCCAGACATAGTCGAAGCTGGCGTCGGGATAGGGGAAGACGAAGGCGCTGGCCGGCTGCGAGCCTTCCGGGTTGTACCGGTCGCTGTGCATGTCAGCGTGGGTGAATTCGAAGCGCGGATCGCCGACGGCGATGTTGGCTTTGCACCAGTCGATGGCCTGAGCCATGACGTCGAAGCCGGCATAGCGGCCGGTCTCGTCCAGATAGTCGACCAGGGGTGCTGCGGCGCGGCCGATGCCACAGCCGACGTCGAGGATGGCGTGGTGCGGCGCCAAGCCGGCCGCGACGAACAGTTCCTTGAACTGCTGGCCCACGCGGATGAAGTCGGCGTCGGCGGCGCCGACCAGGTGCCAGAGCTCCTGCGGCGCGGTCACGGCGTCGCTGGGAGGCGGCGTCGGCGTCAGCGAGAGGGCGCGACGAAGCTTGGACAGGAACGCCCGCATCCGATTCCTTTCAGGGAAAGAGCGGCGCGGACCCTAGCGGCCGATCGAGGCGCAGCCAACCTAGACGACGGTCTTCAGTTCCGGATGCTTGGGCGTGACCGGCGCATAGAAGGCCGCCAGCACCGCCAGGTCCTTCTCGTAGTCGCCGCTAGGCGTCATCGCCGGACCCAGGCCCACGACCTTGCGCTTGTAGTCCATGAAGCCGGGCACCATCGGCACGCCGGCCTTCAGGGCGATGTTGTAGAAGCCGGTCTTCCAGCCGCCGGCCTTGCCGCGCGTGCCCTCGGGCGCGATCGTCAGCATGAATTCGTCGCGGCGGGCGAACTCGTCGGCCATGGCCTGGACCGTGTCGCGGGACTGGGAGCGGTCGATCGGCACGCCGCCCAGGTCCTTCATCAGCTTCTCGAACGGCCAGCGGAACAGCGAGGCCTTGCCCATGAAGCTAAGCTTCAGGTTCAGTGCGTCGGCCGCGCCCAGGAAATAGACGAAGTCCCAGTTGCTGGTGTGCGGGGCGGCGATGATCACGAACTTGCGGGTCGTGGTCGGGGCCGAGCCCTCGATCGTCCAGCCTTCACGCTTGAAGAAGGCGACGAGAGACCAATTCACCACGCGGGCAATCCAATGCATGCGCGCTTCCTCGCGTGGCAGTGTTCTTGTTGAGGGGACTTTGAGCGGCCGAGGGGGAAAACGCCAGATGGCGCGTACCCAATCCGTCAGCCGAGCAGGGCCTTGGTGGCCGCCGTAACGTCGGCCTGGCGCATCAGGCTTTCGCCGACCAGCATGGCCTTGGCTCCGGCCGCTTCCATCCGCACGACGTCGTCGTGGGTGAAGAGGCCGCTCTCGGTGACCAGCAGGGCGTCCTTGGGGGCCTGCGCCGCCAGCCGCTCGGTGACGGCCAGGTCGACCACGAAGCTCTTCAGGTCGCGGTTGTTGATGCCGACCAGGTCCGAGCCCAGGGCGCCGGCGCGCTCCATCTCGGCCTCGTCGTGGACCTCCACCAGGGCGTCCATGCCCAGGCGCTTGGCTTCGGCCATCAGCTCGGCGGCCAGGACGTCGTCGATCATGGCCAGGATGACCAGGATGGCGTCGGCGCCCAGGGCGCGGCTCTCGGCCACCTGCCAGGGGTCGACCAGGAAATCCTTGCGGATGCAGGGCAGGGCGGTCGCCGCGCGGGCGTCAATCAGATAGGCGTCGGCGCCCTGGAAGCTGGGACCGTCGGTCAGCACCGACAGGCACGCCGCACCACCGGCTTCGTAGTTCCGGGCCAGGGCCGGCGGATCGAAGTCGGCGCGGATCAGGCCCTTGGACGGCGAGGCCTTCTTGATCTCGGCGATCAGGGAAAGCTTGCCGGGCGCATGGCCGTGGACCAGGGCGCGCTTGAAGCCTCGCGGCGACGAAGCGTTCTGGGCCGCGTTTTCGAGAGCGCCCAACGTGCGGCGGCGCTTGCGGTCGGTGACCTCATCACGCTTGTAGGCGGCGATCTTGGCGAGGATGTCGGTCACGCGGGCACTTCCGTATTCGTTGTGGCCACCAGGCCGGCCAGGGCGGCCTTGGCGCGGCCTTCGTCGATGACGTCGGCGGCCAGCTCGATGCCCTCGACCAGGGTCTCGACCTTGTCGGCGACCAGGAAGGCGGCGGCGGCGTTCAGCAGCACGATATCGCGATAGGCGCCCTTTTCGCCGTCGAACAGACGGGTGAGGGCGGCGGCGTTGAACGCAGGATCACCGCCGGTGATGTCCGACAGCGAGGCGCGCGGCAGGCCGACGGCCTCCGGCGTGATCTTGAACAGATGGATGCGGCCGTCGCGCCATTCGGCGACCTCGGTCTCGCCGGTGGTGGTCAGTTCGTCCATGCCCGAACCGTGCACCGACCAGGCGCGGTCGGCGCCCAGCGCGCCAAGAGCCTTGGCGATCGGCTCGACGAAGCGTGGGGCCGAGACGCCTACGACCTGTCGCTTGGCGCCGGCCGGATTGGTCAGCGGGCCCAGTAGGTTGAAGATCGTCCGAAAGCCCAACTGCTGGCGGATCGGCGAGACGTGCTTCATCGCCCCGTGATGGGCCTGGGCGAACAGGAAGCAGATGCCGGCCTCGTCCAGGGCCCAGCGCTGCTGCTCGCGCGTGGCGTCGATATTGACGCCCAGGGCGGTCAGCACGTCGGCGGTGCCGGACTTGGAGGTGATGGCGCGGTTGCCGTGCTTGGCGACCTTCAGGCCCCCACCGGCGGCCACGAAGCCCACGGCGGTGGAGATGTTCAGCGTGTGCAGGCCATCGCCACCGGTGCCGCAGACGTCGATGACCTCGTACGGATGCTCCAGCTGGACGGCGGCGCGGCGCATGGCGCGGGCGCAGGCAGCGATCTCGCCCACCGTCTCGCCGCGCAGACGCATGGCGGTGACGGCGGCGGCCACCTGAGCCGGGGTCGGCTCGCCGCGCAGGCAGGCAGCGAAGAAGATCTCGGCGTCGGCGTCGTCCAGGGTCTGGCCGTCGGCCAGCTTGGCCAGCAGCGGCTTGAAAGCGTCGGACATGCTTCGACTTTTCCTAAACCCAGACCTGCGCGTCGCGCTTGACGCCCGCCAGGTCCATGAAGTTGGCCAGCATCTGGTGGCCACCCTCTGTGGCGATCGATTCCGGGTGGAACTGCACGCCGAACACCGGACGGGTCTTGTGCTGCACGCCCATGATTTCGCCGTCGTCGGTCCAGGCGGTGACCTCCAGCTCGGCGGGAAGGTCCTCGCGGCGGACGGCCAGCGAGTGATAGCGCGTGGCGGTGAACGGGTTGGGCAGGCCCTTGAAGATGCCCTTGTCGTCGTGGCGGACCTTGCTGACCTTGCCGTGCATGACGGCCTTGGCGCGGATCACCTCGCCGCCATAGGCCTGACCGATGGCCTGGTGGCCCAGGCACACGCCCAGGATCGGCAGATCGGCGGGCGCGCTGGTCAGCAGCGGCAGGCAGATGCCGGCCTGGTCCGGGGCCTTCGGGCCGGGCGACAGCAGGACGGCGGCCGGCTGCAGGCCCAGGGCCTCGCCAACGGTCAGGGCGTCGTTGCGGTAGACGACCGTCTCGGCGCCCAGCTCGTTCAGATAGTGGACGAGGTTGTAGGTGAAGCTGTCGTAGTTATCGATGACGAGGATCATGACGCCGCCTTTCGAAGTGCGGTTCTAGCCTGCGCGGGCCTGATGTGTAGCGGCATTTTCGCGCGCGGCCTTCAGTTACGGTTACAGCGGTCACGGAGTTTGCGCATCATGCGCTCATGGACCCGAGTGATTCCGCCCTGGACCCTGTCGCCGTCGCCTATGTCCGCGCGCTGCTGCGGCCCAAGCGTCGCGTCCAGAAGATGGCGCCGGTGCTGGCCGCCGCGGCCTTCGCCGCGTTCTGCGCGCTGAGCTTCGCCACGGTGATGGTGCTGGCGCCGCCTGCGGTCACCCAGCACCTTCCGGACGACCGGCTCGGCGGTCCCTAGTCCAAAGGGAAGACAGCCCTAAGGCTCAGCTGAATCGCCAGGCTTCCTCGGCCGCGCGCTTGAGGGCGCGGGACTTGTGCAGGGTCTCGTCATATTCGGCGTCGGGATCGCTGTCGGCGACGATGCCGCCGCCGGCCTGCACGTACATCATGCCGTCCTTGACCAGCGCCGTGCGCAGCACGATGCAGGTGTCGACCGAGCCGTCGGCGCCGAAATAGCCGACCGCGCCAGCATAGCCGATGCCGCGCTTCTCGACTTCCAGCTCGTCGATGATCTCCATGGCCCGCACCTTGGGTGCGCCCGACAGCGTGCCGGCGGGCAGGGCGGCCATCAGCACGTCGACCGGGTCGACGCCGTCGGGCGCCGTGCCCTCGACGTTCGAGACGATGTGCATCACGTGGCTGTAGCGCTCGATCTTGAAGCTCTCGGTCACACGGACGTTCGGGCCCTTGGGACGCTCAGCCGGGGCGTTGCGGCCCTGATGGTTGAGCATGGCCACGCGGCCCACGTCGTTGCGGCCCAGGTCCAGCAGCATCAGGTGCTCTGCGCGTTCCTTGGGATCGGCCAGCAACTCGGCTTCCAGCGCCGCGTCCTGCTCGGGCGTGGCGCCGCGCGGGCGGGTGCCGGCGATCGGCCGGATGGTGATCTTGTTGTCGCGCAGGCGGACCAGGATCTCGGGGCTGGAACCCACCAGGTTGAAGCCGTCCAGGTTCAGGAAGAACAGGAACGGCGACGGGTTGGTCCGGCGCAGCGAGCGGTACAGCGCGAACGGCGGCAGGTCGAAGGGCGCGCGGAAGCGGTGGCTGGCCACGACCTGGAAGATGTCGCCGGCGGCGATGTATTCCTTGGCCTTGGCGACCACTTCGGCGTAGTCGGCGCGGCTGACCGGGGTGGTGAACTCCATCGGATCACGGGCCGGACGCGGCGCGTCGTGGCCCAGCGGGCGATGCAGGTCGGCCATCACCGCCTCGATCCGCGCGCGGGCGGCGTCGTGGGCCTGCTTGGCCGAGACGCCGGCCTGCGGGCGCACCGCCGTGGTCAGGATGATCTCCTGGGCGATGGCGTCGAAGATGGCGACGATCTGCGGGCGGGTCATGATCCCGTCCGGCAGGCCCAGCTTGTCCTCGTTGATGTCGGGCAGGCGCTCGACCAGGCGGACGAGATCGTAGCCCAGGGCCCCGAACACGCCGGCGGCCATGGGCGGCAGGCCCTTGGGCAGTTCCATCCGCGAGCGGGACACGAGGTCGCGCAGGCTGTCCAGCGCGCCGCCCGGTTGGGGCGTGTAGCGGCCGGCGGCGATGTCATCGCCTTCCGCGATCTCGGCCTGGTCGCCGCGGCAGCGCCACACCAGGTCCGGGTTCATGGTCACGATCGAGTAGCGACCGCGCCAGGCCCCGCCTTCGACGCTCTCGAACAGGAAGCTGTACGGACGCGCCTGAGCGATCTTCAGATAGGCCGAGACCGGGGTCTCGAGATCATCGATCAGGCGGGTCCAGACGACCTGTTGCCGTCCGGAATCATAGGCTTCCGAAAAGGCGTCGAACGCGGGCTCCAGACTCATTACTCGGCTTTCTTTCCAGCCTTGGCGGCGTCGGCTTTCGCCAGGGCCTCGGTGTCGACGCCGATGGCCTGGCGAGCCAGGGTCAGGTTGCTCTTGGTCTTCAGCTGGGCCTTGGCGGCGCCGCGAGCGGCCTCGCCGAGGTCGCGCATCAGGCCGTCACCGGCCTGGGCTCCGGCCATGGCCGCGATCTGGGCGATGGCGGCGGTCGGAGCCGGACGGATGGCTTCCAGCTTGGCGACGACATAGGCCTCGCCCTGCGGGCCGGCGCGAGTGGCGAAGGCCTCGTTCTTCTTGGCCTGGAAGGCCGCGCCCAGGAACTCGCGGCCCAGGCCCATGTGCTGCTGGGCGTTCTGGCGCGACAGGCCCGGGACCTTCTGGACCTTGGACTGCACCGAGGCGGCGACGGCGTCGATCGACTCGCCCTTCTTGACGCGGGCGACCAGCTCGTCGGCCTTGGCCTTAAGACGCTTGGTCAGTTCCTGACCCATCCAGACGGCGGTCAGCTGCGGCTTGATCTCGGCCAGGGGCGGCATCGAGGCCAGGACGACCTTCTCGACCTTCACGGCGTAGTATTCGCCCTTGCCCAGCTCGATCAGGTCGCTTTCGCCGCCTTGCGACAGGCCGAAGGCGGTCTTGACGATGTCCGGCGTCAGGCCGGCGACCGGCTGGCCGGTCTGGTCCGTGCCTTGGGCGGTGAGGGGGGCGGTCGTCAGCACCAGGGCGCCGGCCTTGCTGGCCGCGGCGACCAGGTCGGCGCCGCCGTCATGGGCGTCCTGATAGGTCTGGGTCTGGTCGTAGGCCTTGGTCTGGGCGGCTTGAGCGCGGACTTCCGCTTCGATCTGCGGACGGACGCTGTCTAGCGTGGCGGTCGAGCCGGCGGTGATCTTGGCGACCTTGACGACCGAGACGCCCAGCTCGCCCGTGATCGGGCCGCTGACCTGGCCGGCGGCCAGCGCGAAGGCGGCGTCGGCGACCTTGCGGTCCGGGATGGCGGTCTTGGGCTTGTCGGCCAGGATGAGCGGGGTCTTGCCGAACGCCTTGGCGACGACGGCCGGGTCTTCACCCTTGGCCAGGCGCTGCGAGATCGTGGCGGCGGCCTTGGCGTCCGGAGCGACGATCTGGATCAGCGTGCGGGTTTCCGGCTTGGCCAGGCTGTCCTTGCGGAAGTCATAGGCCTTCTGCACGGCGGCCTGATCGATGGCGACGGTCGGCTCCAGAGCCTTGGCGCTGACGCGCATGATCGACAGGACGCGGGTTTCCGGACGCGTCAGGCGGTCGGCGTTTTCCTTCATGAAGGCGGTCAGCTGGGCGTCGGTCGGCGGAGCCGGACGCTCGACCGAGGCCGGGTTCACGGCGAAGGCGGCGACGTCGCGCGCTTCCAGGATGTAGCCGCCTTGCAGAGCGCCGTAGATGCGCGGGGCCTTCAGGCCGCCGGCGACGGCCGAAAAGAAGTGGGCGTTGGCGATCTCGTCGCGCAGCGAAGCTTCGTAGTTCGCCGGCGTCAGGTTGTTTTGGGCCAGGAGGGCCGCATAGGCCTGCTGGTCGAACTTGCCGGTGATCGGGTTGAACGGACGCTGGGTGGGCGGCAGCTGGCTCATCTGCTCGTGGACGATGTCGCCGACCAGCTTGTCCGACGGCTTCACGCCCATCTTGCTGATGGCGGCGGCCATCGATTCCTGCAGGGTCAGCTCGGCGACGATCTGGCGATCGATGCCGCGCTCGACCGCCAAGTCGGGCGTTAGGGCTTCACCGCCGCGCTGCTCCATCGCCTTGCGATAGTTGTCGAAGCGCACCTTGAAGTCCTGGGCGGACACCGAGCGCGAGCCGGCGCTGATCACGCCCGAGCCTTGCGGGCCCTTGAAGACGTCGCTGATGCCGAAGATGGCGAAGCTGACGATCAGCAGGCCAAACAGCAGCACCGCGAACGGCGATTTGGCGAAGGAGCGGAAACCGGCGAGCATGCGTTCGAAAACCTTCCAGTCGGGTCGGCGACGCGCTCGCGCACCGACCAAGAGCAGCGGGTATAGTAGAGCCGTGGGCGCGTGAGCAAGCGCGCGGGCTTGACTTCCCAAGCGAGCGTGACGCCAAGAAGGCGTCCATGACCCTTTCCAGCACGACTCCCCGGCCGCTGATCGCCGGAAATTGGAAGATGAACGGCCTGAGCGCCGCTCTCGACGAGGCCCGCGCTGTCGCCGCCGGCCTGGATGGCCAGCCGGCCGCCGCCCGCGTCGCCATCTTCCCGCCCGCCACCCTGCTGCATCGCCTGGCGGAAACGGTGGAGGGCTCGTTCGTCCTCACCGGCGGCCAGGATTGCCACGGCAAGGCCAGCGGCGCCCACACCGGCGACACCTCGGCCGAAATGATCGCCGACGCCGGCGGGACGATGGTGATCCTCGGCCACTCTGAGCGCCGCACCGATCATGGCGAAACCTGCCAGCTGGTGGCCGGCAAGGTCGAGGCCGCCCTGACCGCGGACCTGGAGCCCATCGTCTGCGTCGGCGAGAGCCTGGCTCAGCGTGAGGCGGGCGAAGCCGTGGCCTTCGTCGTCGGCCAGTTGCACAATTCCCTGCCGTCCAGCCTGGCCGGCAAGGCCTTCAACGTCGCCTACGAGCCCATCTGGGCCATCGGCACCGGCCACGTGGCCTCGATCGACAACATCGTCGAGATGCACGCGGCGATCCGCGCCGAGCTGATCGCCCTGTTCGGCGAGCAGGGCAGGGTGGTGCCGATCCTCTATGGCGGCTCGGTCAAGCCCGACAACGCCCACGAGATCCTGGCCGCACCTGACGTCGGCGGGGCCTTGGTCGGCGGCGCGTCGCTGAAGGCCAAGGACTTCCTGGCCATCATCGCGGCGGCGTGAGGGGTCAGAAACGGCCCCAGAATCCTTGACATCCGGGCGCCCACGTGCGCCTTACCGCGCCTTGCAAATCACCGCGTATTCAAGACTTTCATGACCTCCATGCACGCCTATCGCACCCACAACTGCGGCGCCCTGCGCGCTTCCGACACCGGTTCTTCGGTGCGCCTGTCGGGCTGGATCCATCGCAAGCGCGACCACGGCGGCTTGGTCTTCATCGACCTGCGCGACCACCACGGCCTGACGCAGTTGGTCCTGCACCCGGAGACCCCGGGCTTTGCGATCGTCGAGCGCCTGCGCGCCGAGAGCGTGATCAAGATCGACGGTGAGGTCGTCGCCCGCGACGCCAGCGTGGTGAACGCCAACCTGCCGACCGGCGAGATCGAGATCCGCGTCTCGGCCGTCGAGGTGCTGTCGGAAGCCGCCGAACTGCCGCTGCCGGTCTTCGGCGAGCCGGACTATCCGGAAGAGATTCGCCTCAAGCACCGCTATCTCGACCTGCGTCGCGAGACGCTGCACAAGAACATCGTCCTGCGCTCGCGCGTGATCCAGTCGATCCGCAACCGCATGTTCGCGCAGGGCTTCAACGAGTTCCAGACGCCGATCCTGACGGCCAGCTCGCCGGAAGGCGCGCGCGACTTCCTGGTGCCGTCGCGTCTGCACCCCGAGAAGTTCTACGCCCTGCCGCAGGCGCCCCAGCAGTTCAAGCAGCTGCTGATGGTGTCGGGCTTCGATCGCTACTTCCAGATCGCCCCGTGCTTCCGCGACGAGGACCTGCGCGCCGACCGTTCGCTGGAATTCTACCAGCTCGACGTCGAGATGAGCTTCGTGACGCAGGAAGACGTGTTCGCGGCCATCGAGCCGGTGATGCACGGCGTGTTCGAGGAGTTCTCGAGCGGCAAGCCGGTCTCGCCGATCAGCGGCACGCACACCTTCACCAATGACCTGGGCGACTCGTTCGAGCACCAGGGCTTCGAGCGCCTGACCTACATGCAGTCGATGGCCTGGTACGGCAGCGACAAGCCGGACCTGCGCAACCCGATCAAGATGCAGAACGTCTCGGAGCACTTCCGTGACGGCGGCTTTGGCCTGTTCGCCAAGATCCTGGGCGCGGACGCCAAGAACCAGATCTGGGCGATCCCGGCCCCGACCGGCGGCTCGCGCGCCTTCTGCGACCGCATGAACAGCTGGGCCCAAGGCGAAGGCCAGCCGGGCCTGGGCTATGTCTTCTGGTCGGAAGACCAGGGCGGCTGGGGCGGCCCGATCGCCAAGAACTTGGGCGAGCCGACGCAAGCGCTCATGGAGTCGCTGGGTCTGGGCCAAGGCGACGCCGCCTTCTTCGTGGCCGGTGATCCGTCGGTGTTCGCCAAGTTCGCGGGCCTGGCCCGTACGCGCGTCGGCACGGAGCTGAAGCTGGTCGACGAGAACCAGTTCAAGTTCTGCTGGATCGTCGATTTCCCGATGTTCGAGTGGAACGAGGACGAGAAGAAGGTCGACTTCTCGCACAACCCGTTCTCGATGCCGCAAGGCGGTCTGGAGGCCCTGGAGACCCAGGACCCGCTGACCATCCGCGCCTACCAGTACGACATCGTCTGCAACGGCTACGAGCTGTGCTCGGGCGCGATCCGGAACCACAAGCCCGAGATCATGCTGAAGGCCTTCGCCACCGCCGGCTACGGCCCGGAAGTGGTCGAGGAGCAGTTCGGCGGCATGCTGAACGCGTTCCGCTATGGCGCCCCGCCGCACGGCGGTTTGGCGCCCGGCATCGATCGCATCGTCATGCTGCTGGCCGACCAGGTCGCCATCCGCGAAGTCATCGCCTTCCCGCTGAACCAGCAGGGCCAGGACCTGCTGATGAACGCGCCGGCCAACGTGCTCGACAAGCAGCTCAAGGAGCTGCACATCCGCACCGCGCCGCCCATCAAGGTCTAAGGGCTAGAGCCCAGAAACAAAAAAGCCCTCCGGTCTCGCGATCGGAGGGCTTTTTCTTGGTCGGTTGGCTTAAGAGCCGATCACCACTTCTTGGGCGGAGCCGGGGGCGCGGGCGGGGCAGGCGGCGCCGGCGGGGGCTTGGGCATGTCCCGCAGCAGCATGATGCGCGTGCCCTTCAGCCCGTTGCACGAGCGGATCGAGAGGCCTGCCGGCAGGCGGACGGAGTCGCCGCATGCCTCGTCCAACTGGTCCTGGTCCAGGCCCCGAGCGCCGGTCAGGTCGGCGCCGCTGAGGAAGGCGCCGCTGAGGTCGGCGTTGCGGAAGTCCGCGCCGTTGAACGTCGCGCCGCGCAGGCTGGAGCCCGTCAGTTCAGCGTTGCGGAAGCTGGCGCCATCGAAGCGTCCGCCCTGCAGGTTGGCATGGTTGATCTCGGCGTTCGAGAAGTCGGCGTCCTTGGCGTAGACGCTCTGCAGGTTGGCGCCGGTCAGCTCCACATTGGCCAGCTTGGCGCGCTGCAGGTTGGCGTTGGGCATCTGGACGCCGTTCAGCTCGGCCGAGGACAGGTCGACGCGGACCAGGGTGGCCGACTGGAAGTTGGCGCCGCTGCTCTCGATGCCGGACATCCGCGCGTCGGTGAAATTGGCGCTGGCGAAGTTGGCGCCGCGCATCTCGGCGCCGCGCAGGTCGGCCCGGCTGAGGTCCGACGATTGGAAATTGCTGCCGTAGAACATCGCGCCGCGCAGGTCGGCGCCGATCAGGATGGCCTTGGCGAAGTTGGCGCCCATGAACTTGGCGTTCATCAGCTTGCGGCCGGCGAGGTCACAGCTGGCGCACATCCCGCCGAAGGAGGTCTGCTTGACGACGTCCTTGTCTTCGATCGAGGCGTGAGCCGGGCCGGTCATGGCCAGCAGGCTCAGCGTCAAGGCGGCGATGGAAACGCCCAAGCGGGACATCGACTTCTCCGTTCCAGTCCATACGCGACTGTGTGAGTTACGGTTTGAACCGCCGCACGGGTAGAAGCCACTTAAATTGCGGTAATGACGGGGATTTAACGGCAAAGCGGGATGCGCAGATTCCGCGGCAGATAGGTCGAACCGTCGCCGCAGGCCTGGTCCAGCTGGTGCTGGGTGAGGCCGATCGCGCGGTCCATTTCGGCTCCCGAGAAGTTGGCCCCAGATAGTTTGGCCCCGGAGAAATTCGCGCCCTGCAGATAGGCGCCGACGAAGCTGGAATTGGTCAGGTCGGCCTTGGCGAAGCTGGCGCCGGTCAGCACCGCGCCATAGGCGTTGACGTCGCGCAGGTCGCCGCCGGTGAAGCGGGTGCGGTTCATGATCGCCGTTGAGAAATCGGCCTGACGCAGACGCGCGCCCGCCAGGTTCTTGTTCTTCAGTTCGAGGTTCGACAGGTCGGCCTGGAACAGGTTGCAGCGCGGGCAGTTGGCGCCGTTGCGGACGGCCGAGATCTGGCCGGCGTTCTGGGCGCTGGCGGGGACGGCGCAAACCAGGACGGCGAGAGCCGAAAGAAGGGCGATCGGTTTCATTCTGGCGCAGGTCCTACGCGAAAGGGTCTCATTCACCCTGCCGCAGCAAGCTTAACGCCAGCCGAACGCGCTTACGACGAAGCCCCTACGAGGAAGCCATGGGGCCAGGGCGGTCCGACTGGGCGCCGCAGGTGTCGCAGACGGTCATGCCGCCGCGCTTGGTCAGCGAGAGGTCGCCGCAGGCCGGGCACATCTCGCCCTCGGCGCCCGGACGATCCTGGCCTTCCACGCGCCGACGGCCGAACGAGGCGAACACCAGGTTGTCGTGCGAGGCGCCGCGCGAAAAGCCCTTGGAAATGAACAGGCTGGCCGGAACGGGCTCGGGCTCGACATCGTCGATCTCGAGGTTCTTGCCGGAGCCCAGGCCGTCGGCGTTGAACTCGCCCGGGTCGCCATTGGCCAGGTCGTCACGGCCCAGATACGACACGCCCAGTTCGCGGAAGACGTAGTCCAGGATCGAGGTCGCCGACTTGATCGAGTCGTTGCCGGTGACCGGGCCCGCCGGCTCGAACTTGGTGTAGACGAAGGCGTCGACGAACTCGTGCAGCGGCACGCCGTGCTGCAGTCCCAGCGACACGGCGATGGCGAAGTTGTTCATCAGGCTGCGGAAGGCCGCGCCTTCCTTGTGCATGTCGATGAAGAGCTCGCCCAGCTCCCCGTCCTCGTACTCGCCGGTGTGCAGATAGACCTTGTGGCCGCCGACGGCGGCCTTCTGGATATAGCCCTTGCGGCGATCGGGCAGACGGCGGCGCGAGCGGTCGCGCTCGACGATCTTCTCGACCACACGCTCGGTGACGACCGGCTCGCGCGCCGGCGCGGCCGCGCGCGGCGCCTCGGCGGCGGGCTCGTCGGGCAGGTCGAGCTTGAAGTCGGCCGGGGCGGCGGCGCGTTGCAGGCGCAGGGCCCGGACGCCTGAGCGGGCGGCGGCGGCCTGGGCGCGGACGGCGTCGGCCGGGCGGCTGTCGAAGGCCACGGGGATGGCGACCGGCGTCGGCAGGCAGGCGAAGGCCTCGACGGTGGCCAGCATGACCAGACGGTCGGCGAAGGCCAGGGCCTCGACCGACTTGAAGGCCTCGCGCAGTTCGGGGTTCAGCGCGTCGCAGTCGCCCAGCGAGCCCGCGCCCAGGGCGTGGCGCTCGGCGGCGGCGATCTCGGTGGCCGAGAAGTCGGCGAAGGCCAGGGTGTCGAAGTCGCGGCGGGCGACGTCCTCGGCCGAGGCGCCCAGCACGTCGCGCAGGAAGCCCGCGCCGATCACCGCCGGGGCGAAGGCGGCGCGCAGGCCCTGGTTCTCACGCAGGGCGTGCTCGGCCTTCTCGATCTCGTGGGCGGTGAAGCCACGGGCCTGCAGCATGGCGTGATCGATCGCCGGGCTCTCTATCAAGGAGCCGTGGCCCAGGGCGTGGCGGCGAGCGGCGTCCAGGTCGACGCCCTCGCTGGACAGGGCTTCGAAAGCCGCATGGCTGAAGGTCGGCAGCAGGAAGCCGTCGGCGGTCTGGGCCACCGACACCGGCGACATCGCGCCGGCCGGGCCGACTGGGGCGCCGCCGAGGCGCAAGGTCGCTTCCGGATCCTCGAACGGTCCGACCAGGGCGGCCGAGCGTAGGCCGTGCTTGCGGGCCAGGGCGTGGGCGGTGGCGAGCGACGCGGCGGCCTCGGTGGCCAGGGCCGAGCGTAGAGCGGCGGCGCGGACGCGGCGTTCGGCCAGGGTCTTGAGCACGCCCTGCTTGTCCTGGGCGAAGATGGCGTCCGGACCCAGCGCGGCGGCGGCCTCGGCGCTGGCCGACAGGGCCGCGCCGACAGCCAGGGCCCACAGCGCGGCGGCGCCGTCGCGGCCTTCGATGCTGGTTTGGGCCCAGCCTTGGCTCAGCAGGCAGTCGCCGACGCCGGCCAGGCTCAGACGGGCGGGGCGCTCGCCGCGATCCAGCTCCAGGGCCGTGCCCCACAGGTGGCAGACATAGGTGAAACGCTCGACGTCGAAACCATCCGCGTCGAGGAAGGCGCTGGCGTCGATAGCCGCGCTGACGCCCACGCCGCGCGCCAGGATCTCGGCGTCGGTCGGCGACAGAGCTAAGGTGAGGGCGCTGGTTTCCCAGCCGACCTGGGCGGCGAAGGCGGCGGCGTCGTTGCCGGCGGCAACGTCCTGACGCGAGGCGGAAGTGACCATGGCCAGCTCACGCTCGGCCGAGGGCTCGACCAGCGGCGCACGAAGGGCGTCGGCCGTGGCGATAGCGTCGAGGATGGTGCGGTCGTCGGCGCCCAACTCGCGGGCCTTGCGGGCGGCGCGGGCCAGGGCCGGGTTCTTGCGGACGTCGCCGCAGGCGCGCGGGTCGCCCGAGCAGCGGCGGACGGCGTCGGCCACCTGGGCCAGGGCGGCGTCCAGGCGCGCGGCGGCCTGGGCGGCGAGGGCGCGGCTACGGCGGCGACCCAGGCTGTCCTTGACGGTGCTCTGGAACTCGAACTCGGTGATCTCGGGCAGCAGCTCAAGGCCGCCTTGGCCGCCGGCCGGCGTGGCGATGCCGCTCAGCATGGTGGCCAGCAGGGCGTCCTTGAAGGCGCTGGCGTCGGCCTTGTCACCGAACAGGCCGCGCGTCAGGCCCGCCTGGGCCACACGCTCGGCATAGCGGGCCGGACCGCCGCCCAGGGCAGCCTTTGGCTCGATCTCGCCGGCCCAGTCGAGCCAAGCCTCGACGCGGGCGTCGCTCCAGGCGTTGGGGGCGGAGACCACGACGATCTCGTCGGCGCGCTCAAGGTCGCGCCACTCCATCGCGGGAACACTTCCGGCGGCTTTGGCGGGGGTGCGCATGGGCGAGTTCCGGATCTGGTCGGCCAGTCGTGATATCTTACCAAATTCCTAACGACTGATTCCGTGCCGCCAGGTGCGCGTAAGGTCGCACCTCAAGTTAGAACCTCGATCGCCGAGCCTCAATAGATGTTGGGGGTGTTGCGAGGTTAATCCACAAGATGTTGAAGTGACCTCGCGCCGAGCGACGCTGGACGCTGAGGACCTGAAACCCTATAGTCCGGCCGCTTCGCCGTGCGTGTCGCGGCCTCGCAAAGCCTTATGGAATCGGGTGCGAACGTAGTGCTGAAAGCGATCTTCACGTGGTGGAACGGCGCGACCCTGGGTCAGCGCTTCCATATCGGCCGCCGCGGCGTGCTGGTGGGCAAGGACGATTACGGCAACAGCTATTTCGAAGCCCGCGACAACAGTGACAGCTACGACGCCCGCAAGCGCCGCTGGGTGATCTACAGCGGCTATGCCGAAGCCTCCAAGGTCCCGCCGGACTGGAGCGGGTGGCTGCACTACACCTTCGACGAGCCGCCGACCCAGGTCGCCCTGCCGCGTCGCGCGTGGGAGAAGGATCACATCCCGAACCTGACCGGCACCGTCCACGCCTGGCGTCCCAAGGGCGCTCTGGCCCGTGGCGGCGAGCGCGCGGCCGCGACCAGCGACTACGAAGCCTGGAAGCCGGAATAGTCCTGATGGCCCGCCGGGCGTCCCTGGTCGCCACTGTCGCGGTCCTGTCCGGTCTGACCGTGACGGGCGCCGCGCTGGCGCGCCAGAACAGCGCCCCGCAGGCCCAGACCCCGCCGGCGGCCGTCCAGGCCCCGGTCGCGCCGACGCCGCGTCCCGTGGCGCCTGCGCCAGCCCCGAGCGAGCTGCGTCCGGCCCAGCCGACGACGGTCTCGCCCGCGATCGCCAATCCCAATCCGCCGGCCTCGCCTGCGCCGACCGCCCAGACCGCGCCGCCCAAGCCGGCCGCGACGGTCCCGGCCAAGCCGCCCGAGCCGGCCAAGCGCTTGCGCTACCAGATCGCCATCGTCCAGGCGTTGGACAAGGTCACGACCGAGACCATGCGGTTCGAGGTCCCGATCGGCCAGCCGATCCGCTACAAGACGCTGATCTTCACCGTCCGGGCCTGCGAGACGGCGGCTTCCGATGAAGTGGCGCCGGAGACGGCGGCCTATGTCGTGGTCGACACCCAGCCCAAGGCCCAGGCCGGCCGCGCCGCGCCGCCGGGACGTCAGGTCTACAAGGGTTGGATGTACGCCAGTTCGCCGGGCCTGAACCCGCTGCAGCACCCGGTCTATGACGCCTGGCTGATCGCCTGCAAGCAGTCGATCCCGGTCGCGCCGCCCGCCAAGCCGTAGAAGTCGCCCTGCACGGTCAGGGCCTTGGCCAACCGCCGGCGATAGTCCGCGCGGCTGATCTCGATCGTCCCGAACTGCGTCAGGTGCTCGGTCAGGAACTGGGTGTCCAGCAGCTGGTAGCCGCCGGCCAGCATCCGCGCGACCAGATGCACCAGCGCCACCTTGCTGGCGTCCCGCGCGGTCGAGAACATGCTCTCGCCAAAGAACGCCCCGCCTAGCGACACGCCATAGAGGCCGCCGACCAATTCGTCGCCCTGCCAGGTCTCGACGCTGTGGGCGAGGCCGCGCGCGTAAAGCTGGCCGTAGAGGCGTTGGATGGGGTGGTTGATCCACGTCTCGACCCGGCCGGGGCGTGACGCCGCGCAGGCCTCGACGACAGCGTCGAAGGCGGTGTCGATCCGGACCTCGTACGGCCCGTTGCGGACCGTGCGCGCCAGGCGTTTAGGGATGTGGAAGTCCCCGAGCGGCAGGACGCCCCGCCGCTCGGGATCGATCAGGAAGAGGCTTTCGTCCTCGCGGGCGTCGGCCATGGGGAAGACGCCGCGCGCGTAGCAGGCGATCAGGTCGTCGACCGTGAAGGCGTCTTCCATAGTTGCGCCTGGACTTAGACTTCCTGGGCTTTGATCCAGCGTTCCAGCCAGTGGATGTCGTAGTCGCCGGCCAGGATGTCGGGCTGCACCAGGAGGTCCTGGAACAGCGGGATGGTGGTCTCGATGCCGCCGACCACCATCTCGCCCAGGCAGCGCTTCAGGCGGGCGATGCACTCGGCGCGGTCGCGGCCGTGCACGATCAGCTTGCCGATCAGGCTGTCGTAATAGGGCGGGATCGCATAGCCGGTGTAGATCGCCGAATCCAGGCGAACGCCCAGGCCGCCGGGGGCGTGGAAGTCCGTGATCGTGCCGGGCGAGGGCGTGAAGGTCCGCGCATTCTCGGCGTTGATCCGGCACTCGATGGCGTGCCCCTCGAAGACGACCTCGTCCTGGGTGAAGGACAGCGGCAGGCCGGCGGCGATGCGGATCTGCTCACGGACCAGGTCGATGCCGGTGATGGCCTCGGTGACCGGGTGCTCGACCTGCAGGCGGGTGTTCATCTCGATGAAGAAGAACTCGCCGTTCTCCCACAGGAACTCGATGGTGCCGACGCCGAGGTAGCCGATGGCCTTGACGGCGTCGACGACGATCTTGCCGATCTTGGCGCGATCGGCCGCGCCCAGGGCGGGCGAGGGGGCTTCTTCCAGCACCTTCTGGTGACGGCGCTGCAGCGAGCAGTCGCGTTCGCCCAGATGGACCACGTTGCCGTGGCTGTCGGCGATGACCTGCAGCTCGATGTGGCGCGGCTTCTGGAGATAGCGCTCCATATAGACCGTGTCGTCGCCGAACGCGGCGCGGGCCTCGGCGCGGGCCGTCGAGACGGCTTCGGCCAGGTCTTCACGCGTCTGAGCGACCTTCATGCCGCGACCGCCGCCGCCGGAGGCGGCCTTGATCAGCACGGGGAAGCCGATCTTCTCGGCGGCCTCGAAGGCCTCTTCCTCGGTCGAGACGCCGCCGTCCGAACCGGGGACGACCGGGATGCCAGCGTCCTTCACGGCCTGCTTGGCGGTGATCTTGTCGCCCATCATCCGGATGTGCTCGGGCTTGGGACCAATGAAGGTGAAGCCGTGCGCGCCGACGATCTCGGCGAAGCGGGCGTTCTCCGACAGGAAACCGTAGCCCGGGTGGATGCCCTGGGCGCCGGTGATCTCGGCCGCGGCGATGATCGACGGGATGTTCAGGTAGCTCTTGGCGGCCGGCGCAGGGCCGATGCAGACGCTTTCGTCCGCCAGGCGCACCCACATGGAGTTACGGTCGGCCTCGGAGTGGACCGCCACGGTGGCGATGCCCATTTCCTTGCAGGCGCGGTGAACCCGGAGCGCGATCTCGCCCCGGTTCGCGATGAGGATCTTGTCGAACATGACCGTTACTCGATGACGACGAGCGGCTCGCCGAACTCGACGGGCTGGGCGTCGGCGACCAGGATCTCGACGACCTTGCCGGCCTTCGGAGCCGAGATCGGGTTCATGGTCTTCATGGCTTCGACGATCAGCAGGGTCTGACCGGCCGAGACCGTGTCGCCGACCTTGATGAAGGCGTCGGCGCCCGGCTGCGGCGAGAGATAGGCGGTGCCGACCATCGGCGACTTCACGGCGTCGCCACGAACGGCGGCCGGGGCCGGAGCGGCTTCAGCGGCGGGCGCGGCGACCGGGGCCGGAGCAGCGACCGGCGCCGGGGCGTAGGCCGGGGCGGCGGCCTGGACGTAGTTGACCGGCGCGGCGTGCAGTTCGCGGGCCACGCGGATTTTCAGACCGGCGTGCTCGACTTCGATCTCGGACAGGCCCGTGTCCTTCAGGATGTCCGCCAGCTTGCGGACCAGACGGGCGTCGATGGCCGGAGCTTCGACCGGATCGGCGGGGGCCTTGGGGTTCGACATGGAAGCTTACCTTGTTCTTGAAACGCCCTGGCGAGCGGAAAACGCCGGGCGATGTTCTTGTTAAACGCGGATCAGGCCGAAAGCGGCCTCGAGCGCCAATTCATAACTCGCTGCGCCGAAGCCGGAGACGATCCCCGTGGCGGCCAGCGAAACGAAGGTGTGGCGACGGAATTCCTCCCGCGCCGCCGGGTTGGACAGATGGCACTCGATCACCGGGATGCTCAAGGTCTTGAGCGCATCCAGAAGCGCGATCGAGGTGTGGCCGTAGCCAGCCGGATTGATAATGAGCGCCGAGGCCGACTCACGCGCCTCGTGCACCCAATCGATCAGCACACCCTCATGGTTGGACTGGCGGAAGACCACCGAAACGCCGCGCGTAGCCGCCCGCGCCTCACAGCGCGCACGGACATCGTCGAGCGTGTCCTTGCCATAAATCTCGGGCTCGCGGGTCCCCAACAGGTTGAGGTTGGGCCCGCTCAGCACGTGGATCGGTTTTACCATGCGGCTCCGCCGTCGATTCCGGGAGGTCTTGTATAGCCGGTTCCGCCGGGTCACAAGCACGGCTCGCTTCGGAGGTGAGATGAGGCTTTTGCTGAACGGGGAAGAGCGGGACGTGGCCGACGTCGTCACGATCGCCGATCTGGTGGGCGCCCTGGGCCTGGACGCCCGCAAGGTGGCGGTCGAGCGCAATCTCGAGATCGCCCCGCGCTCGACCTATGCCGATACGGCCCTGGCCGACGGCGACCGCATCGAGATCGTCACTTTTATCGGCGGCGGTTGATCCTCGGCATTTGAAACGCCGGCTGACGGGGCGTAAACCGACCCCATGAACGCGCACGTTTCCCCCGACTCCGTCTCGGCTGACACCGAAGAAACCTGGACCGTCGCCGGCCGCACCTTTCGCTCGCGACTGATCGTCGGCACGGGCAAGTACAAGGACTATGCGACCAACGCCGCCGCCGCTCGCGCGGCCGGGGCCGAGATCGTCACCGTGGCCGTGCGCCGCGTGAACCTGACCGACCCGACCCAGCCGCTGCTGGTCGACTACGTCAAGCCGAGCGAATTCACCTATCTCCCGAACACTGCGGGCTGCTTCACCGGCGAGGACGCCGTACGCACCTTGCGCCTGGCCCGCGAGGCCGGCGGCTGGGACCTGGTCAAGCTGGAGGTCCTCAGCGACCCCAAGACCCTGTTCCCGGACATGGAAGAGACCCTGCGCTCGCTGAAGCTGCTGGTCGCCGACGGTTTCCAGGTCATGGTCTACTGCTCGGACGACCCGGTCTATGCCCGCAAGCTGGAAGAAGCCGGCGCCGTGGCGATCATGCCGCTGGGCGCGCCGATCGGCTCGGGCCTGGGCATCCAGAACCGCGTCAACCTGCGGATCATCGTCGAGAACGCCAAGGTGCCGGTGTTGGTCGACGCTGGCGTCGGCACAGCCTCGGACGCGGCCATCGGCATGGAGCTGGGCTGCGACGCCATCCTGATGAACACCGCCATCGCCGAAGCCAAGGACCCGATCCGCATGGCAAAGGCTATGAAGCACGCGGTCATCGCCGGGCGTGAGGCGTATCTGGCGGGGCGGATGCAGAAGCGGCTGTATGCTGATCCGAGCTCGCCGCTGGCGGGGCTGATCTAGCGTTGAACGAACGTTGAAACCTCGTCCTTCGACAAGCTCAGGATGAGGTTTCAACGGATGCGTCGGTGAAGTAGCCCTCATCCTGAGCTTGTCGAAGGACGAGGGCGGCTCCTCAGCCCGCCTTCGCCCTGGCGGCGCGCGTCTGATCAATCGCCAGCTTCAGCGCGTTGATGTACGCGCCCGGAACCAGGGTGTCGCCGACGATGAAGGCCGGAGTGCCAGAAAGGGCCAGGGTCTTGGCCAGGGTGTCGGTGTCGGCCAGGTGCTGGGTGACGGCTTCGCTTTCGCCGGCGGCCTTGGCCTTGGCCATGTCGATGCCAAGGCCCGCCGCGATGCGCAGCGCGGCCTGGGCGTCCAGGGCGTTCTCGGCCATCAGCGCCTTGTAGAGCTCCAGGCTCTTGCCCTGGTCCTTGGCGCCCAGCGCCAGGCGGGCGGCCGCCTCGCTGTCGTGGCCGAAGATCACGAAGTCCTTCAGCACCAGGCGCACGTCCGGGTTCTTCTGGACCAGCTCGACGATCTCGGGCGCGGCGTGACGGCAGTAGCCGCAGCGATAGTCGAAGAACTCGGTGACCGTGATCGAGCCGTTCGGATTGATGACAATGTCGCGCGGGTCGCGCTCGATGGCCTGGCGGTACTGGCCGATGGCCTTCTGGGCCGAGGCGGTCTGCTGGGCGGCCTGCTTCTCCTGCAGCTTCTGGCTGGCCTCCATCAGCACCTCGGGGTGCTCCAGCAGATAGGCGCGGACCTTCTCGCCGAACGCCTTGTCGGGCTTGGCGGGGCCGCAGCCGGCGAGGACCATGCCGGTGACGGCCAGGGGAAGGGCGAGGGTCGCGGCGCGACGGAGCAGGGTCATACAGATCTCGAAGGTGGGGTAAGGGCTAGTGTTGGCCGATGCTGTCCTTGGCCAGGTCCTTCAGGTCCTGGTTCGTCGGGCGCGAGGCCAGGATGATGTCCGTGGCGCGGCGCCAGTCGGGAGTGTTCTTGGTCAGGAGCTCGCGAGCCCGCATAGCGAAGACCTTGGCTTCGCGCACGGCGCCCAGCGAATAGTACTGCTCAGCCGTGGCCAGGCGCGCCTCGCCGTCCTTTTTCTGGGTGTCGTAGGCCTGGGCCAGCAGGCGCCAGGTGACGGCGTTCTCAGGGTCGTTCAGCAGGCTGCGCTTCAGCTCCTGGACGCCTTCCTCGATCTTCTTGGGATCGTTCAGGCTGATCAGGGTCTGGCCCAGATTGATGCGCAACAGGGCCGCGTCGGGCTTCAGCTGCACGGACTTGCGCTGCGGCTCCTCGGCCAGGGCCACGCGGTTGAACTCGAACAGGATCTGGCCCTTCAGCTCCCACAGATAGGGATTGTCGGGATGCTCGGTGATCATCGGCTCCAGCAGGGACAGGGCCCGATCCGGATCCTTCATCTGGTAGTAGGCGATGGCCCGGGCATAGCGCGCCGGGAAGCCTGTGTCGGTTTCCTTGTACTTCATCAAGGCGACCTGCGGGTTCAGGAAGCCTTCCAGCTTGGCCTTCATCACCTCGTGCTGGGCCAGGTCCTCGGGCGTGTCGACGGCGCTGTAGTGCGGCTGGCGCTCGACGCGGCTACGCAGCACCTCGATCCGTTCGGACGACAGGGGGTGGCTGCGGAAATAGGCGAAGCGGCGAGCCTGGTCGAAGACTTCCTGGTAGCGGAAGTTGTCGAAGAACTCGACGAGGCCGCGACCCGACTGACCGGTGGCCTCCAGGAAGCCGGCGCCGGCTTGGTCGGCGCGCGATTCCTGCTCGCGGCTGTAGCCCAGCGCGCCCAGGGCGCCGGCATATTGCGCATTGCCCAGTAGCATCGCCGCGCCGTCGGCCGATCCGGCCAGAGCCGCCAGGACGCCCAGGCCCATGGTCAGGATCATCGGCTTGAGGCCGGCGCGCATCATCTCGTCGGAGCGAATCGGGTGGCCGCCGGCCAGGTGTCCGGTTTCGTGGGCGATGACGCCGCGCAGCTGGTTGGGGTTCTCGGTCTGCAGGATCAGGCCGGTATTGAGGCCCATCTGCAGGCCCTGGGTCGCGAAGGCGTTCAGCGACCGGTCGCCGACGATTAGGATGCGAACGTTGCGCGCGTCCAGCCCGGCGGCGTTGAAGATCGGGTCGGCGTCGTGATGCAGGATCTCCTCGATCTCGGTGTCCCGGATCAGGGAGGGGCCGCCGTCGTCCTGGGCCAAGGCGACCTGGGGAACGCTGGTGGCGAGCAGGGCCAGCACGGACAAAGCCGTGCCCAGAACGCGGCCTTTCTGGCGCTTCCCAGCTTGCCCGCTACGCGAGGTCATCGATTGATCTCCAGATCGCGCCCCCGCGAACCACGACCAGTCTAACTTGGAACGTGAAGGCGAGGGAACAAGGGTCTCGCTTCGCTTCACGACGATTTCGGCCCGCGTATCTTTCGACACGCGGGCCGTCATCAGGTCAGCCTACCGGCGCCACCAGCCCTTGCGGGGCTTTTCGGGCGGGGTGCTGATCTCGTTCGGGTCCGGCTCGGCCGGAGCGGCCGGGGCCTCTTCGGCGACGGGCTCGGGAACCGGGACCGGTTCGGGCGCGGCTTCGACGATCGGTTCCGGAACCGCTTCGACCACCGGTTCCGGCGGGACGATGGCAACGCTCTCGGTCACGACTTCGGCGACGGCCTCGGCGGCGGCTTCGGGAGCCGCTTCCACGGCTTCTTCGGCGGCAGCCTTCTTGCCGCGCGAGCGGACGCGCTTGGGCTTCTTCGGCGCTTCCTCGGCCTCGGGCAGTTCGACCCAGACGTCGGCCGGCGGGGCCGAGATCACCGGCGGGGCCAGGATCGGGGCTTCGAACGGCTCAGCCGGTTCGGCGGGGCTCACGGCCTCGACAGCGGCGGTCGTCTCGGCGACGGCGGCCGGCTCGTCACGACGGCGGCCACGGTCACGACCGCGACGGCCGCGTTCGCGGGCAGGACGTTCCTCGCGCTCGGGGCGCTCGGCGCGTTCCGGACGCTCGACGCTCTCTTCACGCTCGGCGCGGGCTTCCGGCGCCGGGCGGCGCGGCTCGCTGTTGCCACCGACCAGGGCGGCCGGGTCGTGCCAGGTGAAGACGTTCTCGCCGAACGGGACGCGCGGACGGATCCACACGAAAGCGTCGGTCGGACGATCGCCGTCCTCGCGACCGCCACGACGGCCGCCACGACGACCCCGGCGACGGCGACGGCGGCTGCCGTCATCGTCATCGCCGAATTCGGCGCGGTCGTCGGCGTCGCCTTCCAGCTCGTCTTCGTCGCCCTCGGCTTCGGCCGGAGCCTCGCCTTCGGTTTCGCGCTCATCGCGACGGCCGCGGCCACGGCCACGATCGCGACGGCCACGACGGCCCTTGCGGTCGCCGCGATCGTCGTCGCGGGCCTGCTTGCGGCTCGAGGCCTCGTCGTCGTCGGTGTCCTCGCGCTCGACGTCTTCCTCGTCCTCGTCGTCGAGGATCTCTTCGTCTTCTTCCTCGTCCTCGAAGGCCGACGGATCGAAGTCGTCATCTTCCTCGACGTACGGGGCCGGGGCGACGGCGATGCGGTCGCCCAGCTCGGTGCGCTCGATCTCCTGATCACCGGCGTGCAGACTGTCGTCGACCATGACGGTGACGTGCAGGCCGTGCGTCTGCTGCAGGCGCTGCAGATAGGCGCGCTTTTCGTTGAGGATGTAGAGGCCGACGGCGCGCGAGACCTTCAGGATCACGGCGCCGGAGCCCTTCAGGGCTTCGACCTCGACGGCGCGCAGGGCGGCCAGGGCGCTGGACTCGACCGAGCGGACACGGCCGGTGCCTTCGCAGTGTTCGCAGACGTGGGTCGTGCCTTCCAGCACGCCGGTGCGGCGACGCTGACGGCTGATCTCCATCAGGCCGAAGCCCGAGATCTTGCCCATCTGGATGCGGGCGCGGTCGTCCTTGAGGGCGTCCTTCAGGACCTTCTCGACCGTGCGGTTGTTCTTGCCTTCATCCATGTCGATGAAGTCGATGACGATCAGGCCGGCCAGGTCGCGCAGGCGCAGCTGGCGAGCGGCTTCCTCGGCGGCCTCGACATTGGTCTTGAGGGCCGTGGCCTCGATGTTGCGCTCGCGCGTGGCCTTGCCCGAGTTGACGTCGATGGCGACCAGGGCCTCGGTCTGGTTGATCACCAGATAGCCGCCCGAACGCAGCGGCACGACCGGCGAGTAGATCTGGGCCAGATGGTCCTCGATCTTGTTCTTGACGAACAGCGGGGTCGGGTCGCGGTAGTTGAAGACCTTCTTGGCCTGGCTCGGCATCAGCATGCGCATGAAGTCGCGCGCTTCCTTATAGCCGGCGTCGCCCTCGACCCAGATGCCGTCCAGGTCCTTGTCGTACATGTCGCGGATGGCGCGTTTGACGAGGTCTTCTTCCTCGTAGATCAGCGCCGGGGCAACCGAGTGCAGCGTGTTGTCGCGGATGTTTTCCCACAGACGCAGCAGATATTCGTAGTCGCGCTTGACCTCGGCCTTAGTGCGCTTGGCGCCGGCCGTGCGGACGATCAGGCCCATGCCCTGCGGCACGTCCAGGCTCTGGACGACGCTCTTCAGGCGCTTGCGGTCGGTGACGGCCGTGATCTTGCGGCTGATGCCGCCGCCACGGGCGGTGTTGGGCATCAGGACGCCATAGCGACCGGCCAGCGACAGGTAGGTGGTCAGGGCAGCGCCCTTGTTGCCACGCTCTTCCTTGACGACCTGGACCAGCATGATCTGCCGGCGGCGGATCACTTCCTGGATCTTGTACTTGCGCATCAGCCGGCGCTTGCGGCGCGCCAGCTCTTCTTCGACGTCGTCGTCATCGTCGTCGATGGCGTGATCGCGGCCGTTGCCGTCGTCATCGTCATCGCCCGAGACGCGGCGCGAGACCGGGGTGTCATCCTCGTCGTCGCCCGAGTCGTCGCGCATCAGCGCTTCACGGTCGGCGACCGGAATCTGGTAGTAGTCCGGGTGGATTTCGTTGAACGCCAGGAAACCGTGACGGTTACCGCCGTACTCGATGAACGCAGCCTGGAGGCTGGGTTCGACGCGGGTCACCTTGGCGAGGTAGATATTTCCGCGGAGCTGCTTGCGGGTCTGGCTTTCGAAATCGAATTCTTCAACCCGGGTTCCGTCCACGACGACCACACGCGTCTCTTCGGCGTGTGCTGCGTCGATCAGCATCTTCTTCGACATTAAGGAAGTCTCCACGGCGCGCGGCGGGCGCGAGGCCCGGGCGCCGTACTGAATGAAGGGCGCGCGCGTCGCCGACCGTCGCACCGTCACTGCGGTTGCGAAGGGTCAGGTGCCAAAGGCGGTCGGGTGCGGCGCAGCCCATTGGGGGTTTCGTTGTCCTCACCACGCACGAAGCGCGGACTGGATGGTTTGCCTGCCGCGCCACTTGTGGCGCGAAGCGGAAAAATTACTCGAACCAAGAATGGCCCGAGGAGGTGTCAGTTGTCGCGCCGGATGGCGCGGATCGGATGGCGCGTCGTCGCCAGAAGGGCGTTAGAGCCCGACGCAAGCCCCGCGACCCGGCGTCTCGGTAGGCGTCTTGCCCGCCAGATCGGCCGTGTCTCGAAACACTATCTAGTCTGCCGTCTCCGCACCGGAAGAGGTTCAGGACCACTTTCGAGGCTGGGACGGCCCGCACGGAGTCGTGACGATCACGGCATTCGCACGCGGCGGGACTGTAGCCACATCAACGCGCAAAAGAAAAGCTTTCGACGGATGATCTGGACTTAACCCTTTGGCTACCGCCGCTCGGCGATATTGACGTTCGGTTCACCAGTTTCGGACTACGCGGGCGGGGATGCGTAAGCTTCTTATCAGTTTGGCCCGCATGGGTTGGGTCAGGGCGGCCCTGATCGTCGGCGGTCTCACGACGGCCGGCCTCGCCGTGGCCACCGCCCAAGGCCCCGCCGCGCCTGCCGGCGTCCAGAAGGTCCGCTTCGGCGGCGACCGCAATGAGACCCGCGTGGTCATCGACCTGGATCGCGCCGCGGCCGGCAAGCTGATCTCGGACGGCATGAGCGACCAGCGCCTGGTCATGGCCCTGCCGAACGTCTTGGTTTCCGGTGATCTGCAAGGCTCCGGCCAGGGCCTGGTCAAGCGCTGGGTGATCGACGAGGCCGCCGGCGGCGCCCGTCTGCGCCTGGACCTGGCCGGCAAGGCCGAGGTCCGCCGCCGCTTCCTGTTGCCGCCCGGCGATGGCGCGACCGCCTATCGCTATGTCATCGACCTGAAGGCCGTCGACGGCGCGCCGCTCATCAACGCCCCGCAGGCCCCGCGCCTGACCTTCGCCAGCGGACCGGTCAAGGCCGCGCCGCTGCGCCTGAAGAAGGTCATCGTCATCGACGCCGGCCACGGCGGCAAGGATCCCGGCTCGCTGGGCGCCAATGTCTTCGAGAAGGACGTGACCCTGGCCGCCGCCAAGGCGCTGAAGGCCCGTCTGGAGCGCACCGGCCGTTTCCAGGTCGTGCTGACCCGCGAAACCGACACCTTCATCCCACTGGAAGGCCGCGTGCAGATCGCCCGCCGCGCCGATGCGGATCTCTTTATCTCTCTGCACGCCGACTCGGGCCCTGACGTCAGCACCCGCGGCGCGTCGGTCTACACCGTGTCGGACAAGGGCGCAGAGCGCGTCGGCCTGGTCCTCGACAAGGACGACTGGCTGATGAAGGCCAACATGCCCGGGCGTGACCGCGCGGTGAGCCAGATCCTGCTGGACCTGAGCCAGCGCGCCACCAAGAACCGCTCGGCCGCCTTCGCCCAGCTGCTGCTGGCCAGCGTCGGCGAGGAAACCACGTTGCTGCGCCGCAGCCATCGCGACGCCGGCTTTATAGTCTTGCTGGCCCCGGACGTGCCGGCCGTGCTGCTGGAGATGGGCTTCATCACCAATGCCGAGGACGAGGCGTTCCTGACCACCAAGGCCAGCCGCAACCGCCTGGTCGACGCGGTCGGCGACTCGATCGAGGCCTATTTCTCGGCGGGTCTGCGCAAGTCCTAACGCCAGGAGGAGGGGAGCGCTTCCCCTTTTCACCGCGTCACTCTAATCACAGGGACGATCGTTCGTGCTTCGCCTCGCGAGGTGCGACCGCAAAACCGCTTACGGTTCGGCGCCAAGCGATCTAGTGAAGGGTGTGCGGCAGGCGAGGGGGTCTGCCCGACGGAGGTCGCGTGGATCTGAAACCCACCGAACGATGGATGGCCATCGCGGGCGTGGCGGTGCTTTCGGCCATTGCGGTCGCGGGTTTCGCGATCGCGATCTACGCCGCCTGGCTGTTCCACGACATGCCCGACGCCGGTGAGCTGCAGGACTATCGTCCGCCGACGGCGACGCGCGTCTATGCCTGGGACGGCACCCTGATCGGCGAGTACTCCAAAGAGCGCCGGATCTTCATCCCTTACGACCAGATCCCGCCGCAGCTGGCCCAGGCCTTCCTGGCGGCCGAGGATCGCAACTTCTTCCAGCACGGGGGCGTCGACGTCTCGGGCCTCTCGCGGGCCATGTTGAAGAATGTCGGCAACGCCATCCGCGGTCGCCGCCTCGAAGGGGGCTCGACCATCACCCAGCAGGTCGCCAAGAACGTCCTCCTAACCAGCGACGCCACGGTTGGCCGCAAGTTCAAGGAAGCGATCCTGGCGCACCGCCTGGAGCAGTCGCTGACCAAGCAACAGATCCTCGAGCTGTATCTCAACGAAATCTGGCTGGGTTATCGCTCGTTCGGCGTCGGCGCGGCCGCCTACAACTATTTCGGCAAGTCGCTGCCGGACCTGACCCTGGCCCAGTGCGCCTTCCTGGCCTCGCTGCCCAAGGGGCCGGACAACTACCATCCGATCCGCAACAAGGCCAAAGCCCTGACCCGCCGCAACTGGGTGCTGGGCCAGATGGCCGAGCAGGGCTGGGTGTCCAAGGCCGAGGCCCAGAAGGCCGAGGCCGAGGACCTAGTCGTCCAGTCGGCGCCCAAGCGCGCCGCCTATCGCGACGCCGACTACTTCGTCGAGGAAGTCCGTCAACGCGGCATGGCCACGCTGGGTCCGCGCCTGAACGAGGGTGGCTACTACATGCGGACCACCCTGGATCCGCGTCTGCAGACCGCCGGCCGCGAAGCCCTGATGGACGGCCTGGAGAAGTACGACCGCCGCCACGGCTGGCGCGGCGCCTGGGGCCATGTCGAGTCCACCGATCTGACCTGGGAAAAGAGCGCCCTGGCCAAGGCCGCGCCGTCCGAGCGCAGCAAGTGGCGCCAGGCCCTGGTGGTCTCCAACGACGGCCGCGTCCGCCTCGTCAAGAACGAGGGCGAGGGCCAGATCGTTGGCGAGGACATGACCTGGGCCAAGAACGGCAAGGGCCTGAAGGCCGGCGACCTGGTGTTCGTCGAGAAGACCGACGCCGGCTATCGCCTGCGGCAGGTTCCGGCGGTCAACGGCGCCCTGGTGGCCATGGAGCCCTATACGGGCCGCATCGTGGCCCTAGTCGGCGGCTACAGCTTCTCGCTGTCGAACTTCAACCGCGCCACCCAGGCGATGCGCCAGCCCGGCTCGTCGTTCAAGCCGTTCGTCTACGCCACGGCCCTGGAGAACGGCTATACGCCGGCCAGCGTCGTCGTCGACAGCGCCATCACCTTCAAGGGCGCGAACGGCGAGGACTGGAGCCCGGAGAACTATCACAAGGAGTTCTACGGGGCTCAGCCGCTGCGCAAGGGGCTGGAGCAGTCGATCAACGCCATGACCGTGCGCCTGGCCCAGGGCGTCGGCATGAAGAAGATCGTCGACTTCGCCCAGCGCGCCGGCGTGACCAAGACCATGGACCCCGTCCTGGCCATGGCCCTGGGCGCGGGCGAGACGACGCCGTTCAAGCTGACCGCCGCCTATGCCGCCTTCGTCAACGGCGGGCGCCGCGTCGATCCGCACCTGATCGAGCTGGTCCAGGACCGCGAGGGCAAGGTCATCTTCCGCGCCGACAAGCGCGACTGCGAGCGCTGCGACGCCGGCTTCAACGGCGATGAGAGCCCGCGCTTCGCCGCGCCGGGCGACCAGATCATGGACCCGGTCACCGCCTATCAGATCACCTCGATGCTGCAGGGCGTTGTCCAGCGCGGCACCGCCGCCGCTGTCAGCTCGCTGGGTCGTCCGCTGGCTGGCAAGACCGGCACCACCAACGAGTACCGCAGCGCTTGGTTCGTCGGCTATTCGCCCAATCTGGTGGTCGGCGTCTTCGTCGGCTTCGACGACAACCGCTCGCTGGGCGAGGGCGAGACGGGCGCCACCGACGCCGTGCCGGTGTTCATCGACTTCATGAAGGTGGCTCTGGATGGTCAGCCGGCCGTCGACTTCAAGCCGCCGAAGAACGCCAAGTTCGCCATGGTGCGCGGCATCCGCGAGGCCTTCCGCCCGGGCACCGAGCCCAAGGTCGAGGCCGCGCCGACCGGCCCGATCCCCTACGAGCAGATCTCGCCGGGCCTGCCGCAGCCGGTCCAGCAGGCGCCTCAGCCGGGCAAGCCGCCGCCACAGAAGGTCGATCCGCTCAGCGGGCTCTACTAAGTCTCATTGCGCGGGAGAGCGACGCGCGCTATCTCCCGCGCCCTTCAACACTGTCACGGAGTAACGTGATGCGACCGGATGTCGAGGCCGCTGCGGCCGACATCGAGCAGTCCGTAGGACTGCTCAGGAGGCGTCTTTGACTGGGATGTCTCCCTCCGAAAGCTCGATGAGCTGAACGCCCGGGTCGAAGACCCGACCCTCTGGGACCGCCCGTCGGAAGCCCAGGCCGTCTCGCGCGAACGCGCCAACCTGGCCGCCAAGGTCGAGGCGGTGCAGTCGATCGAACGCGACGTCAAGGACGCGGTCGAATACGCCGAGCTGGCCGACATGGAAGGCGACGAGGAGTCGCTGAACGACGCCCGCGCCCAGCTGAAAGCCATCAAGGAACGCGCCGGTCGCGCCGAACTCGAGGCCCTGCTGTCCGGCGAGGCCGATGGCAACGACGCCTATATCGAGATCAACTCCGGGGCCGGCGGCACCGAGTCCTGCGACTGGGCCGGCATCCTGCTGCGCATGTACACCCGCTGGGCCAACGCCCACGGCATGACGACCGAGCTGGTCGAAGAGACCGACGGCGACCAGGCCGGCATCAAGTCCGCGACCCTGCTGGTCAAGGGCCAGAACGCCTATGGCTGGCTGAAGACCGAGGCCGGGGTGCACCGCCTGGTGCGCATCAGCCCCTATGACAGCAGCGCCCGGCGTCACACCTCGTTCGCCTCGGCATGGGTCTATCCCGTGGTCGACGATACGATCGAGATCGAGATCAATCCGGCCGACGTGCGGACCGACACCTACCGCGCTTCGGGCGCCGGCGGTCAGCACATCAACAAGACCGACTCGGCCGTGCGTCTGACGCACATCCCGACCGGCATCGCCGTGGCCTGCCAGGCCGGCCGCTCGCAGCACCAGAACCGGGATGAAGCCTGGAAGATGCTGCGCGCGCGCCTTTACGAGGCCGAGCTGCAGAAGCGCGAAGCCGCCCAGCAGGCGCTGGAAGACCAGAAGACCGACATCGGCTGGGGTCACCAGATCCGCAGCTACGTCCTGCAACCCTACCAGATGGTCAAGGACCTGCGGACCAACGTCGAGACCTCCGACACCGCTGGGGTGCTGGACGGCGACCTCGACGCCTTCATGGGCGCTTCGCTCGCCCAACGCGTCGGCGCCACGCGCGGCGCGGTCGAAGGCTAAACCAACTCGTCCCGCTGGCGCTTCCAAGGCGTCAGCGGGACATAGGTCGCCGCTTCGGTCGGCCCCGCGCGGCTGACCGACACCAATCCCCGACGTTTCAGATTGTCGACGGCGTTCTGCACCGTGCGCCGCGACTGGCCCGTGCGTTCGACCAGCTCCGCGTGGCTGAAGCTGGCGCGGCCGTCGGTGTGCGCCGCCACGATCGCCAGATAGACCAGGAACGACGACGGCTTGTGGTCGTGACCGACGAGGTCAGCCATCAGGGTGTCGAGCACGTAGCGATCGATAGTATAGGCAGTCATTGCTATAGCAATGCCTGCATGGCTTCACCCGCGCAAGGCCGTCGCGCTAGCCCTGACGCAACGAGAGGGACCATCCATGAGCGTGATCAGCAAACTGAAGTTCGTCGGCATCCCGGTCAGCGACCAGGACCGGGCCCTGGCCTTCTGGACCGAGAAGGTCGGCCTGCGCGTGGCCACCGACCAGCCGATGGGCAATCAGCGCTGGATCGAACTTAGTATCCCCGGCGCGGAGACCGGGCTGGTGCTCTTCACGCCCGAAGGCCACGAGGACCGCATCGGCACCTTCTTCAACGGCTCGCTGGCCTGCGACGACGTCGAGCACGCCTATCGCAAGCTCACCGAGAAGGGCGTGGAGTTCGAAGGCCCGCCGCAGAAGCAGCCGTGGGGGACCTTCGCCAAATTCAAGGATCCGGACGGCAACACGTTCGTGCTGAGCAGCCGCTGAAACGAAAAACGCCCCGGAGCGATCCGGGGCGTTCTTGTGTTCGGAAGGCTCGAGCCTTAACCGGCGACCGGCTTGGCCTGGGCGATCGACAGCTGTTCCGGATGCGGCGCCGGTTGCTGGACCGGGGCAGGGCGCTGGAACTTCAGGCTGCGGCCCTGGAAGAAGGCGCCGGTTTCCATGGCCAGCTGCTCGTGGGTGATGTCGCCATCGACGTACGAGGTGCCGTAGAGGCGGACCTGCTTGGAGGTGATGGCGCCGACCACACGGCCGCGCACTTCGACCGCCTCGGCATAGACGCCGCCTTCGACGTGACCGGTCTCGCCGACGGTCAGGCGGCCGACGCGGACGTCGCCCTTGACCACGCCGTCGATCTGCAGCTCGCCTTCGCCGGTGACGCTGCCCTCGATGGTCAGGTCGGCTGACAGCAACGACGCCACCTTCGGCGGACCGCGACGGGCGGGCTCGACGGGGGTGACCGCCATCGGGGTCGGCAGGGGTTCGATACGGGCCGGGGTCTTGGAGCCCGACTTAGCTTGCTTGCTGAACATACTCACCAGCCTTCAAGTAGCGATTGGGATTCTGGGCCTTACCGTTGACCCAGACTTCGTAGTGGAGGTGCGGACCGGTCGAGCGGCCGGTCGAGCCCATGGCGCCGACGCGGCTGCCGATGGCCACGCGCTCGCCGACGCGGACGCCGATCGTGGCCAGGTGGGCGTAGCGGGTCTTGAAGCCGCCGCCGTGGTCGATCTCGACGGTGTTGCCATAGCCCGAGCGGACGCCGGTGAACGAGATGACGCCCGGGGCCGTGGCCATGATCGGGGTGTAATAGGCGCCCGGGAAGTCCAGGCCCGAATGGAAGGCCGGCCGGTGCGTGAACGGGTCGAAGCGGACGCCGTAGCTGGACGACAGGGCCGGATTGCTGGTCGGGCGGTAGAAGGGCAGCTTCTTGGCCGCCGCGCCCAGGCTGCGCATGTCCGACATGTCGTTGGCGGCGTGCTGGATGCGACCGGCGAATTCCTCATCGACGTCCAGGACGGCGGCGAGGGCGCGGGGATCCTTGGCCTCGATCAGCGGGCCGCCCAGCGACACGCCGCGGCCGGTGAAGTTGCCGGCGTCCAGGCCCGCCATCCGCATGGCCAGGCGCAGGCGCTCGGCGCGGCTCTTGGCGAAGCTTTCGGCGGCGTCGATCAGGCGCTCCTGATCCATCCGGGTGGCCTGGATGCGTTGAACGGGGCTGGCGGCCAGCAGGCGCGGCTTGGCGACGGTCAGGGCCTGGGCGGCGCCGGGCACGCCCTTGAAGTCGGAAACCAGCAGGGCGAGGGCGGCGTGGCGTTTCTCGACCGAGGTCGCCAGGTCGTCCAGATTGCCGTTGGTGGCCGACAGCTGGGCCACGGCGCTGTTCAAGCGGGCTTGGCGATCGGCGTTGAGGCGCTCGTAATAGGCCTTCTGCTTGATCACCTGCTGGTCGGTCGAGCTGACGGCCAAGGCGTTGACCGCCATCGAGGCGGTGCAGACGCCCATCCACAGCGCGGTCACGGCGACGGCGCCCGCGCCCAGGAGTTGCTTGTTGGTGGAGAAGACATAGCCACGCATCTCGCCGCCGGAGCGGATATAGATGTGGCGTTCAGGGAATAGGCTTTCGAGAGATTGTCGCAGTCGCTTGAAGCGCTTGATCGCCATCGCCCGAGAACCCCCGTTTCAGGTTCGGCGATATGCTACGAGAAAGCCGGAGCGTGCAAGACTCTTCGCGCCCGAAGTGAGCGCGAGTCGCAAAATATAACCTTGCGACACGTTCCTTAACGTTTTCTGAGCGCGAGAGCCACGTGTGCGGCGGCGCTTGCGCGAAAAGGTCACAGGGAGCGGTGCCGATACAACAGTTCGGCGACCAACCAGTTCCCCCAAGAGGCGAAAAGAGCAGACGAAATTTTACTTGATGGCCTTGGCGGCGTTCATCACGGCCTTGATGTGGCCGGGAACCTTCACCTTGCGCCAGACCTCGCGAACGACGCCTTCGCGGTCGATCAGGAAGGTCGAGCGGTCGATGCCCATGTACTTGCGGCCGTACATGCTCTTCTCGACCCAGGCGCCATAGGCCTCGACCACGTCGCCCAGCGGGTCGGCGGCCAGGTCGATGGTCAGGTCGTGCTTGAGGCGGAACTTGGCGTGCGAGGCGACGCTGTCCTTGGACACGCCGACGATCACCGCACCCAGCTTCTGGAACTCTTCGACTTCCGACGAGAACTGCAGCGCCTCGGACGTGCAGCCGGCGGTGTCGTCCTTGGGATAGAAGTACAGGACGACGTTCTTGCCCTTGAAACCAGCGAGGCTGACGCGGCCGGTGTCGGTCGGCAGGTCGAATTCGGGGGCCTTGTCGCCGGGCTGCAGCATCGAACGCGTCTCCAGGTAGAAGGGGTAAACCCGGCCCTTGGCTACGCCAGGGCCGGGAGCACAATCAACCCATAACTAAACGGGCTTCACCAAGACGATCTTCTTCTTGCCGGCGGCCAGCTTGACCACGCCTTCGACGAGGTCCGCCGAGGTGATGACGCGGTCCGCACTGGCCTCGGCCTTGTCGTTGACCTTCAGGCCGCCGCCCTGGGCCAGGCGACGGGCCTCGCCACGCGAACTGGCCAGACCAGCGTCGGTGAACAGGGCCGCCAGTACGACACCGGCCTCCAGGTCCGCGGCCGGCACCTCGAAGGTCGGCAGGTCGGCCGACAGCGCGCCCTGCTCGAAGGCCTTCTCGGCGGCGTCGCGGGCCTTGCGGGCCTCTTCGTCGCCGTGGGCCATGCGGGTAGCTTCGTCGGCCAGCACCTTCTTGGCGTCGTTGATCTGGGCGCCTTCGAGGGCTTCCAGCTTTGCGATCTCGTCCAGCGGCAGGTCGGTGAACAGGCGCAGGAACCGGCCGACATCGGCGTCCTCGGCATTGCGCCAGAACTGCCAGTAGTCGTACGGGCTCAGCTGCTCGGCGTTCAGCCACACCGCGCCCGACATGGTCTTGCCCATCTTGGCGCCCGAGGCCGTGGCCAACAGCGGCGTCGTCAGGCCGAAGGCCGCCTTCTGGTCGACGCGACGGGTCAGCTCCACGCCGTTCAGGATGTTGCCCCACTGGTCCGAGCCACCCATCTGCAGCACGCAGCCGTACTTGCGGTTCAGCTCCAGGAAGTCGGTGGCCTGCATCAGCATGTAGTTGAATTCGAGGAAGGTCATCGGCTGCTCGCGCTCGAGCCGCAGCTTGACCGAGTCGAAGGCCAGCATCCGGTTGACCGTGAAGTGCACGCCGTAGTCGCGCAGGAACTGGACGTAGCCGAACTTGCTCAGCCACTCGTCATTGTCGACCATGATGGCGTCGGTGGGCCCGTCGCCGAAGGTCAGGAACTTGGCGAAGACCTGCTTGATGCCGGCGATGTTGGACTGGATGTCGGCGTCCGACAGCAGCTTGCGGCTCTCGTCCTTGCCGGTCGGATCGCCGACCTTGGTCGTGCCGCCGCCCATCAGGACGATCGGCTTGTGACCAGCCTGCTGCAGGCGGCGCAGCATCATGATCTGGATCAGCGAGCCGACGTGCAGCGAGGGCGCGGTGGCGTCGAAACCGATGTAGGCGGTGACGATCCCGCCGGCGGCCGCGGCGTCCAGTTCATCCGGGTGGGTGATCTGATGGATGTAGCCGCGCGCCTCCAGGGTTCGCAGGAACTCCGACTTGAAGGCAGGCGCGGCGGACATGGTTCGACTCTCTGAATTTGACGACGCGCCGTCTAGCACGGCGAGGTCCGAATGTGAGGGTTTCATTTCAAGCTCCAAGGCAAGCGGCCGGAGCGCATGATCGACTTGGAATAGAGCGACCCCGGCGAGGCGGGGTTGGCGACGTGGCTGGTCGTCCTCCCGCTATGGCAGCGGGCGGTAATACGGACGAGCTTGGACTTTTCCCAAGAAGATGGGGGCGTCGATCATGGGGCCTAGCTACCGTTTCGCGGGCATGGCAGTCAACGTCCCCATGAAAATCCTGGGATTCATGACCGGCACCTCGCTCGACGCGGTCGATATGGCGGTGCTGGAGACCGACGGCGAAGAGATCCAGGGCTTCGGCCCGGCGGGTGAGCGCAAGCTGCGCGAGGCGACCCGCGATCTGCTGCTGAGGACCACCGACATCGCCCGCGCCTGGCCACGCGGCGAGCCCGAGCCGGCGATCTTCGAAGAAGCCCGCCAGGCCGTGGCCGACGAGCACTTCCGGGCCGCGACAAGCTTCCTGGACGAGCACGGCCTGAGCTGGAGCGAATTCGACCTGCTGGGCGTCCACGGCCAGACGGTGCTGCATGAGCGGCCCAACGCCGAGCGCGTCGGGCGGACGGTGCAACTGCTGGACGCCGAGCGCCTGGCCAAGGCTTGCGGCCGGCCGGTCGCCTTCGACTTCCGCACCGCCGACGTGGCGGCCGGCGGGGAGGGGGCGCCGCTAGCGCCGATCTACCACGCCGCCCGCGCCCGGGCGTCAGGCCTGGCCGCGCCGGTGGCGGCGCTGAACGTCGGCGGAGTGGCCAACATCACCCTGATCGGCGCGGACGGGTCCTTGCTGGCCTTCGACACCGGCCCCGGCAACGGCATGATCGACCTGATGCTTCAGGAGCGCGGCATCGCCCGCTTCGATCAGGACGGCAAGCTGGCCTCGGTCGGCCGTGTCGACGAGCTGGCGCTGAACGCCCTGCTGTCGAGCCCGTATTTCGACGCCCCGGTGCCGAAGTCGCTGGACCGCTACGACTTCTCGCTAGAGCCCGTGGCGCATCTATCGCCCGAGGACGCCGCCGCGACCCTGGTGGCCTTCACCGCCGAGAGCGTGTTCCGGGCCTTCGCCCAGGGCGGCGAGACGCCCAGCGCCCTGATCGTCTGCGGCGGCGGCCGGCACAATCCGGCGATCATGAAGACCTTGGCCGCCCGTGCGCCCGTGCCGGTGAAGAGCGCCGAGGCCTACGGCTGGCGCGGCGACAGCATCGAGGCAGAGGCGTTCGCCTACCTGGCGGCGCGGACGGCCAAGGGGCTGCCGATCAGCTTCCCCGGCACCACGGGCGTGAAGGCCCCGATGATGGGCGGACGGATCGTCCAGCCCTAGGGGGGCTAGTGCAGCTTCAGCCGTCCCGACACCCGCTGTTGCAGCAGCCGCGCCAGCGCCAGGGTCGCCGTGCGGCCCACGCCCAGGATCGCCCGGTGGTGATCCAGGTGCAGCGACATGTAGGCCCACTTGGCGATCAGGCCCTCGACGAAGAAGTTCGGACCGCCCAGCCCGCCCATCAGCGCGCCGACGCCCTTGTCGTTGCCTAGCGACACCAGCGAGCCGAAGTCGCGGTAGACGAACGGGTCCTTGACCCGGCCCTGGTGCAGCCGGGCGATCAGAGCGCGCTCCAGATAGCTGGCCTGCTGGTGCGCGGCCTGGGCGCGGGCCGGGATGGTCTTGCCGTCCTTCCACGGCGCGGCGGCGCAGTCGCCCAGGGCCCAGACGTCGGGAGCCGAGGTCTCCAGGTGGTCGTTGACCACGAACTGGTTGCCGCGATTGGTCTCCAGGCCAAAGCCGGTATTGGCGTCGGCCGCCTTGATGCCGGCGGCCCAGACGATCAGGTCGGCCGGGATGTCGCCCTGGCTGGTCTCCAGCCGGTCGGCATGGACGGCCAACACCTTGGCGTCCGTTCTCACCGCCACGCCCTTGCGCTCCAGGGCCAGCGTGGCCTTGTCGGCGATCTTCTGCGGCAGGCCATTGAGGATGCGCGGCGCGGCCTCGACCACGCTGATATCCAGGCGGAAGCGCTGCTCGTCGCCCAGGCTGTCCAGCAGCTCGCGATGGGCCTCGATCAGTTCGGCTGACAGCTCGACGCCCGTCGCGCCGCCGCCGACGATGGCCACGCGCATGATCTTCTCGGCCGAGAATGAGGCCTTGGTGAAGGCCGCAAGCAGCCGTACGTGGAAGGCCTCGGCGTCCTCGGTGCGCTCCAGCAGGTGGGCCTGCTCCGCGCCGGGCGTGCCGAAGAGGTTCGAGCCGCTGCCGATCGCCAGCACGCCATAGGTGAAGGTGATGGCTCGCTCTGGCGCCAGGACCTCGCCGTTCTCGCCCGTGATCGCCTTCAGGGTCAGGCGCTTGGCGGCCGGATCGAAGGTTGCGAGCTCGCCGAGCAGGAAGTTGAAGCCGTTCGAGCGGCCCAGGATCGAATAGGAGATGCCTTCCTGGTGGACGTCCAGCGTGCCGGCCGCCACCTCGTGCAGGGTCGGCTTCCAGATGTGGAAGCTGGAGCGGTCGATCAGCAGGACGCGGCGCTTGCCGTGCCGGCCTCCTAGGCGTCGACCCAGCCGCGAGGCCAGCTCCAGTCCGCCGGCGCCCCCGCCGACGATGACGATGTCGTAGTGCATCACCGTTCCCTTGATATTCATCAATCGGTGAAAATATAGGATCGTGACCGATGTTACGCCAGAGACGCGTCGCCGCCCAAAAAGAGAAAGAAGGGGAGCCAAACGAAGAAGGCCTCCCCGGAGGGAGGCCTTCGAAAGCTCTAGATCGGGTTTTCCGCCAGGCGCTTGTCGAGATACTCGCTGACGCTCTTCTCGACGCTGGGCAGGTGCTCGGTCCAGAAGTGGCTGGCCTTGTCGATGACCTCGTAGTCGATCGTGATGCCCTTCTGGGTCCGCAGCTTGGTGACCACGCGCTCCACCTCGACCGGCGGCGTGATGGTGTCGGCCGAGCCCGTCAGGAACAGGCCCGAGGCCGGGCAGGGGGCCAGGAAGCTGAAATCGTACATGTTGGTCGGCGGCGACACCGAGATGAAGCCGTCCGTTTCCGGACGACGCATCAGCAGCTGCATGCCGATATAGGCGCCGAAGTCGAAGCCGGCGACCCAGGTCTGACTGGCGGCCGGGTTCGAGGTCTGCAGCCAATCCAGGGCCGTCGCAGCATCTGCCAGCTCGCCGATGCCGGCGTCGAACTCGCCCTGGCTGCGGCCCACGCCGCGGAAATTGAAGCGCAGGGTCGCGAAACCACGCTTCATGAACAGGTGATACAGCTGAACCGACACCGGGTGGTTCATGTGACCGCCGGCTTTCGGGTGGGGGTGCAGGATCAGCGCGATCGGCGCTGTCTCGGTCTTGCCCGGAGAATAGCGACCTTCGATCCGCCCGGACGCGCCGGTCAAAATCACATCAGGCATGTCGTTCCCTTGAGCTCGCCAGCGGTCCGTCCCCCGACGATTGGCTCGCCAGAATACTTGACTACTGCGCTTGGTCTTCCTAGATCGCAACCAGTTCGCGGGCTGGAGGGCCCGCGCGCGAAGTCGCGGCTTGTAGCACACGCAAAAGCCGATGCGCGCGGAATCTGCAAGGGGTAAGGCGATGCGCCTGAGCACCAAAGGTCGATACGCGGTCATGGCGATGACCGACCTGGCCAAGCGCCAGGACGAAAGCGAGGGCCGCGCCGTGGCCCTGGCCGAGATCGCCGCGCGCCAGCAGATCTCGCTGTCGTACCTGGAGCAACTGTTCGCGCGCCTGCGCCGCAAGGGGCTGGTGATCAGCGCTCGCGGCCCCGGTGGCGGCTATCGGCTGGCCAAGGCGTCGGCCGAGACCTTCATCTCCGACATCGTGCTGGCGGTCGACGAGCCTCTGCGCGCCACCCGCTGCAATTTCACCAAGGGCCAGGCCAAGGGGTGCATGGCTGGCGGCGAGCGCTGCATGACCCACGGCCTGTGGGAAGAGATGGGTCGCCAGATCCACGGCTACCTGGCTTCGGTCTCGGTCGCCGACGTCTTGGCCGGCAAGTTGCGCCCGACCGCGCCCATGGAGATCGCGGCCGAGTGAGCATCACCCGCACATCGGTCTATCTCGACTACAACGCCACGGCCCCGATGCGGCCGGAAGCGCGTGACGCGCTGCTGCGCGCCCTGGAGAGCCCGGCCAATCCCTCCTCGGTCCATGCCGCCGGCCGCGCCGCGCGCGACGTCGTCGAGCGCGCCCGCGCCGAGGTCGGGGCCCTGGTCGGCGTGCCGGCTGGGTCTGTGACCTTCGTCAGCGGCGGCACCGAAGCCAACGCCCTGGCCATCCAAAGCGCCAAGGTCGACCGCATTATCATTTCCGCCATCGAGCATGACGCGGTGACCGAGACGGCCAAGGCCTCGGGCCTGCCAGTCGAGCTCCTGCCGGTCGATGGTAAGGGCGTCGCCGATCTGGCCTGGCTGGCCCAGGCGCTTGAACAACCGGGCAAGGCCTTGGTCTGCCTGATGCTGGCCAACAACGAAACGGGCGTTATCCAGCCGGTGGCGGAGGCCTCGGCCCTGGTCCGCGCCCACGACGGCCTGCTGCATGTCGACGCCGTCCAGGCGGCCGGCAAGATCGCCGTCGACTTCTCCGCTCTCGGCGCCGACACCATGGCGCTGTCGGCTCACAAGCTGGGCGGCCCGCAAGGCGTCGGCGCCCTGGTCGCCGGCACCCGCGCCAACGTCACCCGTCGTCAGCACGGCGGCGGCCAAGAGCGCGGTCGCCGCGCCGGCACCGAGAACGTCGCGGGCATCGCCAGCTTCGGCGCGGCCGCCAAGGTTGCCCACGAAGGCCTTGCCTCGCTGGCCGAACAGGCCCATTGGCGCGACGCCTTCGCCCAGCGGCTCAAGGCGGAAGGCGCGGTCGTGCTCGGTGAGAGCGCCGACCGTCTGCCACAAACCCTGTGTTTCGCAGGCGAGGGCTTCGGCTCCGAGGTCCAGGTCATGAACATGGACCTGGCCGGAGTCATGGTCAGCGCCGGCAGCGCCTGCTCGTCGGGCAAGGTCAAGGCCAGCCGCGTGGTGGAAGCCATGGGCCGGTCCGATCTGGCGCCGTTCGCCCTGCGTGTCAGCGGCGGGTGGGCCAGCACGGAAGACGATTGGATCAAGTGCGGCGACGCCTGGCTCGCCGCCTGGAAGCGTATCGGCGCCCGGCGCCGGGAGGTGGCGTAATGGCCGCGGTCAAAGAGACTGTCGAAACCGTCGCCGCGCTCGAGAAATACGAGCACGGCTTCACCACGGACATCGAACAGGAGTTCGCACCCAAAGGGCTGTCCGAGGACATCGTCCGCTTCATCTCGGCCAAGAAGGACGAGCCGCAGTGGATGCTGGACTGGCGGCTGGAGGCCTATCGTCGCTGGCTTGAGCTGGAAGAGCCGACTTGGGCGAAGGTGAACTTCCCCAAGATCGACTACCAGGACAGCTACTACTATGCCGCGCCGACGACCAAGGAAGGCCCCAAGAGCCTGGACGAGGTCGATCCAGAGATTCTGGCCGTCTACGCCAAGCTGGGCATCCCGCTGAAGGAGCAGGAAGTCCTGGCTGGCGTCGAGGGGGCGCCGCGCTACGCCGTGGATGCGGTGTTCGACAGCGTCAGCGTCGTGACGACCTTCAAGAAGGAGCTGGCCGCGGTCGGCGTCATCTTCTGCTCGATGAGCGAGGCGATCCGCGAGCACCCGGAGCTGGTCCGCCAGTACCTGGGCAGCGTCGTGCCGACCTCGGACAACTATTTCGCCTGCCTCAACAGCGCGGTCTTCTCGGACGGCTCGTTCGTCTACATCCCGCCGGGCGTGCGCTGCCCGATGGAGCTGTCGACCTATTTCCGGATCAACGCCAAGGATTCCGGCCAGTTCGAGCGCACCCTGATCATCGCCGACAAGGGCGCCTATTGCTCGTACCTGGAGGGCTGCACGGCCCCGATGCGCGACGAGAACCAGCTGCACGCCGCCGTGGTTGAACTGGTCCTGCTGGACGACGCCGAGATCAAATATTCGACGGTCCAGAACTGGTATCCGGGCGATCCCGAGACCGGCAAGGGTGGTATCTACAACTTCGTCACCAAGCGCGCCGACTGCCGCGGCGAACGCTCCAAGGTGTCGTGGACCCAGGTCGAGACCGGCTCGGCCATCACCTGGAAGTATCCGTCCTGCGTGCTGCGCGGTGAAGGCTCGTCGGGCGAGTTCTACTCGATCGCCGTGACCAACGGCCACCAGCAGGCCGACACCGGCACCAAGATGATCCACCTCGGCGCCAACACCCGCTCGCGGATCGTCGCCAAGGGCATCAGCGCCGGCAAGTCGACCAGCACCTATCGCGGCCTAGTCTCGGCCCACCCTAAGGCCAAGGGCGCGCGCAACTTCACCCAGTGTGACTCCTTGCTCATCGGCAAGGACTGCGCGGCCCACACCGTGCCGTACATCGAGGCCCGCAACGGCCAGTCGGTGTTCGAGCACGAGGCCACCACCACGCGCCTGTCCGATGACCAGCTGTTCTACTGCCAGCAGCGCGGCCTTTCCCAGGAAGAGGCCGTGGCCCTGCTGGTCAACGGCTTCGTCAAGGACGTGCTGCAACAACTGCCCATGGAGTTCGCCGTCGAGGCCCAGAAGCTCGTGGCGATTTCTCTCGAAGGATCCGTCGGTTAAATGCTCGCTATCAAGAACCTTCACGCCCGCGTCGAGGACAAGCCGATCCTGAAAGGCGTCACGCTGGACGTGCCGGCCGGTGAGGTCCACGCGATCATGGGCCCGAACGGGGCCGGCAAGTCGACGCTGTCTTACGTGCTGAGTGGCCGTGGCGGCTACGAGGTCACGGAAGGCTCGGCCAGCCTGAACGGCGACGACCTGCTGGCGCTGGAGCCCAATGAACGGGCCGCCAAGGGCCTGTTCCTGTCGTTCCAGTATCCGCTTGAAATCCCGGGCGTTCCGGCCCTGACCTTCATCCGCACCGCCCTCAACGCCCAGCGCCGCGCGCGCGGTGAAGACGAGATCGCCGCCCCGGCCTTCCTGAAGCTGGCCAAGGAGAAGGCCGCAGCGCTGAAGATCGACTTCGAGATGCTCAAGCGCGGCCTGAACGTCGGCTTCTCGGGCGGCGAGAAGAAGCGGATGGAGATCTTCCAGATGTCCATGCTGTCGCCCAAGTTCCTGATCCTGGACGAGACGGACAGCGGCCTCGACATCGACGCCCTGAAGATCGTCTCCGAAGGCGTCAACGCCCTGCGCTCGCCCGAGCGCGGCATGCTGGTCATCACCCACTACCAGCGCCTGCTGGACTACATCAAACCCGACAAGGTCCATGTGCTGGCCGCCGGCCGCATCGTCGCCTCGGGCGGTCCGGAACTGGCCCTGCAGCTGGAAGCCGAGGGCTACGACAAGTACGCGAGCGTGGCGGCGTGACCCTTTCGACCGCCCTCAAGACCGGCGACGTCACCGCGCTGCCGTCGCGGCGCGACGAGGACTGGCGCTGGACGGACCTGCGGGGCTTGCTGCGGACCCTGCCGCCGGCCGCCCCGGCCTATGACGGCGAGGTTCCGGCCGGCCCGTTCGCCGGGCTCGCCAGCGCCGAGACCGTGTTCGCCAACGGCCACCGCGTCGCCGACGCCGAGGCCGCCACGGGCGTCGTGGCCCTGCGCTTCGTCGCCCTGGCCGACAAGGCCTCGCAGACCGCCAGCCATAGCTTGGTCGTGAAGGCCGGCGACACCCTCGTCATTCTGGAAAGCCACGAAGGCCGAGCTGCCGGCTACGTGTCGGACGTCGCACTGGACATCGCCGTGGGCGAGGGCGCTTCGGTGGAGCGCATCGTGCTGGTCGAGGACGACGCCGAAGCGGTCAACGTCGTCACCGCTGAGGTCGTCCTGGCCCCCGGCGCGACCTACGCCCAGACCGTCCTGACCTCCGGCGCGCGTCGCCAGCGGATCGAGACGCGGGTCAGCCATCCGGGCGCCCACGCGCAGGTCCGGCTCGACGGCGCCTATCTGCTGGACGCCCAGCGCCACGCCGACCAGACCACGGTCGTCACTCATGCCGGCGTCGACGGGATCACCAGCCAGCTGACCAAGGGCATGGTCACCGACCAGGCGCGGGGCGTCTTCCAGGGCCGGATCGTCGTCTCGCCTGGCGCCGACCAGACCGACGCGCGGATGGGGCACCACGCCCTGATCCTGTCGGACAAGGCCGAGATCGACGCCAAGCCCGAGCTGCTGATCTTCGCCGACGACGTCTCCTGCGCCCATGGCAACACGATCGGCGCGCTGGACGAGAACGCCCTGTTCTACGCCGAGCAGCGCGGCATCCCACTGGCCGAGGCCAAGGCCATGCTGACCGTCGCCTTCGTGGGCGAAGTGGTCGAGCGCATCGAGCACGAGGCCGCACGCGAGATCGCCGCCGCCTGGGTCGCTCGCAAGCTGGGGAGTGCGGAGTAGTGCCCCTGGATATCGAAGCGATCCGCGCCCAGTTTCCGATCCTGCAGCGCACCGTCCACGGCAAGCCGCTGATCTATCTGGACAGCGCCGCCAGCGCCCAGAAGCCCGACGCGGTGCTGGACGCCATGACGGGCCTGGCCCGCACCTCGTACGCCAACGTCCATCGCGGCCTGCATACGCTCGCCAACGAAACGACGGAAGCCTATGAAAAGGCGCGCGAAACCGTCGCCAAGTTCATCAATGCAGAGCGCGACGAAGTCGTCTGGACCAAGAGCGCCACGGAAGCGGTGAACCTAGTCGCCAGCTCGTTCGGCCTCTCCCTGAACGCCGGCGACGAGATCGTGATCTCCGAGATGGAGCACCACGCCAACATCGTGCCGTGGCACTTCCTGCGCGAGCGCAAGGGCGTGGTGCTGAAGTTCATCCCGGTGCTGGATGACGGCCGCCTGGACATGGAGGCCTTCAAGGGCCTGCTGTCCGAGCGCACCAAGATGGTCGCCGTCACCCACATGTCGAACGTGCTGGGCACGGTCAACGACGTCGCCGAGATTGTCCGCCTGGCCCACGCCGCTGGTGCGCCGGTGCTGCTGGACGGCTGCCAGGCCATCGTCCACGCCAAGGTCGACGTCAAAGCCCTGGACGTCGATTTCTACGTCTTCAGCGGCCACAAGCTCTACGGCCCGACCGGCATCGGCGTGCTCTACGGCAAGGCCGAGCGCCTGGCCGCTTTGCCGCCGTACCAAGGCGGCGGCGAGATGATCGACTCGGTGTCGATGGACAAGATCACCTATGCCGACCCGCCGCATCGCTTCGAGGCCGGCACCCCGGCGATCCTGGAAGCCGTCGGCCTGCGCGCGGCGATCGAGTGGCTGAACGGCCTGGATCGCGACGCCGTCTTCGCCCACGAGCACGCCCTCTATGAGCGCGTCGCCGAGCAGCTGCGCGGCGTCAACGGGATCAAGATCCTGGGTGAAGCGCCCGGCAAGGGCGCGGTGCTGTCGTTCACGGTCGAGGGCGCCCATGCTCATGACATCGCCCAGGTGCTGGACCGCTACGGCGTCGCCGTCCGCGCCGGCACCCACTGCGCCGAGCCCTTGATGCGCCGATTTGGCGTCACGTCGAGCGCGCGCGCTTCGTTCGCCCTATATAACACCGAGGCAGAGGCCGATGCGTTCGTCGACGCACTGGCCAAGGCCCGCAGTTTCTTCAGTTGAGCCGCCCATGACCGACGCCGCCGCTTCTTCCGAACCTGTCTCGGCTCTTTCCAAGGAAGAGCTGAACAAGATCACGGACCAGCTGATCGAGAAGCTGAAGTCCGTCTACGACCCGGAAATCCCGGTAGACATCTATGAGCTGGGCCTGATCTACAAGGTCGACGTCAGCGACTCCAAGGACGTGGCCATCGACATGACCTTGACTGCGCCGGGCTGCCCGGTGGCCGGGGAAATGCCGGGCTGGGTCCGCGACGCGGTCATGGAGATCCCGGGCCTGAAGTCTTGCGCCGTCGAGCTGGTCTTCGAGCCGCCGTGGGATTCCTCGCGGATGAGCGACGAGGCCAAGCTGCAATTGAACATGTTCTGATCGGTTCGAACGCCATGGAAGCCACGATCACCGCACGTCCCCGCCGCCCGCGCCCCAAGGTCGTCACCCTGACCGACGCCGCGGCCGCGCGCGTGAAGGAGATCATGGACCGGGCGGATAAGCCCTATGCGGGCCTGCGCGTCGGCGTGAAGAATGGCGGCTGCGCCGGTTCGGAATACATCTTCGAATACGCCGCTGAACGTGGGCCGCTGGACGAGGTGGTCGAGGACAAGGATGTCACCATCCTGATCGAGCCCAAGGCCGTGCTGTTCCTGATTGGCACTGAGATCGACTACGAGATCACCAAGCTGTCGTCCAAGTTCGTGTTCCATAACCCGAACGAGACCGACGCCTGCGGCTGCGGCGAGAGCGTCACCATCCAGCCTGCCGCCGAAGCGCTCGACTGATGCTGGCCAAGACGCCGTCCTGCGTCGAATGCGGCCTGGCCTGGGGCGCGCCGCGCTTCAAGCATGAAGACGAAGCGCCGCTCTACTGGTCGGACACCGGCCTGCTGTGCTCCTCGACCTGCGCCCAGACCCACTTCGCCAAGCGCCGAGCCGAAGGCACGTTCGTCGCCATCCCGGCGGAGTGTCCGGTCGAGGTCTAGGGACAGGCCTGGGCCAGGCCGCAAGCGCCGGCCCAGATCATGGTGTCGCCCGCAGCGGACATGACGATCATGATGCTGGGCAAGGTGATCAGCCCCCAGCCCTCATACTTCTCGAAAGCCCAGACAACCGCCAGGAGCCAGGCTAGGCACGCGCCCCAGGACAGTACTCGTAGCGTCCAGAACAGCGCGATGGTGTCGGCGCCCCCGAAGCCTCCGGCGTGGAAGGCCAGTAGGAGCGCCAGATAGGCCAGAGCGTAGGGCAGCGCCAGACGCGCGATCCGAGCCGGGATGAGCGCTTTGCCCGTCATGTCGTCGCCTGGGCCAGAATGGCCGGTACGTTCTTCCGCCCGTTCCACTCCACCAGCACCGACGGCTTCACGGGCTCGCCGCGCGCCTGGGCGATCAGTTCGTTGGTTCGGCCCTCGATGGTCGTCTCCATCAACTGCAAGAAGGCCTCCTTCTCCAGGCCCTGGGGGAGGGCGGGTAGGAACTCGACAGTGGCGGTCCCGGGGGTCTTGAGCTTGTCGGTCTGTTTCCAGAAGCAGCCGAGGTTGGTCGCCACCGGCACCACCGGCAGATCGAAGTCCTTGCTCATGTAGTAGACGCCCGTGCGATAGCGGAACCGCTCGCCCGGCGCGGCCAGGTGGCCCTCGGGGTAGATCAGGATGCGCCGGCCCTCGGCCGCGACCTGGGCGGCGCTGGCCGACAGAGCCTTGCGGGCCTCGGGACCGCCGCAGCTGTCGACGACGATAGCCCCGAACTTCTTCAGGATCGCCCCGACCAGCGGGAACTTCTCCAGGTGGTCGCCCGTGACGAAGCTCAAGTTGTCGACATTGGCGAACATCACGAAGCCGTCGCCCCAGCTGTGGTGCTTGGCGGCGATGATGAACGGGCCCTTGGGCAGATTCTTCTGGCCCTTCAGCTGCACCTTCACGTCGGCGAAGAACCTCAGCGCCCACAGCATCCGCTGGCTGTAGAGCCGCAGGGCGAAGGCGACTGGCTTGCGTCCGGGCAGCAGGGCCGAGAGCGCCGCCGACAGACCATAGAAGATCGACAGGACCCAGTAGTAGGCGTTGAACATCGCGCTGCGCATGAGCGTCTGATCCTTAACGGGCGAAGAGCACGGCCTTGACGGCCGCCGTCATCAGGGGAGCGTGGGCCGACAGGGCGTCGTCGCCCAGGCGGCCATAGGCCTTGTTCTGCGCGGTCTGGGTGATCACCCCGATGGCCATGGCCGCCAGCACGCGGGGATCGCCCGGCGGCAGCTGCATATCCATCATGGCGCGCTTGATGATGTCCTCGACCAGGGTGACCGGGTCGCGCCCGTCCTCCTGGTAGTAGGGCAGGAAGTGGTGCAGCTGCAGCAGGTGGAACGAGAACAGCAGCCAGTCCTCGTCGGCCACCGCGCAATAGGCGCGGACCAGCGCCTCGGCCTTGGCCTCGACGCCAGTAACCGCGCCGGCTTCGTCCTCGATCAGGGTCGACAGGCGGCGGTGGCAGCCCAGGAATAGTCCGACCGCCAGTTCGTCCTTGCTCTTCCAGTGGCGATAGATCGCGCCTTCGGACACGCCCGCACGGGCGGCGATAGTCTTGGTGGTCGCCGCATCGACTCCCTCGGTGACGAAGGCCTCCAGGGCGGCGCGTTCGATACGGGGTTTGGCGCTCATGAGGAGAAGGTCTCACGTCGCTCAAAATTCGCAAGTGAGTGTTCACTTACATTTTCGTGATGGACAGCCGGAGGCGAGGCGGCGACACACGGCCATGGTCCAGACGGTGCTTATCTATTCCATGGGCGAGGTCATCGGCGATGGCCTGATCAAGCTGCCCTTCATCGCCGGCCTGCGCGCGGCGTTCCCGGCCGCGCACCTCAGCTGGTGCGCGGCCAAGGGCGAGACGGTCTACACGAGCGCGCTGAAGAACGTCGTGGCCGGGTATCTCGACGAGGTGATCCTGGACGGGGCTAACGGCGCTGGCGCGCTGGACAGCTTGCCGTGGAGCAAGCCGTTCGGCGGCCGCAAGTTCGACCTCGTCATCGACACGCAGGAGAACCTGCGCCGCAGCGGCGTCGCCAGGCGCGGCGCGGAGCGGTTCGTCTCCGCCGCCCGCCACGCGCGCGACAAGGACTGGCCGGTGGCCGTCACCGACCGCCTGGCGCGGCTGCTGGGCCTGGCCACGGACGGGCAGGGCGCGCCCAAGCCTCTGGCGCTGACCAACCCCGACGCCCTGAAGGCCACTGAGGCCCTGCTGCCGACTGGCCCGACCTATGTCGGTCTCGCGCCCGGCGCCGGCGGCCAGGACAAGCGCTGGCCGCTGGAGAACTACTTCGAGCTAGCCCGCCGCATCGTCGAGAAAGGCTGGACACCGGTGTTCCTCTTCGGCCCCGACGAGGCCGAGGACGCCGCCATCGCCGCGCGCGAGGTCCCGGAAGCTCTCCAGCCCGAACGCAACCGCACCGACGGCTTCACGGCCGTGAAGGGGCCGCTGCTGGTCATCGCGCTGGCCAGCCGCCTGGCCGCGGGCGTGGCCAACGACGCTGGCCCCGGCCATATGCTGGCCGCCGGCGGCGCGCCGCTGCTGTCCCTCCAACAAGACCGCCGCAAGTCGGTGAAGTTCCGCCCCGCCGTTCAGCGGCTTGAGATGCTGGTCGCGGAGGACTACGGAAGCGGCATGGGCGCCCTGCCGGTCGATACGGCCTGGGACGCCCTCCAGAAGCTGGTCACCGGAGCCGCCTGAATGTCCATCCTCGCGCCGATCTCGGCGGGCGAACTGGTCGACAAGATCACCATCCTGCGGGTCAAGGCCCAGCGCATCGGCGATCCGGCCAAGGAAGCCAATGTCCGCAAGGAACTGGCCCTGCTGGAAGCCACAGCGGCCGAGCACCTGCCCGACAACGTCGACATCGCCCGCCTGACCGACGAGCTCACCACGGTCAACGCCGCCCTCTGGGACATCGAGGATGGCAAGCGCGACTGCGAGCGCCGCCAGGACTTCGGCCCGGACTTCGTGGCCCTGGCTCGCCGCGTCTATATCGACAATGACAAGCGCGCCGCGATCAAGCGCGCCATCAACGAGGCCGCCGGCTCGGAGATCGTCGAGGAGAAGAGCTACAAGCCCTATCTCCAGACGTCAGAAAAATGAGCCAAGTCGTTCGCGGCGCTCGCGAAATGATCGCCGGCATGACGCCGGAGCTGAAGGTCGGACAGTATGTCTTCTGCGCCGCCGGCGATCGCGACTGGGCGGCGCTCCAGCCCCTGGCCATGTTCCGTGAGGTTGAGGGCGTCAGCCTGATCCTGGAGCGCGGCGCGGCAGAGACGGCTCGCTTTCCGATCGAGGCGCCTATGGCCTTGATCACCCTCAATGTCTACTCCGCCCTCGACGACGTCGGCTTGACCGCCGCCGTAGCGACGGCTCTGGCCGATGCCGGGATCGCCTGCAACATGGTCGCGGCGCTGAACCACGACCACGTCTTCGTGCCGGCCGACCGCGCCGAGGACGCCATGGCCGTTTTGCTAGAGCTGCAGGCCTCGACCTAGCAGGCGTCGAGCCGGGCGATCTCGACGGCCACCTTGGCGGCCTCCCGAGCTTGTAGCGCCAGCGCCATCACCAGCCAGGCGACCAGCAGCGCCGCGATGGGCAGGAGCTTCTGCCAATCCCGCCCGGCGGCGATGGCCAGGCCGACGAAGGTCACCCACAGGCCCGGCAGCAGCGGCGCCACCAGCACGACCCATCCGCCTCGCGCCGCCTCGCGCCGTCGGACGAGGGTCTGCCGCAAGAAGGCCATGCAGGTCTCCGCGGTGTCGGGTGACGTCCGCGCCAGCCGGCGCCAGCCCAGGACCAGGACGAGCACGAACCCCGCCGCCAGCAGACCCTCGCCAAGCCGCACCAGCGTGGACGAGGCGATGATGGCCTGATGCACGCCTATGGCCATGCCCGCCAGTGCCGCCAGGACCAGCAGGACCCGAGCGCGTCGGACGCGGACAAGCTCGGCGCGAACCTGCGTCAGGAGGCTTTCGAGGCGCACGTCTTGCCCTTCGGTAGACTGTTCGCGCCAGAGGGCCTTGGGGTCAGTCATGACGGTCTCCTTCCGCGAAGGCGGCGGCCAGCAACGTCTTGGCGCGATAGATGCGGGTCGCCACGGCGCCAGGCGACAGGCCTGTGATCTCGGCGATTTCCCGGGCGTCGAAGTCCTCGAGATAGAGCAGCATCACCTGGCGGTCGGGTGGCTTCAGGCGTTGGATGATGGTCGTCAGCCGCCGCTGGGCCTGCCGATCGCTGACGGCCTCCTCGGGCGAGGGATCGGGGCGGGCCGGTCGATGTCGTCCAGTGTCACCAGGCCCGACAGGTGGGCGCGCTGCCTGACGATGTGCGAGGCGCCGACATTGTGGGCCACGCGATAGACCCAGGTCCGCAAGGAACAACGGCCGTCGAAGCGAGCAAGGCTGCGCCACAGGGCGACGTGCATCTCCTGCAGCAGGTCGCGACAGAGATCGGGATCGGCCTCATAGGCCCTGGACAGGCGCACGAGCCCGGCGCCAAACGTCTTGGCGGCGAGGCCGTACTGGTCGTCCTGTTTCGTATGCTCGGTCATGCGGCCCGACATCCCCCGTTACAGAGGTAGTCGGTTCCGCCGCCGATTTCTCACACGCTATCTGCCCTTGAATGCCGCCGCGCGCTTCTGGAGGAAGGCGCTGACGCCTTCGAGGAAGTCTTCGGTCTTGCCGGCGAACTTCTGGGCCTTGCGTTCGGCGTGCAGCTGGCCGGTCCAGTCGCTGTCCAGGCTGTCCCAGACCAGCTTGCGGATCGCACCCAGCGCCGCCGGGCCCTTGGCCAGTTCGAGGGCCAGGGCGTGGGCGGTGGGGATCAGCTGGTCGTCGGGAACGCAGCGGTTGACCAGGCCCCATTGCAGCGCCGTGGCGGCCGAGATCTTGTCGCCCAGCAGCATCATCTCCATCGCCCGCGCCTTGCCGATCAAACGCGGCAGCAGATAGGTCGAGCCGCCGTCGGGGACCAGTCCGATGCGGCGGAAGGCCTGCAGGAAATAGGCGCTCTCGCCGGCCACGATGATGTCGCCCATCAGCGCGATCGAGCAGCCGACCCCGGCCGCCGGACCGTTCACCGCCGTCACGATCGGCAGCGGGAAGTCGCGCAGCAGGGTCATCAGCGGATTATAGGTGTTCTCCAGCGCCGAGCCGGCGTCCGGCTTGCCGTCGACGTCCAGTTCACGCCCGGCCGCGCCGCCGCCCGACAGGTTCGCGCCCGAGCAGAAGCCCCGGCCTTCGCCGGTCAGGATCACGGCGCGCGCCTCGACCTTGCCAGCGGCGATCGAGGAGAAGGCGTGGATCAGCTCGCGGGCGATCTCCAGGCTGGCGGCGTTCAGCGTGGAAGGATCGGCGAGGGTGACGGTGGCGACGCCGTCCTGGGTCGAGACACGGATCTTCTGATAGTCCACGGCGCTGCTCCCTTGGTTCGTTGGGGCGAGTCTAGGCGCCTTTGCCCCTTGGGAAGGCCAGTGGAATCTTCAGGGGAAATCGAAATCTTCAAAAGGAAACGCCGCCGATCGTGAGACCGGCGGCGCCAAAGGTAGGCCTTCTGCTGAAGTCGTTTAGGCCGCGTTGGCCGAGGCCGGCATGGATTCCGCCGCCGTGACCCGGTTGCGGCCGCCGCGCTTGGAGGCGTAGAGCGCCGCGTCGGCGCGCTCCATGATCGAGTGACCGCTTTCGTTCGGCTTGCGCTCGGCGAAGCCCGACGAAATGGTGATGGCGCCCAGGTCCTCGTTGGTCGAGCGACGCTTGAGCATGCGCGAGGAGACCTCGACGCGGATCTCTTCCAAAGTAGTGGCGACGGCCGAGGCGGCTTCGCGCGGGAAGATCATGGCGAATTCCTCGCCGCCGTAGCGGGCCGCGAAGCGCGGCGGGGCGGCGACGCGGCCGATCACCGAGGCGACGTAGCGGATGACCTGGTCGCCCGTCTGGTGGCCCCAGGTGTCGTTGAAGCCCTTGAAGTGGTCGATGTCGAGCACCGCCAGGCAGATGGTCGTGCCGGTGTCGTCCGCGTCGGAGCAGGCGCGATCCAGCTCTTCGTCGAAGGCCTTGCGGTTGGCCAGATTGGTCAGGCCGTCGGTGGTGGCGTCGCGGCGGACCTGTTCCAGGTGCTCGCGCAGGCGCTCGACCTCGGCGGTGGAGTCGGCCAGACGCGTTTCCAGCGACTGGTTTTCCTTGTGCACGCGGCGGGTGGCTTCGGCCAGGTTGCCGACCACGGCCTTGATGGCCTCGACGTCGGTCGACTTGTCCAGGCTCTTGCTGGCGCCGGCCAGTTCCTTGCCGAAGGCGGCGTTGGACTTCTGGGCGTTCTGGATGGCCTTGGAGACCGCTTCCAGTTCCTTGGAGAGGATGTCGCCGGCGTCGCGGATCTGTTCGTTCAGGCGCGCCTTGGGCAGGTAGGTGGCGGCGAGCTCTTCGCTGACCAGTTCGGTCATCGGTTCGCCCAGCGAGATCAGGCGGGTCAGTTCACGGGCGAGAGCGCCGTCGGGATCGGCCACATAGTGGGTCCACAGCTCGAAGTTCAGGGCGGTCGGCCACACTTGGTGGCGCTCCATGAGCTCCAGAGCGCGCGAAGCAATCTTGTACGCCTCGGGACCGCGCAGCGTGGTTTCGACGTCCGACATCTCTTCTTCCCCCGTGGGCGGTTCCCCTTGCGGAAACGCCGACGCTTGGAGCGCTACACTAGGGGGGAGAGTTCTTACGATGCGTTAAGAACGACGTTCTCTTGCGTAAGAAACGACCAGCGCTCATTGTTATCATCGATAAGATGAGCACCGCGCCGACACGGCCGGGTCAGGGGAGGGAGCCAGCATCATGAATGCGCCGGTGAATCTGTCGTCGGACGCCCACAAGGCGGCGATGAACGATGTTCTGCAGCGTCAGAAGGCCGCGCATCTGCGCGACGGCGCGCCCAGCATCGAGAAGCGAATCGACTGGCTGAACCGCTGCATCGACCTGTTGGTCGGGCACCAGGCCGAGATCGCCAAGGCGGTGAACGCCGACTTCGGCTCGCGCTCGCCCGAGGCCACCTCGCTGACCGACGTAGCCGGCTCGATCGGCCCGCTGAAGTTCGCCCGCGAGAACGTCGCCAAGTGGGCTCGGCCGGAGAAGCGCAAGACCACCCCGGCGATCCTGGGCCTGTTCGGCGCCAAGGCCAGCGTGCAGTGGCAGCCCAAGGGCGTCGTGGGCGTGATCAGCCCCTGGAACTTCCCGGTCAACCTGACCTTCGCGCCGTTGGCCGGGGTGTTCGCGGCGGGCAACCGGGCGATGATCAAGCCGTCCGAATTCACGCCCGCCACCTCCGACCTGCTGAAGGCGATGTTCGCCAAGGCGTTCTCGGAAGAGGAGGTCGCGGTGTTCGTCGGCGGGCCGGAAGTGGGGCAGGCGTTCTCTGGCCTGGCCTTCGATCACCTGGTGTTCACGGGCGCGACCTCGGTGGCCCGCCACGTGATGCGGGCGGCGGCCGAGAACCTGGTGCCGGTGACGCTGGAGCTGGGCGGCAAGAGCCCGGTGATCCTGTCGCGCGGTGCCGACATCGCCACGGCCGCGGCGCGGATCATGAACGGCAAGACCCTGAACGCCGGCCAGATCTGCCTGGCGCCGGACTATGTCCTGGCCCCGCAGGAAGACGTCGAGACCTTCGTCAAGGAAGCCCAGGCCGCCGTCGGTCGCTACTTCCCGACCATCAAGGACAATCCCGACTACACGGCCGTGGTCGCCCAGCGTCACTACGACCGCGTGAAGGGCTATGTCGACGACGCCCGGGCCAAGGGCGCCCGCGTGGTCGAGATCAATCCGGGCGGCGAGGACCTGTCGCAGCAGGAGCACCGCAAGATCGCCCCGACCCTGATCCTGGATCCCACCGACGACATGACGGTGATGCAGGAGGAGATTTTCGGCCCGGTGCTGCCGGTGAAGGGCTACAAGACCGTCGACGAGGCCGTGGCCTATGTGAACGCCCACGACCGGCCGCTGGCCCTCTACTGGTTCGGCACGGACGAGGCCGAGAAGGACCGGGTGCTGGCGAACACGACCAGCGGCGGCGTCACGGTCAATGACGTGATCTTTCACGTCGCCCAGGAAGACCTGCCGTTCGGCGGCGTCGGCCCGGCCGGCATGGGCGCCTATCACGGCCACGACGGCTTCCGCGAGTTCAGCCACCGCAAGGCGGTGTTCCAGCAGCTGAAGAAGGACATCGCCCCGATGCTGGGCCTGCGCCCGCCGTACGGGGAGGGGATCCGCAAGTACCTGGCGGGGCAGATCAAGAAGTAGACCGAGCCGGCGCGGCATGCTCCAAGCGGCGCATGACCGCGCCGCTTTCCCTGCGCCCTATCGTCGAGGCCCGCGACCTGTCGCCCATGCTGGCGGCCGAGTTGCGCGAGCGGTTCGCGCGGGGCCAGACCGGGGTGGCGTTCGCGCCGGAGCATGACGCCTCGGTCGGCGCGCCGTGGGGCGCCTTGGCCGGTCCGGAAGCCGCCGCGTGGCCGCACGACATCACAGCGCCCCTGCCGGTCAACGTGCCGGCGTTCTGCGCGGTCGGCGAGAGCTGGTGGTTCCCGCGCTTTGGCGGGCTGATCGGCGCGGATGGCGCACTCTACAACGCCACGATCGGCGAGGCGCGGCATGGGTCGCAGGACCTGTCGGCGATGCCGGGCGTCCAGGGCGACCGGTTCACGCCGCCGGCGTCCGCGCCCGAGATCGAGGCAGGGGCGGTGTTCCTGCCCTGGGGCGCGACCTTCAACTACGGCCATTTCGTCATCGATGCCCTGCCGTCGCTGCTGGCGCTAGAGCAGGCGGGGCTGCTGGCGGGCGTCCCGGTCCTAGCCCCGAAGCTGACCGCCTGGCAGCGCGACCTGATCGCCATGGCCTTTCCTGGGATCGGCCTGCGCGAGGTCGAGGCGCCGGTCGTGCGGGTCAAGCGTGCGGTGTTCGCCACCAGCATGGACCACTTCCTGCACCACCCGAACGGCCTGGTTGCCGACGTGGCGGCGCGGGTGCTGGAACGAGCGCCGGCCGGGCGGGGCGCCAGGCGCGTCTATCTCTCCCGGCGCGGCCAGTCGATGCGGGTGATGGTCGGCGAGGCGGCGCTCGAGACGGCGCTGGCGGCGCGCGGCTTCACCATCGTGCGGCCCGAGACCCTGGGCGCGGCCGAGCAGGTCGCCCTGATGCGCGACGCGCAGGTGCTGGTCGGCGCCAGCGGCGCGGCCCTGGCCAACGCCGTCTTCCTGCCCAAGGGCGCGCGGGTCGTGGAAATCCAGCCGCTGAACTTCACCAGCCAGTGGGTGCGGGCCGCCTGTCGCCAGGTCGGCGTCGACTGGCGCGGTTATGTTTGCGCGTCACCGGCCCCGGCGCGGCAGGCGCCGGTGCTGGCCAGACTTCGCCGAGGCTTCAAGTTCGCCTTCAAGCCGCCCTTGGACGACCTGCTGAACGTCGTCGATCAGGCGCTCTAGAGGATGCCCTTGCGGCCCGGAGCCCAAGGATCCAGCGACTGCTGTTCCTCGCGCTTGACCATGCCGTAGTAGCCGGCGAACCAGACGACCAGGAAGGTGACAAGGCCGCCCCAGAAGCCGCCGGGCGTGGCGAACCACACCGTCAGGCCGCTGATGCTGGAGGCCAGGCCCAGCATCGCCCAGCGCAGCAGCACCGCGAAGGCGTGATAGGTCTTCTCGTGCGCGATCAGTACGGCTTGCTTGTCGAGTTCGGGTTCGATGGCGGCCATGTGTAGTCCTCCCATTCTTGTTGGGCGCGACCGGGCCTTACTCCGGCGCGATCGAGCCGAAAACGAGATCGACGATAACAGTGTTCCGCCAGATGGGCTATGCCGTCGGAGGGCGGCTCACGGCGTGTAGCCGCAGAGTTCGTTCTTGAAGCCTTTGGCGTCGCCCTGAATGGAGAATTCCAGGTGATCCGAGCGGGATCGCGACTGGCTCTCCTCGCTGGCGACGAAATGCATGGGCACGCGGATGCGCCGGACGCAGCCATCCTCGCGATCCGACGACGGAACGCTCAAGCCCAAGACGATCGAAGGCGAGATGTCCTTTTCGAAGACGGAGATGATCTCCTGGCGCCGCTTCAAGGAGAGCCTGGGAATGGTGAAGGACAGGCGGCCGTAGGTCGACGTCTCGCTCAATAGTTGGACGAGGCCCCGCCCCTGGATGTCGAGCTTGAACGTGACGCCATAGCTGTAGGGCTCGTTGGCTTCGGGCTGCGAGAACCATTGCCCGTCGGTGGGCGGCGCCTCGGCGTCGGGCGCCTTGCCGATCGGCAGGAACTCCGCGCCGTTTGGGTTCGGTTTGACGGTGTAGCTGAAGGGAGCCTCGATCCTGAGCCCGCCTGGCGCGGGTTTCAGCGTGGCTTCGTAGTATTCCTCGCCGACGGCGAGCTCCAGCTTCCCGGCGCCACCGAGGGGCAGTTCCGGAAACGGACCCACGAAGCCAGGGAAGGCGGTCGGAAGAAGATCCGATTTCTCCGCGTCTCCCACCATTGGAACCTCGAGCAGGAAGTTCACCAGGCCTACCGGCTCGGAGAGGTCCGCGCCCGAAATGACGCCGATCAGCAGGGCGGCCTGGGTTCGGCGAAGGTCCGCCTCGGCCTGCTCCGCGGCCCGCGCGGCCAATCGGCCTTTCTCCGCGTCTCGGTGGGCCTGATAGCCGGCAATCCCGCCCGCGACGATGATCAGGACGACAGCCACCCAGCCGACGCCGCGTATCTTGTTGATCTGGCCGTCCTTGGCGAAGAAGACGCCGGCTAGGCCGGACGCCATCACGATCGCAATGGCGAGATATTTCCAGGCTTCCATGACTGCGCACCCCGTCTGGCGCGAGCATCATGACACATGCCTCTTGGAGTTGTTAGGGGCAGCTCAAGCTTCGGCCGTCGTCGGCGACGCGGTAAAAGAAAAGCGCCGGACGAGAGCCCGGCGCTTTTGACTTTTCGGATGACCTTCGAGGCCTACTTGCCGCGCGGCGGGCGCACCAGGAAGGCCGGGACGTCGTTGCCGAAGCCGACCACGCGACGGTCGTCGTCGTCGCGGTCGCGGACCGGCTGGACGCCGCGCACCGGGCGCTCGGGGCGCTCCGGACGTTCGCTGCGCTCAGGGCGATCGCTGTTGCGGTCACTACGCTCGGGACGGTCGGCGCGTTCAGCACGCTCCGGACGCTCGGCGCGCGCGGGGCGTTCCGCACGTTCGGGGCGCTCGGCTTCGACGGCCGGAGCGGCGGCGCGCGGTTCGCGCTCACCACGGGGCTCGCGTTCGCGGCGCGGGCGGCGCTCGCGGGCGGGACGTTCCTCGGCGACGGCGGCCTCGGGAGCCTCGGCGGCGACAACGACTTCGGCCGGGGCGTCGGCGACGGCTTCCTCGGTGCGACGGCCACGGGCGCGGGGCGAGGGACGTTCGCTGCGGTCACCGCGTTCGCCACGGTCGCGGCTGCCGCGCTTGCGATCGCGATCGCCTTCGCGCTTCACCGTCACGGCGTTCGAGTAATCGAGCTCGAGCTTCTCTTCGTCCGGGGTCGAGCCGATCAGCTTGACGACCTTGTCGAAGCCCTTGTCGTCAGCCGGGGTCACCAGCATGTAGGTGATGCCCGTACGCCCGGCGCGGCCGGTGCGCCCGATGCGGTGGACGTAGTCGTCGGCGTGGTGCGGGACGTCGTAGTTGAAGACGTGGCTGACGGCCGGAATGTCCAGGCCGCGTGCGGCGACGTCCGAAGCCACCAGGATCTTCAGCGAACCGTCGCGGAAGGCGGCCAGGGTCTTGGTGCGCTGGCTCTGGTCCAGGTCGCCGTGGATGGCGGCGGCGTCGAAGCCGTGCACCTTCAGCGACTTGGCGACGATGTCGACTTCGGTCTTGCGGTTGCAGAACACGATGCCGGTTTCGATGTTGGCCTTCTCGATCAGCGCGCGCAGCGCCAGGCGCTTGGCCTTGGGATCGGAGGAGGGGACCTTGACCAGCAGCTGGGTGATGTTGGCGTTGGTCGTCGCCGGCTTGGCCACCTCGATCCGGACGGGGTCCTTGAGGAACTGCTTGGTCAGGCGGGTGATTTCCGGCGGCATGGTCGCCGAGAAGAACAGGGTCTGCTTCTTGGGCGGCGTCATCTTGAAGATGCGCTCGATGTCCGGGATGAAGCCCATGTCCAGCATGCGGTCGGCTTCGTCGACGACGAGGAACTGCACGCCGGTCATCAGCAGCTTGCCGCGCTCGAAGTGGTCGAGCAGGCGGCCGGGCGTGGCGATCAGCACGTCGACGCCGCGATCCAGCTTCTTCTCCTGGTCGCCGAACGACACGCCGCCGATCAGCAGCGCCCACGAGAGCTTGGTGCCCTTGGCGTACTTCTCGAAGCTGGAGGCGACCTGATCGGCCAGTTCGCGGGTCGGGGCGATGACCAGGGCGCGCGGCATGCGGGCCTTGGCGCGGCCCGACTGCAGCTTGTCGATCAGCGGAAGGGTGAAGGCGGCGGTCTTGCCGGTGCCCGTCTGGGCGATGCCGAGCACATCCTGGCCGGCGAGGGCGACGGGGATGGCCTGGGCCTGAATGGGGGTCGCAGTGGTATAGCCGGTGTCGGCGACCGCCTGCAGGGTCGTGGGCGAAAGCCCGAGGTCGGAAAATTCGGTCATTTACACGCTGGTCTGAAACCCGGAGCCGCCCGTGCTTGGGCGAGCGGGCAGCGCGGATTCGCCAGACCTGCTCCGAAGTTGGGGATAAATAGGCTGAAACCCGGCAAAGTCAATGCTGACAAGGCGATAGGAAGTGTTCGGAAGATGAGCGACGGAGGTTGGAGACGTTCCGCGAAAGCCTGGATCGCCGACATGGGCGATACTGGCGACTATGGCCGCCAGTACGTGCTCGACGCGCCGATGATCGCGCGGCTGCGGCTGCTGGCGCCCGGCAGGGCCCTGGATGTCGGCTGTGGGGAAGGGCGGTTCTGTCGAATCCTGCGCGCCGAGGGCTTCGAGCCCGTGGGCCTGGACCCGACATTGGAACTACTGGAAACCGCGCGGGCCAAGGATCCGGACGGCGCCTATGTCGACGGCCGCGCCGAGGCTCTGGACTTCGAAGACGCCAGCTTCGACCTCGTGGTCAGCTGCCTTTCCCTGATTGATATCGAGCCCGCCGGTCAGGCGATCGCCGAGATGGTCCGGGTGCTGAAGCCCGGCGGGACCTTGCTGGTCGCCAATCTGACCAGCTTCTCGACCGCTCGCGCCAACAATGGTTGGCAAAGGAACCTGCTGGGCCGGCGCACCCACTTCGCCATCGACCGCTATCTGGAGCCGCGCGCCAGTTGGGACGAATGGCGGGGCATCCGGGTGCTCAATTGGCACCGTCCGCTCAAGGACTACATGCAGTGGTTCCTGGCTCAGGGTCTTGTCCTCACGCACTTCGACGAACCGGCGCCGCACGGCGGGCCGGCCGACCGTGCTGACAGATACCGGCGCGCGCCTTGGTACCTCATCATGGAGTGGCGAAAGCCGTAACGCCGCTCTATATCGGCCCGCACATGACCATCGACCACGACTCCCGCCTTCGGCGCCTTCGTTTCCGCGCCTGGCATCGCGGCTTCCGGGAAGCGGACCTCATTCTGGGCCCGTTCGCGGACGTCCATGGCCCGAACCTCACCCCTGAGCAGATCGACACGCTGGAGACCCTGCTCGAGGAGTCGGACCGCGAGATATACGCCTGGATCGTTGGCCAGGAGCCGACGCCGGAAAGGTTCGAGACCGACGTCCTGGCGATGATCCGCGCGTTCAGGTTCGAGGCGCACGCATCGCGCCCGGCCGGGGACGGCGCTTAACAGCATGAGCTACGACGCCAAACAGATCGCCAAGGCCGCCGGCGGCCTGACTCTCGCCGGCGCGCCGGAAGGCTTTGACGCGCTGGTGATGGCCGACATCGCCCGGGCGCGCGGCGGCCTGACCGCCTTCGTGGCCCGCGACACCGCCCGCGCCGGCGCGTTCGTCGACGCCCTGAAGTTCTTCGCCCCCGAGGTCGAGGCGGTGCTCCTGCCCTCGTGGGACTGCCTGCCTTACGATCGTATCGGTCCGTCCTCGGGCGTCTCGGCCACGCGGATGGCGACCCTGTCGCGTCTGGCCCGGGGTCTGGGCGACAAGAAGGCCGCCATCCTGGTCATCGCAGCGCCGGCCCTGCTGCAGCGCGTGCCGACCAAGGACGTCCTGCTGCGCGCCAGCTATTCGGCCAAGGTCGGCAATGTCGTCGATATCAAGGACCTGGAGCGCTATTTCGCCGTCAACGGCTATGCCCGCGCGTCCACCGTCTCCGAGCGCGGCGAGTTCGCGATCCGGGGCGGCGTCATCGACGTCTATCCGCCGGCGGCCGAGGAGCCTGTGCGCCTCGATCTGTTCGGCGACACGCTGGAGAGCATCCGCGCCTTCGATCCCGAGACCCAGCGCTCGACCAAGCAGCTGAAGGAGATCGATCTCCTGCCGGTCAGCGAGGCCCTGCTGGACGCCGAGGGCATCTCGCGGTTCCGCAAGGGCTATGTCGCCGAATTCGGTGCGCCGGGTGACGATCCGCTCTACGCCGCCGTCAGCGAGGGCGGCCGTCGCGCCGGCCTCGAGCACTGGTTGCCGCTGTTCTACGAGCGGATGGCGACCCTGTTCGACTATCTGCCGGACGGCAGCCTGATCGGCGTCGACCACCAGGCGGCCGAGGCCCGCGATGAGCGCCTGGCGATGATCGCCGACGCTTATGACGCCCGCGCCAGCGCCGACCGCAAGTCGGCCTACCGCCCGCTGGCGCCCGAGGCGCTCTATCTGACCGCCGCCGAGTGGGACCGCGAGCTCACGAACCGCACGCACCGTCTGTTCACGCCGTTCCAGCCCCAGGGCCTGGACGTCGTCGACATGGGCGCGAAGCTCGGCCGCGTCTTCGCCGCCGAACGCGCTCAGGACAGCGTCAACCTGTTCGAGGCCACCGCCGACCACGCCAAGAAGCTGGCCGCCGATGGCAAGCGGGTGCTGTTCGCCTCGTGGTCCGAGGGCTCGTCCGAGCGCCTGGGGACCATGCTGGCCGACCACGGCCTGAAGAAGGTCACGTTCGCCGGCTACTGGCAGGCGGCCAAGGCCAATGATCCGAAGACCCCGCAGCGCGTCGTGCTGCCGCTGGACCACGGGTTCGAGACCGAGAACCTGGCGGTCATCTCCGAGACCGACATCCTGGGCGACCGCCTGGCCCGCCCGCGCAAGAAGCGCCGCGCCGCCAACTTCCTGGCCGAGGCCTCGGCCCTGACGCCAGGCGACCTGGTCGTCCACATCGACCACGGCATCGGCCGCTATGAGGGCCTCAAGACCCTCGACGTCCAGGGCGCGCCGCACGACTGCCTGGACCTGATGTACGGCGGCGAGGCCAAGCTCTATCTGCCCGTCGAGAACATCGACCTCCTGACCCGCTATGGCGCGTCTGATCCTGACAGCGTCCAGCTGGATAAGCTGGGCGGCGCGGCCTGGCAGGGCCGAAAGGCCAAGGCCAAGGAACGCCTACGGGTCATGGCCGAGGGCCTGATCCAGATCGCCGCCGCCCGTCAGCTGAAGTCCGTCGAGGAGACCGACGCGCCGCAGGGCGTGTTCGACGAGTTCTGCGCCCGCTTCCCCTATGAGGAGACGGACGACCAGCTCAGCGCCATCCATGACGTCCTGGAGGACCTGGCGTCCGGCAAGCCGATGGACCGCCTGATCTGCGGCGACGTGGGCTTCGGCAAGACGGAAGTCGCCCTGCGCGCGGCCTTCGTGGTGGCGATGAGCGGCAAGCAGGTGGCGATCGTCTGCCCGACGACCCTGCTGGCCCGCCAGCACTACAAGACCTTCAAGGACCGCTTCCAGGGCTGGCCGATCAAGGTCACGCGCCTGTCGCGCCTGGTCACCGGCAAGGAAGCCGCCGAGGCTCGCGAGGGCCTAGCCGACGGCACGATCGAGATCGTCGTGGGCACCCACGCGGTGCTCAGCAAGCAGGTCTCGTTCAAGGACCTGGGCATGGTCATCGTCGACGAGGAGCAGCACTTCGGGGTCAAGCACAAGGAGAAGCTCAAGGAGCTTCGCGCCGACGTGCACATGCTGACCCTGACCGCCACGCCGATCCCGCGCACCCTGCAGATGGCGCTGTCGGGCATCCGCGAGATGTCGATCATCGCCACGCCGCCGGTCGATCGCCTGGCGGTGCGGACCTATATCAGCCCGTTCGATCCGGTGACCCTGCGCGAGGCCCTGCTGCGCGAGAAGTACCGCGGCGGCCAGTCCTACTACGTCGTGCCGCGCATCAAGGACCTGGAGGACATCGAGAAGTTCCTCCGCACCCAGGTGCCCGAGGTGAAGTACGTCGTCGGCCATGGCCAGATGGCGGCCACCCAGCTGGAAGACGTGATGACGGCCTTCTACGAGGGCCAGTACGACGTGCTGCTCGCCACGACGATCGTCGAGAGCGGCCTGGATATCCCGTCGGCCAACACCCTGATCGTCCACCGCGCCGACATGTTCGGCCTGGCCCAGCTCTATCAGATCCGGGGCCGCGTCGGCCGGTCCAAGGCCCGCGCCTACGCCTATCTGACCACGCCGGTCGAGAAGTCCCTGACCCTGTCGGCCGAGAAGCGCCTGCAGGTCCTGCAGTCGCTGGACAGCCTGGGGGCCGGCTTCCAGCTTGCCAGCCACGACCTGGACCAGCGCGGCGGCGGCAACCTCTTGGGCGACGAGCAGAGCGGCCACATCAAGGAGATCGGCGTCGAGCTCTACCAGCAGATGCTGGAGGACGCCGTGGCCGAGCTGCGTCAGCGGCAAGGGCAGGAGGCCCTGCTGGAGGATCGAGGCTGGTCGCCGCAGATCAATACCGGCGCGGCCGTGATGATCCCGGACGAATACGTGCCGGACCTGAACGTGCGCCTGTCGCTCTATCGCCGCCTGTCCGACGCCGAACAGGCCGCCGATCGCGAGGCCCTGGCCGCCGAGATGATCGACCGCTTCGGCCCGCTGCCGCCCGAGACCGACTCCTTGCTCAAGGTTGTCGCCATCAAGGGCCTGTGCCGCGAGGCCAATGTCGCCAAGATCGATGTCGGGCCCAAGGGCGCGGTCGCCAGCTTCCGCAACGACACCTACGCCAACCCGCTGGGGCTGATGCAGTATGTCGGCAAGAACAGTCTGATCTGGAAGGTGCGTCCGGACCAGAAGGTCGTGGTCAAGGGGGAGTGGGACACCCCGGCCCAGCGTCTCGATGCGGCCGAGAGAATCCTTACCGTCCTGGCCAAGCTCGCCAAAGAGTAAGGCCGGGATCGGATGGGGCGGGGAGGGGTTGTCTTCCGGTAGTTCCTAGAAGGAAGCGCCGGAATGCTCCGATCCATCCTCATCGGCCTGTCGGCCGGGTCCCGTTCGATGACGCCGCTGGCCGCGGTCAGCGAGGCCGCCCACAGCGGTCACCTGCCAACCGACAACGGCGCGCCATCATGGCTGGGCAGCGACTGGATGGCCGCTGGCTCCAAGGCCCTGGCGGCCGGTGAGCTGTGGGGCGACAAGCTGCCCTCGGCCCCGGACCGCATCGTGCTGGCCGGCATCCTGGCGCGGATCGTCACCGGCGGCCTGGCGGGCGCGGCCTTGGCGCCCAAGCGCCAGCGCTATCTCGGCGCGGCCCTTGGCGCCGGCGCGGCGGTGGCGGCGTCCTATGTCACCTTCCACGCCCGCATGAAGGCCATCCGCCACTTCGGCCAGACTCGCAGCGGGTTGGTCGAGGACGCCCTGACGGTCGGCGCGGCGCAGCTGGTGACGCGGGCGATGCCGGGGCGATGAGCGCGCCGCCGCGCGTGATCAGTCCGCGAAATAGGCCACATGGATGTGCGCGTGACCGATCGGCCTGCCCAGGAAGACGAGGCCGCGATCCGGCATGGTCTGCACGTACTTGATGATCTCGCCGCGTGTCGTGGTGATGGTGTTGCCGTGGAGGGTGTCGGTCAGGCGCACGGTCTCGGGCACCTCGCCGGCCGGTTTCAGGGGCGAGATGCCGTCGGCGGTCATGACCCCGAACTGGCGCCACTTGCGCGGCCGCTGCTGGCGGCCGTTCCAGTTCTCGCCCAGATGGGCGCTGGCGATATGGCGGACCTGGATGTCGCTGATGCCGAACAGGTTGCCGCGGGCCCACTGCTGGTAGAACCAGCTGTCGACACTGCCGGCCGAGCAGAAGTTCTCGCTGACGATGTTGGGCCAGCTGTCGCGGATGGCCAAGGCGTGGGCGTTGAACAGCTGGAAGTAACCGTTCGGCTCGAAATCGACCGCCCCGTCCTTGCCCTCGACCGCGTGGTCGTCGAGGCGGCGGGTGAAGTAGAGGCAGCCCGGGTTCCAGGCGTAGCCCATGACCGTGGCGTAGAGGCCGGGCTTCATGACGATGTCGGCGTCGGTGAAGACGATCCAGTCGGGATCCTGAAGCACCTTCAGGCCGTCATTGAGCATCTTGCCCTTGTTGAAGGCGTGGTCGTCGTCGAAGCAGCGATCCGACAGCACCAGGATCGCGCCGTTGGCCTTGGCGACCTCCTGGGTGCGGACGTCGTCATGGGTGGTGACGACGACGATCTCGTCGAACTCGAGCCTGTTGTGGGGCAGGGTCTGCGCCAGGTCGTCGCCATAGCCGACCGAGGTCAGGACGCAGGTCAGCTTGCGCGGCTTGATCGAGCGGTCGCCGATGCCGACCCGGCGGCCGGCGTCGGCGACCGGATCGTCGGAGCGATGGAACTTGAAGAGGTGCTGGTCGGCGTCGAGCACCTCATAGGTCCGCCGGTGGATGACCGGACTGCCCACCGACGCCAGCATGGTCTCGTGCTGGGCCGAGATGATCTCGCGGCCCAGGTGATCGGGCTGGACCGGACCGGGCTGGGCCAGGCCGCAGTAGTCGCAGAGTTCGATCTGGTCCGTCAGGTCGTCGACGCCCCGCCGCCACCAGCCGGATTCGACCGGCCAGGCATGGCGGCCGCCGAAATAGAGGCGGTCGATCGCGCCGGCCACTTCGCAGAAATAGGCGCCATTGTCGTTGATCGTGGCGGCTCGCAGCGCCTGCGACCAGCAGTGGTCGCGGTTGCGGACCCAGGCCTCGTCCGACAGCCCGGTGGTCGAAAGATAGTCCTGGCGGGTGATCAGGATCGCCGGCATGCGCCGGCCGGCCTCGTGGGTGTCGACGTCCAGTCGGCCATAGACGCCAAGGATCGTCTCGGCATGCCGGTAGTAGCTGTCGCCCAGGCCGGTGCGCAGGCCGCGACCGCTGGCGCGATCTTCCCGCCGCTCATTGGCGAAGGCGTTGTAGTCGCGGACCGGCGAGCGGCCGTTGGCGATGATCGGGCTGCCCCACAGGTCGGCGAAGCGCCGGGACAGCGTCTCGAAGTCGCCATGCAGGGTGGGCTCGCCGCCGATGAGGTCGATGACCTTGCCCGGCGCGCCCCAGTCCTGAAGGCTCCCGACCGCCCGTTCTAAGGTCGCCAGCGGCATGTCCGACGGCTGAGCCTGGTGGGCGGTGAGCAAGGTGCAGTTGGAGCAGCTGGCGGCGCACCGGCTGGTGATGTCGATCTGGACGGTGTCCAGCTCGGCGGGCGGTCGCATCAGGCTCTCCGTTCGGGCCGCATCGATTCGACCCGGCGCGGGACGAGCATGCCCGGATTGGACGGATGGGCCTAGAGTTGCAGCCCGTAGAGTCGGCGGTCGCGCCGCTCGCCGTCGCGATGCACGGCGCCTTTCAGATAACCCTCGGCCTTGAAGCCCAGCTTTTCCAGCAGGCGTTCGGCGCGGTTGTCGCCGACATGGATGCTGGCCACCAGGCTCTTGAGGCCGCTGCCGGCGACATGGGCGAGGAGGGCGCTGACCGCTTCGGCGCCGAAGCCCTGGCCCCAGCCCTTGCGGTCGACCACGAAGCGGATTTCGGCCCGCTCGTGGCGCTTGTCGATGTCGATGAAGTCGCAATAGCCCAGATAGGCCCCGCTCAGCGTGTGGCGGATGCTCCAGTAGGCGGCGTCGCCGGCGGCCATCTCGTCGACCTGGGCGGCGACGCGGCTGGCCACCTCGTCCGGGTCCTCGATCGGCTCCTGGTCGAGATTGGACATCACCTCCGCGTCACTCAGGAACGGATAGATCAGGGGCGCGTCGTCGACCTTCAGCGGAGCGAGGGTCAGGCGTTCGGTCTCGAGGATCATACGGTCCGACGGTCTAGCTTCAGGGGTTGCGTTTGGGAGCACGCTTCCCAGCTATGGCGCGGAGCGCTCGCTAGTGGTAGAGGGGCCGCTTCGTTTTTAACGCGGCATTTCGCCCGCGCCCGGATCGAGAATACATTCCACATGCTTATCGGCGTCCTGCTGGCCATCAATATCGTCGTCTGCCTCGGTCTGATCGGGGTGGTGCTGCTGCAGCGCTCCGAAGGCGGCGCGCTGGGCATGGGCGGCGGCAACACCGGCTTCATGACCGCCCGCGGCGCGGGCGACCTGCTGACCCGCATCACCTGGATCCTGTTCTCGGTCTTCCTCCTGATCAGCCTGACGCTGACCATCCTGACGGGCCGCGCCAACACCGGCGGTTCGGTGGCCGACCAGGTCAAGGGCCTGGACGCCAAGACGCTGAACGCCGCTCCCGCCCCGGCAGCTCCGGCTCCTGGTTCGCTGAACTCGCTGCCGGCTTCGCCCGACAGCCAGCCGGGCGCCATCCAGGCCCCGACCCCGCAGATCAACCCGCCGGCCCCGGCCGCCGCGCAGCCTTCGCTGCTGGCGCCGACCCCGGCTCCGAAGACCGAAGCCAAGAAGCCGGCCCCGGCCGCCAAGGCTCCGGCTGCAGCTCCGACCCCGACGGTCGCGGCCCCGCCGGCGGAACAGCCCAAGCAATAACCGTCCCAAGACGGCCTTCCACTGACCCCCGAGGGCGACCTCGGGGGTTTAATCTTGTTGATGAACGCAGGTCTTTTTCCGGCGTCGTCGAATCACGGGTAAGCTGATCGCCCATGACGCGGTACATTTTCATCACCGGCGGCGTGGTTTCCTCGCTTGGCAAGGGTTTGGCCTCGGCGGCGCTCGGCGCGCTGCTGCAAGCGCGCGGCTACACGGTCCGCCTTCGTAAGCTCGATCCCTATCTCAACGTCGATCCGGGCACGATGAGCCCGTATCAGCACGGCGAGGTCTTCGTGACCGACGACGGGGCGGAAACTGACCTCGACCTGGGGCACTACGAGCGCTTCACCGGTGTCTCGGCCAAGAAGGCCGACAACATCACCACGGGCCAGATCTACAAGACGATCATCGAGAAGGAGCGCCGCGGCGACTATCTCGGCGCGACCGTCCAGGTGATCCCGCACGTCACCAACGAGATCAAGGACTTCGTCCTGTCGCCCGCCATGGACGAGACGGGCAAGAAGCCGGTCGACTTCGTGCTGGTCGAGATCGGCGGCACGGTCGGCGACATCGAAGGCCTGCCGTTCTTCGAGGCCATCCGCCAGCTGCGCCAGGACCTGCCGCGTGGCCAGAGCTGCTACCTGCACCTGACGCTGCTGCCGTTCATCAAGACGGCCGGCGAGATGAAGACCAAGCCGACCCAGCACTCGGTCAAGGAACTGCGCTCGATCGGCATCCAGCCCGACATCCTGCTGTGCCGCTGCGAGCAGGAAATCCCGGCCGAGGAAAAGCGCAAGATCGCCCAGTTCTGCAATGTCCGCCCCAGCGCGGTCATCCAGGCGATGGACTCGGCCTCGATCTACGCCGTGCCGATCGACTATCACGAGCAGGGCCTGGACGCTGAAGTGCTCGACGTCTTTGGCATGAACGACGCGCCGGCTCCGGACCTGACGCGCTGGAAGACGATCGACAACACCGTCCAGCACCCCGACGGCGAGGTCACCATCGCCGTCGTCGGCAAGTACACCGTCCTGAAGGACGCCTATAAGTCGCTGATCGAGGCCCTGCACCACGGCGGCCTGGCCAACAAGGTCAAGGTCAACCTGGACTGGGTCGAGAGCGAGACCTTCGAAGGCGACGAGGGTGCGGCTGCCGCCCGCCTGGAGAACGCCCACGCCATCATGGTGCCCGGCGGCTTCGGCGAGCGGGGCGCGGAAGGCAAGATACGCGCGGCCCAGTTCGCCCGGGAGCGGAAGGTGCCGTACTTCGGCATCTGCTTCGGCATGCAGATGGCGGTCATCGAGACCCTGCGGAACGTCGCAGGAATCAAGGACGCCAGCTCGTCCGAATTCGGCCCCACGGAGCGTCCGGTGGTCGGTATCATGACCGAGTGGATCAAGGGCAACGAGACCGTCCAGCGCCGCTCCAACGACGACCTGGGCGGCACCATGCGCCTGGGGGCCTACGACGCGGTCCTGGCGGCCGGTTCGAAGGTCGCCGAGATCTATGGCTCCACCGACATCAGCGAGCGTCACCGCCACCGCTACGAGGTCAATATCGGCTACGTCCACCTGATGGAGGACGCCGGCCTGAAACTGACCGGCCGCTCGCCTAACGGCGTGCTGCCCGAGATCGTCGAGCGGGACGACCATCCGTGGTTCATCGGGGTGCAATATCACCCCGAACTGAAGAGCCGCCCGTTCGCGCCGCACCCGCTTTTCGCCAGCTTCATCGCCGCTGCGAAGGAGCACGGACGGCTTGTGTGACGGATTTTCCCCAGGTGCTTGCGTCTGGGGAGAGATTCGGGCATAAGCCCCCGCTCACGCGGCGGCCTGGGTCGAACCCTAGTCGCCGCTTCCGATTTTCACGCTCAGCGAGCAGAGTCACTTCGATGGCCGTTCCCAAAAGAAAAACTTCGCCTTCTCGCCGGAACATGCGCCGGTCGCACCACGCCCTGGGCGCTAACTCGTTCATCGAGGACAAGGACACCGGCGAGCTGCGCCGTCCGCACCATGTCGATCTGAAGACCGGCATGTACAACGGCAAGCAGATCCTGACCCCGAAGGAAGACTAAGGTCTCCTTTCGTCAGTGACGATTTCGAAAACGCCGCCTGGTTCGCCCGGGCGGCGTTTTTCGTCGTATTTTCGTCGTACGCTCAAAAAACGGTGTTAGCCTTCCGTACAGGGAGGTACGCCCATGCTCACACGCCGAAATCTAACGGCGGGACTGGGGTTTTCGTTAGCCGCGACATCGGCGATGGCCGAGGCCGTGACCCCCGTTCCCGTAAGCCAGACGCCGCCGCAGACCGCCGCGCCGCCCCCTGACGAACCGGTCCTGATCCTGGATGCGTCCATGGACGTCGACGACAGGCTCACCGTGGAGGTGGAGATCAACGGGCAGGGGCCCTTCAACTTCGTCGTGGACACGGGGGCAGGGCGTAGCGTTCTGACGCCCGCCATCGCCGAGAAGCTGAACCTGCCGGCCGGCCCGAACATCCTCATCCACGGCATTTCCAGCGCCATCACCAGTCCAACGGCTCGCATCGAGAGCATGCAGGCCGGAGAAGCCAGACTCGGCAGCGCGACCTTGCCGGTGCTGCCGTACGAACGGGTCGGGGCCGACGGCCTGTTGGGCGTCGACATCCTGGACCGCCGCAACGTGGTCATGGACTTCAAGAAGCGCCAGCTCCTGATCCGCCGCAGCCGGTACTTCTCGGAACTGAACCGCCGAGCGGATGAGATTTCGGTGCCCGCCGACGCCCGTTTCGGGCGGCTGACCCTGACGGACGTGCGCATCGGCGGCAGCCGCGCGACGGCCTTCATCGATTCCGGTGGCGGGGTGTCTATCGGAAACATGGCGCTTCAGCGCGCGATCGCGGCCCGGCGTCGCCGCTCGGCCGACTTCGTCAAGCAGGCGCGGCTTTTGACCGCCGGTGGCGAAATCTATCTGGGCGAGTTCCGCGTCGTGCCGTCGATCAGCATGGGCAATCTGCAGCTCACCAATATCCCGATGGCCTTCGCCGATGTGCACATCTTCGATGTTTGGGGGCTGAACGACCGGCCCGCGGCGCTGATCGGCGCCGACGTGCTGAACCTGTTTGCCAAGGTCGAGCTGGACTTCGGCTCGGACCGTGTCCTGTTCAAGCTGGGCCAGAAGAACGGCCTGACGCCGATCTACAACGTCTAAGGCCTACTGGGCGCGTCCGCGGTCCATCACCTGCCGGCGGCGCGCCTCGACCTTCTCGGGCGTGACCTCGCGATTGTGGCCGCTGGACCGGGCGTGCTCGGTCGTCAGCCCGTCGCCGAACGTCTGGGCGTAGCCGTCGTCGATCAGCGACTTGTAGAAGGCCAGGGTCTCGACCGGGATCGTCGCCATGTCCTGAGCCAGCTTCAGGGCGGTCGGCAGGAGATCGGCGGCCGGAACGACGCGGTTGACCAGGCCCCAGTCAGCGGCAGTGGCGGCGTCCAGGAAGTTGCCGGTCAGGGACAGCTCCTTGGCGCGGTAGAGGCCGATCAGCCGTGACAGCTTCTGCGACAGGCCCCAGCCCGGCATGATGCCGACCCGGGCGTGGGTGTCGGCGAAGCGGGCGTTCTCCGAGGCGATCAGCACGTCGCAGGCCAAGGCCAGCTCGAAGCCGCCGGTGATGGCCACGCCGTTGATCGCGCCGATCACCGGCTTGCGGCAGGTCTCGACCGCCCGGACCGGGTTGGAGCGGGCGTCCTGGTCATTGGCCGCGCCCATGGCGCTGGCGTCGCCGCCCAGTTCCTTCAGGTCGAGACCTGCCGTGAAGGCCCTCTCGCCCGCGCCGGTCAGGATCACGACGCTGACCTCCGGATCGGCGTCCAGGGCCACCATCGTGTCGTACAGGGCCTTCCGCAGGGCCTTGGAGAGGGCGTTCATCGCCTCGGGGCGATTGAGGGTGACGATGGCGATCGGGCCGCGGCGTTCGACGTCCAGCATGGGATCCTCCCTTTGTGAGCGATGATCAGTCGGCCGCCCAAAGGGAAGTCAAGTTGCGCCCGGAGCGCATGGCGGCTAAAGCCACCGCGCCTTTTGGCCTTGAGGAGCAGTCCATGACCGAGATCGTCGACATCATCGCCCGCGAAATTCTCGACAGCCGGGGCAACCCGACCGTCGAAGTCGACGTGATCCTGGACGACGGCGCGTTCGGCCGTGCAGCAGTGCCGTCGGGCGCCTCGACGGGCGCCCACGAAGCCAACGAAAAGCGTGACGGCGACAAGGCCCGCTACCTGGGCAAGGGCGTCCTGCAGGCCGTGGACGCGGTCAATGGCGAGATCTTCGACGCCCTGTCGGGCGTGGACGCCGAGGACCAGCGCCGGGTCGACAACCTGCTGATCGAGCTGGACGGCACGCCGAACAAGGCCCGCCTGGGCGCCAACGCCATCCTGGGCGTCTCGCTGGCCACCGCCAAGGCCGCCGCCGAGTCGGCCGGTCTGCCGCTCTACAAGTACGTCGGCGGCGTGAATGCCCGCGTGCTGCCGACCCCGATGATGAACATCATCAACGGCGGCGCTCATGCCGACAACCCGATCGACATCCAGGAATTCATGATCCTGCCGACCGGCGCGCTGAGCTTCCGCGAAGGCCTGCGCATGGGCGCCGAGATCTTCCACAGCCTGAAGAAGGCCCTGAAGGACGCCGGCCACAACACCAACGTCGGCGACGAGGGCGGTTTCGCCCCGAACCTGGCCTCGGCTGAAGCCGCGCTCGACTTCATCGTCAAGGCTGGCGAGAAGGCTGGCTACAAGGCTGGTGACGATTTCGTCCTGGGCCTGGACGTCGCCTCGACCGAGTTCTTCAAAAACGGCAAGTACGAGCTGGAAGGCGAAGGCAAGTCGCTGGATCCGGCCCAGATGGTCGACTACCTGGCGGGTCTCGCCGGCAAGTTCCCGATCCTGTCGATCGAGGACGGCATGGCCGAGGATGACTTCGAAGGCTGGAAGCTGCTGACCGACACCCTGGGCAAGAAGGTCCAGCTGGTCGGCGACGACCTGTTCGTCACCAACCCCAAGCGGCTTCAGCTGGGCCTGGACCAGGGCCTGGCCAACTCGATCCTGGTCAAGGTCAACCAGATCGGCACGCTGTCGGAAACCATCGACGCCGTCGATCTGGCCCATCGCCACGGCTACACCAGCGTCATGAGCCACCGCTCGGGCGAGACCGAGGACTCGACGATCGCCGACCTGGCCGTCGCCCTGAACTGTGGTCAGATCAAGACCGGCTCGCTGGCCCGCTCGGACCGCACGGCCAAGTACAACCAGCTGCTCCGCATCGAGGAAATGCTGGACGATCAAGGCGTCTATGCCGGCCGCAAGGCGCTGAAGGTCCGCTAGGGCGCTTCACCCCTGCTGAACACGACGAGGGCGCGGTTCCGAGAGGGAGCCGCGCCCTTTGCTTTGCGCGCTTCGGGAAGGCGAGGGGGCTCGGTGATGGCGATTCTGAACCTCCCAGGACATTGGATCGGGCCCCCAGAAGGGTTAGCGGATCGGTTAACCCACAAATTTTCTAAAAGCCTGGCAGTGGTTTCAAACGAGACCATTTCCGCGCTGTTCGCGGTCGCGAAATGGCTTCGCCCATGCAGTATCTAGATGCGCGTGAAACGATCTCACGTGAAAGCATCGCTCGCCTGATCGGCGAATTGGCAAAGACCCTTCTCAAAGCCCGGATTTAGAAGGCGTTAAGCACGATCGGCGATCCTGCGACTCCCCCTCTGGGACCCTGAGATGTTCGCCCGACTGCAACCCTTCCTGCCGACTGCGGCGATCTTTTTCCTGATTTTCTACTTCGCCTTTCACGCTTTGACGGGTGATCGAGGCCTGCTGTCCATCTCGCAGCGCAATGCGGACCTCGCAGCAAAAACAAAGGAACTCAGGAAGATACGCGCGGAGAGGATGGACCTTGAGGCCCGTGCTCGTCTATTACGCAGCGGCAGTCTGTCGGCTGATCTCCTGGAGGAGCGCGCGCGTTCCCTCCTAGGATATGCCGACCCGAGGGACTATGTGATCCGGGTCAAGCGTCCAAGCTGACGGGTCGCCTATTCCTGGAATCGGCTGCTGGTCGGTTCGCGGATCACCCCGATCCCGGATTGATCTTGGCAAGACACCAGGGCGTTTCCCACGCGGAACCGACGATTTTTCGGCGGGTGGCGCTCTCAGGACGAAGGCCGCGATGAAGATTGGCCAGGGAGATTTGAATGGCGCGTACGCGCAAGGCTGAGGCCTCTGAGGCGAAGGGCGTAGACACCGGTGTCAACGCTTTCGTCGGCAAGGACGAACTCCTGAAATTCTATCAGGACATGCTGCTGATCCGCCGCTTCGAGGAGCGCGCCGGCCAGCTGTACGGCATGGGCCTGATCGGCGGCTTCTGCCACCTGTACATCGGTCAGGAAGCCATCGCGGTCGGCATGCAGTCGATCTCGCAGAAGGGCGACCAGATCATCACGGGCTACCGTGACCACGGCCACATGCTGGCCGCCGGCATGGATCCCCGCGAAGTGATGGCCGAGCTGACCGGCCGCGCCGGCGGTTCGTCGCGCGGCAAGGGCGGCTCGATGCACATGTTCGACATCGAGACCGGCTTCTACGGCGGCCACGGCATCGTCGGCGCGCAAGTCGCGCTCGGCACTGGCCTGGCGCTGGCCAACAGCTACAAGGGCAACGGCAACGTCTCGTACGCCTACATGGGCGACGGCGCGGCGAACCAGGGCCAGGTCTACGAGAGCTTCAACATGGCTCAGCTGTGGAAGCTGCCGGTCGTGTACGTGATCGAGAACAACCAGTACGCCATGGGCACCAGCGTCGAGCGCGCCGCCTCGGAAACCGCGTTCCACAAGCGCGGCGTCTCGTTCCGGATCCCGGGCGAGGAAGTCGACGGCATGGACATCGTCGCCGTCCGTGAAGCCGGCGCGCGCGCGACCGAGCACGCCCGTAGCGGCGCGGGTCCCTACATCCTCGAGATGAAGACCTATCGCTATCGCGGCCACTCGATGTCGGACCCGGCCAAGTACCGCACCAAGGAAGAGGTCGACGAGGTCAAGACGACCCGCGACCCGATCGACCACATCAAGGAACGCCTGGCCAAGGCCGGCGTCACCGAAGACGACCTGAAGGGCGTCGACGCGGAAGTGAAGCGCATCGTCGCCGAGGCCGCCGAATTCGCCCGCACGAGCCCCGAGCCTGATCCCTCGGAACTGTATACCGACGTCTACCTGGAGGCCGCCGAGTGACGGACATCCTGATGCCCGCGCTTTCCCCGACGATGGAGGAAGGCACCCTGGCCAAGTGGCTCGTCAAGGAAGGCGACACCATCAAGGCCGGCGACGTGATCGCCGAGATCGAGACCGACAAGGCGACGATGGAAGTCGAAGCCGTCGACGAAGGCGTGGTGGAAGCCATCCTGGTCCCGGCCGGCAGCGAGAACGTCAAGGTCAACACCCTGATCGCGCGCCTGAAGGGCGAGGGCGAAGCCGCGGCTCCGGCCGCTCCGGCTGCTGCTCCCGTCGTCGCTGAAGCCGCTCCGGCTCCGGTCGCCGCCGCTCCTGCGGCTGGTAGCCCGATCTCGGCCGCTTCGACCTTCGCCGATCCGGAAATCCCGGCCGGCACGCCGATGAAGAAGATCACGGTCCGCGACGCCCTGCGCGACGCCATGGCCGAGGAAATGCGCAAGGACGACCGCGTCTTCCTGATGGGCGAGGAAGTCGCCCAGTACCAGGGCGCCTACAAGGTCAGCCGCGAGCTGCTGCAAGAGTTTGGCGACAAGCGCGTCATCGACACCCCGATCACCGAGCACGGCTTCGCCGGCATGGGCGTCGGCGCGGCGATGGCCGGCCTGAAGCCGATCGTCGAATTCATGACCTGGAACTTCGCCATGCAGGCGATCGACCACATCATCAACTCGGCCGCCAAGACGCTGTACATGTCGGGTGGCCAGATCAAGTCGTCGATCGTGTTCCGCGGCCCGAACGGCGCGGCCTCGCGCGTCGGCGCCCAGCACAGCCAGGACTACGCCGCCTGGTACGGCAATGTCCCGGGTCTGAAGGTCGTCGCGCCGTATGACGCGGCCGACGCCAAGGGCCTGCTCAAGGCCGCCATCCGCGATCCGAACCCGGTCGTCTTCCTCGAACACGAGATGATGTACGGCCACGAGTTCGACATCCCGGACGTCGAGGACTGGGTCGTGCCGATCGGCAAGGCCAAGGTCCGCCGCGAAGGCACGGATGTGACCCTGGTCGCCTATAGCCGCATGGTGGGCTTCGCCCTGAAGGCGGCCGAGGAGCTGGAGAAGGAAGGCATTTCGGCGGAGGTCGTCGACCTGCGCACGATCCGTCCGATGGACCACGCCACCGTCCTGGAAAGCGTCAAGAAGACCAACCGTCTGGTCACGGTCGAGGAAGGCTGGGGCCCGATGGGCATCGGCGCCGAGGTCGTTGCGCGCATCACGGAGTTCGGCTTCGACTACCTGGACGCCCCGCCGCTGCGGGTCCACCAGGAAGACGTGCCGCTGCCCTACGCGGCCAACCTGGAAGTCCTGTCGTTGCCTTCGGTCGAGAAGATCGTGAAAGCCGCCAAGACGGTCAGCTACCGCTAAGACCGGCGCGGCCCTTGCTCCCGACGAGCAGGGGCCGCATCGTCTCGGCCAATGAATTCATCCCGCTTCAAGCGGGGTATCGCGGACGGCGGCCCAATACGCCATGGGGGCTGAAACCGTCCCGAACGATTGAGGAAAAAGCTCAATGTCGATCGACATCCTGATGCCCGCCCTGTCGCCCACCATGGAGGAGGGGACCCTCGCCAAGTGGCACGTCAAGGTCGGCGACACCGTCAAGGCCGGCGATGTGATCGCCGAGATCGAGACCGACAAGGCGACGATGGAAGTCGAAGCCGTCGATGAAGGCGTTATCGAAGCCATCCTGGTCGACGCCGGGACCGAGAACGTCAAGGTCAACGCCCTGATCGCCAAGCTGGCGGGCGAGGGCGAGAGCCCCGCGCCGGCCCCGAAGGCTGAAGCGCCCAAGGCCGCCGTCGCCGCGCCGGCCGCTGCTCCGGCTCCCGCCGCTGCTGCTCCGGCTGCGCCCGCGCCGGCCGCTCCGGTCGCCGCTGACGGTTCGCGCGTCTTCGCCTCGCCGCTGGCCCGCCGTCTGGCTTCGGCCGCCGGCCTGGACCTGAAGGGCATCAAGGGCACCGGCCCGCACGGCCGCGTGGTCAAGACCGACGTCGAAGCCGCAAAGTCGGGCGCTCCGGCCGCCAAGGCCGCCCCGGCCTCGGCTCCCGCCGCTGCCGCTCCGGCTGCCGCCGCGCCGCGTCAGGTCCTGTCGCTGGAGCAGCAGGGCATCCCCGCCGGCTCCTACGACCTGATCCCGCTGGACGGCATGCGCAAGACGATCGCGCGCCGCCTGACGGAAAGCTTCCGCGACGTGCCGCACTTCCCGCTGACGATCGATCTCGAGATCGACGCCCTGCTGGCCGCGCGCGCCAAGATCAACCACCTGCTGGAAGGCCAGGGCGTGAAGGTGTCGGTCAACGACATCATCATCAAAGCCGTGGCCGTGGCCCTGAAGCGCGTGCCGGAGGCCAACGCCTCCTACACGCCGGAAGGCATCGCCATGCACAAGCACGCCGACATCGCCGTGGCCGTGGCCATCGATGGCGGCCTGATCACCCCGATCGTCCGCGCCGCCGAGACCAAGGGCCTGGCCCAGATCTCGGCCGAGGTGAAGGACCTGGCCGCCCGAGCCAAGTCCAAGAAGCTGAAGCCCGAGGAATTCCAGGGCGGCACCTTCTCGGTTTCGAACCTCGGCATGTTCGGCATCAAGGCCTTCGCCTCGATCATCAACGAGCCGCAAGGCGCGATCATGAGCGTGGGCGCCGGCGAGCAGCGTCCGGTGGTCAAGGACGGCCAACTGGCCGTGGCCACCGTGATGACCGTGACCCTGACCTGCGATCACCGCGTGGTCGATGGGGCCATCGGCGCCAAGTTCCTGGCGGCCTTCAAGCCGCTGATCGAAGAGCCGCTGACCCTGATCGTCTGATCTAAGTCGCGGGGAAAAGGCGAACATGTCGGTCTACGACTATTCGGCCAAGACGCTGGACGGCCAGGACGTGAGCCTGGCCGACTATCGCGGCCAGGTGCTGCTGATCGTGAACACCGCCAGCAAGTGCGGGTTCACGCCTCAGTACGAAGGCCTCGAGGCGCTCTACAAGAGCCACAAGGATCGTGGCTTCACGGTCCTGGCCTTCCCCTGCAACCAGTTCGGCGCTCAAGAGCCGGGAAACGCCGAGGAGATCGCGAACTTCTGCTCGCTGACCTACGACGTGACCTTCCCGGTGATGAGCAAGATCGACGTCAACGGCGCCGACGCCCACCCGCTCTACAAGTTCCTCAAGAAGGAACAGAAGGGCTTGCTGGGCACCGAGGCGATCAAGTGGAACTTCACCAAGTTCCTGATCGGCAAGGACGGCGAGGTCGTCGAACGTTTCGCGCCCACGGTTAAGCCCGAGGACCTCAAGGTCGCGGTCGAGGCGCTGCTTTAGTTTCTCCCGGATCGGCTTGCAGGCCGATCGATCTAGGCCGTCCGGCTCCTCCCGGGCGACGTCCAAGCTAGGGTTAGATGAACATGTCCACGGAATTCGATGTCGTCGTCGTCGGCGCCGGTCCTGGCGGCTATGTGGCCGCGATCCGCGCCAGCCAGCTGGGTTTGAAGACGGCCATCGTCGAGCGCGAGAACCTGGGCGGCATCTGCCTGAACTGGGGCTGCATCCCCACCAAGGCCCTGCTGAAGTCGGGCGAGATCTACGAGCAGCTGTCGCATCTCGCCGACTACGGCCTGTCGGTCGAGAAGCCCGGCTTCGACTTCCCCAAGATCGTCGAGCGTTCGCGCGGGATCGCCAAGCAGATGTCCTCGGGCATCGCGTTCCTGATGAAGAAGCACAAGATCGAAGTCATCGAGGGCGAAGCCAAGCTGGAGAAGGGCAATCCCGCCCCCAAGCTGGTCATCGCCCTGAAGGCCGGCGGCAGCCGCACGGTCCAGGCCAAGAACGTGATCCTGGCCAGCGGCGCCCGCGCCCGTGAGATCCCCGCCATCGGCGCGGTCTCGGACGGCGATAAGATCTGGACCTATCGTGACGCCCTGGCCCCCAAGACCATGCCCAAGTCGCTGGTCGTGATCGGCTCGGGCGCCATCGGCATCGAGTTCGCCAGCTTCTACCGCGCCCTCGGCGCCGAAGTGACCGTCGTCGAGGCCCTGGACCGCATCATGCCGGTCGAGGACGCCGAGGTCTCCAAGGCCGCCCAGAAGGCCTTCGAGAAGCGCGGCATCGCCTTCCGCATCGGCGCCAAGGTCAGCAAGGTCGAGAAGACCAAGGACGGCGTCTCGGTCACGGTCGACGTCGGCGGCAAGATCGAGCTGCTGACCGCCGAGAAGTGCATCGTCGCCGTCGGCATCGCGCCCAACAGCGAAGGCCTGGACGCTGTCGGCCTGAACCTGGATCGCGGCCACGCCGTGACCGACAAGCACTGCAAGACCAACGTCGCGGGCCTCTACGCCATCGGCGACATCGCCGGCGGCCCGTGGCTCGCCCACAAGGCCAGCCACGAGGGCATCCACGCCGCCGAGGCCATCGCTGGCTACAAGACCCCGAACGTCAACTCGCCGATCCCGGGCTGTACCTACGCCAACCCGCAGGTCGCCTCGGTCGGCTACACCGAAGCCGGCGCCAAGGCGGCGGGCATCGAGGTCAAGGCGGGCCGCTTCCCGTTCCGCGTCAACGGCAAGGCCGTGGCCGCGGGCGAGACCGAGGGCTTCGTGAAGACCGTGTTCGACGCCAAGACCGGCGCCCTGATCGGCGCCCACATGATCGGCCACGAAGTGACCGAGATGATCCAGGGCTTCGTCACGGCTATCACCCTGGAAGCCACCGAGGAAGACTTGCACGGCATCGTCTACGCTCACCCGACCATGTCGGAAGCCATGCACGAAGCCGCGCTGGACGCCTACGGACGAGTCCTGCACATCTAGGCCTCGTTTGAGGACACTGGATGGCGCGCAAGGCCGCGACGACGACGGACGACGCCCTAAACAAGGCGGGGCAGGACAAGGTGAAGCCAGCCAAAGCGCGAAAGGGGTCCAAAACGACCCTTTCCGAGGCCAATCTGGTCGACCTGGGTCCCGAGCGTCTGGCCGCCATCTTGATCGACCTGTCCAGCGACAGCCACGTCAAGCGCGTGCTGCGGCTGGAGCTGTTCGCCGAGTCCAACGCCGAAGGCCTGGCGCTGGAGATCAGCAAGCGCCTGGCGACGGTCGGCAAGTCTTCGTCGCGCATCAATTGGCGCAAGCGCGCGGCCTTCGCCAGGGACCTCGACCTGCATCGCGGGATGATTGAACGGCTGGCGCAGGACGATGCCAACGCCGCCCTCGACCTGATGCTGGACCTGCTGGATCTGGCGACACCGACCCTGGATCGCCTTAGCCAGGCCGAGGGGCCGATCGGCGACGTCTTCCTGGCCGCCCGTGACGGCATCGGTGCGATCGCCGCCGGCGCCATGCCGGACCCGATCGCCCTGGCCGACCGCATCGCCAACCTGCTGCGCCGTGACGACTACGCCCAGTTCGGGCCCGTGGTGAACGCCCTGGGCCCTTTGCTCGGCAAGAAGGGGCAGGCCCACCTCCGCGAGACGCTGGAGAAGCTGCTGGCGGCCCGCTCGATCCGCGACGCCCGCAGCGCGATCTATCGGGACGCCCTGCGCCGCCTGGCCGACGCCAGCGGCGATGTCGACGCCTTCGAGGCGACCTTCGCGCCGGAACTGCGCAAGACGCCCCTGGTCTCGGCCGAGATCGCTCGCCGCCTGCTGGAGGCCGGACGGCCGGAGGACGCCCTGGCGACCCTGCACGCCGGCGCGCCCAGCGAGAAGGGCGGCCGCCACCAGAGCTCGCTGGAAGAGCGCTCAGCCTGGGAAGAGGCGATGCTGGAAGCCCTGGAGGCCACCGGCCATCACGACGAGGCCCAGAAGCGCCGCTGGGCCGAGTTCGAGCGCACGCTGTCGATCCCGCGTCTGCGGAGCTACCTGAAGGGCCTGCCGGATTTCGACGACGTCGAGGCCGAGGATCAAGCCAAGGCGGTCGCCAAGCGTTTCCCACAGTTCGACACGGCCCTGGCGTTCCTGGTGTCCTGGCCGGATTTGCCGGCCGCTTCGCGCTTGGTGCGGGATCGAGCTGGCGAGATCAATGGCGCCGACGACACCCTGATGGCCGAGGCCGCTCGCCGACTGGAAGGGGCCTATCCGATGGCCGCGACCCTGCTGCTGCGGGCCTCGATCCAGTATGTGCTGACCTATGGCGTGGCCACCCGCTACGCCGAGGCCGCGCGACAACTGCTGGAGGCGGAATCGCTGTCGGTGATGATCGGCGACTTCGGCGAGTATCCCGACCATCAGGCCTTCGTGGCGGACCTGCGCGCCATGCACAGCCGCAAGCAGGGCTTCCGTACGGAGCTGGAAGCCCTGGGCGCGACCTTCTAGGGCCGCTTGCGGACCTGGGCGTCGAGGCTCCATTCGCCGCCGCCCCGGAAGGCCAGATAGAGGAACAGGAAGCAGAACAGGATCGCCCCGTCGCCGCCGTTCAGCGCCGGCCAGAAGCCCTGGCTGCCGTGCGCCAGGAAATAGGCGACAGCCATCTGGCCCGAGAGGATGAAGGCCACAGGCCGCGTGAACAGGCCCAGGACCAGCAGACCGCCGCCGACGACCTCAAGCCATGCCGCAGCCACCAGAAGCGGCGGCAACGGATCCGGCGCGCCGGGCTGGGCGGCCGGGAAGTGGAAGAGCTTCATCAGGCCATGCTCCATGAAGAGCAGGGCGGCGACGATGCGAAGCAAGCTGAGCACGCGCGGCGCCCAGACGTTGAGACGTTCCATTGTTCTTTCCCTCCTTGATGCGAACGCGAAGTGAGCCCGGAAGCTCGACGCTTACTCAAAGACCTGAAGACAGGAACGTTCCGGCGAAGCTTGATCCGCTTCGCCGGATTTGGACCTACGCCGCGCGCGTGTCGGTCTCGGCCATTCGCTGGATGGCGACATAGTCGGTCTTGCCGCTGCCCAGCACGGGCACTTCGGTGACCTTGAGGATCTTGCGCGGCACGGCCAGTTCGGGCGCGCCGATCGTCTGGGCGTGGGCGACCAGCGGACCGACATCGGCGTCGGGACGGTCGGTGACCAGGACCAGCTTCTCGCCCTTCTTCTTGTCGGGCATCGAGATCACGGCGTGACGGCCATTGGGCCACACGGCCGAGGCTAGGTCCTCGGCGGCGGTCAGCGACACCATCTCGCCGCCGATCTTGGCGAAGCGCTTCACCCGGCCCTTGATGGTGATCCACAGGTCGTCGGTGACCGTGACCACGTCGCCCGTGTCGTGCCAGCCGCCCTCGGGGGCGTCGACGCCGCCGTCCTCGCGCAGATAGCCGGCCATGATGTTGGGACCGCGCACCAGCAGGCGACCGCCCTCGGGGATGCCTTCGACGGGCTCGATCTTCCAGTCCTGGCCGGGCAGCAGACCGCCAACGGTGCCGCGACGGTTGTCGTCAGGCTTGTTGACCGCGATCACCGGCGAGGCCTCGGTCGCGCCATAGCCTTCCAGCACCGGCACGCCGCCGAACTTCTCGCCGATCAGGTTGTGCGTCTCCTCGCGGACCTTCTCGGCGCCGCAGACGATGAACCTCAGGCCCGACAGCTCGTCGCTCTCGGCCGAGCGGGCGTACTGGTTGACGAAGGTGTCGGTCGCCAGCAGCACCGACGCGCCGGTGTCCTTGATCAGCGGCGGGATTTGCTTGGTGTGCAGGGGCGACGGGTACTGGAACGCCTTCATGCCGCTCAGGATGGGCAGGATCACCCCGGCGGTCAGGCCAAAGCAGTGGAAGACCGGCAGCGGGTTGAAGAACACCCACGACGGATCCAGCGCGATATGGGCGGCGATCTGCTGGGCGTTGGAAACCAGGTTGGCCTGGGTCAGGACCACGCCGCGCGGCGCGCCGAAGCTGCCCGAGGTGAACAGCACCACGCCGGTGCTCGACGGCTTGGCCGGGGCGCGGAACTGACGCGGGAAGAGGCCGGCGGCGGCGGCGAACAGCTTGTCGCTTAGGCCGATCGTGCCGCGCACGTCTTCCAGATAGGTGATCTCGGCCTGGGCGCTGATCGCGTCGACGATGTCATGCAGCTTGCCCAGCTCGATGAACTTGTGGGCGGTCAGCACGCGCTTGACCTTGGCCAGCTTGCAGGCGGCCTTGATGTTGCGCAGGCCCGCCGTGAAGTTCAGCATGGTCGGCACGCGGCCGAAGGCGTGCAGCGCGAAGAAGGTCACCACCGATCCCGCGCCCGACGGCAGCAGCACGCCGACGTTCTCGCCCGGTTTGGTCATGGCCGCGATCTTGCGGCCCAGCGCGAAGCTGGCCCGGATCAGGTCCGTGTAGGACAGGGGATTGCGGTCCTGGTCCTCCAGGATCGGTTTCTTGGCGCCGTACTTGTCACGGGCGTCAATGAGGGCGTCGAAGATGGCCTTTTGGCCAGCTTGCGCGTCGTAAGCTACCGCCATACCGGCGAAACCTCCCCGAAGAGCGAAAGCGCGCTCCCGTTCTTAAACGTCGAGTCTGCCGGGGAAGGTCCAGCTTTGCAAGAAAGAGTCACAAAGCGTGACGGTCACCCCTTGCGGCGCAAGGCTTTGTCGGGCACCCGGGCCTTGGTGAAATCGACGATCGCGGCCAGCCAGGGCTGCCGGACGGCGTCCGATTCCATGTGCAGGGCGTGTCCCGCGTTCGGGTAGTGGGTCTCCTGGCAGCTGGTCATGGCGGCGCAGAGCCGGGTCTGGGGCGTGGCGGAGACAGCCTTGTCCTGACCGGCGGTCAGCATCAGCGTCGGCACGTGCGTGCGGCGGATGTCCTGGGCGGCGGCCTCCGAGGCGTCGAAGAAGGCTGCAAACCAGCCCAGGCTTCGTCCGCCCATGCGCAGGTCCGGATTGGCCAGCATCCAGGCCGCCTGGACCTTGCCGCGCTCCGGATCGTGGGTCTGGGCGCCGTCCGTGGCGTCTCGCCGCCAGCCGGGCTGGTCCGGGGTCTTGATCCAGCCCAGGCGCAGGAACCGCATGGCCGGCGTGAACCGGGCGAAGTCCGAACGCGGCCGAGGCAGGGCGGTCAGGCCGAAGGCGGGCGAGGACAGGACCAGACCGTCCATGGCCAGGCCCTGCTCGGCGGCGCGCAAGGCGACGAGACCACCCTCGGAATGGCCCAGCACCACCAGCGGCGTATAGGGGCTGGGCCGGATCACGCCCTTGACCAGAGCGCGGACGGCCGCGACGTCCGGATCGAAGCTGTCAACATGGCCAAGATCGCGCCAGGGCGTCTCACGCTCCGAACCGCCCTGGCCCTGGCGCTCCAGCACCCAGACCGAAAAGCCCTGGTTGGTCAGCTCCGTGACCGTCTCGAACCACGCCTCCGCGCTCTCGCCATAGCCGGTCAGGATCAGGATCGAAGCCTTGGGCGCGACGGGCGGCGAGGCGACGCCATAGCGCTGCACCAAGCCCTGGCCGCTGCGGACATAACCCCAGGCCCAGCCTTGCGGCGGATAGAAGCGCGAACTCAGCGACGGCGGCGTCCGGCTGTCGGCGAAAGGCGCGCGAGACCCCCCGTCTCCGCAGGCGGAAACGGCCAGGATCGGGACCAACGCCAGGGCGATAGCGGTGAGGCGACGACGCATACCCGGACACTCATTTCGCGCGTCGCCGACTTAAGCAAGATCAAGCGCTTGATCCGCGAGCCAAGAAGACCGATTTAGGCGCCATGGCCACGGTGATCGACACCCTCAAGGCTCGCGGCTCGGATGACCGAGCGGTGCGCCACCCCGAAAAGCAGAACCGTCCGGATACGCCGGTTCTCCGCAAACCGGATTGGCTGCGCGTGCGCGCGCCCGGCTCGGGTCAGTACAACGAGACCAAAGGCATCGTGCGCGAGCACAAGCTGACCACGGTCTGCGAAGAGGCGGCCTGCCCGAACATCGGCGAGTGCTGGAGCCAGAAGCACGCGACCATGATGATCATGGGCGAGATCTGCACCCGTGCCTGCGCCTTCTGCAACGTCACCACTGGCCTGCCGACTCAGCTGGACCCGGACGAGCCGCGCCGCGTGGCCGAGGCCGTCGCCAAGATGGGCCTCAAGCACGTGGTCATCACCTCGGTGGACCGCGACGACCTGCTGGACGGCGGCGCCCGCCACTTCGCCGAGGTGGTCACGGCCATCCGCGCGGCCGCCCCCGGCACGACCATCGAGATCCTGACCCCGGACTTCCTGCGTAAGGACAGCGCCGAGAATGTCGTGATCGACTCCAAGCCGGATGTCTTCAACCACAACCTCGAGACCGTGCCGCGGCTGTATCTGAAGATCCGTCCCGGCGCGCGCTACTACAACTCGCTGCGCCTGCTGGACCGCGTGAAGCAGCGCGATGCCTCCCAGTTCACCAAGTCCGGCCTGATGGTCGGCCTGGGCGAGACCAAGGAGGAGGTCATGCAGGTGATGGACGACATGCGTTCGGCCGGCGTCGACTTCATCACCATCGGTCAGTACCTGCAGCCGACCCGCAAGCACGCGGCCATCGACCGCTTCGTGACGCCGGAAGAGTTCAAGGCCTATGAGGCGATCGCCCGGGCCAAGGGCTTCCTGATGGTGTCGTCCAGCCCGCTGACCCGCTCGTCGCACCATGCGGGCGAGGACTTCGCCAAGCTGCAGGCGGCCCGCCGGGCCCTCGACGCCCGCACGGCGTAAAAGCCGTGCATCGTCACGTGGTGACGCGCGTGCTGCCGTACGCGCCGGAGCAGCTGTTCGAGCTCGTCGGAGACGTCGAGGCCTATCCGAAGTTCGTGCCGTGGATCACCGGCATGCGCACCTGGAACGGCCGCGTCGACGGCGCGGTTAGCACGGTCGACGCCGAGGCCCAGGTCGGCTTTTCGTTCCTGCGCGAGAAGTTCGCTACCCGCGTCCGCCGCGATCGTGACGCGCTCAGCATCGACGTCAGCCTGCTCTATGGCCCGTTCAAGCGGCTCGCCAACGGCTGGCGGTTCGTGCCCGAGGGCGACGTGACCCGCGTCGAGTTCGTGATCGACTTCGCCTTCAAGGCCGCCCTGCTGGACGGGATGCTGGCCGCCAATATCGACAAGGCCGCCAACAAGCTGATCCAGTGCTTCGAGGATCGGGCCCGGCAGATCTACGGCGAGAAGGCCTAGTCCTTCTTCGTCACCGCTTCCTCGATCCGCTCCTCGAAGTCGCCGAGATTGCCGAACAGGTTCTCGATCGCGAACACCAGGCCGAACACCCGCGCGGCGTCATCGAACTCCAGCTCGCGGGTCAGGCCCTTCTCCCGCAAACCCTCGACGCAGGTCTGGAAGGCCTGATGCACCTCGGCGAAGGCCAGCCGATCCGGACGCGCGCCGCCGGCCAGCAGGTCGGCCGTGCCGCGCAGGAACCTGGCGCTGGCTTCCAGCATGTCGGCGGCGGCCGGAGCCAGGCCCTCGGCCGGCAAGGGCTCGCGCAGGGTGCGGCCGACCATCACCGTGTCGTTGCGCAGCCGCCAGAGCGTACGGGGCAGGGCGTCGGACACCGAGCGCTCGCTGAGCTTGGTGGCGTTCTCACGGTCGGCCTCGGTCATCGAGGTCTGCAGCTTGGCCAGCGCCGCACGCAGATCGTCCTGGGCCTTGAGGTAGTCGGTCGGGCCCGGCGTGCCGCGCAGCATCAGGATGTAGCTGTCGAGGATATGGGCCTGCAGGCCGGCGATCTTCTGGACGCTGGTGACCACCGAGGCGTGGGCGCGGGCCGGGAAGATCAGCAGGGTGGCGGCGACGCCGACCAGGCTGCCGACGGTGATCTCGGCGACGCGCAGGCTGGCTGCGATCAGCGGGTCCATGTGGGTTGTCTGGCCGATCAGCATGATCACGGCGGTGACCGGCGCCACCTTCAGCGCCGGCCGCACCGAGACCGCGAACGCCAGCAGCGCCACGGTCACGACGAGGATCAGCCCGCCGAACTCCGGCCACTTGGTGTGGAAATAGGCCGCCACCGCGCCGGTCAGCGCGCCGACGACCGTGCCCATGAAGCGCTCCATGGAGGCGGTGATGGTCGCGCCCAGGCTGGACTGCACCACGATCACCGCGGTGAACACGGCCCAATAGCCTTGCGGCAAGCGCAGCAGGGTCGCCAGGGCGAAGGCCGCGCCGACGGCGGCCGAGACGCGGATGGCGTGGCGGATCTCGGTCTTGCGGGCGGCCGCGGCCTTCAGCGCCTTCTGCGAGAGGCCGACGCCGGCGAAGCGTCTCCAGTCGCTGGGCGCGGTCTCGGGCACTAGGCCACCGCCTCGCGCAGCATCTCCAGCGCCGTCCGCACCGCCGCCAGCTGCACGGCCTCGCGGGTCTCGCCGGCGAAGTGCTCGTGCCGATGGACGACCGAGCGGTTGGCGCGGGCGACAGCGAAGTGGACGGTGCCGACTGGCTTCATCGGCGTGCCGCCGCCCGGGCCGGCGATGCCGGTGATGGCCACGGCGACATGGCCGTTGCTCTCGCGCAGGGCGCCCTCGGCCATCATCCGCGCCACGGGCTCGGAGACCGCGCCATTGTCGGCGATCAGGTCGCCAGGCACGCCCAGCATCTCGGACTTGGCGCGGTTGGTGTAGGTGACGAAGCCGCGCTCGAAGACGTCAGACGCGCCGGAGATCGCGCAGATCGCGCCGGCCACCAGGCCGCCGGTGCAGCTCTCGGCCGCGACCAGGCGCAGCGACTTCGATCGCGCCTCGTCGATCAGCAGTCGGGCCAGGGTCTCGATTTCCAGCGGGAACATCTGCGTCTCCGGATTCGTCTTTGAGCTTAGCCCGTTCAGGCCGGCGTCTCGACCGCCACAACGGCGGAGGCGGCCAAGCCCTCGCCGCGGCCGGTGAAGCCCATCTTCTCGGTGGTGGTCGCCTTAACGCTGACCCGGTCCAGCGGGAGCGCCAGGATCTCCGCCAGCTTCTCGCGCATGGCCAGGCGATGCGGTTTGATCTTGGGGCGCTCGCAGATCAGGGTCACATCGACATTGACGATCGATCCCCCCTTGGCGGTGACCAGGTCAGCGGCGTGCTTGAGGAAGAGGTCCGAGGACGCGCCCTTCCACTTGTCGTCGGTCGGCGGGAAGTGGTCGCCGATGTCGCCTTCGCCGATCGCGCCCAGGATGGCGTCGGTCAGGGCGTGCAGGCCGGCGTCGGCGTCGGAGTGACCGATCAGGGTCTCGTCGTGCTTGATGGCCACGCCGCACAGCCAGACCTCTTCGCCCGGGCCCCAGCGGTGGGCGTCGAAGCCTTGGCCGACTCGGGTGATGCGCGCGGCGCCGGCGAGCCGTTCGGCCATGGCGAAGTCCTCGGGATAGGTGAGTTTCAACAGGAGCGGATCGCCCGGCGCGATGGCCACGCGGCCGCCGGCGGCTTCCACCACCTGGGCGTCGTCGGTCGGCTCGCCCTCGGTCCAGGCGGCATAGGCGGCCAGCAGGGTGTCGCGACGCGCGGCCTGGGGCGTCTGGGCGCGCCACAGGTGTTCGCGCGAGGTCGTGGTCGGGTTTTGGCCCGGCTCGGCGCGCTTGAGCGTGTCGGCGACGGGGAGGGCAGGGAGCACGGCGTCGGCGGTCTCGAGCGCCTTGAGCACGCCCTCGATCGTCACGCCGGTCAGGAAGGGGCGGGCGGCGTCGTGGATCAGCACGGGCTCGTCCGCTGGGCGATGGGCGAGGGCGGCCAGACCCGACTGCACCGACAGCGCCCGAGTCGCGCCGCCCGGAGCCGCGCGCCAGCCCGGTAGGCCCGCGAGAACCTCGGCGAGCGCTTTTTCGCCGTCCTGTGTCGTTACGATGACAATGTCGCTGGCGCCGCCCGCTAAAAGGGCTTCGACGGACCAACGCAGGACCGCTTTGCCCGCCACGGGCCGCCACTGTTTGGCCTGGCCCGGACCGGCTCGGTTTCCCGAGCCAGCGGCGACGATCACGGCGGAAAAGGTCATGGCGGCTGTTTAGTCCGGTGGCCGCTCTTGTCCAGTCGATTGGGCTTTACTGCGCTGCACAATGTGCCTAAAAAGAATGCTGTGGGGATGATCAGAAAATGAGCAACAAGCTCGAGGTCGGCGGGGTCGCCGTTCCTGGTCGTGTGTGGATCGCACCCATGACCGGGGTGTCGGACCTGCCCTTCAGAGAAACGGCCACGGCGCTCGGCGCGCCTTATGTGGCGACGGAAATGGTGGCTTGCGCCGAGTTCGCGCGAGGTCGGCCCGATGTCGTGCGCCGCGCGGCGGTGGGCGAGGGGCTGCCGCTGATGGTGGTCCAACTGGTCGGGCGCGATCCGGGCCTGATGGCCAAGGGCGCGCGCATGGCCGCCGACGCCGGCGCCCAGATCGTCGATCTGAACTTCGGCTGCCCGGCCAAGGAAGTGTCCGCCGGCCAGCAATCGGGTTCGGCCATCATGCGCGAGCCTGACCTGGCCGAAGCCCTGGTCAGCGCGGCGGTCGAGGCCGTCGATGTTCCCGTCACCGTCAAGATGCGGCTGGGCTGGGACGACAATCTGCGCAACGCCCCCGACATCGCGCGCCGCGCCGTGGCGGCTGGCGCCAAGGCGATCACCGTACACGGCCGCACGCGCAGCCAGTTCTACAAGGGCGTCGCCGACTGGACCGCCGTCGCGGCCGTGAAGCAGGCCGTTTCGGTGCCGGTGCTGGTCAATGGCGACATCATCGATGGCGAGACCGCCCGCCAGGCCCTTGAGCAGTCCGGCGCCGACGGTGTGATGATCGGCCGAGGCGTCTATGGCCGCCCCTGGATCGCCGGCGCCATCGAGGCCGCCCTCGAAGGTCGCGGCTTCGTCGAGCCGCAGGCCGAAGAGCGCCTGGCCATCGCGCTCACCCATTTCCGCCGCAGCCTCGAATTCTATGGCGAGCCGCTGGGCCTGAAGATGTTCCGCAAGCACCTGGCCTCGTACATCGAAGCCGCGCCCTGGCCGGAGACGGCCGAGGAGCGCCGGGCCGCTCGCGCCACCCTGTGCCGACTTGAAGATCCCGCCGCCGTGGAGGTCGCCCTGCGCGACCTGTGGCTGGCGGGCGGGAGATTAGCCGCATGACCGACCGCGCCCGCGTCCTGGGTGGAGTCACCCCTGAAGCCCTGAAGGCCGCCGCCTTCGACCTCAGCCCCGAACCGGCGCTGGTCGTGGACCGCGAAGGCGGGCTAGTCGCGGTCAACGAGGCCGCCGAGGCGCTGTTCGGCCACGGCCTGTCGCTGCTGGCGCGCGGTCGCTTCCGCGCAGCCCTGCCGCCGGGCTCGGTGCTGGTCTCGCTGCTGGACCGGGCGATCTTCGAAGGCGCTCTGGTCCGCGAGCATGGCGTCGAGGTCAATCTGTTCGGCCAGCCGCCGTTCGAGGCCGACGGCGCCGCCGCGCCTCTGGGCGACGGCTCCGTGCTGCTGACCCTGCACGTCAAGGGCGTGCTGGGCGTCGACAAGGCCGCCGATGCGGCCGGCCTGCGCTCGGTCGTGGGCCTGGGCAAGATGCTGGCCCACGAGATCAAGAACCCGCTGGCCGGCATCCGTGGCGCGGCCCAGTTGCTGAAGACCGGCGCCAGCGCCGTCGACCAGCCGCTGGCCCAGTTGATCGTCGACGAGACCGACCGCATCCGTCGCCTCGTCGACCGCATGGAAGCCTTCTCCGACCAGGCCCCGACCCCGCGCGAGCCGGTCAATATCCACCAGGTTCTGGACCGCATCCGGGCCCTGGTCGTCAACGGCGTCGCCGATGGTCTGACGCTGAAGGAAAGCTACGACCCGTCGCTGCCGCCGGTCTGGGGCGACGAGGACCACCTGATCCAAATCTTCCTGAACCTGACCAAGAACGCCGCCGAGGCCGCCCACATGCGCGGCGACGAGCGTGGGCAGATCTCGATCCACACCGCTTGGCGCCCCGGCGTCCGGGTGCGCGGGGCCGACGGCAAGACCGCCAGCGGCGCGCCGATCGAGGTCAAGATCATCGACAACGGCCCCGGCGTGCCAGCCAGCCTGCGCGACCACCTGTTCCAGCCCTTCGTGACCACCAAGGCCAACGGCACCGGCCTGGGCCTGGCGCTGGTCACCAAGCTCGTCACCGCCCACGGCGGCCTGATCGACTTCGAATCCGAGCCCGGCCGCACCGTGTTCCGCGTGCTGCTGCCGGTTGCCCCCGACACCATCTCTGGAGACGCCTGAGCATGAACGCCGCGAGCAAGAAGATCCTGATCGCCGACGACGACAGCTCGGTGCGTCTGGTCCTGAGCCAGGCCTTCACCCGCCTGGGCTACCAGGTCCGCGCCACGGGCAATGCCACCACGCTGCTGAAGTGGGTCACGGACGGCGAGGGCGACCTGGTCGTCACCGACGTGATGATGCCCGACGAGAACGTCTTCGACGTGCTGCCGCGCATCCGCAAGGAACGGCCCAAGCTGCCGATCATCGTGATGAGCGCCCAGAACACCCTGCTGACGGCGGTCAACGCCGCTGACGCGGGTGCGTTCGAATATGTCTCCAAGCCCTTCGACCTCGACGACGTCACCGCCGCCGCGCGTCGGGCCCTGTCGCGTCCGGCCGACGCCGAAGCCTCCAAGGCCCAGGCCCGCGCCATGCGCGACGAACGCCTGCCGCTGATTGGCCGCTCGGCGCCGATGCAGGAGGTCTATCGCACCATCGCTCGGCTGGTCGGGGCCGACCTGACTGTCCTGATCCTGGGCGAGAGCGGCACCGGCAAGGAACTGGTCGCCCGCGCGCTGCATGAGCTGGGTCGTCGTCGCGACGGCAAGTTCGTGGTCATCAACCTGGCCGCCGTGCCGCGCGAGCGGGTCGAGACCGAGCTGTTCGGGCGCGGGGAGGGCGACAACGGCCGCCTGATCGAGGCCGATGGCGGCACCCTGTTCCTGGACGAGATCGGCGACATGCCGCTGGACGCCCAGACCCGCCTCCTACGGGTGATCGACGGCACCGAGCCGGTGATCAATCCCAAGACCGGCCGCCGCCCGAACGTGCGGATCATCGCCGCCACCAACCGCGACCTACGGGGCCTGATCCAGCAGGGTCTGTTCCGCGAAGACCTGTTCTTCCGCCTGAACGTCGCGCCGGTGCGCCTGCCGCCGCTGCGTGATCGCGCCGAGGACATCCCGGACCTGGCCCGCACCTTCCTGCTGCGCGCCGCCCGCGAAGGCCTGCCGGCCAAGACCATCGACCAGAGCGCTCTGGATCGCCTGAAGACCCACCCGTGGCCGGGCAACGTCCGCGAGCTGGAAAACCTGATGCGCCGGATGTGCGCCCTCTATGCCGAGGAGCTGATCACCGCCCGCATCGTCGATCGCGAGCTGCAGGACCACACCCCGGCGGTCCGATCGGAGGAGGGGCCGCTGACCCTGTCGATGCTGGTCGAACGCCACCTGGCCTCGCACTTCGCCGACCAGCCCGATGGCGTGCCGCCGCCCGGCCTCTACGACCGCATCCTGGAGGAGGTGGAGCGTCCGCTGATCCAGCTGACCCTGTCGGCGACGCGTGGCAATCAGGTGCGGGCCGCGGAGATTCTCGGCCTCAACCGCAACACCCTGCGCAAGAAGATCCAGGATCTGGGCGTCGAAATGACTCGCGGTCGCCGATAGCCGCTGAAGCTTTCTCGGCACATAGCTGTTGAATTTGGGACACACAGTCCTAAACTCCACGTCGATGTCTTCAGTGGCTTACGCGACAGGATCGGAAGACCCGCCGACCCGGTTCAGCCGGGCCTGGTGGCGGGAGCTCCTGCGGTCGCGCTACCTGACCGGTGGGGCCTACGCGCTGGCGGTGATCCTGACCGTCGCCAGCGTCGCCCTGGCCTCGTCGCCGCCCAAGACCGATTCGATCAGCACGGCCTCGACCGTCATCCTCGTGGTGCTGGGCTTCAACCTGGTGCTGATCCTGGGCGTGGCCACCGTGGTGGGCCTGCGCCTCTATGATCTGATCGACGCCCGGGCCAGCGACGCCGGCGCCCGCCTGCACCTGCGCTTCGTCGGCCTGTTCTCGCTGGCGGCCGTGGCCCCGGCGGTGATCGTGGCGCTGTTCTTCGGCGTGCTGGTCAATCGCGGCGTGGACGGCTGGTTCAGCCAGCGGGTCCAGACCGTTGTGGGCAACTCGGCCAAGGTCGCCACTCTTACGTCGAGCAGCAAACCAAATACATCTCCGAGCACATCGGCCCGATGGCGGCCAACCTCAACGAGGCCGCGCCGGCTTTGGCGCACTCGCCGGTGGCCTTCGGTCACTTCCTGGCCGACGAGACCAAGAACAACGGCTTCGCCGCCGCCTACATCCTGGACCGCGACGGCCGCATCCTGGCGCGAGCCGAGTTGCGTGACGCGCCACCGTTCCTGGCCCCGCCGCCATCCAGCTATGTCGCCACCGACAGTGGCGAGGTCACCGCACAGCGCTTCGTCTCGGCTGACCTGTTCCGGGCGCTCTATCGCCTGAACGCCTTTCCGGACGCCTATCTCTACGTGGTCCGGCCGATCGAGAAGGGCATCCTGACCCACTTGATCGAGACCCAGGACGCCCTGGTCTCGTACCGCGACGCCGAGCGCAGCCGGGTGCGCATCCAGGCGATCTTCGGCCTCAGCTACCTGGAGACGGCGCTGCTGGTGCTGGTGGCCGCCATCTGGGTCGGCATCGCCGCCGCCAACTCGATCGCCGGCCCCGTGGCGGGCCTGGTCGAGGCGGCCGGCCGCGTCTCCAGCGGCGATCTCGACGCCCGGGTGGAAGCCGACGCGGGTCCTGAGGAAATCCGGGCGCTGTCCAACGCCTTCAACATGATGACCAGCGAGCTGCAATTGCAGCAGGCGGCGCTGAAGGCCGCCAGTCTCGACGCCGAAGGCCGACGCCAGTTCATCGAGACCGTGCTGTCGGGCGTCAGCGCCGGCGTCGTCAGCCTGGACGAGCACGGCAAGGTCTCGGCCGTGAACCGCCGCGCCGTGACCCTGCTGGGCCTGCCCAGCGAAGCGCTGGGCGTCGACCTGATCCAGCTGGCCCCCGAGTTCGAGACGGTGATGGAGGCGCTCCAGGAGAGCCGCCCCGACACCGACGTCGAGGTCGACATCCAGCGCGAGGGCGAGACGCGCCGCCTGCGGGTCCGCGCCGCCGGTCATGTGGCCGAGGGCCTGGTCCTGACCTTCGACGACATCACCCGCCTGATGGCCGCCCAGCGCAACGCCGCCTGGAAGGACGTCGCGCGCCGCATCGCCCACGAGATCAAGAACCCGCTGACCCCGATCCAGCTGTCGGCCGAGCGCCTGCGCCGCAAGTACCGCAAGGAGATCGCCAGCGACCTGGAGACCTTCGACCGCTGCACCGAGACCATTATCCGCCAGGTCGGCGACATCGGCCGGATGGTCGACGAGTTCTCGGCCTTCGCCCGGATGCCGGCCCCGCGCTTCGAGCCGGCCAACCTGACCGAGATGCTGCGCCAGGCGGTGTTCGCCCAGCGGTTCCAGGACGGCGAGATCGAGGTCAAGCTGCAGGAAGCGAGCGGCGAGGACGTCTGGATCACCTGCGACGAGCGGATGATCGGTCAGGTGCTGACCAATATCCTGAAGAACGCCGGCGAGGCCGTCGGCGCGCGCCGCTCGACGGCTCCCGACATGACGGGCCGGATCACGGCCAGCCTGAGCTCGGATGCCGACGACCTGTGCGTGACGATCGAGGACAATGGCGTCGGCTTGCCCGCCAAGGACCGCGATCGCCTGACCGAACCCTATGTGACCACCCGCGAGAAGGGCACAGGCCTGGGCCTGGCCATCGTCAAGCGGATCATGGAGGACCACGGCGGCAGCCTGGTCCTGACCGACGCCCGCGAGCTTCCCGGAGCCCGCGTGATCCTGAAATTCCCGACGACCGTACGACTGCACGCCGCTGCCCAAAGCGGTGTTGAGGAGATGATATGAGCGCCGACGTTCTTGTGGTCGATGACGAAGCCGATATCCGCGAGCTGGTGGCCGGCATCCTGGAGGATGAGGGCTATGCGGTGCGCACGGCCGCGGACTCCGACCAGGCCCTGGCCGCGATCCGGGCGCGCAAGCCGGCCCTGCTGGTCCTGGACATCTGGATGCAGGGCGGGGGCATGGACGGCCTCGAGCTGCTGGACATGGTCAAGGCGCTGGACGCCGACCTGCCGGTGATCATGATCTCGGGCCACGGCAATATCGAAACCGCCGTCAGCGCCATCAAGCGCGGCGCCTACGAGTTCCTGGAAAAGCCTTTCAAGTCCGACCGCCTGCTGCTGATCGTCGAGCGGGCGCTGGAAGCGGCCGGCCTGCGCCGCGAGAACCGTCGCCTGCGGACCCAGACCCTGGCTCCGGACGGCCTGATCGGCAAGTCGGCGCCGGCCCAGGCCCTGCGCCAGCTGATCCTGAAGGTCGCGCCGGCCAACAGCCGCATCCTGGTTTCGGGCCCGCCCGGCTCGGGCAAGGAACTGGTGGCCCGCCTCATCCACGGCGCCAGCACCCGCACCAAGCAGGAGTTCGTCGCGGTCAGCGCCGCCGGCATGGCTCCCGAGCGCCTCGACGTCGAGCTGTTCGGCGAGGAGGGCGAGAATGGCCGTCCGCGCAAGATCGGCGTGTTCGAACGCGCCCACGGCGGCACGCTCTATCTCGACGAAGTGGCCGACATGCCGCGCGAGACCCAAGGCCGCATCCTGCGGGTGCTGGTCGAGCAGCGCTTCCGCCGGGTGGGCGGCGACAACGACGTCCAGGTCGATGTGCGGGTGATCTCGTCCAGCTCCCGCGACCTGCGTGACGAGATCACCAGTGGCCGCTTCCGCGAGGACCTGTTCCACCGCCTGAACGTGGTGCCGGTCCGCGTGCCGGGCCTGGCCGAGCGCCGCGAGGACATCCCCGAGCTGATCGCCTATTTCGTCGACAAGATCAGCGAGGCCACCGGCCTGGCGCGTCGCAAGCTGGGCGAGGACGCCCTGGCCACGCTGCAGGTGCAGACCTGGCCCGGCAATGTCCGCCAGCTGCGCAACAACGTCGAGCGGATGCTGATCCTGGCCTCGGGGGAGCCGGGCGAGGTGATCACCGCCGAGATGTTGGCCGGCGCCGACCAGCCCAGCGCCGGCAACGCCGGGGCGATCGGGGCCGAGCGGATCATCGCCCTGCCGCTGCGCGAAGCCCGCGAGCTGTTCGAGCGCGAGTACCTGAACGCCCAGATCCTGCGGTTCGGCGGCAACATCTCGCGCACCGCCAATTTCATCGGCATGGAGCGCTCGGCGCTGCACAGGAAGCTGAAGTCCCTCGGCGTCGCCGGCGCCCGGGCCGAAGAGGAAGAGTAGATGTCGCGTTTCGCCTATGTGAACGGCCGCTTCGTGCGTCACGGCGAGGCCGCCGTCCATATCGAGGATCGCGGCTATCAGCTGGCCGACGGCGTCTACGAGGTCTGGGCCGTGTTCGACGGCAAGCTGGCCGACGCGGATGGCCACTTCACCCGGCTCTGGCGCAGCCTGGACGAGCTGCGCATCGCCCATCCGATGAGCCAGGCCGCGCTGCTGCTGGTCCTGCGCGAGGCCGTGCGCCGCAACAAGGTCAAGGAAGGGCTCTGCTACATCCAGGTCACCCGCGGCGTCGCCAAGCGCGACCACGCCTTCCCGAACCCGGACGTGCCGCCCGCGATCGTGATCACCGCCAAGTCGCTGGATCGCGCCGCCACCGAGGCCAAGGCCGCCAAGGGCGCGTCGGTGATCTCGGTGCCCGAGAACCGCTGGGGCCGTTGCGATATCAAGTCGATCGGCCTGCTGCCCAACGCCTTGGCCAAGCAGGCGGCCCGCGAACGCGGCGCGCTGGAGGCCTGGTTCGTCGACGACATGGGTCTGGTGACCGAAGGGGCCTCGTCCAACGCCTGGATCATCGACGCCGAAGGGACCCTGCGCACCCGTGACACCCAGGCCAACATCCTGCGGGGCATCACCCGCTCGACCCTGCTGGAAGTGATCCGCGAGACCGGCCTGCCGTTCAGCGAAAAGCCCTTCACGGTCGCCGAGGCGCAGGCCGCCAAGGAGGCCTTCATCACCGGGGCCGGTTCGCTGGTCACGCCGATCATCGAGGTCGACGGGGTCAAGCTGGGTGACGGCAAGCCGGGTCCGGTGGCGATCGGCCTGCGGCGTTCCTATATTGAGCGGGCGCGTCAAAAAGCCGTCTGAGATCGGAGCAATATTCGGCGAGGACGGCTTTGCAGCGCGCGGCTTTGCGGAAATTTTCGCTGCGACCTTGTCGCTTTCAGCGAAAAATCCTCTAGCATGGCCTTGTTGTGTGTGGGGGGCGTGTTGCCCTCCGATAACAAAGAGGGGAACCCCCGATGTCTGCCGAGAAGAAACAAAACCTCCAGGACACGTTCCTGAACAGCGTGCGCAAGTCGAAGACGCCGCTCACCATTTTCCTCGTCAACGGCGTGAAGCTGCAAGGCGTGGTCAGCTGGTTCGATAATTTCTGCGTCCTCCTGCGTCGCGATGGCCAGTCGCAACTGGTCTACAAGCACGCCATTTCCACCATCATGCCGGCCCAGCCTGTCCAGCTCTACGAGCCCAGCGCTGACTCCGACGACTGATCCGAGACTACTTGTCCAAATCTACATCCAGGTCGATTGACCACGCCGCGCCGATCCTGAAGGCGCTTGTCATCCATCCGGCGCGGCAACTGCGCGGCCAGGCGGCCCTCGAAGCCCGGGATCCCAAAGCCCGGCTCGAGGAAGCCGTCGGCCTCGCGGTCGCGCTCGATCTCGAAGTCGTCGAGACGGTGATCGCGCCCCTGCGCGCCGTCACGCCCGCGACCTTGTTCGGCAAGGGCAAGATCGAGGAGTTCGCAGGCATCTGCGAGGTCGAGCACATCGACGTCGCCGTCTTTGACGACCAGCTCACACCTATCCAACAGCGCAACCTCGAAAAGGCGCTGAAGGTGAAGGTCGTGGACCGCACCGGGCTGATCCTCGAGATCTTCGCCCGGCGCGCCCGGACCCGTGAAGGCCGTCTGCAGGTCGAGCTGGCCAGGCTCGAATACGAGCGCTCGCGCCTCGTCCGCACCTGGACCCACCTTGAGCGCCAGCGCGGCGGCACCGGCAACACCGGCGGCCCCGGCGAAACCCAGATCGAACTCGACCGCCGCCTGATCCGCGACAACATCCTGAAGCTCAAGAAGGAGCTGGAGGAGGTGCGTCGCACGCGGACCCTGCACCGCAGCGCCCGCAAGAAGGTGCCGTACCTGACGGTCGCCCTGGTCGGCTACACCAACGCCGGCAAGTCCACGCTGTTCAACCGCCTGACCGAGGCGGAGGTGCTGGCCAAGGACATGCTGTTCGCGACGCTGGACCCGACGCTTCGCACCGTGAAGCTGCCCGACGGCCGGCCGGCGATCATGTCCGACACCGTCGGCTTCATCTCCGACCTGCCGCACGAGCTGGTCGAGGCCTTCCGCGCCACTCTTGAAGAGGTGCAGGAGGCCGACGTGGTCCTGCACGTCCGCGACGTGGCCAATCCCGACAGCGAGGCCCAGGCCCGCGACGTCGAGACGGTGCTGGCCGAGCTGGGCGTCACGCTCGACGAGGGCAAGACCGTCGTCGAGGTCTGGAACAAGATCGACCTGCTGAGCGAGGACGACCGCGAGGTCGTCGAGGGCCACGCCCGTCGCAAGGAGGCCTCGGCGGTCTCGGCCGTCACCGGCGAGGGCTGCGAGGCCCTGCTGCGGCGGATCAGCGGCCTGATCGACGATTCCGCGCCGGTCGAGATCCAGCTGAAGGCCCAGGACGGCCAGGCCATCGCCTGGATCTACCGCAACGGTCGCGTGCTGAGCCGCTATGACGGTCCCGACGGCGACGTCACGATCGTCACCCGGCTGGACAGCCAGGCGCTTGGCCGGTTCGAGCGCCAGTATCCCGGCGCCCTCGTCGGCACGGTGGACTAGGCCTCTTTCTCGGCCGCCTTGGCGTCGTTCCATAGGCCATCCATTTCCGCGAGATCGGACTGGTCGGGCGTCTTGCCGCGCTCGGCCAGCTTGGCCTCGACGAAGCCGAAGCGGCGGGCGAACTTGGCGTTGGTGGCGCGCAAAGCGTCTTCCGGATCGACGTCCAGCTTGCGGGCCAGGTTGGCGCAGACGAACAGGATGTCGCCCAGCTCCTCGCGGGCCTTGGCCATGTCGCCGGCCTCGATCTCGACCTCGATCTCGGCGGTCTCCTCGCGCAGCTTGTCCAGCACCTCGCGGGCCGAGGGCCAGTCGAAGCCGACGCGGGCCGCGCGCTTGGTCAGTTTGACGGCGCGGGTGAGGGCAGGGAGGCCCGCCGGCACGTCGTCCAGCACCCCGGTCTTGGCCTTGGCCTTGCGCTCCTGCGCCTTCAGCTCCTCCCAGCCGGCGACCTGGGCCGACAGGTCGTCATAGGCGTGGTCGCCGAACACGTGCGGATGGCGGCGGATCATCTTGTCCGAGATCGCCGCGGCCACGTCCTTCAGGTCGAACGCGCCCTGTTCCTCAGCCATGCGCGAGTGGAAGACCACCTGCAGCAGCAGGTCGCCCAGCTCGTCGCGCAGCTCGGGCAGGTCGTTGCGCTCGATGGCGTCGGCGACCTCGTAGGCCTCCTCGACGGTGTAGGGCGCGATCGTCGCGAAGGTCTGCTCCAGGTCCCAGGGGCAGCCGCCGTCCGGGTCGCGCAGCTTCGCCATGATATCGACCAGCCGGAAGATCGGATGTTGATCCTCAGCCGGCGGGGCCAGGGGCGGGGACTTGCTCTGGGACGACATTCGGTTCCGGCTCCGCTTCGGGGGCGTCCCCTTGGGCCGCATCCCGCGCCGAAAGCTGGCGCTGAATCTCGGCGACGCGGGTCGCATCCAGCGGATAGCGCAACATGACGACGGCGACCACCAGTCCCATCGCCGCCGGCACCACGGCGTACATGGCGATCAGGGCGTTGTCGCCCGAGACGGTCGGGACCTTGGGGTCGAAACCCATCCATTGCAGGACGGGGAAGGCCCCGATCGCCAGGGCGTAGCCCAGCTTCACCGTGCCAGTGAGGATGGCGTAGAGCAGGCCGGTGCGGTCGACGCCGCTGGTCAGCCGCTCCTCGTCGCCGATGTCGGCCATCATGGCCCGCACCAGCACCGGCGCGGCCGTATAGGGGATGCCGGCCAGGATCAGGATGAGCGTGCCTATCCCTGAATTGCCCACCGGCGTGAAGACCGCGGCGATCTGCACGAAGGCGTAGATCACGGCCGCGACGGCCAGGGCCCGGTGCTTGCCGATCCGCTTGGCCAGCATCGGCCAGATCGGCGCGCTGACCAGGGCGGCCACGAAATAGACCAGCAGCAGCACGCCCGACTGGGTCTTGTCGAACTGCTTGATGCGCTCGAAGAAGAACAGGAACAGCGCCCCGGCGATGCCCGGCGCCAGGCCCATCAAGAGGTCTGCGAACAGCAGCAGCCGCACCGACGGACGGCCCAGCAGCGCCAGATATTGCTTGATACCGGCGGCATGCCGCACCAGCGGCGCAGCCGGCTCGCCGACGACGCGCACGGCCGTCAGGATGGTGATCGGCAGCAGGGCGATGATGAACCAGCCCATGGCCCGCACGCCCTCGGCGTGCTCGGTCTTGAACACCCCCACCAGCAGCGGCGGCAGGCACAGCACCAAGATCATGCCGACCACATTGCCCGCCTGCCACCAGCCATAGACCCGCGAGCGTTGCTGGTAGTCGGAGGACAGCACCCCGCCCCAGGCGGTGTGCGACAGCACGACCATCGAGTAGCCGGCATAGGTGACCAGCAACCAGCCCCACAGATAGAGGGCGCTGGCTCCGGGCTGGCCCATGAACAGGGCCAGCGCCCCGATGCCCACAACCGGCATGCCCGCCAGCAGCCAGGGTCTAAATCGGCCCAGTTTGGTCCGTGTCCGGTCCATGACCCCGCCCAGGAACGGGTCCAGGGTGATGTCGATCAGCCGCACGAACAGGAACGCCGCGCCGACCGCGGCCAGCGACAGCCCGATGGTGCTGACATAGAATTCCGGCAGATAGACCACCAGCGGCAGGCCCAGCGCCGCGATCGGGATGTTGGGCGAAGCGAAGGCCGCCAGGGCCCACGACGACACCCTCTGGGATGGATGGCGCTCGGACATCGATACTCCTCCCCGCGCTGTTGGTCGCGCTCGGACACTAAGGCCGCTGAACGGCCGTTTGAATGAGTGTGCGAGCATTGTCGGTCGAGCGCCAGCCTCTTCCTGAACCGGCGCGTGCGTTTGCACTTCACGCGGCCGGCCGCTGAAGGGTTGGAAAGGGACGCGGAGCGCCGGGCCACGCCCGGAGTGTAAGTAGTGAATACCGTTTCGACGAAGCCCGACGCTCCGCGTAGTCCGTTATCCGGAAGCCTTCGAGAGCGCGGGGTCTTAACCCGCTCCCGACGTTTGGGCCTCCGACGGGCGGGCCAGGGCGACGAGCCCCGGTCCCGGAATGCGCGGGCG